>WNGG01002808.1_pt1 | contig 27689 bp, 19 predicted proteins | sample 5400661 | NCBI WGS metagenome assembly WNGG01 (sample SAMN13153372, study PRJNA577476) | soil metagenome | isolation source: 100 cm soil or saprolite under Garry oak tree replicate 1 | place: USA:California | collected 2016-06-15
CCTGCGCCCGCATTCGGTACAGGACCTGCGACGGCGTATCGCAATCCCATCGTCGGCTGTGCGGCTGTCGATAACCCGGCTTTCCGGGTTTTTGCAGAACGGGCAGTGCACCTACACCTCCGACCCAGGAACACAACTTATAGTTTAACTACAGCGGTGTAACTACTAGATGTTGTGGTCAAACAGTATGACAGGTGTGCCCGGTCCGCAAGTGCAACCCGCCGACGGAGCGACTCGTTGCCGTGAGCATGTGACCGCGCCGGACGCCGGACCGCGTGGCCATGCTCGGTCCTCGCCGCTTTGCCGCCGTCCCCCGTTCCCGCCGTCGCTGCCGTCCCCGCTTTGCCGCCGTCCCCCGTTCCCGCCGTCCCCCGTTCCGCCGTCGCTGCCGTCCCGGAGGCCAACGGCTGGGCCACTCCTGCGGTGCGCAAGCACCAGCGCGTTTCGCAGGGCTTCCCGCGCAGCCCACCACTACAGGGCTGAGTGCTGCACGTGGCGCCGAGAAGCCCAACAGCCTGGGAGGGGCGGGCCGTGCGGTGGGAGTGGAACCGGTGTGATTTTGGCGCGGGCGCGGCCGACTGTCGCGGTGTGCTCGGCCCTGCGGCGGAAACTGCCCGTTCATGCGGCGTCAGAGCGACGGTTTCATGATCGCGGTAACTTCTGTCCGGTATTTCGACAAAAGTTACCGCGATCAAAGCTGGCTACAAGCGGACTGGATCAGTCGCGAAGCACCAAGATGATCTTTGCGCCATACAGCACAGCAGGTTGTGTCCGCTGGCACGCGTAGTTGAAGGGCTCCGCTGCGACACGCCGACCATGAACCGCGCGATTTGCGCGACACACCGATCATGACACGCGCGATTTGCGCGACACGCCGACTCGGATAGGTACGCAGCAGTCAGGTCCAGCCAAGTGCTGCCGTCTTTGCCGACACCTCATCCCTTGGGCACCCAGAGCCGCTGGCCGACCACGATCTCTGGGCTGGGCAACGCGTTGATCTCCGTAATCTGCTGGATAACCAGCCGGGGGTCTGCATCTGGCTCAGCGCGGGCCGCGATGGACCACAGCGAGTCGCCAGGCCGGACGACAACCTGGGACAGGCTTTTCTCATAGACGCCAACCGGCACTCCTGTCCCTGTCGCGGACGCGCCGCTTGCCACGGCAAACGCGATCAGCACCGCCGCAAGGATGAAAAAGCCAACGAGCGCGGTCCGGCCACGCCGGGTGAGGGTAAGAGCCTGTCTGGAAAACCCGATCCGGCTGGCGCGCGGCTGAGCATCCCGGCTGGCAGCCGATAGGGGCCTCCAGGGGGTCGCACCTGCCGGGTTCCCGCGGCCTGCCCACACAGATTTCCCGCGGGTCGCCCCCGGAGGGTTCCCGCGGCCTGCCCACACTGGGCTCCCGGGAGTAGCCCCCCGGGGGTTGCGGCCGCCTGCCCACAGTGGGCTCCGGCTGGTCCTCGGGGGATTCCGCAAGGTCGCGTCCCTGGCAGGTGCTGACGAACTCGACGTGCCGTCCGGCCGCGCCTTCGGGTTGCGAACTTGGCAGCGGCCCGGCACCGCAGTGGGCGCGGATGACGCGCTCCCAGATCGAACCGGGTTTTCCGAACGGACTCTGAGTGCCGGCGCGGCGGCGGGGGTTGCAGTCATCGCGGTCTCCCTCCGAATAGGCACGGGTGTTCGATCGAACGCACGTACGATCGAACACAGGTACGGTTGTATCGCAGGGGTGCGACATTTTCCACAACCCTCGAACAGGTGTTTGAGGTGTCGCGTCGAAACCGCTAACGTCTGCTCCGTAAGCGAGCACACTCTGCGCACGCCAGCAGGTCAGCGGATAACCATCCGCAGTCCGGCCGGCAGCACTCGCCAGGGAACGAGGCGACCCGAGCCATGGCGACAGCCATCGTGAATGAGGCGGGCCCGAGCCATGCATCAGGTAACAGCCATCGTGAACGTGGCGAGCCCGAGCCATGCATCAGGGGACGTCCATCGTGACCGACGCGGACCCGAGCCATGCATCAGGTAACAGCCATAAAGGAGACCGCGAAGATGAGTAGCAACGAGAACGGCGGGCCGGCCCGGCGGAGCCCTGGCCGACCGCGCAAGCATCCGCTTGACCCGGTGGTGACGCCGAGGAAGAAGGGCAAGAGAAAAAATCCGGCTGTTCTCGAGTTCCCAGACCAGCCGGATCCATCACACGTGCTCACCTGGCGGCAGCGCCGCATCCTCCAGGTAATCCGTGAATCCGTGCAACGCCGGGGTTACCCACCTTCGATGCGTGAAATCGGCGAGGCGGTTGGGCTGACGAGCACCTCGAGCGTCTCGTATCAGCTATCAACGCTGCAAAACAAGGGCTATTTGCGCCGCGACCCGAACCGGCCGCGTGCGGTCGAGGTCAGGTTGCCTGGCAAGCCGCCGGTACGCGCCGAGGCGACCGCGGCCGGAAGAAGCCGCACGCGAAACGGCATACGTTCCGCTCGTCGGACGCATTGCGGCAGGTGGCCCCATTCTCGCCGAAGAACTTGTGGAGGACGTCTTCCCGCTGCCGAAACAAGTCGTTGGCGAGGGCACCCTATTCCTACTCAAGGTCGCGGGTGATTCGATGATTGAGGCCGCCATCGCGGATGGCGACTGGGTCGTGGTCAGGCAGCAGCCTGTCGCAGACAACGGCGACATCGTGGCCGCAATGATCGACGGTGAGGCCACGGTAAAGACGTTCAAGCGTAAGGACGGGCGCGTATGGCTGATGCCTCACAACGAAGCGTACGATCCGATCCCAGGTGACGAGGCCACGGTGCTAGGCCGTGTGGTTGCCGTGCTGCGTCGCGTGTAGGTGCCTGGGCCGCGGCCCGACCGGGAGGCCGGGGTGCCAAGATCAGCGGCCAACCACCGGGATTAGCAGTCGCCGCAGGGGATATTGTCCGCAGAGAGCTTGGCGTCCGGCGGAAAGCTTGGCGTCCGGCGGAAAGCTTGGCATCCCGCAGAGAGCTTGGCGTCCGGCGCAAAGCTTGGCATCCGCGCAGATCTTGGCGTCCGGCAGAAAAGCTTGGCGTCCGGCGCAGAGCTTGGCGACTATCCAGTAGGTGGGCAGGCAGACAGGCAGATCGTGGTGAGTATCCGGTGAGCACCGTTACCAGGACGGACGGGGGCAGCGGAAATCAGCTACCGTTCCGTTACGGTCCGCGCCTGGCAAAAGAGATCGAGTCGCGGTGGCAGGACCACTGGGAGAAAAAGGGAACATTCAACACCCCGAACCCGACGGGTGCGCTGGCCGACGGCTTCTGCAAGGTCGCAGGCCGCCCGAAGTTCCTGGTGATGGATATGTTCCCCTACCCGAGCGGTAAGGGCCTGCACGTCGGCCACCCACTCGGCTATATCGCCACCGACGTGTACGCGCGCTACTTGCGCATGACAGGCCACAACGTGCTGCACCCCTTCGGCTATGACGCCTTCGGTCTGCCGGCCGAACAATATGCCATCGACACCGGACAGCATCCCGCGGTGACAACACAGAACAACATCACCACCATGCGGCGTCAGCTGCGCCGCCTCGGCCTTGGCCACGACAGTCGCCGGGAATTCGCGACCACCGACGTTTCCTACTACCGCTGGACACAATGGATCTTCCTGAAGATCTTCAACAGCTGGTTCGACGACAAGGCCAGCCGCGCCAGGCCAATCGAGGATCTGATCGCCGAGTTCGAGTCCGGCCAGCGAGAACCGGCGAGCGATGCCAATCCGGCGCGCAATCCATGGGCCGAACTAACCGACCTTGAACGCCACAAGGTCGTGGACGGCTACCGCCTCGCCTACATCTCGCAGGAGCTTGTCAACTGGTGCCCGGAGCTTGGCACGGTCCTCGCCAACGAAGAGATAACGTCAGATGGCCGCAGTGAGATCGGCAACTATCCCGTCTACCGGCGTCCGCTGCGGCAGTGGAAACTGCGTATCACCGCATACGCCGAACGGCTGATAAGCGACCTTGATCATCTCGACTGGCCAGAATCAATCAAGTCGATGCAGCGCAACTGGATCGGACCAAGCGACGGCGCCAATATCGACTTCCAGGTCAGCGCGGCACCCGACATCAAGATCTGCGTCTTCACCACGCGGCCGGACACTCTGCCTGGTGCCACCTATATGGTGCTTGCCCCGGAGCATCCTCTGGTGGACAGCCTGATAACCGATGCATGGCCAGAGGGCACCCCGGCAGCGTGGCGATACCCAGAAGGCGACCCGACGGGCAACTGGACGGGCAACTGGACGCCCGCCACCGCGATCCGCGTCTACCGTAAGATGGCCGCCAAGCTGGGCGACCTGCAGCGAACCGGCGAGCATGGTTCTAAGACCGGTGTGTTCACCGGCTCGTATGTGATCAACCCAATGACGAGCGAGCCAGTGCCGGTATTCGTCGCCGACTATGTGCTCATGGGTTACGGCACTGGCGCCATTATGGCCGTACCCGCACATGACAAACGAGACAACGCGTTTGCTGGCCGGTTCGGGCTGGGTGTCAAACGTGTTCTCGACCCAGGGCCTGCGTGGTTCGAACAACGGGCCATCCCCGCGCAAACGCCCGCCAGCAAGTGGCCGACGGCGTTTGACGGCGAGGGAACCTACGTCAACTCCCACGTACCCGGGCTTGACCTCGCCGGCTTGAGCAAGGACGAGGGAATCGAGGCGGCCATTGGCTGGCTGGAACAGCGTGGCGCTGGCCGTCGCGCGCGTTCGTACCGGTTGCGGGACTGGCTGTTCTCCCGTCAGCGCTATTGGGGTGAGCCGTTCCCCATCGTCTACGACGAGCACCAGATGCCCGTGCCGCTGCCCGAGGAAATGCTGCCCATCCAGCTTCCAGAAATGGCCGACTTCCGCCCGCAGCCGCAGCAGGACGAGTCTGTCGACCCCGTGCCGCCGCTAGCCCGGATACCTGACTGGGTGAACGTGGAAACCGATCTCGGTAATGGCCCAAAACGATACCGGCGGGAAACTAACACGATGCCTCAATGGGCCGGCTCGTGCTGGTATTACCTTCGCTATCTCGACCCGGCTAACGACAAGCGCCTGGTGGATCCCGATGTGGAGCGGTATTGGATGGCACAGAAGGGAGGCCAACCCGGTGACGGCGGTGTAGATCTTTACGTCGGCGGCGTCGAGCACGCGGTCTTGCATCTGCTCTACGCCCGCTTCTGGCACAAGCTGCTGTACGACCTCGGCTACGTGTCAACCAAGGAGCCGTTCAAACGGCTGTTCAACCAGGGCTACATCCTGGCCGACGCTTTTACCGACTCCCGCGGCATGTATGTGCCGGCGGCCGAGGTGGTGGCGACGCGAAATGGCGAGTTCTTGTACCGCGGCGAGCGAGTGAACCGCAGAGCAGGGAAAATGGGCAAGAGCTTGAAGAACAGCGTTAGCCCTGATCACATCTATGCCAGTTACGGTGCGGATACGCTCCGGCTGTATGAGATGGCGATGGGGCCGCTCGACGCTGACCGGCATTGGCACACCGACGATATCGTTGGTGCTCACCGCTTTTTGCAGCGTCTTTGGCGCAACATCATCGACGAGCAAACGGGCAAGCTCACGATGGACGACCGTCCACTTGAGCGGGACACGCTACGGCGGCTGCACCAGACGATCAGGAGCGTCCGCCAGGACTTTGCCGAGCTGCGATTTAACACAGCGATCGCCCGGCTTATCGAGCTGAACACCCACGCAAGCAGGCTCGTTTCACGCGACCGGGCCATCCCCCGCTCGCTCGCCGAACCGCTCCTGCTGATGATCGCGCCTCTTGCACCCCATGTCGCTGAGGAATTGTGGGCCAGAACCGGGCACCCGCAGTCACTGGCCTACACACCATTTCCAGATTTCGACCAGGCGCTGGCGGCTGAGCCGTCCATCCTCATACCGGTGCAGGTCGACGGCAAGGCGCGGTTCCGCATCGAGGTACCCGAGCCTGCGGGCGAGAAGCAAATCCGCGAAACGCTGACCGGGCACCCAGACTACGCGCGCTACACCGAAGGCAGGCAGGTGGAGCGCGTTGTGATCATCCCGGGCAGAATCGCCAACATCGTGACACGCTAACCAGGCACGGTCAGCCAGGGACCGTCAGCCAGAGACGGTCAGCCAGGGACGACGTTGACCAGCTTGGGAGGACGCACGATCACGTTTCGGATGGCACGCCCGGCGAGCGCGCGCTGCACGCCTGGCGCGGCAAGCGCCAGCGACCGCAACTGGTCGGCAGAGATCTCCGGCGGCACCTCCAGCCGGTCCCTGACCTTGCCCGCGACCTGAACGACGCACGTCACAGACTCCCGCACGAGCAACTGCGGATCCGCGGAAGGCCAAGGGACCGTGGCGACCGACGCTGGATGCCCCAGCGCCTCCCAGCACTCGTCCGCGGTGTAGGGCGCGAAGAGCGACAGCAGCACCGCGGCGGTCTCCGCGGCTTCACGGACAGCGGGGTCAGCGGCGCCGGAGCCGGAGTCGATCACCCGGCGGGACGCGCTCACCAGTTCCATCAGCCGGGCGACCGCGACGTTGAACCTGAACGCCTCCACCAGGCGGGTGAACTCATCGATCGTGCGGTGTGTCACTTTACGCAATGCGACGTCACCAGCAGCCGGATCCGTGCCCGGACCGGAGGCAGCGCCTGCCTCAACAGCCACCCGCCAGACCCGGCCGAGAAACTTCACCAACGCCGCGGGTGACACGTCGGCCCAGTCGAGGTCGTCCTCGGGCGGGCCTGCGAACACCATGGTGAGCCGGATCGCGTCCACACCGTACGCCGCGAGCTGCTCGCCCAGGTCGACACCGTTGCCGAGCGACTTCGACATCGCGCGGCCCCGGTTGATCACCTGCCCCTGGTTCAGCAGCCGGGTGAACGGCTCGGTGAACTCCACCATGCCCATGTCGTACAGGACCTTGGTGAAAAACCGCGCGTACAACAGGTGCAGGATGGCGTGCTCGACGCCGCCCACGTACTGGTCAACGGGGCACCACTGGCGAACCGCGGCGGGCTCGAAAGGACCGTCCGAGTAGGTAGGCGAGCAGTACCGCAGGAAATACCAGGACGAGTCGACGAAGGTGTCCATCGTGTCGGTATCCCGCCGGGCAGGACCGCCGCACTTCGGGCACTCGACGTTCACCCATTCGGCCGCCGCGGCCAGCGGCGACACCCCCTTCGGCACGAGATCCCGCCCGCGCAGGTCCGGCAGCACAACCGGCAGCTGATCATCCGGCACCGGGATCTCACCGCAGGACGGGCAGTGCACGATCGGGATCGGTGTCCCCCAGAACCGCTGCCGCGACAGCAGCCAGTCACGCAGCCGGTAACTGACCGCAGCCCGGCCAGCGCCCTCGGCGGTCAGCAGTTCGATGATGCGTCGGATGGCGTCCGCCTTGGAAAACCCATTCAGCGGCCCGGAGTTGACCAGCGTTCCCTCGCCAGGCGCGGCCACGCCGCTTTCGGCTGGGTCGGGCTCAGTGTTCTCCACGACGACACGCACCGGCAGCCCGAACGCCCGGGCGAAGTCTAGGTCCCGCTGATCATGTGCGGGCACAGCCATGATCGCGCCGGTGCCGTAGTCAGAAAGCACATAGTCCGCGGCCCACACCTGAATGCGCTCGCCGTTGACCGGGTTGATCGCATGGCGGCCAAGGAACACCCCGGTCTTCGGGCGCTCGACCGACTGGCGCTCGATGTCGGAAAGCTTGCTGACCTCCGCCACGTACGACCGCAGCGCGTCCAGGCGATCCGGCGTGCACAGCTGTTCCGCCAGCGGCGAGTCGGCCGCGACCACAAAGAACGTCGCGCCATAGAGCGTGTCCGGCCGCGTGGTGAAGACCGTCACAGGCTCGTCCAGGCCCTCGATCACGAAGCGGACCTCCGCGCCTTCCGAGCGCCCGATCCAGTTGCGCTGCATCAGCAGCACCCGCTCCGGCCACTTTCCCTCCAGCTCGCCCATGTCGGCGAGCAGCCGGTCGGCATATTCGGTGATCTTGAAGTACCACTGGGTGAGCGTGCGCCGGATGACCTCGGCACCGCACCGCTCACACCGGCCGTTGATCACCTGCTCGTTTGCGAGCACGGTCTGGTCTCTGGGGCACCAGTTCACAAAGCCGTCGGCGCGGTAAGCAAGGCCACGTTCGTAGAAACGCAGGAACAACCACTGATTCCAGCGGTAGTACTCCGGGTCGCAGGTATGCAGCCGGGTGGACCAGTCGAAGGACACGGCGTAGCGGCGAAACGAGGCGGCCTGGGTCTCAATGTTGCCGTAGGTCCAGTCCGCCGGATGCACGTTCCGCATGATCGCGGCGTTCTCGGCAGGCAGCCCGAACGCATCCCAGCCGATCGGATGCAGCACGTTGAATCCGCGATGGAACCAGTACCTGGCTACGGCGTCACCGATCGCGAATGCCTCACCGTGGCCCATGTGCAGGTCGCCGGACGGGTACGGGAACATGTCGAGCAGGTAGGCGCGTGGCCGCGGATCTGAAGGATCCCTGGACGCGCGGAACAGCCCAAGCTCTTCCCACCGCGCTTGCCATTTGTCCTGAACGTCCCGCGGGTCGTACTGCGCGGTACCCGCCCGGGCAGTGTCTGCTGTCATCGTTCCCTCAAGATATGTCGATCCTGCGCTGCGCCCTGCAAAGAAAAGGCCCCCCGGTCACGAGGGGCAGCCGCGCCGACGGCAGGAAGTCGACGCGGCTAGCTAAGGAGCAGCCTTACTGGGCGCACGCCGCCAGGGTAGCGCACGATCCGCGCTTACGGCACACGGCCAGCTGATCACACATGACCGGCGCGCTCACCCTTCCCGTCCAGAACAGCTTGCATCCAACAGGTCCTTAACGGCTGCCGCTGCGTGTCACAACCCACGGGTCTGCGGGACCCAGCCAGCCCAGGGCGACTCCTGGGGCGACCCCAGGGCGACCCCCCCGGACCCCGCAGGGTCTGCGGGGATCGGAGTTCGTTCGACAAAGTCACGCGCGGCCCAGGCGGTAGGCATAAATGGCGCACTCATGGTGGATATAGGAAAAGACCACGCCGGTCATATCATTGCTGACTCGATAAGAACAACGCCCGGCACAGCCCTTAACGCCGTTAGAGTCTCTTCGAGTATTCCGAGTTCAGCCCCATCGGGGTGCTCAAACTGGCTCTAACTGCGCTTTTTGAGGCCGCATCACACCGGAGTTGACAATGCCTGGGCAGGCAATCGCGATCGTCGGGCTCGCGTGCAGATATCCCGAGGCCCCAGATCCCGAGTCGCTGTGGGATCTCGTGCTGACCGGGCGGCGGGCTTTTCTGCACATCCCGCCATCGCGGCTTGACCTCGATGACTACCACCGCAGCGACCGCAACGCCGCGGACGCGACGTACTGCGCGCGCGCAGCGCTAATTGAGGGTTTCGAGCACGGCGAGGCCACGATGCGGCAGGCCGCATCGTGGCCTCGCCGTGCAGGCCGTTCGGGTCAGCGGCTTGTCCTGGAGACTGCGGCACGTGCACTTGACGATGCCGGGTTTCCAGGTGGGCAAGGTCTTAGCCGTGACCGCACGGGAGTCATCATCGCGACCGCGCCGGCCGTCGGCCTCGCCGATCCGACCGCGGGCAGCATCTGTGCGCATTTCGGATTCCATGGCTGCGGGCACACCGTCGAAGGCGCGGGCTCGGCATCCCTGCTCGCGATCGCCACCGCGTGCACCAGGCTGATCACGGGAGAATTGGACTTCGCGCTGGCCGGCGGGGTGGAAATCGGCCTCGACCCATTCGACCTCGTCACAGCCGCGAAGGCGGGCCGCCTCGCCACCGACGAAGTGCGCATCTACGATGCCGCCCCAACCGGGTTCCTGCCTGGCGAAGGCTGCGGCATGGTTGCGATGATGCGCGCGGACGACGCGCGCGCGAGCGGCGTGGCTGGGTACGCAGACATCATTGGCTGCGGCACGGCCTGCGCGGGAGAGGGCAGCGCGGCAGAACCAGGGCCTGAGGGCCTGCTGCTCGCCCTGCGCCGGGCCTACGACCGGGCTGGCGCCGCACCAGCGGAGGTCACCTTCCTCGAGGGGCACGCAGCAGGTACGGCTTGCTTCGACACCGCGGAGCTGACCGCGCTCACCACGCTGCGCGCCGGTGCGCGGCAAGTCGCTGCGCTCGGCGGAATCAAGGCGAACATCGGGGACACCAGGGCCGCGGCCGGAGTCGCAGGGCTGCTGAAGGCCGTGCTCGCCATGTCGGCTGGCGTGCTGCCGCCGAGCACCGGTTGCGAGCGACCCCATCCGCTGCTGCGAGACTCCGCATCGCTGCTGCGGGTGCTAACTCGGCCTGAGCCGTGGCCAGATGCGGCAAAATCCCGCTTGAGCGGGGTCACCGCGATGGGCGTCGACGGGACAAGCGCTCACGTCCTGCTCCGCCGTGCGGACGATCATGTAAGGCGCCGCGGCGCGTCGAAGAAGGCTGGCACACCTACCCGGGGCAACCCCGGCTTCGGCGCCGCTGGCGGCGCCGAAGCCGGGGTTGCGCGCCCGTTCCCGTATGAACCCGGCCGAAGATTGGTCCATCTGGCCGGCACCACGCCGCCGCCCCGGACCGAGGTTTACGCGTTCAGCGGCGACGATCCCGCCGAACTCGCCGCCACGCTCACCAGGATCGGCGGGATCGCCACGTGGTTGTCCGACGGCGAGCGGCATGACCTGGCCTGCCAGCAGGCCCGTCTCGGGCACACCGGGCGGCTGCGGGTCGCGTTCGCCGCCGCAAGCGCGACAGAACTCGCGCGCCGTGCGCGACACGCGGCGCAGCTCGTGACCAGGCTCACAGCCCGCGTGGCACACCATGAGCACGGTGTCTTCGCCGGCGACGGCGTGCGGGGCCGGGTCGTACTGCTGTTCGCGGGACAGGGACCGGGGGTCCTGTCCACCGACGTGTCAGGGCAGGGTTGGCATGAGGCCGACGCCGTCGCGGAAGCGACCGCCGCCTACCGGGCATCGCGGGCCGCGTTGCGATGGCTGGACCGGCTCGGTGTCACCCCAGCCGCGGCGGTCGGCCACGGCACTGGTGAACTCACGGCGCTCGCGTGGGCGGGCTGCCTATCCGCGCCGGATGCCGCCGATCTCGTGTCCCGGCGCACACGAGCGGTGACCGGGCAGGACACGCGCGGTGCCGCCATGCTCAGCGTTTCCACCGACCCGGCTACCGCACGGGCGCTTGCCGAAGGCACCGACGTCGTGATCGCGGCCTACAACGGACCGCATGCACATGTGCTGGCCGGATCGACCGCCGCGCTGAACGTGGTAGCGGAACGCGCGGCCCGCGGCGGCATCGCCACTGCGATGCTGCCGACACGAGGTGACCTCGGTACTCCTGCGACGGCTGGCTGCGCGGCGGCGCTTGCAGATGTGCTCAGCTCGATCACGTTCGGCCCGCTGCGGCGGCGCGTCATCTCCACGGTCACCGGCCGTGAACTCACACCGCGTGAGGACATCCGGGCGCTGCTCTGCGAGCAGCTAACCGCACCCGTGCGCTTTCACGAAGCGGTGCGAGCAGCCGCTCGCGTCGCCGATCTCTTCTGCGAAGCAGACCCCGGCCGAGCACTGGCCAGCCTCGCAGCTCAGTGCTGCCCGCTGCCCGTGATCAGCACTGGCAGCGTTGGCAACGCGGGCAACGACGGCCGCCGCACGGACGCGGCGAGCGCCAACGCCGCCGCGGCGCTGTTCGCGGCGGGCGCGGCGAACAGCCTGGAGCCTATGTTCGCCGGGCGCACCGCGCGGCCAATCGACATCTGGCGTGAACGTTTGTTCTGCACCGATCCGCGCGTCACCGTGCAGAACGCCACCGTGCCGAACCCCACGGCCGAACACAGCGCGGGCCACGCCAGTGGTGGCGCGCCAATGCTGCCTCAACCCCAGGGGCATCCCACCGAAGGTAACGGGCAGACACCTTGGGGTGAGGGCGAGATCCCCGGCGTCGGGCCGTGGATCCGCTGCTTCGCCGAAGTGACACACCCGATCCCTGAACCAGCCACCGCACCGCCCAGTGGCCCTTGGCGGCTACGTGTCACGCCGCGGCAGCCGTTGAGGAAAATTATCGGCGAGACCTTTACCGACCACGCGCGCGCCGACTGCGTGCTCGCCTGCATCGCCGACGCCAGTGACCCGGACGCCGCCGGGCTGCTGCTGGAGGCGGCGCGTGAGGCGCTCGGCTGCGGTGGGCTCATCGTGATCTCGCACGGCGGTGGGCTCGCCGGGTTCCTGCGAAGCCTGCACGCTGAGCACCCGCAACTCGGCGTTACGCTGCTGCGGGTCGCGCAGAGCCGGGAAGGAATCCGCCGCGCACGCCGGTTCGCGCACGCACAGCCCGGCGTCTACCGCGAGATGGTCCTGGCCGATGGTGATCCGCCTGCCGTTGTCGCCGCGGAGCCGGTTGCAGTCACTGGCACGGGCGAGACCCCGCTCGCCGTGGCGGACGTCGTGCTTCTCACCGGCGGCGCCGGCGGCATAGGCCTGCCATGCGCGCAAGCCATTGCGAGCACCGGCGCGGCTGTCGCGCTCGTCGGGCGCGGCGACCCGGCCAGCGATCCCGCGGTCAGGACCGGGCTCGAGCGGCTGCGCAGCGCCGGCGCCTGCGCCGGTTACGAGCCCGCGGACGTTACTGACCCGGGTGCCATGCGCGCCGCAGTACATCGACTGGAGGAGAGGCTCGGCCCGGTCACCGCATTGGTGTACTTGGCAGGTACTGGCCCACCGCGCCCGTTCGCCGAACTTACCGCCGAAGACATCCGCGCGGAGGTTCGGGCGAGGACTGCGGGTCTTGCCAGCGCGCTCGCGTCGTTGCGGCCGGGCAGGCTGCGGCTCGTCGTCACGTTCGGGTCCGTGGCGGGGTGGTACGGGCAGGCGGGTGAGTGCCACCACGCGCTGGCCGATGCTGCGCTCCGCGATCAGGCCGAACGGCTCGCACTGCGAGCACCTGGCTGCCGGGTGCTGCATATCAGCTGGCCAGCCTGGTCGGGGACGAATCTACCGGGCTCGGCAGGCGAGGCCAACGGGCTTGGCATGGCAGCCGGGCCTTGGCCAGCCGCTGTCGCGCCAATCCCAGCCTCCGCCGCGCCGTTCGCGGCCCCTGCCGCGCCGTTCGCTGCCCCTGCCGCGCCGTTCGCTGACCCGGTGGCACCCGTCCCTGCCTGCGAGGCAGGCCTGATGCTACTCCGGCTGATCGCCAGCTCCGGCCTGGCCCGAGTGCTCGCCGTGCACGGGCGTGCCGGGCTGGCACCGGCGCGCATTGCCTGGCCTGGCCGGTTCGTTGCGGAGGTCCGCGTGCACTACCCCGGCGTGGAACTGGTTGCCGACGCGGCACTCGGCCCGGATTCCGACCCCTACCTGGCCGACTACCGCCTCGATGGCCAGGCGACGCTGCCCGCGGCGCTGGGGCTCGAGGCGATGGCGCAGGCGGCGGCGGTGCTCGCCGCACGTCCGTTGCGCCAGGCTCGGGATGTCATGATGGCGAGCCCGGTGGCCATCTGCGCCGACGGCTCCGCGCGGATTCGGGTATGTGCGCTGCACTACGGCGACCGCGTGGAGACCGTGCTTCGCAGCGCAGAGACCCGGTACGGCACCGAACATCTGCGCGCGGTGTTCCCGGTAGCCGACCCACCGCCAGGCGGTGCCGTTTCGAGCGGTGCTGTTGCGAGCGGTGCCGTCTCGAGCGGTGCCGTCTACGACGGCCGCGCCCGGGGTGGCGGCCCGGACCATATGAGCACGGGGATCGTGGATGGTACGGAACTGTACGGGTCGCTCTGCTTTCAGGCCGGGCGCTTTCGCCGGGTGGCGTTCCTTCCAGAGCTGACGTCGCGCAGCTACCGTGCACTCGTCCGTGGCGCGGACGACGCGCCATGGTTTGGCCTGGGCATGGCCGAGCAACCGCTGCTTTTGGGCAGCCCCGGCGTTAACGACGCGGCCATTCACGCGCCGCAGGCGTGCGTGCCGCACCGGCGGCTGAGACCGACCGGCTGCGAGAACATGACCGTGACCGGGCTCACGATCGATGGAGCCGTCGAGGTAAGGGCCCACCAGCGGTCCGCTACCGCGGATGAATACGTGTGGGACGTGGAAGCGGTCGACCGTCACGGCCGACATGTCGCGGTGTGGACCGGCTTGCGGCTTGCTGACACCGGCCCGCTCAGCCGCACCCAACCCTGGCCACCCGCGCTGTTGGCTGCCTACCTCGAGCGCGGCGCCATCGCGCTGGGCCTCGACCCGAAGCTGCGGGTCAGGGTGCGCGCCGGCCATCCGCGCCGGCTTTCCTGTGGATGCTGGGAGCAAGGCATGGCGAGCGGTCACTCAGGCCACGCCAACGGCAGCGGTGCAGCGAGCGGCGGAGGCGGAGGCGCGGGCAGCGGCGCAGGCGGCGGCGCAGGCGGCGGTTTTCTCACCAGCGGGCTGTTCTTCGTTGGCTCAGGACAGGCGGCCCTTGCCCGCCGCAGCCACCTGGACGGGCTTACCCTGACGGTCGATACAGCCGGGCCGGCCGCCTGCGACTGGGAGGCGACTGGCGCACGCCGTAGCGAATCGCTGCCCTTCGCGCCGGACTGCAGAACCGTATATGACCAGTTGCGAGACCGCTGCGGCGAGCGGCCAGAAACCGTGCGCTCACGGATCTGGACAGCGGCGCAATGCTTGCGGAAGGCGGCCCTGCCTTCTGGATCACCGCTCGCTGTTGGCGCTTTTCACGACGACGGCTGGGTTCTGCTGCGCGCTGCCGACAGCGCCATTGCCAGCGCCGTTGTAACGGTCAGCGGCGGGACGGATGCAGTCGCCGTCGCGATCATGACCAGTGTCAGCCTAGTGGGCGATTAGAGCGGTGTCTGCCTTCGGCTCGGCCGCAGGCTCCCAGGTCGGCCGCAGCGGCATGCCGGAGTCTCCAGCGGCGTCGAGCCGGACGCAAAGCACCTGGTGCAGCTGGATCTGGTTTCGTTCGAAGCCCAGCCGCGACCCGGCCATGTACAAACGCCACACCCTGGCCGTGCCCTGACCGACCTCGGCAACCGCTTCATCCCAGTGCGCATCGAGGTTCGCGCACCATGCAGCGAGCGTGCGCGCGTAATGCTCGCGCAGGTTCTCCTCGTGCCGGACCTCGAACCCCGTGTCGTGCATCAGCGAGATGAGAAGTCCGGGCCCTTCCAGCTCACCGTCGGGGAACACGTACCTATTGATGAACCCGGCGCGGCGGATCGCCGGTTCGTGGTTGTCCGGTCGCGTGATGCAGTGGTTGAGCAGCCGGCCGCCAGGCTTCAACTTCCCGTACAGGAACGAGAAGTACCCGGGCAGCCTGGCCTTGCCGATGTGCTCGGTTAGGCCGAGCGAGCTGATCGCGTCAAAGCCTGTATCGGTCACGTCCCTGTAGTCGAGATGGCGTACCTGTGCGAGATTGTCCAGCCCACCAGCCCCAATCGCCCGCTGCGCCCACCCGGCCTGCTGGCGCGATAGCGTCACCCCGAGCGCTCGGACGCCATACGCACGTGCGGCATGCATCACCATGCCGCCCCAGCCACAACCAACATCGAGCAACCGCATCCCCGGACGCAGTCCAAGCTTGCGCGCGACCAGGTCGAACTTGTACGCCTGCGCCTCCTCAAGCGTGGATCCGGGATGCGGGTAACACGCGCATGTATAGGCCATCGACGGGCCGAGAACCCACTCATAGAACCGGTTCGACACGTCGTAGTGGTGTGCGATAGCTCCAGCGTCACGCTGCTTGGAATGCCGCCGCCCGGACAGCCAGCGCCGATTCAACCGCACCTCCTGCGGAGGCGGCGCCACCCGGGGGAAAAGGATCTTCATCCCGCCGAGCTGGCGCAGCATGCGCAGCCGCTGCGGCCAGTCCATCGTGTTCAGCTGGGCGTTCGACATGCGCGTCAGCGCCGTGTACATGTCGCCGTGCACGTCGAGGTGCCCGGCGACATACGCGCGGGCCAAGCCGAGGGCGCCCGGTGCCTGCGCGAGGTAAGAGACGGCCAGCGGGGATCGCACCACCACGCGGATACCGCTACCGTGCTCCCCTGCCCTGCTGCCGTCGTAGGCCTGAAACTCGACAGGCGCGCCGGGCCCAGCGACCCGTTCGAACACCTCGGCCAATGCCATCGATTCCCACCCTCCTCGAAGCCACGGTCGGCCCGCGCCACACCTCGGCCGTTACCGCCCGCGCACGCACTTGTCATAAAGGCCGAGCAGGCGGCCGTCGGGATCGTAGGCGCGCTTCAGCTCGGTGTACTCCTGCCCGTTGTACTGTCGCCAGAACTCGTCCTCACCGTAGTAGGAAGTCGAGTAAAGGCCCTTGCGACCGCCAAGCGCCGCGACCTGCTGCTCAACCAGGCGGTTGTGGTGACCGTCGGGCTGGCCGGGCGACAGCGGGACCGTCCCCCAGAAACCGAAGTTCACATACACATGGTCCGGCTCCAGCGGGTAGAGGGGCCAGGGCTGGCCGGATCGTAGGCGCAGCGGGCAGAGCCAGACAGGCCTCATGCGGATCTCACGGAAGAAAAAGCGCAGAAAATCCGCGCCTCTTTCTGCCGGGATCTCGACATCCTGAATGACCGCCTCGCGCGGGCTGACCCGCCGCGAGCGGGTCATCCGCTCGGTGAGCCCGTACTTGCGGTCGAAGGCGACCAAGCGCCGGTAGATGTCCGAACGCCGGTACCTGCGTGGCCACATCCGGCGAATCACCGGATTCTGCAGGCCAAACGGCCGAGAGCACCAAAACCAGTCGGTGTCCCACCGCCACAGATAGTCGCGGGTGGCAAGGAAATCATCCCTGAAGTGACGGACCGACTGGTAGTAGACATGCCGACCGGTGTAGTCACTGCGCCACGGCACGACGTCACTAAATGTCCCGATGGTCAGATACAGCTCGTCGGGCCCAAAGGCGATCCCATCCACGAAGTCGGCCGGCGCGCCGCCGATGGTGCCATCGGTAGCAATCTCGCCCACCACACGCATGCACTCGTCAGCGTTCGGAAACCGCACGTGGCGAAGATGCACATACGGCTTGACTGGCTCGAGCTCAATGGTTAGTGAAAGGGCGTAGCCAAGGGTGCCATAGGAATTCGGAAATCCGTGGAAGAGCCGTGAGTGCTCCCCATCCGGTGTGGCGGTGACGACGCGGCCGTCGCCGGTCAGGATTTCCATTTCGACTACGGACTCGTGCGGAAGGCCGTTTCTGAGCGAGGTGGATTCGATGCCAAGGCCAGTTACCGCACCACCCAGCGTGATCGTCTTGAGCTGCGGCACGACGAGCGGCATCAGACCGTGCGGCAACGTGGCGTCGGCCACGTCCTCGTAAGTCGTCATGCCGCCGACGACCCCGATCCGTGCCACCGGATCCACGTGCAGCACGCGGCTGAATTCGGAGCCGTCGAGGCCACGCCGGCCTGGCAGCGAGTCGCGGAAGCGGAAGAGATTCGACGACCGCTTTGCCAGCCGGACTGGCCCATTGGCACCGCCCTGCTCAGCAAGCACCTGGTATTGGGTGCGCACCTCGGCGACGGCGGCCCTATGTTGCCTGAGTGTGGCGGTGGGAACGCTCACCGATGCTAGGCCCGAGCCTGTGACACCTGTCACGCGCCTCTCCCCTCCCCGGTGGCGCCCCCTGTCCGGCAAGGTGGTCGCAGGAGGTTCCGATGGGAAAGCAGTACGCCGAACTGGACGAACGGCTCACTGAGTTTATCTTGGACCAGCCGATCTTCTTCGTCGCCACGGCACCGTGCCTGTCACACTCGGGCGAGGGCGGGCACATCAACGTCTCGCCGAAGGGCTACCGAGGCACCTTCGCCGTGCTCGGTCCACGCACGGTCGCGTACCTGGACCTGACCGGCAGTGGCGCGGAGACCATCGCACACCTTCGGCAGAACGGGCGCATCACGATCATGTTCTGCTCGTTCGGCGATACACCGAAAATTCTCCGGCTGTACGGATTGGCACGCGTTGTCTGCCCAGCCGAGGCTCGCTGGGCCGAGCTGCTCGGGCGTTTCGCCTGGGCGGGTGAGAACGTTGACCGTGGCGACCGGCGCGCCATCATCGTGGCGGAGCTCGACAGGATCTCCGACTCCTGCGGCTACGGGGTGCCGGTCATGGACGTGCGCCGCGAACGGGACCTGCTCACACGCTGGTCGGACCGCAAGACCCCGGAAGGTCTGGTGCGATATCGGGCTGAGCAAAACGTGTTCAGCATCGACGGCCTACCAGCGCTGAGGTGACGCACGCGGCGCTTCGGCACGGGAGGTGCCGTTGGGGCGCCAATTCCGGATCTGTGCAGCCGGTTCCGATCCCAATTCCGGATCTGGCGGGCCGGTCCAAATGCCCAATTGGGCCTGCGAGACATGATCGGTGAATTCTGGCGTTAAAGGGAGATGGGCCATAAGTAAAGATCACGTTGTGTGTTGAACCAAACGCGAAGGGAAGGTGTGACAATCCCTGACGTATCGGCGCTGTGTCCGGTGAGTAGCACCCCAGTGCGGCGAGGAGCTGGCATTGTCAGAGGGGACTGCCTGCATCCGCCCGGCAGGCCAGGCGGAGCACACCTTCACCGGGTCAGCCTGGCCCGATGACGACCAGGGACGGGTCTTGTTCGTAACGACCAGGACGCATCAGTCGAACCTTGAACTGGGTGCTCTGCCGAGTGCGGTCGCATGCGCACGGCTGCATGCCAAGCAGGTGGCTTGGGAGTGGGGACTGGACACACTCGCCGAGACGATCGAACTTGTCGTGTCTGAGCTGGCGACGAACGCGATCAAGGCAGCCGTCACCTACCATGACGCGGACCGCGTGCTGGGCATGCCGGTCATCTGGTTGCGCCTCACTGGCGGCGACGGGCAGGTACTTGTCGAGGTGTGGGACAGCAACCCCGAACCACCAGTACGTGCCGAGGCCGATCTCACCATGGAAAATGGTCGTGGGCTGCTCCTGGTCGATGCGGTGAGCACCAACTGGGGCTACTACAGCGTTGAACAGGACATCATGCCGGGTGAGCTGTCTGCGCCAACTGCGGACTGGGGGCCTGGCGAGCACTACGAGATCTCCGGTCAGCGCGATCCGGGGTCGGATGGAAAGGTGGTCTGGGCGCTGATAAGGGCCGCCTGAGGACCAGCACAGACCAGGGCCGCCCGAGGACCAGCAGAGACCAGGGCCGCCCGAGGACCAGCGACAGCACCCGCCCCGGTCGTTCATCACGATCGCCTGGATGGCGCGCGGCGCGCCGCTAAGGTTGGGCGCATGCGATTCGCACTCGTCGATTCGGGTCTCGGCGTCCTTCCCGCGGCGATGCATCTGCGCAGGCTGTGCCCGGGCGCAGAACTGATCTTGTCGATGGATCCAGAGGGCATGCCATGGGGCGCGCGTACCCCTGACGACATCGCCGAGCGTGCACTCGCTTGTGCCGAAGCAACGCTGCCTTGGGAGCCGGATGTCTTGGTGCTCGCCTGCAACACGGCGTCGGTGCGCGCCCTTGACCTGCTGCGGTCCGAACTAGAACCGGACGTGCCGGTTGTCGGCACTGTCCCCGCTATCAAGCCAGCGGCAGCGAATGGCGACCCGGTCGCAATTTGGGCGACCGCCGCCACGACGGGAAGCCCGTATCAGCAAGAACTGATCCGTCAGTTCGCCGATGGCGTGCCGGTGACCGAGGTAGCTTGCCCAGGCCTTGCCGATGCGATCGAACGGGCCGACCAGGAGGCGATCACTGCGGCGGTGCTGGCCGCTGCTTCCGCGACCTCCGCTGACACGCGAGCGATAGTGCTTGGCTGCACACAGTATGAACTTGTAATGGATCGGATCCGCGGTGCCCTCCCAAGGGTCCGGCTGCATGGCTCGGCACCCGCTGTCGCTGCCCAGGCGATCCGGCGGCTGGCCGCGCGGCCAGCGGGCGCCGCAGACTCGGCAGCCACAGGACAGCAGGCGGCGTCGGGGGCGGCCGATGCTTCGAGGCCTGCAGGCTGCGCAACACCTGGCGGGAATACCTCACCTGCGGACCCGGGCTCCGCGGGCCCGGGCTCCGCGGACACCGGCCGGCACACACCGCACGCGGACACCGGCCGGCACACACCGTACGCGGACACCGGCCAGCACACGCCATCCGCAGACCCCGACTGGCACACACCGTTCGCAGGGCGTGGACGCCACGCACCACCTGAGGACCCAGGCGAGCCCTCACCATCTTCTGACCTGGGCCGGCACACACCGTATGCAGGACGTGGACGGCACGCACCACCCACAGGACCCAACGCGGTGGCATCGCCATCGGGGTCGTCACCAAGACAACCGACACCGGAGACACCGGACGGGTCCGCTGGCTCGGCTGGTCCGGTCGGCGGCGAGTTGCGTGGATCTGATGTCGGGCCCTCTGTTCTCCAGGTGCTGCTGAGCGGCGCGCCCGGCGAGCTTCCGCCTGCGGCACTCCGTTACGCGGAAGGCCGTCTCCTGGCCGGCCTGCGCCTCCCGTCGACCGCAGCGTAAGAAGCCGCAACCTCCTCCGGCGTCATCGGCAGCTTTGCCGCGGATGGCGGGAGACCGCCAGCAACCGCCTCAAGCAACAACAGCGCCATGGTGTAGCCGGGGTCAACTTCCAGCGCTCGGGCAATCGCGACATTGGCCAGCGCCCCGTCGCCAGACTGCCATGAAGTGAACGCGAGCAGACACGCGGGCGCGGCAACATAACGCTGCTCGGCACGGCGCACAACGTCGGTCCAGAGCCGCCTATGCGGCTCACGGTACTGCGGATCCATCCGCGCCCACGCGTCGTCGCGCACGCGCAGATCGGCCAGTGTGACGGTGAGCCATGCGAGCTCGTCATGGCTGTCGATCCGTCCTCCGGCACGGTAGATCCCGACCGCGTTGCTGACGGCCTGCAGGCCTTCGTCGATCACCGGGCGCAGCAGTTCACGACGCCGTCGGCCTGAACGTGCAGCCTGCGCGACGAGCGCAGCGGCCCGGCTCTCCGCGCGCAGCGTGGCTTCGTGCATCGACCTGCGTGCCGTGCCACCAAGTGGTGCAATCGTGCGCTCAAGCGCCGCACGATCGGGAAGTGACACGTTGCCCGCGAGCGTCATCTGGGCAGCGACTGAGCTTGTCGAGACGTCGAAGGGTACGCCTTCCGCCGGGCAGCACGCTGGATCCTGGCACAGGTACGACCAGTACCGCCCCTCCTCCACGCGCAGCATCTCGCGCAGGTTGACGCCCGCCGCCTGGAGCTGGGCGCGTAACTCTTCTGCGATCGGCGTGACGAGCGCGCCCGGTCCATAACCCACCACAATCGCCGACGTCACATGTTGCTTGGCGAGCACGCCGGCGCCATGGGTCGCAATCTCGCGCGCGTATCCGGGCTCGGGCGGATCTAGCACGTCATAGCGGAAGCAAACGTGCACACGATCGCGGGGCGGGCGAGCGCCGATCACCACAATGCTGCTGGTTGGGTGAAAACCCAGCAGGTAGGGCACGGCGGCAAGGACTTCGGCTGGCGAGCCGATCTTGACTGGAGGCTCGGCCTGGCGGTCCGGTGAATCTGTTGGAATGGGCGGTGGCGCGCTGTCGGGTGATGGGTTTTGTTTCATACCATACAGCGTCCTTCGAGCAGATACTTCTGTCGATAACGAACATTTTCCTCTGTGGATAAAGTCCTGCAGACAATCGCATTTATCCACAAGGCTGGATCGGTCTTGACGCGCGAGCCGAGCTGTGCATAAACACCGTGTTGCCGCGACGAAGATAGCTACTCCAGCCTCCGATGTCCCTTGCGAGACGCGCCCGTTTCCGAGTGAACTTCTGGCAGTCCGATCGGTACCAACCGCGTCGGGTTGTTGTGGTGCCCGTCAAATCCCGACTTTTCGGGGCCAAGCTTAATGTATATACGGCGGAACCAGGCGAAGAAAGCCGGCCGCAAAAGAAATTCCGCACGCCAAATTGGCCTGCGCCGCCGCAAAGCGGTTCGCTTTGCGGTTACGTCCTGGCTCCACCACCAGGGCTGCCATGGCACCGGGCAGTGCCTGGTTAGCGACGCATGGCGAGCCACGCATCGGGCGCCCTGCAGGAAGGAACGCCCAGGACGCTACCCGGGGGGTCTGACATTCCGCCCGGGCCATGCACCGTGTGGTACCCGGACCGGCGGCAAGCAGCCGGACTGGCACCGGCCACTATCGACGGACGCTTGCGGTCAAGCCGCCCGCAGGAGCTTCACCGCAGCGTACATGCGGCGTTCAGCGGCCCGGCGGGCCGCGAAGCTGTGTTGTAGGTGACGGATGCTTGCGGTCAAGCCGCCCGCAGCAGCTTCACCGCAGCGCATATGCGGCGTTCAGCGGCCCGGCGGGCCGCGAAGCGGTGTTGTAGGCGGCCGTTCTACGCCGGGCCCAGGACATCCGCCGCGATAGCGCCAGCGCTGCCGATGGGATCAGCACGCTGCGCTACCGGTGGACCGACGTTACGGACCGTCCTTGCGAGGTTGCCGCCGAGATCGCCGCCGTACTACGCCAGCGCGGTTGGCGGGGGCGACCTCGGGCATGCGGACCCGCCTGCCCGGCCGCCGCTCCATGATCACGGAACCTTTTCCAGGAATGGAAGGGAAAAGGTTCCGTGATCACTGATGCGCACGTGCTCAGCGGCGGCTTGGCGCCCACGCGGCGTCAGGTAGCCCCGGCACCCGGCCGTCACGCGGGCCTCGCCACGTAGGCATCGGCGCCCAGCCGCCACACCGGCCCGGCACCCGATCGTAGCTCACCTGCTGCCCGAGCATCGGCCGGGCCGCCGAATGCCCATACGCGCACCGTCCGCCGCAGCGTTAGTTTCGCTCGGACTGCTGCGTCTCAAGGAAGCGCGTGACCAGGCCGCGGATCACCGTCGCCATGGAAAACCCGTGCTCGGCGCACCAGTCACGCAACTGACCGTGCTGCTCGGACGGGAAGCGCACAGGCACGACCTGCTGCGCACGCTGGCTTGGCCGTCCACCGGTCATGTAGGACGCGAGATACTCCGGCTCCCTGCCGAACTGGCTGGCCGCCATGATCCGCCGGAACGACCCGATTGGTTGCTGGCCGGGACCACGAAGGCTGCCACGCAGGAGCCAGATCAAGACGGCGTCACGGTCGCGCGGCTGCAGCGCGTCAACGGCCTGCAGCAGCAGTTCAGCGGGATCCTTGGATTCTTCGCCCACGGTCTCACCCACTGGCGGCCCCCATTCAGCCGAACCCGTCATCCGATATCGGGCGGTATCGGTGACGATATCACATGGGGCCAGGGAGCGGTCAGAGAGCGGTCAGAGAGCGACGCCCAGAAGCGCGTCGACCGCGTTGCGTACCAGCACGGGAGCCGACTCCACCCAGTCAGGGTGCGGCGGGGTACCCAATGCCGCGCCGACCCACGCGTCCACGGCGGCCAGCGCCCCAGGTGCGTCAAGATCCTCAGCCAGCCGCTGCCGCACCGCAGCGAGCACCGGTTCAGCAGGTGGCGCCGCGGGCGACGACACGGCACAGCGCCAGCGGGCGAGCCGCCGCGCCGCTGTCCGCAGTTCCACATCGGTCCAGTCCCAGTCGGACCGGTAGTGGTGCGCGAGCAGGGCCAGCCGAACCGCCATCGGGTCAGAGCCGGAGCCGAGCAGACGTGACACGAAGACAAGGTTTCCTGCTGACTTGGACATCTTGTGCCCGGACAGCCGCACCATTCCCGAGTGTGCGTAGACGCGCGCGAAAGCATCCGGATCAGAGGCGGCGACTCTGGCGTGCGACGCGCTCAGCTCATGGTGCGGGAACACCAGGTCACTACCGCCCGCCTGGACATCGAACCGCACGCCGAGAAAACGTGACGCGATCGCGGCGCACTCGACGTGCCACCCCGGCCTGCCTGGGCCGAACGCGGACGGCCAGGACGGCTCGCCGTCCCGCGCGCCGAGCCACACCAGGCAGTCGAGCGGATCCTTCTTCCCCGGGCGGCCAGGGTCGCCACCGCGCTCCCCGGAAAGCCGGACCATCTCAGCAAGCCCGAACCGGGACAGCGACCCGAACGACGCATCGGCCGACCTCGCGAAGTAATAGTCCGCGTCCAGTTCGTAGAGTGCGCCGCGCTCAGCCAGCCGCCTAGTCATCGCCTCAATGAGCGGCAGCGCCTCCACCGCACCGATCAGGTGCGCGGGCGGCAGCACACGCAACGCCGCCATGTCCGTACGGAAGCGCGCGATCTCCGAGTCGGCGAGCTCCCGCCAGTCCACCCCGTCCCTCGCGGCACGTTCGAGCAGCGGATCATCGACATCGGTCACGTTCTGTACATAGAGCACGTCATGACCAGCGTCTCGCCACGCCCTTACCAGCAGGTCCCACGCCGTGTAGGTGGCGGCGTGCCCCACATGCGTCGCGTCGTACGGGGTAATCCCGCAGGCGTACATCCGCGCGGTGTTGCCCGCTGCCACGGTGGCAAGCTCGCCGCTTGCCGTGTTGGCCAGCCGGGGCTCGTGGCCGCGTCCAGGCAATCCGGGCAGGCTGACAGCGGGCCACGATTCCATGCGAGCAAGGCTAATCGACGCCCTGCCACGACCGGGCACCGGCGAGCGCGTGCGACGACTCCCGGATCCCTCCGCATACCCGTTGCGGTGACACCTAGCGGCAGCCGTTACGGATTGTTAATAGTTGCACGGTACGCGGGTGCGCGACGGGCGCAGGCCGCCTGCTCGAACGCATGCGCGAGCGCGAGCAGCCGCGTCTCGCGCCATGCAGCGCCCATGAAGGTGAGCCCTACCGGCAACCCATGCACCAGCCCGGCGGGGACGGTCACGGCGGGATAGCCGGCTACCGCGGCCGGCGTGGTGGTGTGGAACACGTCGCGGTCGCCGAGCACCGGATCGGTCGGCCAGGCGGGGTTGGCACTGAGCGCCACCACGGCGTCGAGGCCGTGCTCGGTGAGCGGGGTGTCTAGTGCGCGCCGGGCCAGCCCGGTCACCTGCGAGCGCACCCCGCGGTACGCCTCGTCAGCCAGGTCACCGCTTGTCGCGTCGGCCCGCTCGAAGAGGTCCTGGCCGAAGAAGGGCATCACCTGCGCGGCATTGCGCGCATTGAACTCAGCCACCTCCGCCAGCGAGTGTGGCTGGCCCACACTGAGGGTGGCCAGGTAGGCGTTCAGGTCGTGCTTGAACTCGTGGCACAACGCGGCGAACTCGGGTTCGGCAAGGTCCGCGGCGCCAGGCAGGTCGACAGGGTCGATGATCTCCGCGCCGCCGGCGCGCAAGACCGCGACCGCCGCGTCAAGAACCGCGGTGGTCGCCGGGTCGGCCGCCGTAGAGCCTTCTCTCCATACTCCCAAACGGCTGCCGCTAAGCGCGCCAGCACCCAGCGCCACTGGGTCAAGCGCTGCCGCGTCCAGCGGGCCAGCTCCCGCGCCGCCGAGCCCGTGCGCCGCGCGGGTCGCGGGATCGGCCGGATCCGCCGCGGCGAGCACGCGCAGCAGAACCGCCGCGTCGGCGACGGAGCGCGCCATCGGCCCCGCGGTGTCCTGCAGGTGCGAGATCGGCACGATGCCCGACCGGCTGACCAGGCCGAGTGTGGGCTTGACGCCTACCACGCCGCACGCGCTCGCCGGGCAGACAACGCTGCCGTCTGTTTCTGTGCCGACGGCCACAGCGGCCAGGTGCGCGGCGACCGCGGCGGCTGAGCCCGAGCTCGACCCCGATGGGTTGCGGTCCAGCACGTGCGGGTTACGGACCTGGCCGCCGACCGAACTCCAGCCGCTGGTTGACCGCTCGGAGCGGAAATTCGCCCACTCGGACAGATTGGCCTTGCCGATGATCACCGCGCCTGCCGCGCGGAGTCTGGTCACGCAGAACGCGTCAGACGGCGCAGACCGGGCCAGCGCGAGCGATCCCGCCGTGGTGGGCAGGCCGGTCACAGCGATGTTGTCCTTGACAAGGACGGGGATGCCTTCGAGTGGGCGCCGCGGCTGCCCGCTGCGGCGGGCGGCATCGGTCGCCTGGGCCGCGGCCATCGCGTCTGGGTGCACCGCGATGACCGCCCGTAGCACCGGGTCGAGGCGGCTGATCCGCTCGAGGTAGCAGCCGGTGAGCTCCGCCGCGGTGAGTGCACCCGATTCCATCGCTTGCCGCAGCCCTGCGATCGTGACCGTGTCGAGGTCGATGCCATCCGGCCCGTTTGGGCGCTCGGTCTTGAGTGCGTCGGCCGGGCTCGTCATGCTGGGTCCTTCGCGGCGCTGGCAGGCTGCTTGGGTCCTTCGTAAGCTACCTGGCTATGGACGCCCGGATGGGATCGTTGAACCTCGTTCCCGCACTCGACCGCCCGGATCTGCTCGCGCCGCCCGTCACCGCCGCGCTCGCGCGGTGGAAGAACGTCATCCCGGCTACCGAGGTCTTGGTCGCCGAGATCGACCCGGCGCTCGCGGACACCGCTGCTTTTTGTGCACGTTACGGGGTCGCGCTTGACGAGTCCGCCAACTGTGTCGTGGTCGCGGGACGGCGTGGCGGACAGACGAGGCTCGCGGCGTGCGTCGTGCTCGCCACAACGCGGGCAGATGTCAACGGGCTGGTCAGGCGGCACCTGAACGCGCGCAAGGCATCGTTCGCCTCGGTGGACGACGCGGTCAGGGAAACCGGCATGGACTACGGCGGCATCACGCCCATTGGCCTTCCGGACGGCTGGCCAATCCTGGTCGACGCCGCGGTCGCGGCCGCGCCGCGGGTTATCGTCGGCAGCGGCGTGCGGCGTTCCAAGCTGGCACTTGCGGGCGCGGCGCTCGCGAACCTGCCAGGTGCGGTGGTTCTGGCCGACCTCGGGCTGGCCCCGGGCTGACCGGGGCTGACCCGGGCTGACCGGGGCTGACCCGGGCTGACCGGGGCTGACCCCGCGGACGGCGCGTCGCGCGCCGTCCGCGCTCAGATCACCTTCATCGCCCGGTCGATGTCGGCGACGATGCTGGCGAGCGGCTCGATCCCGGCGGACAGCCGGATCAGTGACGCGGGCGCGGTCTCACCCGGCCAGCGAGCACGACGCTCCCAGGTCGATTCCACCCCACCGAAACTGGTGGCAGGAATGATCAGCCTGGCGGCAGCGACGACCGCGTCCGCCGCTGCCGCGGACCCGAAGCAGCGGGTTGGTCGGGGTCTCGGCCCACAGCAATGACGGCGCCACCCCTGCGACCATATGCGCGGACCGGGTCTGGCTCACCGGACGACACGAAAATGCTGGCCGGAACGAGCGGAGGGGCGACAGCCTCGCCGCTGGCGCGCCGAGAGCCCGCATGGACGAGGGTTTCCGCAGCAGAGGTTAGGTGATCGTCCATACCGCTCCTGTCATTCATGGCAGCCACGACACGTGGCCGTGCAGCATTGCGTACCCGACGAACGCGACCGCGTCGATGAGGGTGTGCGCGAGGATCAATGGCGTCACACGACCCCAGCGGCGGTACAGCACGCCGAAGATCACACCCATTGCCGCGTTGCCGACGAAGCCGCCGAACCCCTGGTAGAGGTGATAGGACCCGCGGACAAGCGCACTGGTCGCGATGGCGCGCCTGGCGGGAAAGCCGAGCTGGTCCAGCCGGTGCAGGAGGTAGCCGAGAACCACGGTTTCCTCGAGGATGCCGTTCTGTGCGGCCGCGGCGATCAGCACCGGGATCCGCCACCAGACGGCGGGGAGCTGCTCAGGCACCACGTTCAGGTTGAGGCCTAGGTG
>WNGG01003584.1_pt1 | contig 27689 bp, 24 predicted proteins | sample 5400661 | NCBI WGS metagenome assembly WNGG01 (sample SAMN13153372, study PRJNA577476) | soil metagenome | isolation source: 100 cm soil or saprolite under Garry oak tree replicate 1 | place: USA:California | collected 2016-06-15
AGACGTACCGTGTAATGATTTCCGCCGGAAGCTTCCAGGCGATACCCGTAACTGTTACGTTCGTAGCAGGCCCGCACTGGGAACAGTTTGGCCTATCAGAGGTGGAATGTCTGGATGTGCGCTTCGTGGCATTTGTAGCGGGTCCCAAATCCGGCTCTTTCGCGTTCAATATCGATCATGTGGCCCTTTTCTCCTGAAGCAGGCACCACGCATTCCAAATAATTATGGAGCATTATGCTCGCTATCTGCACCAAATAGCGAGCACGACATCCTTACAGCCTGAAAGCCCACACTCAAGTTTATGGTAGAATGTACAATCATGTATCATTCTGATCTGAATCATCACACTTTACCCGCTCAAGAGGAGATTCCCATGCAACGACATCGCACTGTATTACACTCCCTGCTTCATATATCCCTCCCTGGCTTACTGGCTTGTATGCTCGCATTGACCTCATGTGGAGGGAGCGCCGCTACCACTCCCGACGCCCATACCTTAATAACCCAGGCACAGGCCGCCATACAAAAGGTCACCTCCTACCATTTCAACCTCACGGTTGATAATCCCGGCACAGCTGGTGCCCTCATTGTTAAGACTGCCGATGGCGACATCCTGGTGCCGGATAAACTCCAGGCAAATGCCAATGCACTGCTCTTTAACAACGTCGTCCAGGTAAAGATCATCGCCATTGGCGCCGACCAGTACATCACAGACCCCATTACCAGCGCCTGGCATAAAACCAGCGGCCTGCTCGATCCCCGCACGCTCTCAGACTCCAAAACAGGGGTCGCCGCCATCCTGGGCAATATTCAAAATCCCAGTACACCCACCACCTCCTCTGTTGATGGCGTACCCTGTTGGAGCATCAATGGCACGCTCGACGCCAAATACCTGGCGGCAATCAGCGGCGGTGGCGCCCCCGCAGGCTCCACAGTCAAGGGGACCACCTGCATCGGGAAATCCGACAACTTGCCCTACCTGATCAAAATGAGCGGCATCGCGGCACAGAGCGACTCCACTAACACTGTCCGTAACTTCAAACTGTCAAAGTTCGACGAAAGTTTGACCATCACAGCCCCCATTTCATAAACTGCTTGGCGAGGAACACCGCATGGACATAAACAAGGTTAACCTCAAGCAGGATCGCAGCGCGGCCATGCTGGCCCTTCTGACTGCCTGTGCGGCTGTTTTTCTCACGGCTCTGGACCAGACAGTTGTCGTCACAGCACTGCCCCAGATCATCACAGACCTGCAGATTCCCGTGGTTCAGCTCGATCGCGCCGCCTGGATTGTCAGCGGCTACCTCCTCGGCTATGTCATCGCCATGCCTCTCATGGGGCGCGTCTCCGACATGTATGGACGCAGGCGTATCTTATTCATCTGCCTTGGCATCTTCGCCCTTGGTTCCCTTTTCTGTGGCCTTGCGCCTATCCTGGGCAATACCATTGATGTATCATTCTTACAGAACTTCGGCCTGGATGTTGACTCTCCAGGTCTTATCTGGCTGGTCGCGGCCCGCTTTGTACAGGCCGCTGGAGGTGGCGCCGTCGTCCCCGTCGCCATGGCCGTTGCGGGAGACTTCTATGGCGAAGAACGACGCAGCGTTGCTCTCGGTCTGATTGGCATGGTCACCGAAGCTGGCGGAGTCCTTGGCCCCCTATACGGCTCTATCATCGTCCAGTACTGGGGCTGGCAAACCATCTTCTACCTCAACCTCCCCATCGTGGCCGTGCTGCTCATCTTAATCTGGCGTTTCATCCCACCCGGTGCCCACCTAAAAGAGCGCATCGATCTACCAGGCGCCCTCTTACTGGGCGCCTCGCTCGTCTGCCTCAGCCTCGGCCTATCCCAGGAAGCAGCACAGATCACAACCGCAACATCTGCAACATCTGCAACATCTGCAACAAGTGCGACAAACCCGCCTATACAAAACAATCCCTGGCTTCTGGCAGCCGCGCTCATCTTCCTCGCCTGCTTCATCGCCCTGGAAATCTTCAAAGAACGCCGCAGCAACTGGCCCATCGTCGAACTCTCGATCTTCAAGCGCCCATCTTTCTCAGCAACAGCACTGGTCAGTCTCCTCGTGGGGGCAGCGCTGATCATAGCCATGGCGGATATCCCTATCTTTATCGCAACGGTACTGGGACGCCGGCCAATCGATAGCGGCCTCGCGCTCCTGCGACTTACAGCCATGATCCCCGTCGGAGCGCTGCTAGGAGGCTGGCTCTGTGGTCGCATCACCTGTCGCTGGACAGCCGTGCTCGGCCTGGTCCCCACAGCCATTGGCTTCTGGCTTATGCACCTCTGGCCACTCAACGTCAATTGGACGCAGATTACCGTCAGCACGCTGATTGGAGGTCTTGGCTTTGGGCTGGTGATCGCTCCCATCGGCACCACCGCTATCAACTCGGTCAACCGGCGCCAGATCGGCATGGCCGCGTCAGTCGTCACAGCATTGCGCATGGTGGGCATGATCCTGGGCCTCGCCGCCCTGACATCGTGGGGACTCAGTCGCTTCCGCCTGCTCGCCGCCGCATTCAAACCTCCAGCCGGCCTCGTCCCTTTTAGCACCGAGTATAATAACCTGTATGCACACTATCTTGTCTTGTCGGCTCACGAGGTATACACGGACATCTTCCTGGCAGCCGGCATCCTATGCTTGATAGCCATAATCCCATCCCTTTTCCTGCAAGGAAGAAAAACCCTCCTCCCCTCTCGTTCGTAATATCAATGAAACATAACTCACAACACAACAAACATGACAAGGACAACCAATGAGTAGAGACAAGGCCAGAACACCCGAAGATAGGGATGACGATGATCGGAGACAATACGACGACTGGGACGACGAAGAGTACGAGTACGCCCCTGCTCCTCGTCGTCGCCGTCCTCCCCAGTACAAGCAGCAACGAAGGCGCAGTGTCTGGCCATGGCTCCTCTTAGGCTGCGCGAGCGGTGTCATCATCATCGTCCTCGCAGCGGTCATCATCGTGCTCCTGGCGGTCCGTTCTGCAACGACTGGGAATACCATCCCCATCATTCCCGGCATCCCCAGCCAGGCAACCTACTCAAAGCAAAGCCAACAGACGCTGCAAATCACCTCGTTAACACAGCTGCAAGTACACAACCAGATTGGCAATGTCACCATCACCGCAGACCCCAACGCCACCAATGCCACCATCACGACCATGAAACATGTCAAAGCCGCCAGCAGTAACGACGCAAACACAGAATTCAATACTATCTCTGTACAGGTACAAACGCCCACTGCGCCCGATTACACTCTTAACATTAACGCGAAAGTGCCTGATACAGGCAGCGTCTTTGGCAACCATAATGATTCCGTTGATCTGAACGTCACCCTTCCAACTTCGGCGCTGACAGCTACTCCCGTAGCCACTTCGCCTTCTCCTCAGGCAACGTCCTTCAAGCTCAACGTGGTCAACTCCATAGGGAACGTGACCGTTAGCGGCCTCAAAGGTATCTTCCTACTCCAGGATGATATCGGGGATATTGCCGTGGATCATGCAACCCTCTTCGATACTTCACACCTGCTGACAGGAACAGGCAATGTTACCTACAACGGTGACCTGGATACGACGCCTCTTGCAAGCAAAACCACGCCGAGGTACAAACTCCAGTCTGAGACAGGCAAGGTTATCGCCACTCTTCCTGGTGACACGAATATCATTCTCGATGCCAACACCAACTATGGCACGATTACCAGCGACTTTCCCATCAACGTCACGAACTCTGACAAATCGGCCAATTTTTATGGGCCGCTCAACGCAAACGCGTCGTCTGGTTCGGCAGTAGCAGTGCTAACTCTAAACGTCAGCACCGGCGATGTTCTTGTTCATAGAGCGTAACAGGCCGTCTAATTTGCGATAAAATGATTGGCAGAAAACCTTGACATTGCACAAAATGCATACATCTACCAGAAAGGAGATGCCGTACACCCCTGCTCATCACTCCACGTATCTATGACGGCAGGCCTCTGCGGCTAATTGTATGGAATCACTGAAGGGGTCACCAGGTTTCGGTTCGATCAACTTTCTTACAGGCTCGCAGGCAGGCAGCACCATCCAGTTGCATAAACCCGTGTTAACCATCGGACGAGAGCCGGGTAACGATATTGTCGTTACCGACCCATCAGTTTCGCGGCGTCATGCTCAAATTACCTTGAACGGTGGCGTATGGACGATCAGCAACCTCACTCAAAAGAATACCGTCACCGTCAATCGACGGGATGTCCCTCCCTTACAGCAGGCGCTCATCAGCGAACGCGACACGATAGCTTTGGGCACAGGTACGACTTTTATCTTCTTGCCAACTGTTGGCACGCCATCATCTTATCAATCGTCGAACAACGCGCAGCCCGCACAACCATTAAAACAATCCCAACCTGCCACGCCTATGCAACAGCCTGTTCAAAGTAATCCGCCTTCTCCAGTGGCATTCCAACAAGCAGCCATACCGCAACAGCAATTTGAGAATATTCTTCCTCCCGCCGTGTCGCCGTCAATCGTTGCTCAACCACTTCAACCAGCAGTCCCACCGTACAATCCTACCGTGGCTGTCCCTCCCCCTCCTCCCCCTCCACCACCAAATCACCCAGCGCAACCGGCGCACCCAGTTCAGCAACGTGCTCCTTTAGGAGGGTACGACGCACCATCAAGTGGCATCGAAAATATCCCTAAAGGCATCCCCTCGCTAGAGATTACTTCAAACACCCATACTGATAAACCAGTCTATCCGCTAACCAAAGCGGTAATCAGCATTGGGCGTCACCCTACCAACGATATTGTCATCAAAGAACCGGTGGTCTCTGCTTTTCATGCCCAGATCGTACGTGAAGGCGGTCAACTCATATTCATCCATCCTCACCCACAGCAGCAACGCACAACCAATGGACTGCTGTACATGGGTCGCTCTATCCCAGGCAATGAACCTTTCCGCAAACCATTGGAACGAGGAGACATCTTCCGCATCGGCGATGAGTATGGTACACTAGTCACCCTCACCTATAACGATGGCTCTACCGCGGTCCAGGATATTGTGTCTGTAATTCGCCCTATTCCACTGGGCGCTCCACTCATTAGCCTTGGACGCTCCCCCGATAATACCGTGATCCTCAACCATCCGCAGGTATCTGCACACCATGCTCGTCTGGAAATGGTGCAGGGCGGCTACCGCATCGTTGACCTTCGCAGCACTAATGGCGTGTATGTCAACGCCCAGCGGATGTCAAACCAGCTGCTCAAACCCGGCGACGAGGTCCGCATAGGACCTTTTAAGCTCACGTACACAGGCACTCAGCTCACCCAGCAAGATGAGAGCAACAGCGTTCGCATTGATGCCATCGATCTCGTGAAAGTAGGCAATAAGCAAACGATATTGCTAGACGACATCTCTCTTGTCATTCCGCCACGGAAGTTTGTCGCCATTGTTGGCGGCTCCGGGGCCGGCAAATCCATGCTTATGGATGCACTGAATGGCCTGCGACCGGCACAAAAGGGCACCGTTCTTTATAACGGGCAGGACTATTATAAGCACCTTGCAGCTTTCAGTACCCAGCTTGGCTATGTCCCACAAGAAGACATCATCCACCGCGATTTAACTGTTGAACGAGCCCTTTACTACGCAGCAAAATTGCGCCTGCCAAGCGACTTTACCGAAGCTCAAATTAAACAGCGTATCAATGAGGTACTGGAAGATGTAGAGATGTCCTACAGACGAAATCTACTGGTGAGCAAACTCTCTGGCGGTCAGCGCAAGCGCGTCTCCATCGCCCTGGAACTGCTGGCCAATCCCAGTGTCTTCTTCCTGGATGAGCCAACCTCTGGCCTTGATCCTGGACTGGACCGCAAAATGATGTTCCTGCTGCGCAAACTCGCAGACAGGGGTCATACCATCATTCTCGTAACCCACGCCACAAACAATATCAACGCGTGTGACTATGTCTGTTTCCTCTGCCAGGGTGGACGTTTAGCCTTCTTTGGCCCACCAAACGACGCAAAAACCTATTTCGAGAAAACTGACTTTGCCGAGATATACAGCGCCCTGGAGCCTACTGAACAGAACAAGAACATACCGCAAGAGGCAGAGGCCAGGTTCAAGACCTCACCATACTACTGGCAGTATGTGCAAACACCGCTTGAACAGGGGCCTGCCGGTCGCTCCAGAGTCATCGACGCGACGATTGAGGTGAAGCCGCCCAGGCGCGGCGACCCCATGAAGCAGTTCAGACTGCTCTCTATGCGCTACCTCGATCTGCTCAAAAACGATACTGGTAACCTGTTGATCCTGCTCTTGCAAGCGCCCGTTATCGCCTTGATTCTGTTTTTCCTGGTAGCACCTCTGACATTTACTTCTAGCAGCGTCGCTACCTGCCCACCGAACCCTCAAATTCCACAAACGGTCCCAAACAAGTACGACTGCCAGAATGTGGTGAACGCTCTCAATACGCCTCAAGGACAGGATTACCTGGCCCCAAATGGCATGACCAAAACAGAAGCCTTACAGAAATCTATTATACAGGGTTCTGGTGGAGATGCCCAGAAAATCCTCTTTATCATGGCATTTGCTGCTGTGATGTTTGGAGTAATTAACGGGGCGCGTGAGATCGTCAAAGAAGAGCCCATTTACCGGCGCGAGCGCACAGTGAATCTTGGCATCATTCCCTACATGTTTTCGAAAATCAGCGTCTTAGGAGTATTGTGTCTCCTGCAAAGCCTTGTGGTTGTGATTTTTGTCAATCTGAAAGCACCATTCGAGCACAGTATCTTTCTTCCACCTGTTCTAGAAATATACATCTCCCTGGCACTCGCTTCATTAGCGGGCTTGATGACTGGATTGGCGCTCTCGGCGCTTGCGCCGAATAATGACCGGGCGACGAGCTTTATCCCGCTCATCCTCATTCCACAGGTGATCTTTTCGGGTATCATCTTCTCGCTGGATAATATTGGCCTACAATTCTTAGGGTCATTTTTTCCGGTTCGCTGGGCTATGGCGGCAATGGGCTCCACGGTGGGACTCCACGGAGGCAAACTTGGTAGTGGAGGTGATTTCGCGTACCAGGGCACTCTCTTCTCGATCTATAGCCAGGAGCAGGCAGTTGTACACCTTTTGCTCATGTGGTTTGCTCTCATCGTCCTGATTCTCGCCCTTGGGTTCGCTACAGGGTACTTCTTGAAACGAAAGGATGTGCGGAAGTAGTTAGGTGACTAAATCCGGACATCACCATTTCTGATGGTACTTCTTGGCATATTTCTTGCCTGAAAGTATCATCCTATGCTATTGTAACAATGTTCTCGTCAGGATCATCCAAGCTAAGGGAACAAACGAAGAGTGTTACTCAACAAGCGTATCATCGTCGGTATCTGTGGAGGGATTGCATCATACAAAGCAGTTGACCTGGTAAGCAAATTGCAACAGGCAGGCGCGCTCGTAGATGTAATCTTAACAGAACATGCGGAAGACTTCGTTCGACCGCTGACTTTCTCAACCATGAGCCATCGGCCCGTATATAGCGACCTCTGGGAAGCTTCGGGACATGCTGCCGAAACGCATATCGCGTTAGCAGAGGAAGCAGAATTACTGGCGGTAGTGCCAGCGACGGCCAACACTCTTGCCAGGTTAGCTCATGGCATAGCGGATAACATGCTTACCGCTGTGGCGCTGGCAACGAGGGCTCCCCTGGTTTTGGCTCCTGCGATGTACCGGGACATGTATTTGCACCCGGCAACACAGGCAAACCTGGCCCTGCTACAAGAACGTGGAGCATGGATCATCGAGCCAGAAGTTGGACGACTGGCTTCCGGGGCAATCGGGCCGGGCAGGCTGCCAGAAACAGAGGTTCTGCTGGGAGCTATCAGCAAAATACTGGGACGCAATGGTGACCTCGCGAATCGCCTCGTCGTAGTCACAGCTGGTGGAACGCATGAACCGATTGATCCGGTACGATATGTAGGGAATCGCTCATCAGGAAAGATGGGTTATGCTCTAGCAACAGAAGCCAGAGACCGCGGCGCTCGCGTCATTTTGATCTCGGGCCCTGTAGCCTTAGATGCACCCTATGGCGTAGAACTACAGACAGTTGAAACAGCATTACAAATGCGTAACGCTGTTCAAAGCGCGATCACCGATGCGGATGTGCTTGTTATGAATGCCGCTGTTGCAGATTTCCGCCCAGAAACTCCAGCAGTACAAAAATTGAAGAAGGAAAGTGGTGGCGGTGAAGCGCAAGGATTTGTTTTTGATGCCCAGGGAGGGTTTACCCTTCACCTGGTACGTAATCCAGACATTCTTGGAGAACTTGCCGGGGTAACAGAAGCATCAACCGGGCAAACAACGGACATTGGTGAACCTGGAAGGCGCCTTGTGCGTGTTGGCTTCGCTGCCGAAACAAAAGATCTCGTTGCCAATGCACAGAGCAAACTGGTTGCAAAACACCTGGATTTGCTGATTGCAAACGATGTCAGCCGCCCTGAAAGCGGCTTTGGTGTGGAAACCAACAAAGTTATCATCTTTCATACCACTGGTATAATGGAAGACTTGCCTGTAATGCCCAAAGCAGGCGTCGCGGCAGCCATTTGGGATCGGATCGTACTCCTATTGAGTACGATATAGATTGAAGGGAAGTGGCGCTGCGATGGGAGATTTTGTTCTAGAATTATTGAGTACGAGGAGTACGCAGGAGGCATCCACTATGGATCGTGCTGCTAGCGCTGGTTTTGAAGGCATCGCTCAGATGCTGCTCGAACAGAAAAAATTGATGGACGCTCTGGAATCCGAAAATCGCGAGTTACGGCGACAACTTGCCGATCTTCGACGAGGGGTAGGGATCGCGATAGTCATTGAAGGCAAGACCGTTCAGCTTGCTGCTGACACTGGCGGACCTGTTCCAATGAACCCACAGACGCAGGCAGCTTTGCAGAGCCTGCAAAATTTACAGAATTCACAAGCTAGTAATACTTATGGACAAAGTAGTGGTCGCCCAACAGGTGGGCAGCAGGCAGTGAGCCTCAATGGCGAAAAGCGAGAAAACAGCGCCTCACGCGGACCACTTGCAGACAGCTTTGTTCTGTAACTGTTTGTAAAAAGTTGAAAAAAGGACAGACACCCGAGCTCTTGTAGGCTGCCTATAAGGACGTGGGCATCTGTCTTTTTTTGTAAACTTTCCTGCCAAAGTTGTGGGTTCCATAGCGGTAGAGGTCGTGGTAGCGAAGAGTATCAGTGCTGAAAGCACTTATTGGCAACGCACCCTTGTATATTCTTTCCGTTACTGATATTATCCAGTCAGGTTTTCAATCAAACGTTATGCAGGCCCTCATCCTCTTGACGCAACGAAAACAGGGGGCTTGCAGCAATTGCTAACGCACATAGGAGGTCATACATGATTTGTCCTCGTTGTCAAAGCCGGGTAGCAGATGGAGTAAAGTTCTGTGGAGCCTGTGGAAGCCCTATGCCAATGGGTCAGACCCCACCGCCACCTCAGCCACCACAAAATCCGTATGTTCAACCCCCACCCCAGGGTCAATATGGTATCCCTCCACAACAAAGTCAATATCGGGGGCAACAACCACCTGAGGGAGCATATATACCACCTAACCAGTATGAAGAATACACGAGTAGCCCATTCGGCACTGCTGTACCAAGGGCCGAACTTCACAACCCCAAAGGAGATCTCAGGATAGGCGATCTGGTAATCCACATTGATGGGGAACTTGTGCCGGTTGTGGATATCATGCTTGGAAATCAGCTCCCGATCTACTTCGAGCATCATATTCTTCTCTGGAAACATCCGGGTGTACAGATCGGTTTCAAGAGTATTAGAGGAGCAGCGAAACGTTTCTTCGCCGGACTGCAAATCTTTATCAGCGAAGCGCAAGGACCCGGGAACATCTCCTTCTCGCGCGATTCCGTGGGACAGATTGTGGCATTACGCCTGCAACCCGGACAGATGGTTGAAGTACGTGAGCACCAGTTCCTGATTGCTACAGGCAACGTCGATTACGGCTTCACGTTTATGCAAGGCGCGGCCAATATCCTTTTCAGCCGCACCGGACTCTTTATCGACCAGTTCACTGCTCGCGGTAGTGAGGGTATGGTGCTACTGCATGGTTACGGCAATGTGTTTGAGAAGATGTTGGCCCCTGGAGAAACGCTTGATGTTGAGCCTGGTGCATGGCTGTGGAAAGACCCATCTGTACAGATGCAGGTGACGACAGTTGCGGGTTCACAGCGCGGAGGCGGCATCTTCGGTGCTATCGGTGGCTTGATGGCTGGCGCGTCAATCATCCTCAACCGCTTCACTGGCCCTGGTCGTCTTGGAATTCAATCGATGACCTACCATCCTCCACAGCCGGAGGGCGCACAACAGGCGGGTGGCCAGCAGAATCTCGATCTTGGGCAGTTTTTCAACTCCTAAGTCAGTTCCCAGGAACAAGAATAAAGGACTCCGTCAAGCGTTCCTTGACGGAGTCCTTTATTCTTGCCCTCCCTTTTCCTTTTCGCGATTGATGCGCAAAATTTTGAGCATATATTGTTCTGAGTTGAGATAATATGGATTGCGCTTGATATATTTTCCGACAACAGAAATAGGATGCAGCTTCAGCATCTCCACTACCAGGTTGGGCACCAATTTCCCATGATCGTAGTGCATCAATGCAATGATGGGGGCATTCTGAAAGGTAAAAACAGCATCCGAAGCCGCTTCATACTTCAGAATCTGCTCAGGGGAAGCAATATCTTTGGCAAGCCAGCTCATATCAATTGAAATACGTACCGCCTGCCATCCTTCACGCAGGGCTTGAGCAATAAATGTCTGGTGAGAAGAGAGTAAGAAATAAGGATCAAAGCGTTTGCCATTCGCCAGAAACGGCTCCCGTTCTTCATATAATACCAACTGCCCTGACTCGATCAATTCATCCACATTCAGTTGCAACTTTTGTAGTTCTTCGCGTAGTTCCTTCACCTGGGCGGGAGCAGCTGCAAACAAACATTTCTCAGAAAGCGTAAATCCCACACGCATGAGACGTGCCGTCACGCCAGGAATCTCTGTCACCTTACTATAAAGTTGACAGATATGTGAGCCAGGCGGTATACGCTCAGTTTTACCTTCAACACTAAGATCCATACATATCTCCGTTTGCATTGCTAGCCTTAAAATTGCTCATTCCGGTAACTTTCTTTGCCTGACGAATTCGCGCGGACTTGTTGTTCGTAACGACAACGAGCACTCCCAAACCGCCAAAAACGCCTACGCCCGAGAGAATCGCGAAGAGAAAGAGCCATGCCATCCTTTGGAAGGAATATGAATAGAGAGCAGCCAGTATCAATGGGCAAATCAACATCGGGAGAGAGAAAAAGACGACCCAGGCAAGCAAAACTCGCATGCCTTGTTTGAAAGATAGAACATCTTCTCCGCTATAGGGGAAGAGTATACGACGTAGAAGTGGGTAACGCATAGGGTTATTCAAGTCCTTCCTTACGCCGATACTCTAACCAACGCTGCAATACATCTTCCGCCTGGTAAAGGATATTTACCTCGTTTTGATAACTCAAGCGACGGCCTGCCTCGGATAGAGGGAACCATTCCACCATATCATATTCCTTGTCATGGAGCGCTGTATCCCCTCCTATGACCTCCAACAAAAAATGCCGTACCTGTTTCTGATACCGTACTTGATCGCGCACAAAGGAATAGGAGATGCTGCCAATATAAGCAATTAAACGAACAGCCAGGCCCGTTTCCTCCTGCACTTCACGCAGCGCAACTTGTTCGATGGTCTCTCCAGCTTTTGGTGTTCCTTTAGGTAATGTCCAGATACCTGCGTGGCTGCGCCCGACTAGCACTATCTCTACGGAGAGGCCATTGTCAGTCTGAGGTGTTCTCTGCCCCAAGCCTTCTTTACTTGTTACGAAGTTGTTCTCTTCCCCGGAGCGCATTGGAACAAGGCGAAAAACCACTCCCCCGGCCGAATAAGCCCGCATCGTTCGATATCGCTCCATTATTCCTAATTTACCTTCTCTGTACCACCTAACGAAGTGTCCCGCGATTGTCAATCAAACGGCCTCGAGATGCTTCGCTGCGCTCAGCATGACAGAACCTGACGAAGTGTCCCGCGATTGTCAATCAAACGGCCTCGAGATGCTTCGCTGCGCTCAGCATGACAGGACCTAACGAAGTGTTCCGCGATTGTCAATCAGACATATTCATAACACTATACAACATGTGTTTGGTACATTGCAGAATATTCCACTGTTCGCTTAGAAAACAGAGTATAGCGAATGGTATTCAGCATGTCAAGCCAGGGCATTGCGAATGGCCTCCAGATTCTTTGCAGGCGTTTCAGGTGGGATAGAACAACCAGGGGCTAGAAGAAAATGCTTGCCACCTGTCAACTCTATGGCGTTAGCCACCTCCTCGCGCACCTGTTCGGGTGTGCCGTTCTTCAGCGTGCTCTTTTGACTGATCCCACCCATCACAGCTTTGTCCGAGCGCATTTTGCCCGTACGAAGATCAGGATTGCCTTCTGCCAAAGCATCCCAACTGACAGCCTGTACAGGGTATAGGGCAAGTTGATCGAAGTAGATAGACGTGCCACAATTATGCAGTATATTGAATTTACTGCGGCTCTTGATGGCATCGAGAAACTCTAGATCATACTGTTCGCCAAATTCACGATACTGATCTGCGGTGAGCATACTCTTGCTGGCCCAACCATTTGTCGCATAAAAGATACCGCTAGCGCCCTGCTCCAGACAGGCAATAGCATATGCTGTAAATGTTTCAGTAATGACACGCAAAGCGGCGTGCATGGCGGAACGATCCTCATGCAAGGTCTGAAGTACCGGCTCGGTTTTGTTGCCGGCCAGGTATTTTGCCACACCGAGCGGACAAAAAATGGTCTGTACGAAGTATGCATCAAAGCCAATTGCGTGATTGATTAATTGTAATGCGCGCAGTTGTTCGCCAAGAGCACCTCGATCAGCCTCAAGAGGGCGAATACGTTTCCAGTCAGAGGAGCTTTTAATGGGTGTATCTTCAAAGATAGGCGCTAAGTATTTTTCCCCCGAAGGCCGTACTTTGACTCCCCAGCCTTCGACATGGTAGGACGCCCGGGGATTAACCTTCATGTAGTCCCAATCGTAGCGTGTAAAGTTTTCTACCATCGCTTCAGCTAATGATTGGGCTCCCCATTCCCGCTCAAAGTCATGGCCCCACATACTTGCAGGTATTCGATCTACTTGATCACCGCGTAGTGCAGCATCAACACGTTCCTTTTTATGCATAACATTGCCTTTCTACTTTGCTGGTTGTTTCAATGTCAGGAATCATTTCAGGTTTATATCCAGTTGATAATGAGCTAGCTGTGTTGTTTGGATAGCATTTGCATCATCTACGGAAACTTCTACATAGGTATAATCGTCTTACCCTTCCAACTCTTTGAAGCGGTAGCCAACACCCCGCTCGGTCAGAATATATTTTGGATGGGCAGGGTCTTGCTCGATTTTTTGTCGTAGATAGGTGATATACAAACGCAGGTAGTGTGCCTCATCGCGATATTCACGCCCCCAAACCTTAGAGAGTAACGTTTCATGCGTCAACAGTCGCCCGGCATTGTTCACAAGGTGATAGAGAAGCCGATATTCTGTTGGGCGCAATATGACTTTTTTGCCCCGCACAATCACTTCGTGACGAGTAAAATCTATTTTCAGATCAGGATCAACAACAATTTCTGTCTTTCGCGCAGGCGCTGGCATAAACGAGCGACGCAGTAGCGCACGAATACGTGAGAGGAGTTCGCGCGGACTAAATGGTTTGGCGATATAATCGTCAGCACCGAGGTCCAGTCCATGTATCCGATCCTGTTCATTCTGGCGCACGGTGAGCATTATTACTGGTACAGTTGAGACCTCGCGGATGGAACGTAACGTCTCAAACCCGTCCATTTCTGGCATCATAACATCCAAAACAACAAGGTCGGGAAGATTCTCGCGCAACTGATCAAGGGCTTCCAGTCCATTGCTGGCCTCAAAGACACGATAATGCTCCAACTCCAGATTCATACGCACGAAATCTCGAATACGCGGTTCGTCATCGACAATCAATATCGTCATATCGCGCTGGTCGATTACATCATTATCCATACTCAAAACACCACCATAGGCAAAAATGCTTTTTCCACACGCGGTAAACTAAATGAGAACGTCGAGCCTTGATGTAAGGAACTCTCGACCCAGATTTGCCCTCCATGCGCCTCAACTATGGCACGACAGATATATAAACCCAGTCCAGCCCCTGGCGTTGAGTGCGCCATACTATTACCGACGCGGTGAAAACGGTTAAATATGTGCTCCTGGTCACGCAGTGAGATGCCCATACCAGAGTCACTCACGCTGACAATCACCTCATCACCTGTGGCGCTACAGGCAACGGTCAGGTTGCGCTGTCGAGGTGAATACTTGATGGCATTATCCAGTAAATTCTGGAGCACCTCTTCGATACGATCCCTATCAGCCATCACTATAGGCAGATTTGGGGGGATATCCAGCATCACGCTAAAATCCGGGCTTTTTGCCTGTAGGCGACGAACAACCCCCTGTACGAGGGGTGAAATGTCAAGAGGCACTAAATCCATCTGTAAACCACCCGCCTGGATACGTGAAGCATAGAGTAAATTACCCACCAGCTTGTTGAGGCGATCAGCCTCTTCTTCAATAGCTACGAGACGTGAACGTAGTGCATCAGCATCAAGCAAAGTATCGGTGCGAGCTAATGTTGAAGCGTAGCCTTTAATAATAGCGATCGGCGTTTGCAATTCATGTGAAATCACAGAAATGAATGTTGAACGTTCTTCCTCTTGCTCACGCTCACGCGTGATATCGCGAACATTGAGTATGCCATTCATAGGCTCGCCTTTATCTAAACGAATACACGAAGCCGTTACAGAAACATCGAATCGCTGCCCATCACGCGCAGAGATCACCATTTCTCGATTCACAACGTTTTGACCCGCGAATGCCTGTAAGATAGGTGATCCTTGCAGGCCCAGTTCGTTTCCCTGGCGGTCTTTCGGACGCAATACATCATGATAGAAGCGTCCCAGAACCTCGCTTTCATGCCAGCCGGTCAATCGCTCCATGGCAGGATTGAAATCAATAATGCGTAAAGCACTGTCTACAGTGAGGATGCCCTCCATGCTATGTTGAAAGATAGCAGCCAGTCTTCGCTGTTCATTCACCAATGACTGCGATTTCAAAGCAGAACGCAAACCAGCAGCCAGTTGTGCAACAAAGAGCCGCAAGGTGCCATCTGACCCTACCTCCTGTTCAAAACAGGAGCGTACACCGAGTGGTCGAAGAAAATGCAAGACCCCCAACACGCCGGCATTATCGTGCACCAATAATGAGCAGCGCTCGGCATCTTGCAGCCTCACTTCTTCGTTATCACTGAGGTCATCAACCAACATGGGTGACAACACCTTTCTAACCAGGATACACGATGAGTTTGGTTGCCTTCCATTATGCTGTATGCTTTCAAGGAGCACCGGCAGCAACGATGGGCTAAGGCGATATAGTATATACTCGGGGCTACTTTGAGGATCAAACGCTTCGTTCGATACTACAAAGACACCCGCTTCACCTAACAGCAACCGGATCGCACTCCCGGTGAGAATTGTCATCTGATCATGCAAATTCCCGGTTTGCAAAGTTTGGGACCAAGACATAGTTAGCAGGCTCCGCTTGTTCACTGGGATCAACCCCTGACATCCCTCGTGGATGTCTCTACATGAGGCCAGCTCTGTTTGACGACGTGAGAGACATATAACAGCACCCCTTGAAGGTGCCAGGGATGAATGTATAGACTTGCCAGAAAGAAGCAACGATGATATTGTAACACACATAGGGAAGTGACAACTCCCCACGGCTAAAGCCGGGGGCTTCTCAGTTCAACCGGACTCCCATCGGAGACCGTCCCTGAAGGCCATGCCCTGGCCTTTGACAAAATGTTTTTTGCGGCATTCACATCACGGTCTGCCACATAGCCACAGAAAGGACAGATATGGGTACGCACAGACAGAGATTTCTGGACGATTTCTCCACATTGGTGACACTTCTGGCTTGTGAAGCGTGGGTTCACTCGTAACACCTGATGTCCGGCACTTTCAGCCTTGGCTTCAAGAATAGCGAGGAATGCGCCCCAACTGGCGTCCGTGATGGATTTAGACAGGTGATGGTTCTTGACCATGTTGGTGATAGCCAGATCTTCCACCACAATACGCTGATAGCCTTCGGCATAGGGCTTAGCAGTCTTGAAATGATGATCTCGACGCTGGCGATTGATCTTCAGATGTGTCTTGGCAACAGTGCGAGCGGCTTTACGGCGTCTCTTGGACCCTTTCTTTCGCCTGCACAATTGGCGCTGTTTGCGTCGGAGGGTCTTCTGCGAGGTGCGATAAAAGCGTGGGTTCTCGACCGTCTGGCCTTCACTATCGGTCAAGAAAGACTTCAGCCCCACATCCAGACCGATATCAGGATGGGAACATCTCGAGGGAAGGTGTTCTGTCTGTGGCTCAGTCTCACAGACGATGAGGGCGTACCAATGCCCATCAGCTCGCAAGACAAGATAGACCGTCTTGGGGGTTCCTTCCATCAAGCGATGCATCTTGATTTTGAGGGATTTGCCCAGTTTGGCAGGAACGATGAGATGTTTCTTATCCTCATGCAAAGAGACATCTTTGCCATACTGTCTCAGTTGGAGAGAGTGCCAGCGATTGGCACCCTTGAAGCGCGGGAAGCCCACGGGCTGAGCGAGTGCTTTGCAGGCCAGATAGCGTTTGAGGGCTTTGGAGAGTCGATCGGCCAGGGTTTGCACGGTGGTGGCTGGCACATGCTGCCCACCACATCCCTTGAATTGGGTGGTCAGGTCATACTTGCCTGGAAACGTGCCCTTCTCCTCATACTGCCGCTTGACGGTCTCAAGCATCTCGTTATAAATGAGGCGAGACTCGCGCAAGCACTGCAGGAGCAGATGAGATTGGCGCTTATTCACGAAAAGACGATATTCGTAAGTCCTCATGGCAATATTCTATTGGAACCACTAGAACGTGTCAAGAGGGAATTGCCGGAGGCGTCCAGGCGGCGTTTCACCCCCATGTCTGAAGCCAGGGGCACTCACGCCGCCTTTTAGGTAGGGGAATCTATGCATGTTGATATTTTTACACTGTTCCCTGGCATGTTTCAGGGACCGTTGACGGAAAGCATCCTTAAACGCGCACAGGAGCGGGGGCTGCTGAGCATTGCGTTGTACGATATTCGTGATGCTACTACAGATAAACATCATATTGTTGATGACTATCCCTATGGTGGCGGAGCGGGTATGGTGATGAAGCCAGAACCAATTTTTACCTCTGTTGAGTCCGTCTATAAGGGTGGCCCAATTATCCTACTTACACCACGCGGGCGGCTCTTCAACCAGAAGATCGCCCACGAACTCGAGGGGTATTGGCGGGAGAGTCAACGCAGGAAGAGTCGCACAGCAGTGGTCTGCTGGAGTACCCGCACTATACACGTCCCCCCGAGTTTCGCGGCTGGCCCGTGCCTGATATTTTGCTTTCGGGACATCACGAGCAGATTGCCCGCTGGCGCCGCAAAGAATCACTGCGCTTGACACGAAAGCTACGACCCGATTTGTTTGCGAAGGTGGATTTGAGTAGCAAGGAGGACGTGAAGTTGTTGAGGGAATTGGAGGAAGAGGGAAGAGCATAGTCAACGATAGCAGGCGCTTCAGGCCTGGACGTGTGAGCACAGGCGGCAATGTTTGCGATGCGGACATTGCCGCCTGTATTTGTCATTTTTCAAGAGGGATGAATGGGGCGATGCGTTCAAGCCAGGCTCGCCTGTGTTCGTTTTCGCGAGGCGCATGTTTGTTGAGGGTTTCGAAGAGGCTAAGGACGGTGGGGTCGTTGATGATATCTCTGACGAGCCAACCGTCGCAGATGGGACAGCCGATTTTTGTGTTGAAGATGAGCCACTGGACGTAGTGGATGTCGTGGGTGCAATAGAAGAGGGTACGGATTTTTTTGGTGAGGGTATCGAGTGTTGTTTGGGTTATGGGGAGTTCTTCAGCAAGCGCAGGCGCGGTTGGTAAAGGAGCAGAGTTTGAGCCGAGGTCGTTCACTGCTTCAAGAGTATCAAGAGTTTCAGGTGTTTCAGGTGTTTCACCTGTGTCAGATAAGTTTGAGTCGAGGTGGTTCACTGTTTCAAGAGTTTCAGGTGTGTCAGGTGTATCAGGTAAGTATGAGTCGAGGTCGCTCACTGTTTCAAGAGTTTCAGGTGTTTCGCATGTGTCAGATAAGTATGAGTCGAGGTCGCTCACTGCTTCGAGAGTTTCAAGAGTTTCAGGAGTTGTTTTTTGATATAAGGATGGGGTTTTAAGAGAACGATGACCATGAACGGTATAGAGACCATATGCTGGTGAGATGATCTCCTGGGCATTGAGCATACGTCGAAGTACTAATCTCACCTGGCTACCGACTTGTCCTGTTTGCTCGGCGATCTCTTTTGGGCCGAGAGGGATGTCGCTCTCATGCAATAAAGAGATGATGATTTGTCGTCCGGAGGAGAGGGAGGAGGTGCTTTTGAGGAGGTGGGTAAGGGGGGTATGGGAGGCGCCGAGCCAGTTGATGGTGGGGATGCCGTCGGAGTTAGCGGTGATGTTGTAGGTCAGGTTGGGAGCTTTGATGCTCAGGTTGTTTTTGGTTGTGGTAAGAATGCGTTTGTTTTCGTCGCTGGGGTCTCGCACGACGAGCAGGCCGGAGCGGGCGGAGGCAATGATGCCAATGGAGCCGCTACCGCGATAGAGAGGATTGTGGAGGGAGCCTTTATTGAGGTGGCGCACGAGGAGAATGGCACAATCAGTATACTGAGCCAGGAAAGCGAGGCCGGAGAGGACGTGCCGCATGTCCTGGTCACGGGAAGCACTGAATTTACGGTCGAGCACGGCGATGAGAGGATCGATGATGACCAGGACTGCATGGGTGTTCTTGACGCTTTGAACGAGGGTGGCGAATTGTGAAGGCAGGGTGAGAGGAATGTAGTTAACCTGGCCAGTTTCGGCGCCAGGCTTTTCGAAGATGGTCAGGAGACGAACACGAGAGGGGTCACCGCCCGCGGCAAGGATGCGGGGTTTGATGGTGTCAGAGGCATCGTCTTCTGGAGCGATGAGGATAACGTTGCCCTGGATACCAGGGGTACCATCGGGCATGGGTTTGCCGGTGGTGACGCGGGCGGCGAGATCGAGGGTGATAAGGGATTTGCCGAGATCGGGATCGCCGTCGAGGAGAGTGATTTTGCCGCGGAGGACGCGTTGTTCCCAGAGCCAGCGGAGCTGGTATTCCTGGATGTCGGAGAGGGAGGTACCGGGTTCGGATGCTGGCGCAGACGGTTCAGTGGCCTTGTTGGTGGTAGGAGGAGTTTTTTTGTAAAAAGACATAGGATTTGTTGTCCTTTCAAGATGGCATTGATGTGCCATGATGCATGGTAAGATGGGCTGGCCCCACAAGGGAGGCCAGTCCATTGCGGCTTTCGATTTTGAATTAAAATCTCCCACTTATTATACACAGTGGGACCAAATTGGCCCAGAATGAGCGACGATGTCATAATCCGCGAAGCGGAGCCGTCTGGGCAGCACCAGTCGGGTGTGCGTTCGATTTTTGCATTTAATTTTGATTCTTGGTAAAAGGCCTTTGAGTAACAACAGAGCGGTGCGACCCGTTCGCCCGAACCCGTGGAAACACGGGGGATGGGCGGCAAAGCAATTTGACAACTGATGATCTGAGGTTGGGCGAAATTCCCAACCTGCCCGATGGGCGGCAGACAGCACTTTCCCCACGGTAGCGACATAATCTTGCTATGGGAACGCTGCTAGCTAGCTCCCAGGATGAGTTGCTGATCTACCAAGATCAGTGGTCGAAGGTACGATGGAACCATCGTCATGTTCAGCAAGCCGACGCAGGATAACAGGCTTGACCAAAATGGTGCTGATACCAAATGCCTGTTCGCTTAACAAGCATTTGTTGATGAGCAGTTAGTTCTGCTGCTCATCCCATCCAACAGGGTATCCGGTGGATAGTACCCATCTACAGGAGCGTCAAACAGACATCGGAACGGGATAACCACAGAGACGCTCTCATGGGCGGTCGATACCATGAGTCGGTGCCAACCAAGGCGTGCTGTGGAGCGATTGCCTCAGAAGCGCAAGCAGACGGAGGCACTGCTGTATGGAAGATAGTGAGTAAGTCAGATGAAAGAGAGGAAAGCACCCAGGGTCACCGTGCCGAAACGGACCCCTGACCCGGAGAGTGAGGCTTGGAACAGGTTGCCCTGGCGCAAGGTCGAGCAACATGTGTTGCGCATCCAAAAGCGAATCTATCAAGCCAGTCAGCGTGGCAATACTCGTGCAGTTCAAAAACTGCAAAAGCTGTTGATGAAATCGGAGGCAGCACGCCTGCTGGCAGTGCGTCGGGTGACACAAGATAACCAGGGCAAGAAAACGGCGGGAATGGACGGCGTCAAATCAGTCAAACCCAAAGAGCGTCTGGTCATGGCATCCCATATTCATCCGAAACACTGGAAGGAGCAGAAACCCAAGCCAGTCCGACGAGTCTGGATACCAAAACCAGGAAAAGCGGAGCAGCGGCCACTCGGGATGCCCCCCATGCTGGAACGCAGCAAGCAAGCACTGGTGAAGATGGCTCTCGAACCCGAATGGGAGGCGAAATTTGAACCCAACAGTTATGGCTTTCGCCCTGGTCGCTGCTGTCATGATGCGATAGGAGCCATCTTTCTGGACATCGAACACACCCCTAAATGTGTGTTCGACGCCGACATCAAAGGTGCCTTCGACTCCATCTCGCACGAAGCATTACTTGACAAGCTCCACACCTACCCTGCCTGTAGACAGGCGATCCGCGCCTGGCTCAAAGCAGGGGTGATGGATGCAGGGGAATATTCCCCCACCGATATGGGAACCCCGCAGGGTGGGGTCATTTCCCCCTGACTCAGGAATGTGGCTCTTCATGGGATGGAAAGGGCGATCAAAGAAGGATACGCCAAGCGCAATGCGGTGGAAAAGCCACTGATGGTGCGCTATGCCGACGACTTCGTGATTTTTCACTCCAACCTGGAAGAACTTCAACGTGCAATCAGAAGAGTCACGCAATGGCTAGAAGAGATGGGATTGCACCTCAGTCCCAAGAAAACACGCATCACGCATACCCTGACCCCGTTCCAGGGGCAGGTCGGCTTCGATTTCTTAGGCTTCACCATCCGCCAATTCCCTGTGGGGAAAACCCACACGGGCAAAAGCAGGCAGGGGAAGCCACTGGGGTTCAAAACCATCATCAAGCCAAGCAAAGAAGCCATCACACGACATATAGCCGCCATCGGAGAACGGTTGCGCAAGCTCCGGTCAGCTGCACAAGCACAACGGATTAAAGAGCTAAATCCTCTCATCTGGGGATGGGCAGCGTACTACAAAACGGTCGTTGCATCTCAAGCCTTTAGTCGGTGCGATGCCATTCTGGGGCATCAGCTTATGAGCTGGGCCAAAATACGGCATTCCGACAAAGGAAGTCACTGGGTTATCAACCGATACTGGCACGGCGTAGAGAAGCGCGCATGGGTCTTTTCCACACCCGAAGGAGCGGAAATACGCACGCACAGTAAAACGCATATCCAGCGACATACCAAAGTGAAAGGAACGGCCAGCCCGTATGATGGGAACCTGTTGTACTGGAGTCAGCGCCTCAAGGCTCATCCGATGATGCATGAGAGCAAGGCGAAACTGCTCCAAAAGCAGCAGGGGAAATGCCGGTGGTGTGAACGGCACTTCAAAGATGGAGACATATTAGAAGTCGATCACCTCGACCGAGACCGCAACAACCACGACCTGAGCAACAAGATGCTGCTTCATCGACATTGCCACGATGAGCGTCACGCCAAACTTGCGGAAACCGAACACATACGCAAACGACTGGCGGACGCAGGTATCCATATCAAGTGACCATCCACTGAAAAGCTGGATGAAGGGAAACTTTCACGTCCAGTTTGGGATTGGCGGTGGAGAGGGCGACCTCTCCGCCGACCATACGAGAACTGCATTTAAGAGAAGTGTACCGATTGGTGATCTTTTCCCATTTAGCTCCACAAGCGGGTGTAGCCGAAATATCTCTTGAGAGGAGTGCAGGATTTCGTGGAGTAGAAATATGAGGCTTTGTCCCTTCGCAACAGTAGGCAGATCGTCATAGCTTGGAGATGGTGAACGGTCTGCATCGTCAACACACAGAGAGAGACCTGGTCTGAGACAGGTCTGTATGTAAGCGACGACCCAAAGCTCGGCGCCTTCCTCCAACATTTTGAGAAGGCTACATTGGGTTGCTGGTCAGATCTGGTCCAGGAGGTGCGGGAACACTATCCCGAGTACAAGGAGCAACTCCTTGTGCCTATCTGGGATACGGGCGACAAACTGCTACGCCTGAACGTGATCCGATCCCTTGCCTCAGATCGTGATGACGAGGCGAAGATCTTCCAACGCGTCGTTCAGCGTCCTAACACGCAGGGGAATGACTGGGAGCTACAAGCCCTGGTGCGGGTCGCGCAGAGGCGTGGATTCCCTGTGGAATAAAGGAGGCTCGCAGAGCTGCCAACCCCTGGATGATGCAGTGCGTCTCTTCATTGTGAATTTGTGAATGTAAATATCGTCATGGAACAGATCGCCGGAAAATGAAGAATCTGAGCAAAATAGTGTCCTCAGGCAGACATCGAATCATAAGAGAAAGTGGTCAAATGCTACCGGATAGCTCCTCCGACGAGCCTACCGAGACCGAAGGTAATGGCTGCCGCTGCAAAGCCCAGAAGAACCTGCCGACTCCCTGATTTGAGCAGTGGAGTGCCGGAGGTTAATGTGATACCGGCCCCAATGGCGAATAAACCAACTGCGCTGAACAATAAGCTGATCCCTACCGCAATCAATCCACTGCTAAAGAAAAAGGGGAAGACGGGAAAAATGGCTCCAATGGCAAAGAGAAAGAATGAGGTGATAGCCGCTCCCCATGCAGAGCCTCCTAGCTCGTTCGGGTCAATTCCCAGTTCTTCGCGCGACAAGGTATCCAGCGCAGACCCCTCTTGCTTCATCAGATTCTCAGCCATCGTCTTCGCCGTGCTCTCATCGATGCCCTTCGCCTGGTAGATCAGCGCCAATTCCTCTTGCTCTTCTTCAGGCGCACTTTCAATTTCCTGCTTCTCAATAGAGATCTGGTGACCATAGAGTTCGCGCGCACTTTGGACGGAGAGCCACTCGCCGATGGCCATGGAGAGTGCGCCAGCTAGCAAGCCTGCTAAACCGGTGACAAGGACTGTCGAGCCAGCCAGGCTGTAGCCCGCAACACCCATCACCAGGCTGAGATTTGAGGTAAGGCCATCGCTCGCCCCAAGTACCGCGGCACGCAGTTGATTACCGCCCGCGCTACGGTGGCGTCCCTCGAAGCGGGCAAGCAGTGGGCCGGCAACGCCACCGCCCGCCGTGGTCTGTAAGTAGCTAAAGACGCGGGCGTGCGAACGCTCGTCGGCTGGCATCCCCACAGCGCGTGCCTCGGGCTGGTGATCATAGACGTCCATGGCTTCTTTTTCCATCGAAGAGACGATGGGGAGGACAGCGCCTGTGCCGAAACGCCGTGCCAGCCATCCCAGTGTGCGTATCCGCCAGTTGGGAGTATACTGCGGCGGAGTCACCCCTGCGTCGCGCAGGTAATCCTCCCACACGCCGGAGTGGCGCCGCTCGATCTCGGCTATTTTGCGATACAGTTCCGCTAGATGCGGATCGCGCTCCGTCTCAGCAAGCATTTGATAGAGAAAGATGCCTTCTTGCTCGCCAAGATAGTTTTCACGATAGCGTTCCGTGTCGCTTTTCGCGGGCTGGGTAGTCATGTAATGCCTCCAAATAAAAATATTCCAGGAAAGATCTATTGTTCCTTACTGCGCCGCTTCTCCAACCACTTTTTAATACTTGCTTCTTTGCCCTGCTGCCCAGGTTCATAGTAGTAGCGTCCCTTCAGACTGTCAGGTAAATACTCCTGCAGCTGTATGGCTGGCGGCCTTTCAGGGTCCTCGATCTGCATCTCTTTGTAATATTCGTGGGCGTATTTGTAATCTTTGCCGTAATCTAAATCCTTCATTAACTGCGTTGGCGCGTTCCGGATCTGCAGAGGGACGGGATCGTTGCGGGTCTTCTGCACATCTTCCTGTACACGGCTATATGCTTCATACAAAGCGTTGCTTTTGGGAGCGGTTGCCAGGTGGACGACGGCCTGGGCAAGAGCAAGGTTGGCCTCCGGTAAACCTACGAAATGCACGGCCTGCTGAGCTGCTACACAGATTAGCAGCGCCTGGGGGTCTGCCATGCCGACATCCTCTGAGGCAAAACGAATCAGGCGGCGCACAATATAGAGCGGGTCTTCTCCCGCTTCGATCATGCGACCCAGCCAGTAGAGACTGGCATCGGGGTCAGAGCCACGCAGAGACTTATGCAGTGCCGAAATAGTGTCAAAGTGCTGTTCTCCGCCCTTGTCGTAGAGGAGGGCGCGGTGCTGCATGGCCTCTTCGATCATGGGCATGGTGATGTGAAGATGGAGAGACGAAGGCACAGCAGCATTCTCTACGGTTGTAGCGCTTATACTCTGGGCGGCCAGTTCAAGTACATTAAGTGCTATGCGAGCGTCACCGTTGGCAAAGATGGCGATTTGTTGCAATGCATCCTCATCAATGGTGATGTTCAATTGACCGAGGCCGCGTTCTTTGTCGGTGAGAGCACGCCGGAGAATGGTTAGTATCTGCTCCTCATTGAGAGCCTTTAATGTGAAGACCCGCGAGCGTGACAGAAGAGCTGCAATGACTTCAAAGCTAGGGTTTTCGGTGGTAGCGCCGATAAAGGTCACGACGCCGCGCTCAACATGAGGTAGGACAGCATCCTGCTGTGCCTTGTTGAAGCGGTGGATTTCGTCGATAAAGAGAATGGTAGGTTGTCTGCTGAATTGGCGTAATTTCTTCGCCTCATCAACCACCCGACGCAGGTCCGCGACTCCAGCTGAGACGGCGCTGAGGGTGACGAAGTGCGCGTGAGTCTGGCGAGCAATCACTTCTGCCAGCGTCGTTTTACCACTGCCCGGCGGCCCCCAGAGGATCATCGACGGCACCCGGTCGCCTTCGATGCTGCGGCGCAGGAGGCGCCCCGGTTCTACCAGGTGTTCCTGCCCAACAATCTCATCGAGGGTGCGAGGGCGCATCCGTGCTGCCAGCGGCTCTCCTGGCGTAATACTTTCCTTTGCTGGTTGCGTTTTTTTATTGGCAGGGGCGCCGGGGCTATCGTCCGACCCAAATAGCGATGATTGATTTGACATTGATTTTGCTCTTTATTCAATAGGGGACGTGCAATGACAGATGTATAGACAGCATATCATTTCTCAGGATGTATTACAAAAACATATTTAGGCTTCGGACAAGGGGAATAAAATTTTCATGCCACATTGTATTAGAGATTAGTGCTGCGATACCGTAACCCAACGTCTTTTTTTGGAGGATTATATGCTCGATATAACGAAAACGAGAGATGCTCATATTGAGCAGCGCTTACGCTCCGAATTGATTATCTGGCTCAGCACAGTACGGCCCGACGGACGTCCACACCTTGTACCCGTCTGGTTTCTTTGGGATGGCGCAACCTTTCTGATCTTTAGCCAGCCTAATGATCAGAAGCTTCGCAATCTACGGCGTAGCCCGAACGTGGTACTCGCATTGGAGACACGCGATCAGGGAAACGAGGTCGTCTTGATTGAAGGGCAGGCTGCAGTGCTTGATGACTCGACATTGAAGACCACCATGCCGGAGTATGCCGAAAAATACGATGCGCTAATGAAGGATATGGGCTGGACGGCGGAGTGGATGGCTCCCAGATATTCCGAGGTTGTGCGAGTAACTCCAACCAGGTTTATCAGTTGGGGATAGTAGTGTTATACAGTGCTCACCGGGTCGATATCGACCTGCCAGTCGGGAGCATCGATCACTCGCAGCAGCGGGTGCAGGTCTGGACCCCGTACGATCATTTGCCAGCGATATTTATTCTGCACCCGCTCCATCAAGGCGGGAGCGGGACCTACTATATCCGTATCGGCTAAGCCAAGCCGCTCGATCCAATCGTCCAGCCGTTCACGCAGCAGTAGTGCCTCGTTTTGCGTGCGGCGGCGGTTCTCATGGCTATAGGTAAATTTGACGAAGCGACGAAAAGGCGGATAGCCATAACGACGCCGGGCAGCGATCTCCGCGGCATAAAATTCGTGGTAATCATGGCGCGAGGCGGCATCAATACAAAAATGCTGGGGGTTAAAGGTCTGGATAATGACGGAACCAGCTTCTTCGCCTACCCCCACCCGGCGTCCTGCACGCCCGGCCACCTGGGTGAGTAACGTAAAGGCTCGTTCTGAGGCGGCGAAGTCTGGCAAATTCAGCGCGATATCCGCCGAGACGACGCCGACGAGGGTTACGCCCGGCAGATCAAGTCCCTTGGCGATCATCTGTGTCCCCACCAGGATGTCGGCTTCGCGGCTGGCAAAACGATCGAGCAACTGCTGGTGAGCGCGGTAATTGGTGGCTGTATCGCGATCCCAGCGCAGCAAACGCGCCGTGGTGAAACTGCGCTGGATTGTCTCCATCACCTTTTCAGTGCCCAGCCCAAAGTAACGAATGCCAGTACTTTGACACTGGGGACAGGCATACAGCACTTTGCTCTGCCTGTTGCAGTAGTGACAGAGCAGAATACGCTCAGTTGAGTGGTACGTCAGTGGTACATCACAGCGATCACACATGACGACAAAACCGCAGTCGCGACAGAGCACACAGCTCGCAGCCCCGCGCCTATTGAGGAAAAGAATTGCCTGCTCCTTATTACGCAAAACGCGCTCAAGCTCACTCTGCAAACGGCGACTGATAATACTGGTGTTGCCAGCGTGAAGTTCGCTGCGCAGATCAATCACTTCAACCGGGGGAAGCGCGGCACCAATGCGTCCGGGCAATTCCACCAGCGAATATTCTTTTTGCTCGGCACGGTAGAAGGTCTCGACCGATGGTGTGGCACTGCCCAGCACAACAGGAATGTGCAGGATGCGACCGAGAGCGATAGCTACCTCTCGCGCGTGGTAAGTCGGTTTCATATCGCTCTGCTTATAGGCTGATTCGTGCTCTTCGTCGAGGATGATCAGTCCCAGGTCTGGCAACGGTGAAAGGAGGGCTGAACGAGAGCCAATCACCACGTCGACCTGGCCCGAACGAATGCGCTGCCATTCATCGAAGCGTTCTCCCATGAAGAGGTCTCCATGAATGATGGCAACACGTCCAGGAAAACGGCCTGCGAAACGCTCTATGGCCTGGGTGGTGAGTACAATTTCTGGTACGAGCACAATGCCGCGTTTGCCGGACGCGATGATTGCCTCCATGGCCTGGAGATAGACCTCTGTTTTTCCGCTGCCAGTGATGCCGTGCAGAAGAATGGGCCTGATATCCTCTCCCTGTGTTATCTCGGATGGCCCCATAGTCTTTAAAATATGGGCCAGCGCATTATCTTGAGCGG
>WNGG01004261.1_pt1 | contig 27665 bp, 28 predicted proteins | sample 5400661 | NCBI WGS metagenome assembly WNGG01 (sample SAMN13153372, study PRJNA577476) | soil metagenome | isolation source: 100 cm soil or saprolite under Garry oak tree replicate 1 | place: USA:California | collected 2016-06-15
CGACTTCCTGGAAGGGGCGCGCCTCCGACTCGTCGAGGTCGGCCGCGTCGAGCACGCGCTGGTACTCGTCGCGGAGGATCGGGTCGGTGGGAAGGTCCGCTGTCGCCTTGACGACCGCGGAAACCGTGAACGGCAGCACCGTCACGTCGTTGCCGACGCGGAACGGTATCGCGCCCGCATGCAGCGACGTGCCTTCGAGAACGCTCGCCGACGCGTCCGCCTCGTTCGCCAGCTCGAACTGCACCAGCCCGGTGGCCTGCCGAGCGGGGTAGGGCAGCAACTGGAGCAGCCGCAGCAGCCAGAGCCGCGTCTGGTCAGGGATCTGGTTGAAGCGGAACAGCATGCTCTCGCCCACGCTGGCGACGAGTTCGAGCAGCGTCACGCCCGGATCGCTCGGCCCGACGTCTGTCCACTCCGGCAGGTAGACCGAGATCCGCGACAGCAGCTCGTCGCGCAACTGGTCGTAGGACCTGTCGTCCAGGATCGGCGCAGGCAGGCTCATGCGAGTCACCCCCCTCCCCGAGCTGCGACCGGCACGACGACCTGCAGGGCGTCAACGCTCTGGTCGCGGACGAGCGTGTAGCTGACGCTGACGAGGACGGCACTCGGATCGTCGGTGGGCAGGACGTCCACTGTGTCGAGCCGGACCCGCGGCTCCCAGAGCTGGATGCCAGCCTGTACGTCGCGCGCGATCGCCGCCCGGGTCGAGGGCGTGTTCGCCTCCATCAAGTAGTGGCGCAGGCCGCATCCGAAGTCGGGACGCATGATCCGCTCGCCGCGCTCCGTCCCGATAATGACGAGCACCGACTGGCGAACGAGGGCCGCACCCGATCTGAGTTCGAAGTGCCCGATTCCGCTCGGCGCCGGAGGGAACCGCCATCCTGTTCCGAGCACGTCAGGCACCGCGCCCGGCGCTGTCATGGCCGGACTACTTGGCTGCGCGTGACTCTCGGCGCAAAGCAGAGCTTCGGGGGTTCGGCAAGATCAGCGGCGAAGACCCCGCGAACGAGCGACCCGAATGACTCGTCGTCGATCTCACCGTTTGCCCGCGCATCGGTGATCCGCTGAGCCATCGTCGTCGCGCCGCCGGAGCCGGTGATCTTCGAACCACCAAGCATCTCCGACAGAGCCGGCATGAAGGTAGGGCAGTTCCGCTCGAGGTCGATGACTGCGACTGCGTCGACGTCCAACCCACCACCGATCGCGTCGAGCTTCATTGCAAGATCTGCGTCGATGTCGACAGTCGGCGGAAGGCACAGCCGCAGCGCGAGCAGGAACCACAATTGGAAGACGAAAACCACGATCGGCAAGAACAGCCGCAGCACGAAGAAGGCAACGATTGTAATGAGTGGGATCGCGAAGGAACACACCTGCTCGGCGCCGTTCGGCGGCAGCCGGGTAGCGGTCGTGTCCTTCGAGGTGAAGCTCAGGTCCGATCTGGGTGGCGACCTGAAGCGCACCCCGCCAAACCCGCCAGGGCTGAGGCGGACGGCATCGGCATGCAGCTGTTCGAGGTCGGGCATGTGGACCGTCATCGGGCGGTTCGCGGTGCCCTCCAGGTCGAGCGGGGCGGCTAACTGGTACGCCTCCGTCGGCTCGGACCAGGTCAACGGGCACGTGCAATGGCCACCCGAACGGGGACAGGCCGCTCGGTGGCGCCGCACGAAGCATCGGATCTCATACTCGCTCGCGGCGTCGAAGCGGGGTAGCTGCCTCTCGTCGAGATCGGCCGACCCGGTCGGCACGACGCCGAAGTAGATCGACTCGCCCGCCGCATCGTGGTCTAGGTTCATCGGGTCGGCGACGAGTGGCGACAGCGGGAACCACGCCTCAGCCAGCTGATCGGGCAGCTCGTCGACCGGTTGCCACGACCCGGCGCCGGCTAGTGGTGTCAACGTCTCGGCCGCGTCGCACGCGGGCATCGGCTCGCGATGCCCATCCTTGTCGACGCCGGTCGGGATCCATCCGTCGAGGACGCGAATCTTCCCGTTCGTCTTCGCCCAACCGAGCACGCTGTTCTCCGCCTCGCGCTCCTTCGCCACGAGTTTGTTCAGCCGTGCCTCGAGCGCTGCCGAGCGAAATCCTCCCCGTGAGAAGCGAGATTCCGGTGACATCAGCCGGCGTTCGAGATCCAATCGCCTGGTCCGTGCCAATGCGTGCCGGCGGAGATCACGGGCGATCTCACCGCTCGGACCGTCCGGGAAATCGGCCCGGCGCCGACGCACGACAAACCCGGCCTCGCACACATCGTCACGCGTGGCGTGCGGGAAACCGGCGGTTTCGCAGCGCAGCGAGCAGACAACAAGGTAATGGCGGTGATGAGAGGCGAGGTAGAGCTTGCGGCGGCCCGTTGGCGTCCTTGCGGGCCACTTCCCGAAGCCGGCGCGCGAGACATTCCAGACCTCGTCGGTCGCCGGCTGGAACTTCAGCCGCTGCTGCGGATCCGCGAGGAAGGTGTTGACCAGGTTGGTGGTCTCGTACTTCTGGAAGACCGGGCGGGAAGTCCGCACGGACCTACGCTCATCCAGCGGGCCGGGGTCGTGTGGATCAGTAGTCAGCCGCAGCGGCCAGTGCCACCACGGAGCAACCACGCTCCACTGGTGGGTGACCGGGGCCTCGACGGTGGTCACCAGACGTTCCCGACGCCAGGGGTATAGCTGGGCGAGACCACGCCGACCGATGCGATCAGGTTCGTGCACTGAATCATGCCGTCGAAGATGGCCGTAGGCGCGTGCACGTTGACCGTGGACGCCGTGATGTCGACAGTCGCGTTCGCGCGGATCTGCACCTGCCCGGACGCAGTGAACGTGACGGTCGATCCGTCCATGTGAGTGACTTCGAGTTGCCGGGAGCCCTCGTCGAGCACGACCCGGTGGCCTCGATCCGTCGACAGCGTCACCTTCGTCGCACCCGACGTGTCATCGAACTCCAGCACGCTCCCGGATCTGGTGCGGATCAGACGCTTGTTGTTCGGCCGCGTCGGGGTGACCGGCATCATCTCCTTGCCGTTCCAGCACGAGCCGACGATGTAGGGCCGATGCAGGTCGCCCGCCTCGAAGCCGACGACCACCTGCGTTCCCACCTCGGGCAGCGCCACGAACCCCTGGTTGTCATCGGCGTACGGCGTGAGCAAGGTTGCCCACGCCCGCACGTCGGCGCCGTCGTCGCCCAACCAAGGCAGGCTGACCTCGACCCGGCCGAGTCGATCGCTGTCGACGATGTCGGTCACTAGGCCGGGGTAGAGCCCATAGAAACTGGAACCCGTCCAGTTCGGCGGATGTCGTGTGTCAGTCATGACCGCGGATCCTCACGTCAGTTGGGGTTGACGGTCGGGCGTTCAGCGTCGAAGTGCGTGCGCATCCCCTCCCGCAGGTCGTAGGTGTGGTGAACCCGAGTCACGTAATAGCCGGCGCCATCGAAGGGCTTGCCGCACCGAGCCAGCGTCACCTTGCTGCCGACGACGAGTTGCGGCGTGCCACTTGTGAGCCCGCGTACCCGAACGAACCGCCTCGACCGGCCCAACATCTCTGCGCGGGCGAAGGCGCGAGCTTCGGCCACGGCGACGGGAACGTCGCGGATCAGGTGCCCGGGCAACTGACCAAAGACCTTCTGCAGCGTCTTCGGTCCGGTCCGGCCCCCTGAGATCTCCGCGTCAACGGTCGAGGCGCCCGCCTCGGCGTCGATCGAGCGCCGAGACGACGCGTCATAGCCCGACACGCGTACGACGGTGCACTGCTCGGACAGGTCCGCACGCACGGCAACCGACATCAGGTCGCCGCCTCGGGTCAGTGTGACGCTGGTGCCTGGGCGCCGGTCGCGTGTCGTCAGATGCAAGGCACCGTCGTCGGCCCAGAGCTCCGCCTGGATGCGCTTCGCCCGTTCGCGCAGGAAAGCGAGGTCGCTCTGATTGAACTGCTGCAACACGTCGTACCGCGGGCCGTCGACATCGGGTTTCGCGCTCAGCCCGTGTTTCGATGCGATCGTTCGCAGGACGTCCGCGTCGCTCACCTCGAGATAGGTCGCCGAGCGCTGCGTAAGTCGCAGCCGCATCAGCTCGTCTTCGGCGTAGATCGTGACGATTGGTGCGTCGCCTTCGGCGAAGGTCACCTCGAGTGCCGAGATCACGCCGCTGAAGACGATCTTCTCGGCCCCGTCCGGCCCGAGTGAGACCTGTAGCTTCTTGCCGAAGTCGAGCACCTTCCCGTCCAGGTATTCGACGACGTCATTCGACGAGTCGACGCGTGGAGCATTGGCCAGCAGGTGCGCGGTGAGAGTGCGCAGGCTCTCGGTCGACTCCTCCACCTCGAGGCGAACGAGATCACGGGCGAGATCGGGTTGCCGATTCCCATCGACGGTGAGCACCGGGCCAGCGGCCGCGTACGCGGGTGTGCTAGCCATCGAAGCCGTCCAGCGACGTACGGCGGAGCAGATCGCGTTCCTGCTCGCAGAGGCGGCGATGGCGGATGCGCAGGTCCCACGCCTGCACCGCTTCCGGACGATCGCCCGCACCCGGGGCGCCATTGGCAGCCGGGCCCTCGATGGTGACCTGCGACGTGACGTCGCCGATATGCACGCTCATCGAGCGCCTCCGCATCCGCAGGGGACGCGCACGGCGCAGCATCCGCCTGCGGAGCCCGCGTCGTTGGCCAGGGCTTGCCAGCTCGGAACTGTCGAGTCGCGCGCCACCGGAGGCTGTTCGCCTCCTGCTGCCACATCGCCACGTTGCTCGTGGACCAGCCCGATAGTGGTCGGTCCTACGACCGCTCGGCGCGGGCGAAGCGGGACGCCGTACCCGTAGCTCAGAGCGCGGGGATCCGGCTCGGAGAACATGACGGTGCTCGCGCTGCCCTGCGCCGCTGACACAGCGGCGGCCAAACCTGTCGGCGCAGCGGGTGGCGGGCCAGCGAAGGAGCTGCTCGCGGCCACGGCGGCCGACCCCGCCGTGTCAGCCGCGATCCGGTCGATGGCCTTGCTCAGCCCGCCCGCCGTGGTCAGGTCGTGGCCGGTCAACGCGATCGCAGACGGGATCGGGCTTGGCGGTAGGCCCTGTGACACGGGGGGAGCTGCGGTCGCACCGGTCTGGACGCCCAGACCGGCGTCGGCCGACAGCGAGGACGGGAAGTCGATCTGCCGACCCGCCTGGAGGTTGAGAGGATCGTCGACCCCTTGCAGGCCCTTCCAGGCGCGCGAATCGAGGCCCATACGATTCGCGAAGGACGACGCTGACTCGCCGGCCAGCGCGGTGCCGGTTCGGTCGGTGGGAGGTGGCGGAGCAGGTGCGGCGCCGCTGGCGGGCTGCGCGGGCGTGCCGGGTTGAAGCGGAGGGGTTGCGCCCGACGCGGTCTTGGCGCCAGCGCCGGCGATGGCGAGGTCGAACTCGGCCTTCTGCTCCTTGATCTGCACGGCGCACTTCGCGCGCAGCGGAACGCCGTTGGTGCTGAAGAGGTCGAGGTCGACGCTCACGCTCGTCATCACGCCCGTGACGCACAGCGTCCCGTAGGTGAACTGGACCCGCGGCGGCGTGGGCTTCTTCTTTGCCGGCCAGACGAAACGCTCAATGGCGGCGGTCCGCTTGCGTACGTCGATCGGCCCGTCAGTGGTTCCCTCGTCGGATGTGTCGAATACCAGGTCGAAGGACAGCGTCGAGGTCGTGCCCTGATGCTGGGTGCTCTGATGTCCCGTGTCCTTGCCTGAGGAGACGGTTGCGGTGGCCTGAAGCCGGATGGTTGCCGGATTGATCTGGACATGGATCAGTTCGCCGAGCGTCTTCGGCGGGTTCGACGGCTTCGGGTCGACCTCTTGGAGCGTCGCCTTCTTGAACTCCAGCATCACGCACCCTCCAAACGGAGGCCCTCGTGCGCGATCTGCAGTTCCTCGATGGCGACCTCCCCGGTCTTCGCGTTCAACTGCGGACCGACGAGTTTGGCCGGAAGACCGCGGATGAATGTCCACTTGACTACGGCGTGATCGCTCTCGTCGAGGACGCTGACCGTGCCGTCGTACCGGCGGATCGGGCGGACCCCGTCGACCACGTCCTGGAACCATCGCCACAGCTCGGTGTTGACCATCCCCGCGGCGGGGTACAACATCCCTCTGCGCAAGGTGATCCGGGAGACCTTGGCGCGACCCGCCCGCTGAAGTACGCCGTTGTTCCGGCCTCCCTCGACGTACTCGCCGACGTCCATTTCCACGTCGAGGCCGCTGCATTCCGCGAAGGCGCCGTCGCCGAGCATGCGACCGGTACCAGACCCCGGCGAGGACGAAAGCGTGACCCGGAACTGGAACGTGCGGGCGAGCAGGTCAGGCACGGGCGCTCACCCCCAGACCGGTGACAAACGACGACTTGATCTCTCCCTCGGCCTGGATCGCGACCCGGACGACGATGAACTCCATCGGTTCCGACGGCGCGACGCCAATCTCGACGATGAGCTGCCCCGCGTCCTCCTCGCGGCGCGCCTCGGCACCCGAGGCGATGCTGACGAACCAGGACTCCTCCGGTGTGGCCCCGGCAAAGCACCCCTGGGCGGCCAGCTGTGCCATCAGGCCGTCGAGCTGGCGGCGCAGCGCGTCGCGCAGCTGATCGCCGTTCGGCTCGAAGACAGTCCACTGCAGCTGATGGTTGACCACGCGCGCGATCGCGAGCAGCCCGCGCGCGATGCCGTGGGTGAGCTCGCTGTTGGCGATCACGCCGGCGGCCACCGCAGACGGCGGCACCGGCTGCGTGCGATTGAACGGTGCCGGTGCGGCCAGCCACGGGTGATACGCGGCCGCGAACTGCGACTGTAGCCCGGCTCGCCACGCGAGCACTTGCGTGAGATTCAGGTTGGGCGGAACGTCGAGGAGGACCACCAGACGCATCCTCTCGACGAGGTCGACCAGGCGTTGATGCAGCGTGAGGATGGCCTTCCGACCGTCCGGGTCGGTCGGGTCGATGGCCAGGTGTGGTGCTGTCGGCTTTGGCGAGTCCTCGCTCGGCTCGCGCGGCACGCATCTGGTGAACGTCGTCGACGTGTCGTTGGGCTGCGCAGGTTCGTCATGACGACGGGAAAGGGTCGCCGGGAAGTACAGGTCCGGTACCACGATCGTCGCGACCTCGTCGGCCGATGCGACGGCGTCTATCCCCCCAGTTGCGACAGGCTCAGCCGTCCCGGGAAACATGTCGTCGGGCGTGAGGTCCGCCCAGAGGTCGAACCCACTGTTTCGCGCCACGCCCTTCAGATGTCGTCGACTGATCGCGTCCGCAAGCTCACCGGCGTCGGGCGGCCGCCGCGCCTGGACCAGCCGGGATTCTTGGTTGAGGGCATCGACGATGTTGCGTGGGTGCAGTGGGCTCAGCCCAACCGCCTGGAACCTCTCGGATCGGATGCGGGTCGGGTCGGCGTCGACTATCGAGACGTCCGCCTCAACGACATCGACGGTCATGCCGTCGATCAGGTCGACGGGCGGGTCGAGTTCGGGGACCAGGTAGGGCCCCGTCGCAGTGTCGCCCGGGTGGCGGGTGATCCGCAGGACCGTGCTGTAGAGCGGCTGCGTGGGATGATCGGTTTCCGGCACCCGGCGGTCTGAGGCAGGCGTCGTGAAACACAACGTCGCACCGCGCGTGAGCAGGCTCGCGATGGGCAACCGGAGCATTGACTGCCATGTGGCGCTGTCGGCCGACAGTTGAACCAGGCGGCGTGTGGTGAAGCTGACGGCGATCGCGAGACGGTTGCCCCAACCTCCCTCGCTACGCGCGTCGACGATCAGCCATTGCCTCGTTGCGTCCGGGACACCGAGCCAGAAACTCGCGCAGCCGGGCGGTGTCTCGTCAGGTTTCGGCGGCAGTACCTGCCTGCCGACGACCCGGACGACGTACGCGCGCCGGCCGCCCTGCGCGAAGTACGCCGAGACAGCGTGCGGCAACAGGCCCGGCCCTTCGAATCCGCTAAACAGGTCCACGTAGTCGTCCCAGCTTTCGACCGGAACTGCAATCGACCGGGCACGAAACGGCTCGCCGTTGTCCACGCCCGGATCGGTGGTCGTCTCCCAGGCCGGCCCCCGCGGCGCCACGCCAACGAACGCGGCCACATCCATCGACTCGACCGACAGGGGCTCGGCGGGAACGCCCGGGGCGAAATAGATCCCCGGCGCGCCGAGCGTCGGCGAGATGAAGGCAGCGCCGGCGATGCGCTGGGCGAATCCCGTGGACAGGGTCACGCTTGCCGTCCTAGAGGTAGTCGATACGTTCGGCGACCAGATGCAGCTCCTCGATCGCGACATCGGTGCCACCCTTTGCTGCCAGCGTTGGGCCGACCCACTTCTTCGGCTGGGCGTTCTTGAGGACTAGGCTGAGCACCTCGTTACGCGCCTCGTCGAGCATCACGATCGTCACGCTGCGGGGCTGGTACTGGCCCTCGCGAACGGCCTTGATCCACGCGAAGATGTCGGTCGAGCCGATGAGGCCGCGCTTGAGCGTGATCTCGTCGATCTTGAATGTGTTCGGGATCTTCCTGGCGGTGTTCTCCGGATCGGTGCCGGCGCGGTACTCCGAGTAGTTCACCTCGTTGCCCAGGCCCGAGACGTCGGAGAACCCACCCTTGATCGGCCCGCCGCCCGCCACGTCGCCGAACTCGACTCGATAGTTGAACGAGCCGTACGGGTTGTCGCGTTCCGTCGCCATGATCGTCGCCTCTCACTAGCCCTTGGCGTCAGCGGTCCACTGACCGATGCGGAAGATCACGAACTCAGCCGGCTTGACAGGTGCGACTCCGATCAGGCAGATCAGGCGGCCGTTGTCGAGGTCGTTTTGCGACATGGTGCTTCGGTCGCACAGGACGAAGAACGCCTCCTCCGGCGACCTGCCCATCAGCGCGCCGTTGCGCCACTGCACCTCGAGGAAGTCCGTGACCGTACGGCTGATATTGCGCCAGAGAGCCTCGCCGTTGGGCTCGAACACAGCCCACTGGGTGGCTTTGTCTATCGAATGCTCCAAGTAGATGAAGAGCCGCCGCACGTTGACGTACATCCACTCGGGGTCCGAGCTCATCGTGCGCGCGCCCCAGACCCTGTTGCCGCGGCCCGGGAAGAAGCGCAGCGCGTTGATGTGCTCCGGATTGAGCACCTCGTTGCGACCCTGGTTGATGTTCATCTCGAACTTCGTCAGCCCGTACACCACCTCGTTGGCCGGTGCCTTGTAGACGCCGCGGGTGATGTCGCTGCGTGCATAGATCCCGGTGACGAAGCCAGACGGGGGCACTTGCAGATGCGGGGTGGGGACGCCGGGCGCCGGCGGTCCGTTTGGGTCGAGGATGTCGATCCACGGGTGGTAGATGGCCGCGTACTTCGAGTCGAAGTTCCCCCGAAAGCTGCGGATCTTGTTCATCGAGGCGCCTTCTGGCCCGTCGACGACGGCGATGCGATAGCGGCAGTCCTCCGCGTGCCGAATGAGGAACTGCGTCGCCGTGAACTGCTCGTCCGGATCGGGGAGGTTACCCGCGTCCGGCATCGCGACGATCGCGATGTCGTCGACCTCTGCCAATGCCTTGAGCCCACTGGCCTTCTTGGCGATGTCGTCGAGATCGGCCTCATCACCGTTCAGGTCATCGGCGGTCGGCAGGGCGCCGTCGCTGCCGTTGGCCAACCGGAACGTGCCGCCGGTGGTCAGCGCAACGGCCAGAAGGAGGTATTGGCCGAGTTCAGGATTGCCCAAGGTCCCGGGCGGGATGACCAGCGGAGGCGCCGGCGGTGGCTTGGTGTCGTCCTGCACCGGGAACTCGAACGCGATCGCGGTCCCCTCGTCGATGGGGTCGTCCCAGCTCAGTACCTTGGCGATCGCGGCGCGGCCCTCGCTCACCAGACCGAGGCGGGGATAGCTGTCGCGCCGTTCGCCGGGCCCCGTGACCGACACCGTCACGGTGATCGGTAGCAGCAGGGCCTGCGGGTCAGGTCGAGGCGCGGCGTTGCCCGCACTGTCCACGAACACCGGTTGCTGACCATCGAGCTTGAGCACGCGCAGGTTGTCGATAGCCAACGCCGTACCGGTGCGCGGCATGACCGGCGGGTTCACTACCTCGATGATGCTGCCGTGCGTAGCTGCGGCCGACACAATCGGTCCGCCGGGCCGGTGCAGTCCGACATCACCGCCGCGCACCGCAGCGGCGGTGATCGAGACATTGCCGTCCGCGCCGGGCCAACGCGCGACGAAGCGAGCCGCACCCGCGCCGACGGCGATTGCCACCTGGTTCAGCGGCGCGTCCCCCTGCGCGGCTCGAAAGACCCGCGATACGTAGAGCCGGCGGCCACCGTTCAAGAAGAACGCGCGAGCCGCGTGGGCGAGGTACGGAATGCGACCACCGATGCCGAGCGGAGTGAGGCCGCCGTAGATGCGCTCGAACTCGGCGTAGCTCGTAACGAGCCGTGGCTCACACGCCAGCGGGCCACCGTCATAGCGCACCGGGCCGAAGTGGGTGAGGCCGGCGAAGCCCGTCGTCGAGGTTGGGACACCTTCGATCGATTTCGAGCGATAGCTGACTTCCTCGACGAACACACCTGGTGCCAGGTACTCAGGCATGCGGACTCCTCTCGAATCGCGCCATTAGAAGACGAATGTCAGAAGCGGGGTTGCCGCACCCCGTGGGCAGGTCACCGTTCGGGACAACCTGCTGGTGTAGCCCGGCGGTACCCGCGTCCCCCGGGTCACCGGGTCCGTCGCGGTGAGGGTGCCGACCCGCTCGACCGGGAGGTGCCACAGCGGGTCGTCGCGGGTGGCGGCGGGCGAGTCGACCGGCTCGGTCGCGGGAGGAACTGGGCGGGCGCGGACCGTCACCTTGATGTCAAGCGTGGCGCTCGATGCCTTTGCGAGAGCCAACGGGATCGCACCGATGAAGACGAGGAACTCACCGTTCTGGTCGCCCTGTCCGAGCCACGCCGGCGCGTTCTCGCCTTTCAGTGCCGCGGCGACCCGCACCCATTGCGCCGGCGGACCGCCCGCACCCCATGTCGCGCGGCCGCGCAGCACGGTGGCACCGGCCGGAGTTCCATAGCCCATCGCCGGAAACACCAACGGCCGGCACGCGCGCGATAGGCGTGGCGCGGCCGGGTCGACGTTGGTGTCGCGCTCATTTGTCTTGACCGCAACGAGCTGCGGCATCGGGATGGACAGTCGTCGCGGGACGAAGCCACCGCGGCGGTCGACCAATCGAACGACGGCCCGCTGCTTCGTGCTCCGCGCTGAGCCGAAGACGATCGAGTACCGGCCCGACGGCGTGCGCCGCAACCGCGGCAGCCCGATCGACGGATCGGATAGGCGATACGAGCGCGGGACTCGGTGCGGTTTGGGAACGTCCTCGCCGAATACCTCGAGGTCAAGCAAATGGCGCGGACCTCCTAGCGCATCGGCCGGAGCGATGCCGAGTTGAAGTCGCACCAGTTGTTCGACCCAGACCGCGCCGAGAACCTCGTTCACGCCTTCACCCGGACCCGGTCGGAGCCAGGTCAGGCCGGATGCCCTGAATGTGAGTCAGGACCTCAGGCATCGCAGCGCCATCCCTCGACGACACCACGACGATCCGCGCGAGGTACGGAATGCTCAGGCGGAAGTCGCACGTCAAGCTCTCGAACGTGCGCATCAGATCGTCTGTGCCGACGTCTTCGAGGTACAGCTGCACCACCTCATGCGGCTCCCATGCAGCGTCGGGCCAAAGCAACGGGCCGTGAACAGGTAGTGCAGGTCGACCGGCAGATGGGCCCGTCCGTCGACTGCGCCGACGGCCGACCAGCTCGCCCGCATCGTCTTGTTGAAATCCACGCGGTACAACAGGATCGAGATCACCGGGATCGCTAGCTTGGCCTCGGCGTCATCGAGGTCGTCGGTCTGGATCAGCTTCGCCGACGCGACCTTGCCGTCAATCGGTTGCTCCACGGCGAAGCGGGCAGTCAACAGCGATTCAAGGCTCTTGCCCACTGCTGCGATGCTTCGGAAGTCAGCCACGGTAGTCACCGTGCCGGCGGGCCGTCACGGCGTCGTCACTCAGCTCAAACGGCGGCTGTGCTGGCGATCGGCTGCTCGAGCCGCAGCCCGGGACGACGCGGCGGGAGCGCGAACTGCCACGGGCGGGACATGAAATCGGCAAGATCAGCGGGCGGATCAATACCTAATTCGAGGCGTAGGAGATCGATGTACAGCTGACAGCTGCGGCGCGCCTCGATCCAATTGCCTTCGCGTAGATGCGCGGATATCAGTGCGCGCTGCGCGCTGTCTCGGAATGGCTCCACCTGCACAGCCAGGATTGCGGCGTCTACTGCTTCGTTGTGGCAGTCCTGGCACGACAGCGCGCGGCTCAATGTCTCGAGTGCGTGTAGGACGCGATGACGAAGTCGCTCTCGCGGCATGATGACCCAGTCGTCGTACCAACCAGGTAGTAGATCGACCGCGTCCACGCTTCCGGGATGAATCCGGCGGTCCACGTCGCCGGCGCTTCCGTCGATGATCCGACCGGCCCATGCGTCGACCGCAGTAACGTCGACGGCGACATGGTCAGACAGCCTGATGCATATCTTGTCTGCATCGATGAGGTAGAGACCGGAACCGCGCAATCGCCAGATCGCCGATCTCAGATTGCCGACAGCTCGGTCGTCATTTCCGTTCGGCCACAACACACCGGCTGCCCAGCGTCGCTCCAGCCATCGGCCCGGATGCAGTGCCAGCAGCACTAGCAAGCGCTTGCTTCCCTCCGGAACACGAGCCATCTGTTCGTCCCACTCGATCCTGAGGTCTCCTAGCAGGCAGAGCACGCTGGGCTGGTCGGTCCTACCACGCTGCTCAGATGGCTGTGACGACATCTGCCCCCCCGGTCAGCTCGACCTGATTCGCGCGACGCGTCCCACGCCGATCTACGGCCACCACAATCGCGCCGAGGCGTCAACCGAGCGTCACCACACCGTCACCGCATCGCAGGCTCAAGCCTGTGGGTGTGCGCGCGTGAAATCTTCGATGAAACGCCGCACGAGTGCGACGACGTCGTTCACGTCAGTTCTAGTGACTTCTTGATGTCCAGCGCCTTCCGAAATGTCGAGTTGTGTGATCACCTTGATCAGCAAGCCGGTCGGCTCTCTTCTGACACGGAGGATGCAGACTCCGCACGGCTCGGTTCTTAGCTGCATTCCGGCACGATTGCCGGTTGGCGTCACTGGAGCGTGACCGACCGAACCAAGATCGGAAACTCAGCCGCGAAGCGGCTTGCGCGGTCAGCTGACCGGTAACGGCCCAGTGACGCGCCTGCGAAAACAATGCCGGCGTCCGCTCACCTGGAGGGCTCATGTCCCAACCAACGGAAACCCCAACTCCGTCGAACCAGTCGCCGACGAACGACGATGGCAAGGGCGCTGCGCAGACCAACGGTGCGAAGGAAGCCGAAGAAATCGCAACACCCAAAGAAGCGGACCAGCCGTGCACCGACTGTCTGCCCCGCAGCTTCAAGGATGACAAGCCGTTCACCGAATGCGGCTGCGACGCCTGCGACACGAAATCGATTGAGATCCGCTGCCAGGCCGAAGGCATCAAGGCACGTGCGGAATACGCAGACAAGCACAAGGATGCTCCCTCGCCGGAGAGGTACGAGCAGGCTCGGCTCGCCTACGCACAGTCTCGCTACAAAGTCATGCCGATCCTCGACGAGATCGATGGCAAACTCGCCGACGCGATGCACGAGATCCGCTGCCGCATCGATGATCGTGACAAAGTCGACTGCCTCGAGCGCTCTTGGAAGAAGGTCGGTAGGCGGTTGCGCAAGTGCCGCGTGCGCGGCTGCTGCGTCGAGGGCGAGTATGACTTGCAGGTTGAGCTAGACGATTGCGGTGTCGATCACCTCCGGGCTCAATTCGCCCGGTTCGACTATGTGACATCTCAAGCTGACGCGTGCTTCAACCGCCTCGCCTTGGAGCCCAAGCTGCTGGACGAGCGTGTGACGAGCGCACAGGCGGAGGTTGACGACATCCACCTCGCCTTACACCCAGACAAGGCACCCCCGCCCCAGCCCGCGCAACCAGAGAACGCTCCGAGGAATTCGGCCGGTACCGCGCAACCCGCTCCCGCCGCTGCCGGGACGCCACCCGCCAAGGAAGCCAAGGACCTGGCAGCGGCCACACCAGGCGCGCCAGCAGCTGACGCCGGTCCGACCGACTATGTCCAGCTTTACGCGAAGGGACTGGTCGCGCAGTGGCATCTGCGAGACATCTGGTGGGGATTCCGCGACATCGACTCCTTTGTGGAGTGCATATGTCTTGCAATGCATGTGTCAATGGCGGGTCATCGGGATCTTGGACAGCTCTACGGCGAGTTGCGGGTCCGCGAAGCTCGCTGGGAAGAGCGAAACAACTGCTGCAAACGGCTCAAGAATCATTCCCATGCGGAGATCATCGAGGGGTACGTACGCTGCATGCGCCGCGAGTCGGACGAGGATGTTGATCTCGCAGACGAGGAAGAACAGGAACTAGAACAGGAACACGAGGACGAGAGCCGAGACTACGACCGTAATGACGACGAAGAAGACGAGGAAGAAGAAGAAGAGGAGGAGGAAGAAGAAGAGCGCGTGCCTGCCACACGCAGCCGTCAACGGCACGATGATCGCGACGACAGAGAAGCCGGTCGTAATCGCACGCAGCCACGCAGTCAAGAGAGACGATCGAATTCTGCAACCTCGCGACGCGACAGGCGCTCGCGCTATTGATGCAATTAGCTTCTCGGCGTGGCCCCTACGGCCACCGCCGTTCGGTCAGCCGCGTCCTGGCAATCGAGTTGCGTCCGCTTGCATTACGAGCCGCTGCAGTTCAGGTGTTGGTTCGACTCCAAGCTCCCGCCGTAACAGATCTCGGCAGATCGCGTAGTGTCTAATTGCTTCGCTGCGGTTACCTTCGTGCAGGTATATCTCGACCAGCACGCGATGCGGGCTTTCCCGCAATGGGTCGTCGGCAATTGCGGCGAGTGCCGCCTGCACAGCGAGGCCGTAGTGGCGCATACTAAGAAGCGCCCGAGCAACCGCCTCGAGAGCGTGTAGCCGCAGCTGGCGAACTCGCTCTCGCTCGACTAGTACCCAATCGTCGTACCAGCCCGGTAGTAGGTCACCGGTTACCGGAGGCAAGACGATATTTTTCCCTCTTTCTGCGGTGTGCGCCTCGTACGAAGCTACCGCCCACGCCTCAAGCTCACGAACATCGACGCAGATGTCTTCTTTCAGAGACAATCTGGGACCGCCCCGCCGTAGAATCCCTGGGCATGCTCGCCCTGCGCGCCACAATGCGGTACGTAGGCTCGCCTGGGCGCGACTCTCGCCCACGTCGGGCCACAGAAGCCCGGCTGCTTGGACGCGAGATACCTTCCGTAGCGCAACCAGAGCGATAATCCGCTGTGTTTGATTTCCTATGTGGACGGGAATGCCGCGATTACAAAGCTCGAAGCCTCCGAGCAGCACTACTCGGGTCGCGTGTAGCGGCCTCCTAGCGCAGCTACATTTCGCAGCAATCACAGCCATGGCCCCCCCGCACGACCTGACGCAGACCGTGGCCAAGCCGGACCGCCACTGACCACTGTGGTACGACTCGATCGTCTCCGGACGAATTCAATCTGTCAATGGTTCGCTACTCGATGCAACCGAGCCATCGAGGGGAACAAGCCCGGCGAGCCGCGCCTCCCATTGCGCCCGGTCTCGCGGGACGCCGTCGAGGGTGCCCGGCCGAGCGCCTGGCCGGCTACCGAAGCCGACCGCGACGCGTGCGAAGGGGGTGACGAGGGTGGCCAGGGCAGCTGAGCGCGCTCTCCTCGACCAGATCCGCGGGGAATCCGAGCGCACCAAAGACGACCCGAACCGAGGCCGCTCACGCGTCTACTCGGTACGCCTCAACGAAGACGAGTACGAGGCGGTCCAGCGAGTGGCCGACGCGGTACACCTGCCCGCGTCCACGCTCGTACGTTCATGGATTCTTGCTCGCCTCGACCAGGAGCGACAAGGTTCCCGACGAGCGACGGCCTAGATGGCACGCGCTTCCCCGTTCGCAGAACAACTGAAGTGCGTTGCCGCGAACGATCCGCATCAACGGCCAGGTTAAAAGTCCACGCCCAGGCGGAGACGATGACCTCAGAAGCCTCTATTTATTGGGATTCTGGTCTCACGGTTAGCCATCAAGCGCTGCCTCAGACTCGATTTCGCGTCACGTTTGATGTCACGCGGCGGCTCGGTCGCGATCGACAGTGGTTGCCGCTGACGGTCGGGCCTCGCACGAGCAGTGAGACTGATCGAGCGCTGCCCGCAGCGGGCCGCCTCGGAGCAGGCGAGCCCTTACTTCGGGGAGCTCAGCCGGGGATCGTTCAGGTCGAAGAACTCCGGTATCCCGACGCTGAGCTTGCCCATCTCCTCCATCCGGGCCTTCAGCTCCGGCGGCGGTTCCTTGCGCTCACCTTCGCGAGCCTCCGCGCAGCATCGCGTCAGGAGTCTGCGGCGTCGTCATGCTTCGTTCCCGTCGCTGGCGGCGCCGGCGCGGGTGGCGTTGAGGAGACGTCGGTTGCGTTCGATCGAGCCGCCCATTTCTGCGGCGAGGCGGTCGTCACGATCGGCCTCGGCCGCGATGATCTGGCGGCAGTCTTCGGCGATCGCGGCGCCGAGGGTGTTGCGTAGTTCGACGCCAAGGCGGTGAGCGCCGGCCAATTGTGGGTCGAAGTCGTAGGCGGCAAGGATGTGTTCGGAGGTGTCGTAGAGCCGGTCGAGGTACGGGCCGTCGCTGTAGGCCTGCAGGATGGTGCGTAGGTCGATGGCGTCGCGCGTCGTGATCAATCTGCGGTCGCGCCACGCCTGCAGTTTGAGCACCGCCTGCGCCGGGAGCGACGCGACCTTGACGCTGGCTCCTCCCGGCAGCGTGACGGTAATCGCGCAGCCGAGGGCCTCGCGGAACCCGAATGTGTTCATCAGGTGCCCATCGGGCCAGCTAATGGTTCGGTCGGCGGACTCGATGCCGCCGAACGGCACGATGTCGACCCCTACCTCGGCGACCCGAAACGTGTGATCGCTTCGTCCGGCTGGCGAGAGCTCGGCGGTGAGTCGCGTGTAGGCGGCCCAGTCGGCGACCGCGACTCCGATGTCGACGTCCGCCGTGGCGCGCTGGGGAAGTGCCCCGGTGGCGTGGCGGATCAGCACGTCGCGGGCAGCGGCGCCGACCAGCAGAACGTCGACATCGTGGCGGCGTGCGTGCTCGAGCAGACGTGCCAGCACGGCGCCGAGCAGGGTGAGCTGCGGGTCAGTCGAGGCGTCGTAGGACGTCATCGGTCTCTCGTAGTCGCACAGCGGCTTCCACTTGGCGGGGATCCTCGCTGGCAACTAGGTCGGCATAGACAAGCGGGCTGGGGACGGTTACGGACTTGTTCCAGTCCGCAACGTTCCAGAATCTGCGGCGGAGCGCGACATTAGCGGAAGCCTCGCGTGGCGGGCGCATCCGGTATTGCGCCAGCAGCCGGGTGGGGATGGCGTCGGCGTAGAGGACGCCCTGAGCGGGAAGTAGATGCCGGTCCATATGCCACGCAGCAGTTTCCCCTCCCCACTGCGCGCCGGCTTTGCGGATGGCAACGTCGGCCGATGTCCACCATCGCGCGGTGTCAGTTTGATAGCTGCCGATGGCAAGTTTGGGATGCAGGCGCACCCGGTAGCCCTCGACCCATCGGTCGAAAAGGCGGGCGGTCCGGTGCAGCTGTCGACGGCCGTCAGCTCGCGTGGACAGGTAGTTCTGCGCGGTGAGCTCCCGGAACACGGTCGACACTGAGCCGAGCGCGGTGGCACTGGCGGCCGCAAGATCTCGCATGGGTAGATCGACACTCGCCGGATCGGCGAGGAGCACGAAGAGCACCTGCACGCCTGAGCGTGTGGTCAGCGCCGACGAAGCGCCCCGCACTGGAACAAGATCCTTGCTGACAGTGCGCGGACGGCCCCCGACGTCTATGCGTACCGCCCCCAGATGCAGGTACATGTTGCCATCGAGGTCCGCGCAGGCCATTCCCGTCCTGCGGCACGCTTGGATCGTCGCCGTACCGAGGTGATCGGTGACCAGTAAGACTCGATGGTCCTTCGCGTTAGCCGCGAGCGCGGCCACCATCGCCGGGGAGGCCTTCGGCGTGATCTGTGCGGCGAGCTTGTGTCTCTTGCCGCCGGCCGAGATCACGAGGGCAGCGTCCAGGCCCTGACCTTCTGGAACCTCGATGCGCACGTCGACGTCGTGCTGCCTGAGACGGTCGGCGACGGCATCCAGCCAGCGACGTGCGTTCAGATTTCCGTGCTGTTCAGAATTTTCGAACACACCCTGAGTATGAACGCCTCCTCAGCCGGGAACAAGGCGCCGAGCGCACCTACTCGTCCGGCGTGAAGTGCTCATCCGCGAGCCGGGCGCGATCAAGGCGACGCTGTTCACGCCGCTCGCGCCGCGCCTCGCGGCGGGCACGGCGTGCCTCGCGACGCGCCAACTCGCGACGCTGTTTCAAGACCGGGTCGAACCGCGTCCCCATCAGCGGGTTGTCCCAGGATTGGGCAGGTCCCCAGATCGTCAGCGCTCGGGCACGGAGCCAACTGATCGGCCGCAACTACGTCTCTGAAATTCGCTCATCGCGCTCGCTCATGACCATCACCAGCTTCGACACAGCCAGTCAGCGCGTGGCACCTCTCAGGGTAAACCTCTGGAAGATCGCTGGCTCAAAATTGAGCGGTCGCATCCAGCCGGCCACCACACCCCTGAGATCGAATGCCCGAGACATCAGGGCAATGTCCAGGGTTGCTCCCGATGCCTCGAACGGACTCGACGCTCATGCTTGCGGTATCCAAAAACAACGTATGAAAGTGAGCGAGATGATGGAGTCGATCCAGGCGGCATTCCGACGCGAGGGCCTGGTCCGTGTGAAGGACGGCCGTGTCTTGGGTGGCGTCGTCGCCGGACTTGGCCGCCGCTTCGGTATCGATCCCTGGCCTGCGCGGCTGCTGTTCGTCTTACTGCTCATGCTCATCCCGGGCAGCCAGCTCCTGATCTACCCGATCCTATGGATCCTCATGCCCCAGGCGAGCGAGGCGCCGGACGCAACCGCATGGACGACGTCCACCACCTGAGGGACATCGTTCGAGAGACACGCGCGGCCGCTCCACGCGTACCGTGATGCCCTGATGGGAGGCAGTGTCGGCCTTCACCATCGGCTTCATTCCGGTCGTGGCAACCCAGTGCTCCTCCGTGCGGCATCCGCCCCGCTGCGGGCGCCGACTCGGTGCTGGCATCCGACTACCCCCTGAGCCAGCTTGACGGCCTAAACAGCTGGTACGAGGACCGGCTGGCCGACGAGAACATCGACGATATGCAGAACCTCGCGACCGCGAACTCCGTGGACATCATTCTGCACACCCGTGTGCCTGTCGGCCGCCTCGTCGACTGGGTCGACCAGGCGTTTCTGTTCTTGCACCTTGACCGGGTCGAACGTCGCCTGCTGGAAAACCGACGCGCCCGCAAGCTGACCCAACCCGGCAGCCGTGGAGACACCCTGCCAAACCCGGTATCCCACCATGCACGCCCGGTCGCCGGTAGCTCGATCGGACCCGCAAGCCGCAGTGGTACACGCACCCGCACCCAACTTCGCCAACTCGGCATCCGCACTGCCACCGACCTGATCAAAGCCTTCCCGCCGGACGAGATTGACCCCGACGCAGACTCTTCGCAGAATCCGGCACCCGGAACCGACCTCGGCAAGACGCTCGAGGACGCAGACATGTGCCACAGCCAGATCCGCAACCTCGTCCGGGTACGAAGCGAAGAGCAAGGCCTCGCCGCGGTGTGGAACTGGCACGATCGCGGCGTTCGAGCCCGCTGCCCGCACCGGCAGCTGCGATCCACTCGAAGCTGGGCGGCACCCCAGGCGTTCGGTACCCCCTCAAGAACCGACCGACAGTCCCGCTTCCGCAGCCAAACGCCGCACCCGGTTCGCGCCGGCACCTCACGCTATGCGCTCACCGCAGCTTGGACGCTCGCGACGTCCAATCTGCACAGCACTTCCTCCCGGCGGCGCCGCCGGGTCGTTCCGGCGCCCTCTGCGACTGGGAAGGCCGACGGCGAGGAGCTGCGATCGTCGGGATAGCGCGTCTGCCATGCTCAGCGGCCGTGACACAGCTTCATGAAGCAGCAGCCAGCCGATCAGCGAAGCGGCGATCATCGACGTGCCTAAGCATCGACACCCGTCGGGGCACGCCGCGACGCTCCCCCCGAGGTCTAGGACACAGTCCGAATTGGCTGTGCTGCTGCTGACCGGCGTTATGCACCTAGAGCGATGAAGGACAGCCCTGTCGCAAGGCTCGCCAGGTCGTGACTGGTTTCGGATCGTGCCTTGAGGAGGGCCTCAGGCAAGGTGGCGCCGTTTTGTAGCGCGTCGTGCAGCGCCACCATTAGTGGTACTGCGGCGCGGTCGTTTACCGGCACGACGCTCGCAAGGATGCCGGCCGCGCCGAGCGGTATGAGGCTGCTGACCAATCCGAGGAGTTCGTCGGCGCCGACGGGGGCTGCGACGCCGGAGTTGCAGCTGGATAACACCATGCGGTAGGGAGCGCGTTGGAGTCGCTCGAAGTCGTGCACGGTGAGTGGTCCATCATCGAGTTGCAGCGCCGAGAACAGGGGGTTGTCCGCGCGGAAGGTGCCGTGCGCGGCGATGTGCGCGAGCCAGGCGCCGTCGAGCGCCGCTAGGGCGTCCTCGGCGGTCGCTGTGCCGTGCCCCAGCACTGTGGCGCTGCGGTAGTGCCGGGCAAGGCGGGGTATCTCTGCGCCCCCCGTGTCGAGACCGGGTCCGAGGATGAGGGTGACTCGGTCATTTTCGGGCGGCTGGGTCCCTGTGGCGTGCAGCCAGGTCGAGGCCGAGGGTGCCACGCTGACTACGCGGTTTCGCAGACTTGGCAGCAGCGACCACGGAATGGCATGCAGCCGCCCTGGCGGTATGACCACGACTGGGCCGTCGCCGAGATCAGCGGCGCCTGGACCGATAAGGAAGCGCTCGAGCCGCGCGCCTACCTGACTCAGCAGGGACTCTAGGTGCTCAGCTGGTGGACCGACCGCGACGCGTGTCAGAACGGATCGGGCCATGCCCACGTTGTCGGGCCTGCTTTCGAGCGCGTGTCTTCGTACACGCCGGTCGACGACCGTGATGACGTGCAGTGCGCCGTCGATCTCGATCAGTTCGACCAGCCGGGTGTCACCGAGGCCGGCGAACAACGCATCGAGGTCGAACTTCGGCGCCCCCGCCGCTGCGCCTCCCACAGTCCTCAAGGCGCGCGCTCGCACGGCGTGTTCGAGCCGGCGCCGCTCACGGTCCAGGACGACGGTGGTCCCACCCACGGCGCGCGCGTCGTCGTGCATGCGCGTGACCGCCCGCAACGCCGATAGCTCCGCGATCCGTTCCTTATCGTGGGGTGGCTTCATCGACGGACGTCCGAGCGCAGTGGCGCGCCATCGTTCACTCCAGGCAAGGAGCAGCCGCGGATCACCTCGGCGCAGCGCTTCCCGCTGCGCGATCAGCGCAAGCTCCGCACCGTGCGCCGTGGCATAGGCCCGTAGCTCCGTCGCCCCAAGAGTCGACCGGTGCTCGTCCAATGCGTCTAGGCCGCGCGCACATGCAGCCAAGGTGGCTCGCGTGTTGCCAGCGGCTTCACACCGCAACGCCTGTCCGAGCCAACCAATACTGCGGTTCAGCCCGGAGCCTCGTCGACGTGACCGAGCGGCACGTTCGAGGTGCTCCTCGGCTTGTGCGGTACCGCCGCGACGCAGAGCGATCCGGCCGGCAAGCAGATGTGCACGCGGAGCGTCCTCGTCTCTGAGATCCTCCAACCGCGATGCGATCTGTTCGGTCTGGGCCAGCAATCTCGCAGTACGTTGACCGTTGGCATAGCGGGCCCTCACGGCGACGAGCTGCGCGCGCGACTCCCAGAGGTCGCGTCCGTGGGCGTGAAACAAGCGACGAGCGCGCCCGGCCCGCTCGAGGGCACCCGCGGGATCTGCCGCGGAGAGTGCCGCGGTCGCGGCGACATAGATGAGCTCGGTTCGCTTGAGAGCATCTCCACCGCTCGCGCTGAATTGGGCGGTGGCTGCGTCCGCTTCGCGCATCGCGTCCGAGGCTAGCCCTGCGGCTAGCAGGGTGGAGCAGCGATCGATCGCTAGCTGTGGATCCGTGGCGCCCAGCGCGTCGTAGCGCCGACCGGCCACCTCAAGATAGGAGAGCGCAGAGGGCAGATCGCCTCGCACGATGGCGACCAGTCCACGATTGTGCAGGGCTTTCGCGTACTCGAGTTCCTGACCGTTGCTCGCGAACAGTTCCTCGGCGAGTGCGAAGTCGGCCTCGGCCCGCGCGGTATTGCCGAAGGCCAGATACACCTCAGCACGGTGGGTCAAGGATCGCGCTTCCCACACAGTGTCAGCGGCCCGCCGAAGCACAGGCAGCGCTCGACCGAGATCGTCGAGCGCTTCCTGGTAGCGGCCAAGCCGTTTCAGTGTCGAGGCACGACGCATGAGAACCCGTCCCAACGAGGCTCCGCGTGCTTGTGTTGCGGCTTGGTCGAGGGCGGCCAGTCCCTGTTTGGAGCGACCGATCCACGCCAGCGCGACGCCGAGTGTGGCACGCACATCTGCCTGGCGAGCCAGATCTCCCGACCCAATGGCCAGCCTCAAAGCGATCCGCAGCTCAGCGATCGCAGCGGCGACATCGCCTCTGTCACGCAACACGATCGCCGCAGCCTGACGTGCCACCGAGGCCTGGTACGCGCTTGGTTGCGCCGCGAGTACGGCGCGAGCGGCGACCAGTGCTTCTTGGGGACGCGAGAGGGCGAGCGCGAGCAGCTGACTCGGCTGCGCGGCCGAATTCTCGGGCTCGGGAGCTACCCTGCGCACTTGACCGATGCTAGACAGTGCACAAGCATTTTTTGCTTCGGCCGAGGGGGCGCCCGAAATGACCAGCCAAAGTGAAGCAGGCAAGGAGCGACCCAGCTGGCAGGTGAATCCACGGAATCGGCTGGACGCGCAGCTCCAGCTGATCCTCGACAACCTCGAGGAGTCTGCCATCTACCCGCCCAACCGGGACGATGAAGTGGAGGTCGACTACCTGTACCGGCAGGGGGTGATCCTCATCCGTGATGAGGACGTCGATCGCGTCAGAACTCTCTTGGATGGCGGCCAGGCAAGGCGTACCGAGAACAACATCCGGGGACTGACGCTGTTCGAGCACCCACCAAGCCGCAACACCGAGGACACGTGCGCGTACATCGATACCGAGCTGGGCGAAGGAATTGCCACACCTGACCACATCCTCTACGTCTGCAACAACAGCACCTGCCCGGCCACTGAGCCGGAAGAGGTGCCTCGAGGTGCCGAGCCCGATCCGGGCGTGGACATCGTTCCGAGCCATCCATGCAACGGGACGGGCGTCTTCGTATCGGTGCTGGACAGCGGCTGGTTGCCAGAAGCCGAAGCCGCGCACGAGTGGCTTCACGGCGTCGATGGTGATCCCGAGAACCCGATCGGCGCAGACGGGAACATCCTTCCCTACGCTGGCCACGGAACGTTCGTTGCTGGAGTACTGCGCACGATGGCACCGAGGGCGGACGTCTACGTCGAGAAGACCTTCACCAAGGTCGGAGCGACATACGAATCGGACCTTGTCAAGCAGCTGTCCGATGCGTTGCAGCGGGGTCCGGACGTCCTCTCGCTTTCGTTCGGTACGAACAGCAGGAAGGACCTGCCGTTGCTCGGCTTCGAGATCGTCGAGAAGCGCGTGCGCGCGGTCAAGGGGTTGGTGCTCGTGGCGGCGGCTGGCAACGACGGCAGCCGGAGCCCGTTCTGGCCGGCGGCGTTCCCCTGGGTCGTCTCCGTCGGGGCGCTGAGCGCCAACTGGCGCAGCCGTGCATCGTTCAGCAACTACGGTGGCTGGGTCGACGTGTACGCGCCCGGCGAAGGATTGGTCAACGCGTTCGCGTCGGGACCTTACGTGTGTGATGAGCCGCCGCACCGCGGTGAGCACCGCGAGTTCGACGGTATGGCCCGCTGGAGCGGGACGTCCTTCGCCACGCCACTGGTCGCGGGGCTGATCGGCGCGCGAATGTCCGTGACCGGCCAGAACGGCCTCCAGGCCGCGGAGTCCCTGTTGGCGCAGGCAGGTACGCATGCGATTCCGGGGGTCGGCCCTGTGCTATTCCCCGGGCAGGCATGCCGCGACCTCGATCATCACTGCAGCTGCCACTGCCACGGTCACGGCAACACGCAGCAGGGGCATTGCTGCTGACAGATGCAGCATGCTCCACGCGCACCAGCACGGTGATTGAGCCGGGGATGTATGGCTGCGCCATTTCCAACCGTCGATGGAAGCGACGTCTGCTGCCCGACCTGAAGGCACCGCTGGCGAGCGAATCGGCAGCGACACCGATCCCACTCAGCCCCCGCTGCGTGCAGAACGGTCGTTGGGTCGGGCGGGTTCGCGTGGTCTGCGGCGACGGGAGTCTGATGGTGTCGAGTGGTGTGGTGCCGAATTTCAGGCCGAGCGTGAACGGTTTCCGGTTCACGAACGCGTTCCCGCCTGAGCCGACGATCGAGATCGATCTGGGTCCCGCGGGCAGGGTCGGGCTGGGCGACGCGAGTCAGGGGGTGCGCGGTGGCATGGCGTTCGCGGTCGCGATTACTTCGAAGCGGGCCGTGCGGTGCCTCCGGACGACACGCCGCCGGCTAAAGGCAAGCCACTGTTTGGCTACATCACCGGGCGATTGATCGACAGCTTCAATGTGCCTGACGGGGTGCTTCAGTACGCGGAATGGATGCTCCTGCCGTCGGCCGACCTGCACCTCATTATCGGAAGCCGACACGGCACGTTCTCCCGCACGGTCACATCGAGTTGGCCGCACGTGCGGGCCGACATCGACGCCGGCCATCCCAGCCCGCTCGGCCTGGTCACAATGCATACCGCCGACCTCAGGCAGATCGGGAAGTGCCACCAGGTGCTGGCCTACGGGTACCGGATCGACGACGCCCAAGCGGTCACCTTGAGTATCTACGACCCGAACACCGGCCTGGACACGGCCGATGACGTATGGATCTCCTTCAACGCAGGGGCCCGCGCACGGTGTCGCCGATTACCCACAACATCAACATTGGTGAATCGACGCTCCACGGATTCTCTCGCTCGGCCTACACGCCGAAAGTGCCTCCGCCCTAGCCCGGCGGGATGACCTTAAAGACGTCCGGAGACGCCCGGTGTCGCCCCGGGCGAAGCTCCAAGGTTTGACTGGCGGCGAAGACGGTCTCATCGACGCGACCAGTCTTCGGCGGTCGCAGGGCGTGCGTAGCCGTTCGCTCGGATCGCGTTGGATCTCCGATCCGCGACTCGGCGAGCCTACGGCCGCGGTTCGGCATCCTCTGGGAAATCGGGGTAACTGCGCGACGCATCCGCACCAGCTTGAGGCGGCTCGATAGGAATATCGCGCCCGGCCTTCCCACCGGCCGACCGGAGCGGGACGCTGTTGGCCAATGACGCTCGATACTCGCCTGGGGGGACATGAGATGAACCATGGTGAAACGGAATCCGTCGGACTGCGGCTGCGCCCAGTCAACGTGGCGTACGGCGTCAATTCCGCCGCTGCGGACGCTTATGTGAAACAGGCAGGTCTGCGGGGAGCTGGCACGCGGGAGCGTGACGTGCTGGCGCAGGGCTTTCGGTCCCACCGCCGGTGGAATCTGCACGACTACGGCGGCAAGTTAATACCTGGCCTGACCTACCAGAATTTCTTCCTGGGAGGTCAGGACCATTGGCAGCAAGCCGATATCACCAACATCGACGACGCGTTGCGCGCGGCCATGACCGACACCGGCCTCGAGGGAATCATGGCCCAGTACTGGCGTGGCGCCTCGGCACAGGTTGATACGTTGAATCGGATTCGGCTCGATTCCGTTGAGCCCGCTCTCTCGTTCTACACGGACGACGTAGAGCGGCTTGTAGTCCAGTTGGCTCGCTCTGGACAGTTCGCTCCAGAAGACTTTGCAAGCGCAGCCTGCAACCTGGTGCTCCCTCCAGGGGTAGTGCTCGTCGACGGGCCCTCGCCGGGGTCAACCCCGCAGGCTGACGAAGACGCGCAAGAGCACGAACGCACCCAGAAATCTGTCATCCAAATCGACGACGAATCAGCTGACTCGCTGCACGGGCTCGGTGGCTATCACGGTTCGGTGCACATCACCGACGGGCACGGCCGGATGACCACAATCTATTACAGCGTCGGCGTCTATTCAGAAATCGTGGCCGGGCACGTAAACGGTATCGTGGCCTTCGACGAGCCATGGAAGAACGTCGTCGCGACTTTCTATCACGAGCTGCAGGAACTCAGGACGGACGCCGATGTTGCCGACGTGAATCGGACAGGCGGAACCAGGTCGTCGCTGAAGTTCCTCGGCTGGTACTCCAGGACAGGCCGAGGCGAGGTTGGCGATCTGCCAATCAACGAGGCGCCGGCGCTCGATGAGGTGTTCAAGGAAATTGCCCTAGCGAACGGCTCGGGGACAGTGCCCATCCAGCTCATGTGGTCCAACACGGACGGCGGGCCAGCGTCGCCCTAGCCGGCATGAACGGCCTGGATCGGGCACTCGGCCAGCCCTCTGGTGGCATGTCAAAGCGGCCAGCGATCGGCACTCGTCGTCAGTAGACCGAACTGAGGTGACCCTTGTACCGCGGCGTTGAACGCTGTGTAGCTATCGCCGAATTGCCTGCCTCGCGTCGGGTATCGTCGGCGGGTGGTGGACCACCTCGGCCAGCTGCAACAACTCGATTTGCCGCCCGCGTAGCGGCGTGAAAATCAGTTCGTGATCGTCCCAGCATCGTTGAGTTCGTGTATTTCGACAAACGTCTCCTTCGTGGCTGATCTCGAAGGCCCGGATGAGGCGCGCGGACGATGGCATGGCGGTTGATCCGGTCGTGTGGAGACGCTCCTGATGGCGGCGACTCCGACCAACGAAGCTGGGGCCGGTCGCGCGTGAAACGGAGGGAGCGGCACGTGCCGCTCCCCCCTCGTGGGCCTTTCCATCGTTCGCCTCGCCGACACACGGTCCTCTCCTGACGCTGAGCCGCCCGCGAGCGGCTCGTGGAAGCACGCGCGATAGACGAGACCGTAACGGCGCCCGGAGAGCGGTTTACCGGTCGTCCGGCGGCGACCGCAGTGCTCTTGATCTTCGTGAGTTAGCCGTACGTCGCCGTGCAGATCCCGGTGTCAAGGCTGGCCGCAGGCCACCCGGAGGGCTTGGCCTTGACACCGGTGAGGACGGCGCGATCGTCTCGGCGCCGGAAGCGGGCTGCACAAGGTGGCATGCGGCAGCCACGCCTCGTTTCTCGCGGAGGATGAGCTCGTAGTCGATCGGGCTGCGCATGCCACAGGCCAGTGCGTCCGGTCTCGGTTGTATTCGTCAATCCCACGCCGCGACCGGTGGGGTGAGGCCTGGGGGACGGCAGTTGATGTCACGAATTCGCGTCATGAACCACACAACTCAGACACTATGGGCGTGCGGCGCAGTGTGGTGATCTCAGAGAATCACTTGCTATATAGGGCGATTCCCGTCGGTGGGCCCCCCGGGGCTCGAACCCGGAACCTACGGATTAAAAGTCCGCAGCTCTGCCA
>WNGG01003069.1_pt1 | contig 27661 bp, 24 predicted proteins | sample 5400661 | NCBI WGS metagenome assembly WNGG01 (sample SAMN13153372, study PRJNA577476) | soil metagenome | isolation source: 100 cm soil or saprolite under Garry oak tree replicate 1 | place: USA:California | collected 2016-06-15
ATTCTGGAGCCGAACACGAGGGAGCAGGCGCTGCGGACCGCCTCCATGCCCTTCATCTGGCCGCATCTCGCGCTGATGCCGGATGCGCACCTAGGCAAGGGAGCCACCGTCGGGTCGGTGATCCCGACGCTGGGCGCGATCATGCCCGCCGCGGTGGGCGTGGACATCGGCTGCGGCATGATCGCCGTACGCACCGGCCTGGTCCGCGACGACCTGCACGGGAAGGCGCTGGCCCGGCTGTGCGAGGCGATCGAGAAGACGGTGCCGGTGTCGGCCGGGCAGTACAACGAGACCGTTCATGACAGCGGCACCGGCCAGCGGATCGCCGAGCTCGAGAACCGCGACGGCGCGGACAGCGCCGAGGCGATCGCGCCGAACTGGCGGCTGCAGCTCGGCTCGCTCGGGTCAGGTAACCACTTCATCGAGGTCAGCCTGGACGAGCGGGACCGGGTCTGGCTGTTCCTGCACTCCGGGTCCCGCGGGGTGGGCAACAAGCTGGCCACCCGGCATATCAAGGTGGCCCGGGCGTGGTGCGAGCGGGCCTGGATCCAGCTGCCCGACCCGGACCTGGCCTACCTGGTGGAGGGCAGCGCCGAGTTCTGGGCCTACCTGCGGGACCTGCGCTGGGCGCAGCACTTCGCGCTGCTGAACCGGGAGGAGATGATGGCGCGGGTCGCGCAGTGCCTGGCCGAGTTCATGGGTCATGACGTCGCTGCGGCGGAGACGATCCAATGCCACCACAACTACACCGAGGAGATGAGCGGCGACCTGATGCGGCACTGGAAGTCGCGGCCGGCGGGCCGGCCCGGGCACGTGTGGCTGTCCAGGAAAGGGGCGATCGACGCGTCGGCCGGCAAGCCCGGCCTGATCCCCGGGTCCATGGGCACCGCGTCCTACGTGGTGGCCGGCCGGGGGAGCATGCTGTCGCTGAACTCCTCGCCGCACGGCGCGGGCCGTGAGTACAGCCGGTCGGCGGCACGCCGGACGTTCACCCGCGCGCAGCTCGACGCCGCGATGCGGGGGATCGAGTGGCGGGCCGCGGACGCGTTCCTCGACGAGATCCCCGGAGCCTACAAAGACATAGACCGTGTCATGACGGATGCCGCCGACCTGGTGGAGGTCCGGCACACGCTGCGGCAGATCGTCAACGTCAAGGGCGAGTAAGGGGGCAGCCTTCGTCGGGCAGCTCGGTGATGAGGTCCTCGGCGGTCTCCATGCCCTTGCGCCAGACCGAACGGGCGATGATCTTGCCGGGGTCGACGCGGTCGCGGTAGCGGCGGGCGATCTCCTTGCCCTCCTCCAGCAGGCCGTCCGACAGCGTGGTGGGCTCCAGGCCGAGGGCCAGGAACTGGTCGTTGCGGACGATCAGCTCGTTCTCGTCCGCCTCCTGCCGCGGGTTCGGCAGGTACGCGATGTCCGCGCCCATGATGTCGGCGACCAGCTTGGCCAGCCCGCCCACCTGGTGCGTCTCGGTGACCTGGTTGAGCACCTGAGGCCGGTCGCCGGCCTGCGGCGGGTTGTTCAGCGCCAGCTCGATGCACCGGACGGTGTCGCGGATGTGGATGAAGGCGCGGGTCTGCCCGCCGGTGCCGTGCACGGTCAGCGGGTGGCCGATGGCGGCCTGCATGAGGAACCGGTTCAGTACCGTGCCGTAGTCGCCGTCGTAGTCGAACCGGTTGACCAGCCGGACGTCGCGGGCGGTCTGCTCGGTCTGGGTCCCCCAGACGATGCCCTGGTGCAGGTCGGTGATCCGGAGCCGGTCGTTCTTGGCGTAGAAGGAGAACAGCAGCTGGTCCAGGGTCTTGGTCATGTGGTAGACCGAGCCGGGGTTGGCCGGGTGCAGGATGTCCCGCTCAAGCTCGCCGTCCGGCGTCGGGACCTTGACGGTCAGGTAGCCCTCGGGGATCGGCGCGCTGCCCGACCAGCCGTAGCCGTAGACGCCCATCGTGCCCAGGTGCGCCAGGGCCGCGTCGACGCCGGTCTCGACCAGGGCGACCAGCAGGTTGTGCGTGGCGCGGATGTTGTTGTCGACCGTGTACCGCTTGGCGGCCGGGTTGCGCATCGAGTACGGCGCGGCACGCTGCTCGGCGAAGTGCACGATCGCGTCCGGCCGCGTGGCCAGCAGGACGTCCGCCAGCCGGTCGTACTCGGTGGCGATGTCCAGGTTCACGAACCCGACCTCGCGGCCGGTGACCTCTTTCCACGCCCGCAGCCGCTCCCCGATCGGGCGGATCGGCGTCAGCGACTCCACCTCGAGCTCGATGTCGATCTTCCTGCGACTGAGGTTGTCGAGGATCGTGACGTCATGACCGTTGTCCGACAGGTACAGCGACGTGGGCCAGCCGCAGAACCCGTCTCCACCGAGGACCAGAACGCGCATTGTATGAAAGCTCCATCTTCGCCGGTAAGCCATCAGACGGTACCGGCCTGACGATGGGCACGCAAGGAGCACATCGCATCCGGCCAGATGAGCGTACCGTTGCCAGCCGGATCAGGCGCCGCGTTCGCCGGGCCCGCGCTCCCGTGACCGCGGGGCAAGCCGCTCTTGCGTGGACCGCCCGGACGCCCGCCATTCGCGTGCGCGCTGGTCGTTCGAATTCCTCATCGCGTCGACCAGCGGGGAGCGACGCACCTGCTCGAGCAGGTCGAGGTTCGGCATCACGCAGTGGCCGCCGATGTAACCCGGCTCGAAGCCAACCGGCGGCAAGAACCCTATCTCGTCGAAGAAGCCGAGGGTTTCCCAGTAGTCCGCGTCCACGGATGCGGCGAAGCGATCCATCTCCTGTGCCCACGTGAGGAGGACACCGAAGTAGGTGGTCTCCAGGAGCTTTGCGAGTTCGAGCGACTCGAACGACGACATCCGCTGCGTGGCCATGCCCGCGGCCGCGAAGTGGTCCTCCACGACGGCGACTGCCTCCGCCGAGGTTCCCGCGACGAACTTCCGGTAGTGCCGCAGTTCCTCGGTCATCCGCGAGTGCTTCCCCCGCACCGGGCTGTACACGGCGGCGGTGCCCGTTTCCTGCTGTATCGCTCTGGTCGTACCGGGAACTACGGTGCTGTTCACCACGACCACTTCCGGCTCGTAGCGCGAGACATAGTGGTGAGCAGCTGAGACGAAATCCGCGCCGAACGGGAAACAGAGATGAAGGATCCGTACGCCGTGGAAGGATCGGTCCTCGATGTCCCGGCCAGCCGCCCGGTGCGTCCCGCGAAGGATTTCCAGCAGCGGGCGCCCGACCTCGCCCAGGCCGACGATCAGCACGGGAGCCTCGGTGGACGCCTCCGGGCTGCTGGCGCCCGCCCCGGCGATAGCGTCCACTGCGGTGGGTAGGCGGAGAGAACTGCGCGACGCAGACATGGTCATTGTGTCATCCTGTCCTTCTATTCGGCTCTTCGACGGTTTCAACCAACGTCTCTTTCTGGGCGGACCAGCCGAGCTTGCCCAGCTTCACCTGGCTCCTGAGCGCCCGCTCGTCAGCAGCGGCCGGGTTGGTGAGCAGGTCCCGGATGGCCCGCGCCAGATCCTCCGCGTCCGCGGCTTCGAAAAACAGCATCTCGTCAGCACCGAAGTAATGCCGCATCGTCGCGGTGCCCGCGCAGATCACCGGCAGTCCGAGAGCTATGTACTCGGCCACCTTTACCGAGAACACCAGCGTGCCGAAGGCGTCTTCGCGCTGCGCCGATATGCCCGCGACCGCGTCGCTGACCATGGCGGGGATTTCGTGGTGCGGGACGAAGCCCTGGAACTCCACCCGGTCGGCTACACCCTCGTCTTCCGCCAGTCGCAGCACGGACTCGACCGCCGGGCCTTCCCCGATGATCCGGAACCGCAGCAGCGGGAACTCGGCGGCCAGCAGGGACAGCGCCCGCACCACCAGGTCGAGGCCGTTGCGGTGGGCGATGGTGCCGCTGTATACGAGCCACTGGCCGGCCCCCTGCTGGCCGGCCCCCTGCTGGCGGGATGCGCGTCTCGGGCCGAAGACCGCCGGATCCGGGAGGTTCATCACCACCGCCACCGGCCGCCGGGAGATGGCGCTCAGCCGTTGCCGCATGGACTCGTTGACCGTGATCACCGCGTCAGCGAATGACATGCTGACCCGTTCTTCGGCCGCTGCCAGCCGCTGCATCCACCGCGGCAGCTCGCGTCCGCGAATGCAAGCCAGCAACTCAGCTGCCGGATCATGGATATCCAGGACGATCCTGGCCCGGGCGATCTTGGGGATAAGTCCTGCGAATACAAGGAAGTTAGGCATGTTATGGGCGTAGACGACGTGGTATGCCCGCCGCACGTGAAAGAAACTGACAAGAACGAATGCCCACGTGAAGAAGCCGGCGTATTCGAATGCGTACCGGGCGGCCGCCGTCCGCTGTTTGCGCATGCGAAGGCGGCGAATGCGAAGGAGCCCGTTGTCGCTCGCCGGCCTTATCCCCCCGTGCGAGACGGCGAAGACGTCGACGTGGTGGCCGCGCTCCACCAGGGCCTCGGCGGCCCGTTTGACGCGGGCATCCATCTCGTACGCTGTATAAGCGATCATCGCCACTCGCATGTCAGTCCCCTTCAGCAGTTCGCCGCTCCCGGCTCAGGGTTCGGCCTTTCCCGTTCGGCCCCGGCGGCGGTACCACGGCAGCCAGGGCAGACGGCACGCTGGCCGATGGCGCCAGCCATTGCGGCCCGCCCGGGACCTTGGGCCGGCCCTGGTGCGCCCGGAGAGGCCGGCGCACGTTGTTGAGGACACCGACGATGGCTCGCGGTTCGGCCGTCCTGAGGTCCTGGGCGGCAGCGCTGGCGTCGGCGCGGTGGGTGCGCCGGAGGTCGGCCACTACCACCGCTATGTCGCTCAGCCGCGCCAGCGTGATCGCGTCAGAGATCGCCCGGGTGGGCGCGCTGTCCACGACGATGACCTCCGCCCGGGCTTTCATCCTGGCAAAGATCCTGGTCAGCCTGTCTATCTCGAACATATCCGCAGACCGTTCGGTCACTCTGCCGACGGTCACCAGCCTCAGCCCTGGCACGTCAGTGGGGACCGCGACTTCCTCGATCGAGGCCCGTCCCGAGAGCAGATCGGTCAAGCCGGGCCGCTCGCCGGTATCGAAAATGGTGCTCAGCGACGGATGCCGCAGGTCGGCGTCGACCAGGATCACGGTGCCGCCGGCGTGGGCCAGCGCGGCGGCCAGGTTGGCCGCCACGGATGTCCGGCCCTCGCGGGCACCGCCGCTGGTCACCAGGAGCACCGCGGCCCGGTCCGACGCCAGGGCGATGAGGGGCTCCAGGCGGACTCGAAGGTGACGGTAGGCCTCGGCCGCCGGGGAAAGCGGCGCGCGGGAGAAGACGGACGCCGGGCGCCCGGCCCGGCGCCGCACCCGCGGGACCGCGGCGAGCACCGGGGCACCCAGGCACCGTTCCAGGTCGGCGCGGTCGCGCACCCGGCCGTCCATGCGGTCGCGGATGAAGATGGCCCCGATGCCCAGGAGCAGGCCGAGGATCGCGCCCAGTGGCAGCAGGATCTTCTTGCCCAGCCCGGCCGGCGACTGGGGCAGGGAGGCGGGCGTCACCAGCGTGGCGCGCAGCGGATCATGGGCCCGAACGGACGGGGAGGCTGTGGTCGCATCGCGGAAGGCCACGTAGCCGTCGGCCGCGGCGGCGGCGCAGCGCTGAGCCGCGCTTGGCGTCGGCATGGTGCACGCGATCGACAGGATGTTGGAGGTGCCTGACGCGTTGGCTTTCAGGTCCTTGGCCAGGGCGAGCGACGTCGCGCCGAGTGTGCGTGCGATGCTGGCCAGCACGACGCCGGACGTGGCGACCTGCTTTTCCGTCGACATGTTGGGCGCGACCGGCGTCGTGTTGGCGATGACGTGCGGCTCGATGTCGACCTGGGCGGTCGAGGTGTATGCCACTGACTGGCCGGCGTGGACCAGCCATCCTCCCGCGATGCCCGCCATCATGGCGAAGACCAGCCAGAGGCCCTGTTTACGCAGCAAAGTCATAACTGCCCCATCTAGTTACGAATCCCGTGCCCGGGTGACATGTCATGCGAGGACCCTCCCTGGCCGGGCGCCGGAGATCTCCGGCAGCGCGGCGGGGTGCTTCCCGGCGCCGCCCGGCATCCGCCGCCCGGGCAGGATGCGGGCCAGAGCCAGGATCATGAACAGCGCGTCGCCGGAGCCGCGGTAGGTCAGGTGCGGGTCGAACAGCATGAGGATCACCTGTGAGCACATGGCCACGGTGACCGCGGTGGCGGCGATGCCGGCGGCATCGGCACGGCGCGTGTAGGCCCAGCCCTTCCGGACCACCGCGACGGCGAACCCGATGTAACTGGCGAGCAGCGGGATGCCGCCGCCCCAGAGCAGCCAGGTGTAGCCGCTCTCGATCCATACGTAGCCGTACTGCCTGCTCGAGGTGGCGATGCGGGCCGCCGGCCGGACGCCCAGGATCCAGTTGTGATCCGAGAACAGCACCGGCCAGAAATAGGTCTGCAGGTTGTAGAGCCGGTTGACCCAGCTGACCGGGAGGCCGGTGGCCGAGTTGAAGCCGCCGATCCTGATCTTGATCACCGGCCAGAGCAGCACTCCGGCGACGACGGCCACCGGAACGGTGGCGGCCGCGATCCGGCGCGATCTGGTGAGCACGAGGACCGCGCCAACCGCCACTATCAGGCCGATCAGCGTGGAGAACTCCGCCGCGGCCACCACGCCCAGCGCGCAGAGAACGGCAATGGCGCTCAGCCGCAGCCGCCTCGGGTGCCCGCGCACGATCATCGCGAGCGCGATCGCCAGGTTGAGGATGGCCAGGTCGGCCACCGCGGCGGGCAGCCCGAGCAGCGAACTGCCGCGACCGTTCGACAGGCTGGTGTCGACGCCAAGCGGCGCGTAGTACTTCGCCAGCAGACCGGAGACGCCGGCGAGGTGAAGTGACTGCATGATGCCGATGCCGCAGACGGCCCCGGCCGCCACCATGGACAGCCAGAGGCAGCGCGTCGCCTGCTCGCGGGATGTGATCACGGTCCGTATGATCATGTACTCGGCGAGCAGCTTCCACATGACGATGCAGTAGAGGAGATCGTCTGAGCCGATGGCGCGCTGCCGGACGACCATCATCGTCACGGGCAATACCGAGCTGCTGACGCCGAGCGCGATGAGGCTGACATCCACGCGGTCTATCCGCGGCCACCGGATCTCGCCGGTACGGACGCCGGCCAGCCGGCGCAGGCCGATGGCCAGGCCGCACACCGCCATCAGCGCTTCGTTCTGCCGGAGCCCGGGAACCACGCCCCGGTTGAGGCCCACGATGAGCGGCGTGAGGAATATCAGCAGGTAAGCGGCGACCGCCGGCCTAGCCATGACCAGTCCGATCAGCCAGGCCACCACCACCGCGATCACCGCGTACTTCACCTTGACGCTGGCCAGCGCCACGACCGCCACGATGCCGGTCAGCAGGACGGCGTCGAGTTGCCGCCGCCTGAGGAACGGCGCTGCCGCCTGCACGGCCCCGGCTACCGCCCGCCTGCGGTAATACCAGGGAGAAGCCGCCTTGACATGCCGTCCTCCCGGCTGCCCCGGACGGCCCGCCGCCGCGGGGATACGGCCCGCCGCCGCGGGTCGCCAGCGGCCTAGCACCGCTCCCTTCACCCACTGCACCTGGGGAGCCCGCATGGCCGCCTGGGCGGCGAAGTAGACGCTGGCGCCCACCACCGTGACGACGAGCATCACGGCGACGCGGCCGGCCGCGCTGGTCAGATGGCGGGCGAGGAGGTGCGCGCTCCCCCAGGCCGGGACAGCCATCAGGGCCGAGCCCGCGGCGGCGCGCAGGAACGGGCGAAGGGCCGGCTCACCCCCGCGCGGCAGTCCCCGCCGCAGGTGGCTGACGAGGTAGCCCGCCCCGGCGAAGCTTCCGGCAGAAAAGCCGAGGCCAAGGCCGGTGAGCAGGACTGGCCCATGCAGCCGTGCCGCCACGGCGATTCCCGCCGCGCAGACGGCCGTGTGGATGATCATCCCGCGGAGCGGATGGGCGGTGTCCCCGCGCGCATAGCAGGCGTAGGTCGTCACCAGGAACAGCGTCTCGCCGATGATCGCGGGCGCCAGGCCGAGGAGCGCCGCGGCCAGCAGGACACGGCCGCCGGCCGCGCCGAAGGCTCCCATCCCTATCGCGCCGGCCAGCGGCTGGGCGAGTACGGCGTAGGCCGTGGCCGCCGGGACCACCAGGAAGGAGGCGAAGGCCAGCCCCCGTACGTAGGTGTCGCGGAACAGGCCAGCCTGGCTCGGCGCGGCCATTCGTGACAGCCTCGGCACCAGCGACAGGGCGACCGGCGTGGCGCCGATGGCGATGGGCAGGAAGTAGAAGTTCGTCGCCAGCTGGAACGCCACCACGCCACCGGGCGCCCGGTCAGCGAGGAGCGTCAACGCCGCGAGCTGCAAAGCCCCGAGCCCCGCCTGGGCCACCGCGGGCAGCGCCCGGCGGATGGTGGCCCGCACCTGGGGGTCACGCCACCCGGCGTTCGGCACCAGAACGATGCCAGCGCGCCGCGCTCCCCACCACTGCGTGCCCGCGTGCAGCATGACCGCGCCGGTCGTCCCCAGGCCAAGCAGGAGCAGCAACGAGACCGGGACATGATGCTCGGTGGCCGCCCGGGCATAAAGGAAGGCCACCACCCCCAGGACGGCGATGGTGCCGAGATTCTCCAGGGCGGGCGCGGCGGCCGCGAGGGCGAAGCGCCGGTGGGCATTCATCACCGCCGTCGCCGTGCCCACGACGGCGTACAGCGGCACCTGCGGCAGCAGGAGCAACACCAGCACAGCGCCAACGCCCGCCTGGCTGTGCGCCGCGGGATCGGCGGCGCCCATCGAGCCGAGCCGCAGCAGCCACGGGGTGAGCACCGCCACGATGGGGACGAGCGCCAGCATGCCGAGCAGGGCCACCCCGAGCAGGCCGCCCGCGGTGCGGGCCGCGGCACGGCTGTCGCCGGAATCGATGTGCTGGACCAGGGCGGGCACCAGCAGCGAGGAGAACAACGAGCCGGCCAGCAGGCCGTAGAAGATGAGGTTCGGCAGGGAGTTGGTGAACTGGTAGGTGTTGGCGAAATACGTCGCGCCCAGCACGGCAGCGATCACGACACCGCGCAGGACGCCGGTGAAACGGCTGACGAAGGTCCATATGGCGACCGAGAGCGAGTCGCCAACCGCGCCTTCCGGGGTGCTCAGATCCGACCGGCTACCTGGGGGTTCCGCAGCGGGATCCGCCGTCACCTGGCCCCCCCGCGGAAGACAGCGGGCACGGTGCGGATCAGTATCACGAGGTCATACCCGAAGCTGCGGCCGAGCACGTACTCGACATCGAGTTCAAGGGCCTTCCGCATCGTCAGCCGGCTGCGGCCGCTGACCTGCCAGAGGCCGGTTATGCCAGGCTTGACCGCGAACCGCCGCTGGTATGGTTCGGCGAACATCTCGGCCTCCCACGGCAGCACAGGCCGCGGTCCGACCAGGGACATCTCGCCTCGGAGCACGTTGACCAACTGCGGCAGCTCGTCCAGGCTGGTCCGGCGGAGCCAGGCGCCGAGGGGCGTGACACGCGGATCGGCGTCAAGTTTGTACAGCCCGCTGTCTGGCGATGCGACTGCTTCCTGGCCGGGGGAGAGGAGGGTGGTGACGTAATCGCGGTGTATGCGGTCATCCTTGTCCACGTACATCGTGCGTAGTTTGAGCATGGTAAACGGCCGCCGATGGCGGCCCAGCCGCTCCTGCCGGAACAGCGCAGGTCCGGCGGACGTCGACCGCACCAGCCACAACAAGAGCACCAGCAACGGCGCCAGAACGGTAATCAGGACAAGTGAGACGGTAATATCCAGGGCTCTCTTCGCCGCATCGGGCCCGAGCCTGTACGCCGTGGTCCCTTTCCGCGCTGCGAGCTCGGTCATGGCGCCATTCCCGTCACGGCGCCGTCACCGGTCAGGCGGTACCTGCTCGCGGACGCGTCGTCAGGGACCACTCGGGTGTCCATGACAGGCAGGTCCGCGACCGCACGACGGGCCACGGCGGGGTTGCCGAAGGCGACCACCCCCGCGGGTACGTCACGGGCGACCACGGATCCAGCCCCGATGAGCGCGCCGGCGCCGATCCGGACGAAGGGCAGGATGGTCACGTTGACGCCGATATGTGCGCCCGCGCCGATCCTGGGGCCGGCCATCAGCCGGGCGGATCGCTCATCACCGGGGTAGAGGTCGTTGGCGATAGTCACCCCGGGCGCGAGGAAAACGTCGTCTTCCAGTTCGGTGAACTGGGCCACGTAGCAGTTACAGTGGATCTTCACGCGGTCCCCGATACGGCACCCGTAGTCGACGACGGTGTTGCTCCAGATGGAGAGGTCATCGCCGATTTCGCAGCCTTCCCTGATGACGACGCCGTGCCCGGTCTGCAGGCGGCGCCCGATCCTCGTGCCGTCGTAGAGCACGGTGCCCGACCGGAGCCGGGCCCCGGCGCCGAGGACCAGCGGTCCGGCGTCGCCTCGCGCCGCCGGGTACCCGATGAGCACGCCACGGTCGATGTCCATCGGCACCGCCGCGGCGCCCCGCGGCTTACGGGGCATCGACAAGCTCCGAACCGTCCGCCGGCTCCCTGAGCGCGTCGCTGAGCGCCGCACACACCAAGTCCACCTGGCCCTCGGTCAGGTGCGGGAACATCGGCAGCGACAACAGCTCGCCCGCCGCGTGCTCGGCCACCGGCAGCGGACGGTGCGCGAACCGCCGCAGCGGGGGTTGCATGTGACACGGCACCGGGTAGTGCACGCCGGTCTGGATGCCACGGCGCGCCAGTTCCGCCCGGACCCGGTCCCGGGCGGCGACACGCACGGTGAACAGGTGGTAGACGTGGCGCGCGGACGGCGAAACGCCCGTCAGCCGCACATCCGCGGCGCCGCTCAGCACGTCCCGGTACCGGGCGGCCAGCGCAATCCGCCGCTGCGTCCACGCGTCGAGGCGGGCCAGCTTCCCGGACAGCGCGATCGCCTGGAGAGCGTCCAGGCGGCTGTTGGTGCCGAGGTAATCGTGCTCGTAGTGGGCGGCACCGTGGGACCGGCCGTGGTTGGCCAGCGCCCGCACCCGGTCGGCAAGCTCCGGCCGGGACGTGACCACGGCACCCGCGTCACCGAAAGCCCCCAGGTTCTTCCCCGGATAGAAGCTGAAGCAGGCCGCGTCGCCGAACGACCCCGCCCGGCGGCCGCGCCACTGCGCACCGTGAGCCTGCGCGGCGTCTTCGACCACGAGAATGCCGGCCTCGGCGGCGACGGCCAGGAGACCGGCCATGTCCGGCACCTGCCCGAACAGATGCACGACGATGACGGCCCTGGTGCGTGGCGTGAGCGCTTCGCTCAGCGTGTCCGGCGTCATGAGCAGGGTGTCGTCGCTGACGTCGGCGAAGCGGGGGATGGCCCCCGCCCGGACCACGGCGGCGGCGGTCGCGATGAAGGTATTCGCCGGGACGACGACCTCGTCGCCGGGACCGACGCCGAGCGCGGTCAAGGTCAGCTCCAGGGCGTCCGTCCCGTTGCCGACCCCCACGGCGTGACCGGCACCGCAATAGGCGGACCACTCCTGCTCGAAGGACGCCACCGGCCGGCCGCCGACATACCCGCCGCCGCGCAGGCAGGCCAGGTAGTCCTTCTCGATCGAGGGCCAGACCTCACCCGTCATGGCGGTCAGGTCCGTGAACGGCACGTGGTCAGCCAACGAAGGCTCCTGCCAAGGCGACGTCCGCCTCGGGCCGGGCGGCCCCGCCCCGCTGGGTCAGCTCGGCCAGGGCCACCGGCCGCTGCTCCCGCAGTGAGATCTGCGCGCACTCCAGCGCCTGCACGACGGCCAGGCCGCTGCTGCCGTCCACAGACGGGCGACAGCCGTTGGCGATGCAATCGACAAAGTGCTGGTCCTGAACGGCCAGCGGCTCGGCGAACGCGACGAAGGGTGACACCACGTCGCCCAGGTGATAGGCGACCTGAGACAGCGGACCGTCGCCGTCACCGGGCGGGACCGCCGACCTGTCGTAGACGCGGATCCGCTCGCCGTCCGCCATGTCGTTGTACACGACCATTTTCTTCGACCCCACGGCGGTGATCCGCCGTACCTTGTGCGGGTCGAGCCAGCTGACGTGGACGTTGGCCCGCACCCCGAGGTCGGCGTAGTCGAGCCGCAGGTAGGCGACGTCTTCATGCTCGGGGTGAACGTGCCGCGAGGCCCACGCCGAGACGGTCGTCGGCCGCGAGCCGAGCACGAAATTGGCGATCGAGATGTCGTGCGGGGCCAGATCGAGGATGACGTTCACGTCCGTCTGGTAGAGGCCGAGATTCAGGCGGGCGCAATCAAGGTAGAAGAGCCGCCCGAGCTGGCCCCCGCGCACGAGGTCACGCAGTTTGTGTACCGCCGCGTTGTGCTCGAAGGTGTGACCAGGCATGAGCACGACACCGGCCGCGTCAGCCGCCTGCACCAGGGACCACGCGTCCTGCGTGGTAGTGGCCAGGGGCTTTTCGATCAGCACGTGCTTGCCGGCGGCGATGGCTTGCAGCCCCAGGGGCGCGTGGGTGGCCGGCGGGGTGGCGATGATGAACGCATCGACGTGCGGCAGGGCCTCGGTGATGTCCGCGTAGGCGGCCATGCCGTGATCGACCTCGTGATCGCCGCCGTTGATACGGGCGAACCGCTGATCCACGCCGACGACCGCCGCTACCCCGGTCGTGGACCGGAGCACGCGGACGTGCCTCGACCCCCAGTAGCCGACACCGATGACCCCGACCCTGATACCGTCCGGTCGCACCCTCACCTGCATCCCCCCTTTCTGTCGCGCGCCGTTCCGCGCTGATCTGCACCGTTAACTGTCAGGGACAATTCATGACCTGGCATACGTTCTTCACGACCACCGCCGCGGGCGCGCCGCCCGGCTGTCCGGCGGCGGCCAGCCAGTCGAGGAACTGGCCGAAGACCGTGTCCTGGACCGAGCCGTACTTGGCCATGCAGGCGCTGAAATCGGCGGCGCTGGCATCGCAGACGTCGTGGAAGGTGATGGGAAGCCAGCCGCCGCCGTTGGCCGCCGCGGCATTCACGAAGCTCTCAAGATCGGAGAGATTTATCGGGCTCGCGCCATCCACCGCGATCGTGCGAAGCGCATAGGGATCCTTCGGCGGAATTGTCTCCACGTACGGCGCGGTTGGCGTGGTATTCGAGTTGGAGATGCCGCCGCCGCCTCGAGCGTTGTTGAACCCGCACTGCTGGACGACACCCTGCACGGTCGAGTTGTAGATCCCATCCGGATACGCGAACGACTCCGGGTCGGTAATGCCATGGCTGATCAGGTCCTGCCGGGAGCCGCAGATCTCCTGGTTCATCTGCGCCGTGGTCAGGGTGGTGAGATTATCCGGATGGTCGACCGTATGCGAGCCGACGTCATTGCCCTGGGCCTGCAGCGTATCCAGCTGCGTCCAGGACATGCAGCACGTGAAGCCATTATCGGAGTCCGAGGTGATGACGTAATACGTCCCCGTCATGTTATGTGACTGCATCAGCGGCACCGAATATAGCCACTGGTTCTCGTACTGGTCGTCGAAGGTGAGCGAGATCACGACCTTGACGTTGACCTGCTGCGTATTCACCTGCTCCGCGTTGCCCGCCAGGTCGGTGGAGAAGAACTGGACGGCGGCCGGCCCGTGGATGGTGAACGGCCCGGTGTACACGTTGCTGGACGTGGTCGGGGCGGACCCGTCGGTGGTGTAGTAGGTGTGGGCTACCCCCCAGCCGCCCTGGTTGTCCGTCGCGCTGAGCGTCACCGTCACCGGCTGGTAGTACGGCGCGCTCTGGCAGGACCCTCCATTGCACGCGATCGTCGTGACCGGTGGCGTGGTATCGGCCGCCTGCTGGACCGACACGGCCTGCGAATGTGCTGCCTCGGCGTTCCCGGCGTTGTCCCATGAGCGGTACTGGACGGTGCTGGTGGCGGTGAGGGGGAACGGCCCGGTGTAGGCCGGGCTGGACAGAGTGGGGGTCGTGCCGTCCAGGGTGTAGTGAGTGCTGCCCACCCCCGAGCCGAGGTCGGCCGGCGAGAGGGTCACGTTGACGGTTCCGCTGTAGGTGGGCGACTGACACGGCGACCCGTTGCAGGAGATGCTGGTGGCGGGCGCGCTCGTGTCCGCCGCCTTGGCGGTGGCTCCCATCGTCTGGAACACCGTCCCGGCCGGCGCGCCACTCCCCTGCCCGGCGTTTTGCACCCAGGAGATGAACGCCTGCAGGTCGCCGAGGTCGACCCAGCCAGCAGAAGACGTGCAGTTGCTGTAGTTCGCCTGGTCCAGCGTCGACGAGCACACCCGCTGGATCACGACCGGGATCCAGCCGCCGCCATGGGCGGCCGCGCCGGACACCAGCGACTCCAGGTTGGACAGCGTGACCTGCCCGCCCGGCGCGTAGGCGCGCAGCGCCAGCCAGCCTCTCGGCGGCAGGGTCTCCGCATAGGTGGCTCCGGTCGGGGACAGGCTGCCAGCGGTCCGGGCGTTCCCGTACCCGCAGCTCTGCACCTCGGCCTGGATGACCGAGTTGGAGGCCCCGCTGGGATACGCGAACGTGATCGGCGTTATCCCGTGTGAGTTCATGTTCTGCCGGTCGGTGCAGATCTCGCTGATCTGCTGCTGGGTGCTGAGCGTCGTCAGGTTGGTGCCGTCAACGGTCTTGCCGCCGATGTCGTTCCCCGCGGCAGCCAGCGAGCTCACCTGGGACCACGACAATTTGTTGGATGTGCCTATGGGGCCGCTGTTGATATAGAAGGTCGCATTAACCCCGGCGGGTTGCAGGGCATCTTGAAAGCCGAGGTAATACTCGTTGGCGACCTGATTGTCGAAATTGAGTGACACCGTGATCGAGGTCGATGCCGACGCCGCTTGCGCAACTACCGGGATCCAGGCAGCGGCAAGGACGACCGAGAACGCGGCGCGTACCCAGCTGCCGCCCCGGTAATGGCGAAATGGCCGCACGCGGCCCTTGGTGCCAGGTTCGCTCAGGAACACTATCGCTCCACTCTCCCGCAAAGGTATCGGGCCCGCAAAGGTCTCGGGCGCCTTTTCATAATGGCGAGGCAGCGCAGGTCTCTTGCTGCTCTCTAGCCGCCGGGCCGCCCGCAAATCGCCAAGAACATCACCAGCCGATGCGCCAGCCAGAATCCGGCGCCGCGCCGATGCTTGGATCTCATCTTGTTCTGCTAGATCCGGGTCGGCCTATCCCCAGTTGGCGTAGTTGACCCGGGCAATTGGCGCATCTGGGGCAATGCCCTTCAACCCGGGCCGGGTCAGCGCCACCACCTCGAGCGTGGTGTGGACCCCGAGCTTCGCCATGAGACTCCGCAGGTGGGTGCGGACGGTATTTTCGGACAACTGCAGCCGCTCCGCGACCTCTTTCCGCCCGGCCCCGTCGACCAGGTGGAACAAGACCTCACGCTCGCGCGGCGTGAGAGGCGCGAGCAACTCATCGCAGCCCTGGCGGACGTCCTGATCATCGATCAGCATGCGCAGCACCCGGCACAGCTCCATGGGCGGCAGCCACGCCTCACCGTGCGCAACGCCGCGGATGACGCGAAGAAGGTGATCGATCGACTCGTCCTTCCGCACCCAGCCGACAGCGCCGGCGCGGACCGCGGCGACGATTCGCTGGGCTTCAGCGGCCACGCTGAGCATGACCACGCGAGGCGCATGGACGCGTTGTGTCATCTCCGCACAGAAGGCGACGCCCGAGTCGTCCGGCAACTCAGCATCGAGCAGGATGACACCGGTTGACCGCCCGGCGAGCGCGCGACGGGCCGACTCGATCGACGGGGCCTCCGCGACTACCACCAGGTCCGGCTCAGCCCGCAGCCGGGCCGCCAGGACATCGCAGAAGGTGCGCTGCCGGTCAACGATGAGGAGATGAATCTTCAACGGCACCGGAGGCGTGATATCGGCCACTCTCACCGTCCGCCGCCGGCAACCTGTGCCTGCAGCCGCAGGCCGTCCTGGCTGGCCAGGGCGGCGAGTTGCAGCCGGCTGTGAGCCCCGAGCTTGGCGAGCACGTTCTTCACGTAGGTGCGGACCGAGTCGACCGTGATGTTCATTGCGGACGACATCTGCCTGGTGCTTTGCCCCCCCACGATGCGGGCGACGATTTCCTTCTCCCGCGGTGACAGCCTGTCCAGCGGCGTCTCGGGTTGCGGCCGCACCGGGACACGAGCCGTGACCCGCAGTGGTCCAGGGTCCAGCACACTCCCGCCGGCCGCGATCACATCGAGCGCGGAGGCGATCTGGTCGACGCTCTGGTCCTTGCGGATGAAGCCCGCCACGCCGCTGCCCGTCACCTGAGACAACGTCTGCGGGTCGGTGACCCCCGACAGGACCAGGACCCTCGTGCCCGGGTACCGCTGGCGGATGGCACGAGCGGCATCGAGGCCGCGCGGCCGGTCGTCAAACAGCAGGCCGAGCATGCAGACGTCCGGCCTGCCGGCGGCAACCGCACCGAGGACCTCGTTGACGGTCGTGGTGACCGCCAGCACCTGGTGCCCGCGCGCACCAAGGGCACCCGCCAGCGCCTCGGCCAGAATCCGTTGACTGTCGCAGATGACAAGTCTCACTTACCGCTCCCCCCGGGGCAGTCCGTCGTAAGAGGCAGCAAAGGCTGCCCCCTCCCTCTCCCAGCCGCCGAACGGGTCTACCAATGCCCGTGTTCGGCCGTACCGCAATTTCGCCCGATCGCCGTTTTTTTACCCGGTTTAGGGGAAATCGCCTAGTCCTAGGCTTACAAAGGTTACGTGCGTCTGGCCGGGCGGCACGGGTGGCCGGGCGTTCAGGTTTCTAAACGCCTTCTTCGTCCGGGGGCGGTGAGCAGCACGTTCTTGCGCAGCGCCGGCCGCGTCGGAGCATGATCAGCTGCGATCAGGACCCGCGGTCACGCCGCGCACTCAGTCGTCTGCGCGCTGGCGGAATAGTTCAATGGCGGCAGCGCGATCGGGGACCCCGAGCTTTCGCACGATGGCGCCGATGTGCACCCGGACCGAGGTGGCCGACAACACCAGCCTCCGGGCGATCCCGCTGGTTGACAGTCCCTGCGCCAGCAGCCCGAGGACCTCCCACTCACGGCTGGTCAGCCGCCCGCCGAAACCTTGGCCTGCGACGAGTTGCCGCCATCGGGGCTCGCTTCCATGGACATGTTCGAGCACGCGCGCGACCAGCGCCCGCGGCATGGCCGCCTCGCCCGAGTGGACCCCATGGAGCGTGTCGGGTAGCCGCTGCAGGTTCATCGTCTTCAGCAGATATCCGTCGGCTCCGGCTCGCAGTGCGGCGAACAGGTCGGCATCGTCATCGGAAACGGTGAGCATGACGATCTTCACCTGGGGCAGCCTGGCGGCGATTTCCCAGGCCGCGGCCAGGCCGCTGCCCGGCATTCTCACGTCCAGCAGGCAGATATCCGGTCGCTCCCTTACTGCCGCCTGGATGGCTTCGGCGGCGTCCGCCACCGACGCGCAGACGCCGAACCGCTCGTCACGTTCCAGTGCCCGTCGTATGTCGTCCCGGCTGGGCGCGTGGTCGTCGGCGATCAGCACCCGGAGCGGCCTCGTGCTCACACCGCCACCTCCACCTGGCTGCCGTGGCCGGGCACCGAGGAGACGAGCAGCTCACCGCCGACCGAACGGGCGCGCTCGCGCATCGAGGTAAGGCCGAACCCGCCGCCCGGGGCGGCGGTGTCAAAGCCGTGCCCCTTGTCGCTGATCCGCAGCCGCACCCCAGAGCCGTCACGCTTCAGCCCGAGGCTAACCCGGCTGGCCCCGCTATGCCGGGCGGCGTTGGTGACAGCCTCGCAGGCTATCCGCACGAGTGCCTCCCGCCGCGCGGCCGACAGCCGGATACCGGAGGTGAGATCCAGGTCCAATTCCACGTGGTAGCGCTCTGAGACCTCGGTCACGGCATCGGCGAGCGCGACCTCGAATGGCTGGCCGCTGGGTGCCGCCAGCGTGCTGATCGCCCGGCGGGATTCCACTTGGGCACGCTCGACGGCCCGGCGCAACCGGACCAGGTTGTCCTCATCTACTGCCCCTGTCAGCAAATCGAGGTGGCGCGCCATATAGGTAAGTTCTTGCGCCAGTCCATCGTGCAGGGCGCAGGCGATCCGCTGCCGCTCCTCGAGCACCGCCGCCTGTGACAGCGCCCGCCAGTAGGACCAGATCTCCCGCATCGACCCGACGAAGAGGACAGCGTAGAAAGCAAACCGGAACGCGTCGCCGGCGTACAGGGACTGCGAGTTTATGGCGGGATACAGCAGATAGTTGACATGCGATGCCGCGGCCAGCACGCCGGCGATGGCCAGCCAGCCGAAGAACTCGTCGCCAAGCCGCCGGGAGCGCCGCAGGAACCCTACTGTGGCCAGGCCGTAGAGCACCGCCACGGCGAGTTGCAGCACAAGCTGTACCGGATGCACGTGCAAGTCGGGCCGCGCAGACGATGCGGGCGTCAGGGACGCGATCACCTGGGGCGGGAGCCGGCGAGCGAACGTGTGGACGAGGACGGCGGTCAGCAGCAGCGCTATGGTCACACCACTCGCACCCGCTGCGAGCATCAGGCCGGACCGCCGCAATCGACGGTTCGGCACGAATGCGGCGAGGACGAACAGCAGGGCAACAAGCGAGCGAGCAGTTGGCGCGGCCCAGACGGTCAGGTCATCCGGCGCCCAGCCCGCCACGATCGGCACCGTGACCAGGAACAGGTCCGACAGCGCAAGTACCGCGAGCGCACATGCCAGCATGAGTTCGTTCAGCCGGGTGCGGCGGCGCAGCCGGCCGAAAACCAGGAAGCAGGCCAGCAGCGCTATCACCGACGCGGCCGTCTCTAGCGCGAGATGCTCCCCGCGGGGAAGGAGACCGCAGACCGCGGCGTGTGGCTACGTGCAGCGGCATGCCGGCCGGGCGTCAATGAGCGGGGCGTGAGCTGGCCCGCGCTTTCCCGCACAGTCAGCCGGCCGCGACGGGGAGCCGCATGCCCGCGGGCTCAGCGCCCCTGACAGCCATCCTGGAGCATGTCAAATCCGCCACCAACCCCCCCGTCCGCATCTCTCCGCGAATTGTCACGATTTATTCATGCTGAAGGTGCGGAAAAATCAAACTAAAAATCCAATGGTATCATCATGCACGCCCAGCGGGGAGACGGCAAGATGCACCGGCCCGCGCCCGGCCGTGTCCGCGCCGTCTTGGCCGCCAAATGGGGCGGCAAGATCGGCCAAATTGGGATGTTGGGCGCTATTCCTGACGGGCTATAGTCGGCCGTCATCCGCCAGAACGGAAGTGCACCAAGACATGAGCCGTAGCCCGTACCGGACACCCTGGGGCCGGGTAATCGTCGCAGGTGCAGTGGTGGCCGTGGCCGGCATCTACGGGGGACTGGCGCTGCGGGTGGTGCATGAGCACCGGTCTGCTCCGCCTCCGCCCGACGGGTATTTCGTTCTGCAGCCGGCCGGCTCGTATGCGCGGCTGCCGGACGACGCCGCCGCCGCGGTACAGGTCCACCATTCGACCTGGGAGGTCCGGGCGGGCAACGCGAGATACAACAACGTGATGCCAGTCCACCTGGAGCTCCAGCGGGTAAGCGACGCGACCCATGCTTACGATCCGCGTTGGAACGAGTACGTCATCGGCCGGATCACCGGCCACTTCACCGGCACCACCGACGAGATCTTCCAGTGGGCCGCGGCGAAGTGGGGGATCCCGGACAACCTCATCCGGACGATCGCATACATGGAATCGGACTGGCGCCAGTCCAACTAAGGTGATTTCGTCCGCGACCGCGCGCAGTGCCCAGCCGGGTACTGGAAGCTGCCGTGCCCGGTGACCTTCGGCATCGTCGGCACCAAGTCCACGAACTTGCCGGGGCTGTTCCCGTGGAACCGGGATTCGACCGCCGCCGCGGTCGATGTGCTTGGCGGGTGGCTCCGAGGTTGCTACGAAGGCTGGGTGTGGTGGCTCAGCGCGCACGGAAACCGGTCTCATGGCGTCTACCACGCGGGCGATATCTGGGGCTGCGTGGGCGCCTGGTATTCGGGCGACTGGCTTGACGGCACCGCCGCCAGGAAATCCGGTGAGCGCTACATCTCTCGGGCAGAATACTGGGACGGGCGCCGGCCCTGGCTTCTCGCTGGCTTCTGAGCCGCGCCAGCAGGGTCATTCAGAGGGCAGTAAATGCACCCGGGCCCCGGTCAGCGCCACGGCCTCCAGCGCGGAATGGGCACCGAGCTTTCTCATCAGGCTCTGCATGTGCGATCGGACGGTGTGCGGGGACAGATTCAGCCCTTCCGCTATCTGCTGTCGCCCCGCGCCATCAGCCATGTGAGAGAGGACCTGCCGCTCGCGAGCAGTGAGCGGAGCGAGCAGGTCATCGTCATGAAGATTCTTCCGCTCATGCAACAGCAGCTGGAATACCCGCCCAAGCTCGGACGGCGGCACCCAGGTCTCCCCGTGCGTGACTCCGCAGATCGCGCGTAGGAGGTACTCCATGGTTTCAGCCTTGCGCACCCACCCGACTACGCCGACGCGGATCGCGGCAACGATCCGCTCGGCCTCTGCCGAGGCGCTGAGCATGATGACGAGCGGCCGGTGCTCTCGCCGAGAGACGTCCGCACACAGGCTGAGCGCGGCGTCCTCGGGCAGGTCCGCGTCAACGAGCAATACGTGCACGTCTCGTCCGGCCATGGCGCGCCGGGCCAACTGCGCCGAAGGGACCGTCGCCACAACCGTAAGATCATCCTCGGCCTCCAGGCGTCTCGCCACGGCCTCCGCGAACACGCGCTGCCCGTCCACGACCAGCACAGTGATGGGCCGCGGGTTCGGGGCCGTCGCCAGCATCCCGGCCCGGAGCGAAGGTCCCTTTCTCGCGGATCCCCGATCAACCTGCGGCACGGTTGCGTCTCCCGGCCGAGGTGAATGTTTCATCCTCTGATGTCAGGAGCTCGAGCCACCCGTGTCGGCGGGCCATGGCAGCAACCTGTAGCCGGCTGTGCGCATCGAGCTTGGTAAGCACGCCCCGCACGTACATCCGGACCGTTCCGGCCGTGATGCCCATCGCCCTGGCCATGAGCTGGGTGCTATGGCCCGCCACGATCCGGGCCAGGATTTCCCTTTCTCGTGGCGAGAGTGCATCGAGGGGGCCCCTAGCTGGTGCAGGTTGCCGATGCCTGGCCACCGCCACGTTCCCAGCGTCGAAAACCATCCCGCCGGCGGCGATCACGTCAAGTGCGGCGGCGATCTCATCAACTTCCCTGGCCTTTGAGATGAACCCGGCGACACCGACCTGGGCCGCCTCCGCCAGCAGTTGCGGGTCACAGACCCCCGAGAGCAGAAGAACGCTTGTCTTGGGATGGTGCCGACAGATGATCCGTGCGGCGTCAAGCCCGTTCTCTCCATCCGGAAAGACAAGGTCAAGTACGCACACGTCCGGCTGGTGAGCGGCCACGGCGGCGACACCGGCGGCAGCCGTCGTCGTAACAGCGAGCACGTGATGGCCCTTCGCCACCAGGGCCGCCCCCAGTGCATCACCGAGAATCTGCTGATCGTCACAGAGGACTAGTCGCATAGCCGACCTCGAGTCAGGCCGCTGCGAGCGGAAGCCGCAGGCTGGCACGCACTCCGCCACCCCGGCCCCGTCCGTATTCCAGTCTCCCGCCGCACCTGGCCAGGCTTTGGGCAACGATGCTCAAGCCAAGCCCTTCGCCTTTGGGAATCTTCCCGAACCCGGGGCCGGTGTCCTCGACCGTGACCTCCGCGAAGGTGCCGTCCGTTACCACCTCGACCGTCACCATGCCGCCAGGCCCGGCGGCCCGGGTGGCATTTCCTAGCAGGTTCGAGATGATGCGGCGCGCATCGGCCGGGGTTACGCGGATAAGGACAGGCTCCGGCGGCGACAAGAATTCAACCTTGCCGTGGTACGTCACCCGCTCCGCGGCAGAGGCCTCCGCGGCCAGACGCGTGAGATCGGCCGGAAGGGCAGTCGCCTTCTCCGGCTCCGCCGCGTAAAGCCACTGATGAAACAGTTCAGTGAGGGATACAGTCTGCGTGACGATCTGCTCGAGGCACGAACGCGCGGCATCCGGCACGCCTGGCTGGGCCAGCGCCACCGCTGCGAGCCTCAGCACCCCCGCAACGGGCTGGCGCATGTCGTGACATGCCTGCCTGAGGAGTCGCGGCGCCTCGTCGGTCCTCCTGGCGGAGGATTCACGGGGAGGCATCGCTGGGCCAGCGAGCCTGAGCTCACGTGATCCGGACTTAGATCCCTGACCCGATGCTGAGCGCACTGAGCTGCAGCGGCTCCTGCGCACGGAAGTCGGAGCACTTCCGGGCACACGGTAGTAAACGGTATCGTCCACCGGTGGTTCCCCCCACCTAAAACCGCACTCCCTGCGTTTTACTCCGTTACAGGCCGTTACAGGAATATGTGCGGACATTTCTAGATCAACGTTCACAGTATGATGCCAGGCGACCATAAGTCACAGGTGACCTGGCGATCGTTACATTCCCGTTATATTTCCCGGCCATAGGGTGATCCCGCGATCGGCCGCAGTAAGCGGTCGGTGCGGTAAGTGCCAAGTCAACTGAGACACAGGGTTCTGCTGTTTCCTAAACAATCTCCTTGGACAGATGCTGCGTTATGTCCGGTTCGGTGGGCGGCTTGTTGATCCCGGCCGTGCCGGGCATCTTGGGCGCCCTGGGATGGCCGGTGAAGCGCCGCTGGTTCGCGGCGCAGGCGGCGTTCAGCACGGCCTGGCGTTTGTCCTGGATCGCGGCCGCAGTGCCGATATGCACCGAGTACGGGGTGTGCAGCCCTATCCCGGAACGGTGCTCGTGGTTGTAATAGGTGCAGGACACACTGCAGAACGCGCGGGCATCTTGCAGTGACCCGAACGTACCGGGGAACGGTGGGCAGTACTTCGGTGTTTTGAACTGCGCCTCGCTGTACGGGTTGTCATTGCTGACCTTCGGCCGGGAATGCGATTTGAGGATGGCCAGGTCCGACAGGAGCGCCGACACCGTCTTGGACGTCATCAAGGTGCCCGGTCGGCGTGGATGGCGTGCGGGGCGGTGCCGCCGTTGAGGCGGACCGCTTCGGTGATGAAGTCTTTCGCCAGCTCGCCCAGCTCGGTGGCGTGCACCTCGAAATGCACGGCGCACCGGGAGAAGATATCGATCATCACGTACAAGTGGTAATGCACGCCGCGCCGCGGGCCCGCCAGCTTGGTAATGTCCCATGCCCGCACCTCGTCCGGTCCGGTGGGGATCAACTCCGGTTTCTTGCGGGCCGGACGGGCGGCCTGCCCACGGCGTTCGCGGACCTGCCCCGCTTCCCGCAGCAGCCGGTACATCGTGGAGACCGAGGCCAGGTAGACGCCCTCATCGATCAGGATGGCCCAGACCTGGCACGGGCCTTGTCCCCGAACCGGGGACTATCCAGGACGGCAAGCAGTTCATCACGCTCGCCGGCGGACAGCGGATCCCGTCTAGCCCTCAGGTTTCACCAGTAACTGTTGCCCCTGGTGTCTCACCTGATCCTGACACAGAGGGATCGGCCGCAGTAAGCGGTCGGGGGCTGCGGGCGGGCGCCCATTCGGCTGAGCTGCCTAGCACAGCCGAGCCCCTGCCCACGCGACTGGCCGCGGGCGGCCTAGCTTGGTGCCGAGCCACTCGGCTGTCAGCCGCAGGCCCTCGGCGAGCTCAACCTCTGGCTTCCAGCCGAGCAGGGTGCTGGCCAGCGTGATGTCGGGGCGCCGCCTGATGGGGTCGTCGACCGGCAACGGCTCGAAGGCAACCGGTGAGCCTGAGCCGGTGACGGCGAGCACCTGCTCAGCCAGTTCCAGAATGGTGATCTCGGCGGGGTTGCCGATGTTGACCGGCCCGGTGATCTCCGATTGATGGAGGGCGAGGATCCCGCGTACCTCGTCGTCTACGTAGCAGAAGCTACGTGTCTGGGTGCCGTCGCCGTACACGGTGAGTGGCCGGTTCTGGAGGGCCTGGGCCAGCATGTTGGAGACCACTCGCCCGTCACAGGGACTGAGCCGGGGCCCGTAGGTGTTGAAGATCCTCGCGATCCGCACGTCAATGCCGTGGACGCGGTGATAGGCCATGGTGATCGCCTCGGCGAAACGCTTGGCCTCGTCGTAGACGCTGCGCGGCCCGATCGGGTTCACATAGCCCCAGTAGTCCTCGGTCTGGGGATGGATCTGCGGGTTGCCGTATACCTCGCTGGTGGAGGCCAGCAGGAAGCGTGCCCGCTTCGTCCTCGCCAGTTCCAGGCAGTTCTGCGTGCCCAGGCTGCCAGCCCGCAGCGTCTCAATGGGGTGTGCGAGGTAGTCACGGGGAGAGGCGGAGCTGGCCAGGTGGAAGATCGCATCGACGTGTCCGGGGACGTTCCCCAGGGCGCTGACGTCCTGGCGGAGAAACGTCATTCCGGGCTGGTCGAGCAGGTGGGCCAGGTTCTCCGGTGAACCGGTGAGGAGGTTGTCGACGCACACGACTTCGTCGCCCCGGCCAAGCAGGCGCTCACACAGATGGGAACCGAGAAAGCCGGCCCCTCCGGTCACGATTGCTCTCATGGTCGGCCCATCCCTTGGTATTCAAACCCGGCCCGGCGCAGAGCCGCGGGATCCAGGAGATTGCGAGCATCCACAATGCTGGGCCTGGCCATCAGGGACCGGACCTTATCGAAGTCCAGTCCGCGCAGCTCATCCCACTCGGTCAGGATGACGAGGACTGACGCGTCCCGGCAAGCTCCGTACGGTTCCAGGCACACCTCTACGCCGGGCATGGGCTGGCGCACGGTCGGGTCGTAAGCGCGCACGCTGGCTCCCGCTGCGGAGAGACTCTTGGCTATGGCGACCGCTGGCGAGTGACGACGGTCGTCGGTGCCTGCCTTGAAGGTCAGCCCCCAGACCGCGACGGTGGCGCCGTGCAGGGACCCGCCTGCCATGGCCGCGATCTTGCTCACCACACGCTGCTGCTGCTCCGCGTTAGCAGCGACAACGCAACGCAGGAGAGTGAAGTCGTAGCCCGCGTCTTCGGATATGCGGATCAGGGCGCTGGTGTCCTTGGGCAGGCAGCTGCCTCCCCAGCCCGGCCCCGGACGCAACGCGTTGAACCCGAGTCGAGGGTCGTAAGCCATGCCCTCGATCACGTCATTAATATCTGCCCCTACCGCCTCGCAAAGGTTGGCAATGGCGTTGACGAAACTCAGCCTGGTCGCCAGGAACGCGTTGGAGGCGTATTTGATGGCCTCCGCCGAAGTGGAACTCGTGATCATGACCGGAGCGTTGACGCTCTGGAACAGGCTGGCCACCCGGATCGCGGCCGCCTCATCGTCGCTTCCGATCACGATGCGGTCCGGCTCCCGGCAGTCACGCAGGGCAGAGCCCTCGCGAAGGAACTCGGGATTTGATACCACTGCGACGTCCGCGCGCCGTAGTGCCTCCCCGACCGCTCGCGCAGAGCCAATGGGAACGGTCGATTTGTTGACCAGGATCGAGCTGGGGCTCAGCACAGGCCCGATCTCGCTGGCGACGTCAAGGATGTAGGACATGTCGGCCGACCCGTCGGGTCGCTCGGGAGTGGGAAGGCAGAGAAAGACGAATTCGCTTCCCTCCACCGCGGCCGAAGCCCCCAGGACGAAGCTCAGCCGACCGCTCGCCAGCCCCTGTCGTACCATTTCGCCGAGCCCGTCTTCCAGGATGGGGATCTCTCCGCGAGAAAGTGCCGCCACCTTCTCCGGCACGATGTCGGCGCACCGGACATCATGACCAAGTTCGGCCAGGCAGGCCGCGCAGGTGAGCCCGACGTAGCCAGCCCCGATGACACCGATCCGGCTCATCTGTCCCTCCTGCCCGCTGAATCAGCCAACGACTGACCGCCGTCCACTCCCGGCACGCCCCCTCCAGTTCGTCGCTCTTCCCCTCACAAGACTGTCTGCCTCGTCTGGCTCACCCAGTCACTACCAGGTCAGTTGGTCGAGGTGCATTCGGGTGCTTCAACGCGCATACCTGAGTGCAGCCTCCGCACGGGCGTCTTGGCCTGGCTGAGTCGTCCCGCTGCGCCAGTGAATCCCCTCCCACCGCAGACCTTATGACGTCGGCGGCCGTGGCAGCCTTCCCCAGTTAGATGACTCCGTATACGACATTTGGCCGGAGTGCCCGGCTAGCTACACCGGCTAAACTGCTCAGCACCGGTGCAGAGACGGGGACCCCAAGGAGGGAATCAATCAGTTGTGTTTTGAATGCAGGTCGCTAGACCGGGACCATGCGGTCTCCAGTGCCGCGGCAAGAGTGACAGCGTCATCACGAGCGCGCTCCGGTGCTTGGACGTTTTGGTTGGCCGCGCCGCGATCGTGCCACCATTGGGAGGTTTGTCGGCATCCTCAGAGGAATGGGTATGCAACGAGTTGTTGAACGCGGCCTGGGTGCAGTCAATCGCCTGTGGTCAAAGTGTGCTGAGTTGCGACTGAGGCTCGCAGGCGTGTCCGTGGGTCGTGGGTGCAGATTCTATGGGTCACCGCTTGTGGCGCTGTTTCGTGGTTCGAACATTCGGGTCGGTGATCGAGTTGTACTCGTGTCGAAGTCGTCCAAGACAGCGCTCGGAGTAAATCACAGAGTGATCCTTCGGACACTGGCCGCGGATGCCGAGATCAGTATCGGTGAGGACACCGGGATGAGCGGTGGTTCTATATGCGCGGCGCGTCGGGTTGAGATCGGGTCCGGTTGTCTCATCGGAGCAAATGTCACGATCGTCGATACAGATTTTCACGCTGTGGACGCCATCGGACGCCGTCACCTGTCCATACCACCTCCGAGTGAGGGGGACAGCGTAGTGATAGGAGACGATGTGTTCATTGGTACCGGGTCGTTCATTCTTAAAGGCGCACGTGTAGGAAAAGGAGCCGTTGTAGGCGCTGGCTCGGTGGTGACTGGGAAAGTCGCGGAAGGCACAATTGTGGCTGGCGTGCCAGCCCGCATGGTTCGCCAGGTGCGGCATGGCTGAGGTTGGCGACATTGACAGACAGGTCTTGTTCGCGCGTCTTACCATATATCTCACTGGTGGAGGCCCAGATCTCCGGTAGTCGTTCTGCGTTATTTGTTTGATCCGGGCTGGTATGCGGTGAGCTGGTCACTGCCCTTAACTTCCGGGACTTATGTCCACTTGTCCTCCGGTCCTCCGGTACCTGGTGACGAATTGGCCACAGGTTGATCACCGTGCGGCGTGCGGGCGCAGCAGTGCCGGAAAAGCAACGAAGCCCCTGGTAGGACGTGAGGTGTTCAAGCCAAGACCGTCCAGGAACAGGAGTTTCGTTGTCCCGCCATCTTGCCATGCTCGTGCCGTCCCCGCAGGCCAGGCCGGCTGTCTCTGTCGAGGCTGAGGAGGAGCAGTCCCGCCTGCGGGCGGACCTGGCCAGCCGGGTCCTGTCCGGTCCCGGCCTGTGGCTGGACTGGCTGGAGGAGCTGGACCGCCACGGCCTGTCGGGGACCTCCTAGCGGTAGTTTGTTGAGTCAAGGCTGATGGCGGGTAGGGTTGTCGTAGGTGTCCCGGTGAGTTTGGGAGCCGGTGATGACTGATGACGAAGCCGGTACCGTGTCCGCCTGCTCCGGGTCCGCTGGAGGAATATGCG
>WNGG01001364.1_pt1 | contig 27630 bp, 23 predicted proteins | sample 5400661 | NCBI WGS metagenome assembly WNGG01 (sample SAMN13153372, study PRJNA577476) | soil metagenome | isolation source: 100 cm soil or saprolite under Garry oak tree replicate 1 | place: USA:California | collected 2016-06-15
AGCCCCCCGGTGCAGGGAGCGCAGGCGCGGCAAGAGTCGACGAGACAGCCAACGCCGGCCAGGTCACCGACCTTGAACTTGGAGACGTCGCGGCCAAGCCGGGCGACGCGCCCGATGATCTCGTGCCCGGGAACCATGGGGAAGAGGCCGCCCGACCACTCGTCGCGGGCCTGGTGGATGTCGGAGTGGCACACGCCGCAGAACAGGATTACGAGCACGACGTCGCGCGGCCCAGGCTCGCGGCGCTCGATGGTCATCGGAGCGAGCGGCTTGCCGGCAGCGGAAGCGCCCCAGGCGCGGATCTTCTGCATTTCGGTGGCTCCTGCGTACATAGGGTTCATCGAACGAGGCCGAGGATAGGCGGGCACGCGCACCTATGAAACCCACGCGAACTGCATGCGCCATTCAGGAAAGCTTCACGATTGCGCGATGCGCCTCATTCGGCTCGTTCAAGTGCGCGGAGTGGCAACTCGCTGGCAGAATTGCCAAGGGACGGTCGCCCGGTTCGAGCCGGCTCACGCATCCTTCCCGCCTCGCTTCGCGCGCCAGGAGTTCGCGAACGCAGCCACCGTTGCTCGCGTCAGCCACAGCGCGTTGACGACGCGAAGGTGTTCAAGGCGTCCTTCGGAGCAGGCCCTGCGGAGCAGGTACTCGGGGATGTGAAACTCAGCCGCCGCTTGCGCGGGCGTGAGAAGGCCTTCGGCGTGGCAGCCGTCATCGAGGCTTGCCGGATGCTCGCTGACCACCGGCTGACCAAAATTGCAAAATTCTTGTGCCGGCTTGATTCAGTTTGCATCTGAGCCGTTGAAGCGCCGCGCTGTGAGTCGAGGGATTCCGATGGGTTGGTGCAGTCTGATGCTGCCTGCAAGCCTTCCTCGGTTGCCTCATAACCCGAAGGTCGCAGGTTCAAATCCTGCCCCCGCAACCAGCATTAACAGACACCCGGCCGTCCGAAAGGGCGGCCGGGTTCGTATTTAGAGCCCCGCGCGCTTCGTAGCGCCGCGCCCCGTCGCGATCCGGCACGGGGACGAGCGTGATCGGCACGAGGATGCGCGCCAGGGACACGCTGGCCCGTTTCGGAGCGGTCTCCGCGATCTCGAGGACTTTCTCGAGGAACCTCGCCACCGCTTCGGGGTCGGGCACCGCCGGCCGGCCGCTCGCCCGCCGGAACCTTCGCCGCCAGGCGCTGCCGCAGCGAGCGCAGCGTCTCTTCCTCCAGGCCGAGCTGTTCAGCGAGCGCCTCCGAGAACCCGGACCTGGCGATCGCGGCGGTCACGTTCCGGACCCGCGACTCCTGAGCCTTCACCTCGGCTTCGAGGGCCGCGCGCTCGCGGTCGTCGTGCGGGTCCTTGTGACGGAGACGCTTCGTAAACCCGTCGACGAAGCGGGCCTGGATCTCCTTCGAGGCGAGGAGCTTTCGCAGCTCGTCGATGACGGCGCGGTTCAGCTTTCGTTCGGAGATGACGAGGCCGTTCCCGCAGATCGCCGCGCCCTTCCCGTGGTGGGCCGAGCAGCCGAAGTTCGCGTAGGCGCGCCCCGCCTTCCGCTTGAGGCTCACGACGCGCATCGTGCTGCCGCACTCGCCGCAGCGGAGGAGGCCGGTGAGGAGGTGGCCCGTGGCGCCGGTGCCGCGGGCGCGCCCCTTGGCGCCCTTGCGATCGGCGAACCGGGCGTGGACGCGCTCCCAGAGGTCCTTCGTGATGATGGCGAGGTGCGGCTGCTCGGTCGTGACCCACTCGTCCTCGCCGCGCAGCCGGTACGTTCGCGCGCCAGTCGCAGGGTCCGTCACCCACATGCGCTTCTTCCAGACGGACCGCCCGATGTACCGCTCGTTCTTGAGCATGAAGCGGATGGTGCCGGGTTCCCAGCCACGGCCACCCTGCTTCCGGTAAGCGTCGTCGTAAGGCGCGGGCACGCCGTCCTCGTTCAGGACGGACGCGATCTGCTTTAAACCAGTGCTCTCGAGCAAGAGTGTAGGTGTGTATCTGACATGGCTGCGGCAGAAGATCGGGGCTGTCGAGCAGCGCGCCCAGCCGGTCTTCCGTGGTGGACGGCGGCCCGCGCTCCCCTCCGAGCCCTTGCCTCCGGATAGGGACAGGCGTAACACAGACCACATGGCATCGAAGACGGTCGAGACCTACCGGACGACGAAGGGGCTCCGGGCGCTCGTTCGCCGGGCGGCGAAGCTCGAGGAGAAGCGCCCGTCGGAGTTCCTGCGGCAGGCGGCCGAGGAGAAGGCCAAGCAGGTGATCCGGGAGCACGAACGCGCCCGTCTGAAGCGCCTGCTCGCAAAGCTGCCACCCGGCAACCTCAGCGACGAGGAGGCCGAGCGCCTGGCGGACGAGGTGCGGCACGAGGTGGGGGAGCCCGGGTGAGGGCAGTCCTCGACGCGAGCCTCATCGTCGCCGCAGTCTGGACCAAGAACCCGCGTTTCGCCTCGCGCGTCGTGATCGAGGCGGCGGCCGCCGGCGCCTACGAGGCGGTCATCACCGACGAGATCGAAGCCGAGTACCGCGAGGTGCTCGCGCGCGACAAGCTTCGGCGCGGCGCTCCCTCCGGTGCGCACCGGATCGCTGCGAGCATCATGGAAGCCCTCGTCGGAGTTGCCGAGCGGGTCGAGCCGGCGGCAGATGTGCACGTCGTCGAGAAGGACCCGAAGGACGACAAGTACGTCGCGGCGGCGATCGGGGGCGGAGCCGGTTACGTCGTGACGCTCGATCGGCGGCACATGCTGGCGCTCGTGGCCTACGAGGGCGTGCGGTTCGTGACGCCGGGCGACTTCCTGGCGGTGCTGCGGTCGTCGAGTTCGTAGGGCGCCGCGGAGTTGCTCGAGAACCGCAGGTGAACGCGGTGCTGCGCGGGTACCGGTGGTGCCACGACGCGGCGCCCTCTCCTCTCCCTCCTCGGTGCCTTGGGGCAGGCCGTGTATGTCGGCGTCCCGACGTGCAAGGACGGCGGGACACCAGCGCGCCAAATGTCAATGACAGTCACCCCTACGGAGTGTCCGTGGCAGGCGGCGTGGAGGACACGACGCTCACCTGTCATTGAAACCTCACGCAGGCGGGACTTGAAATTCGTCCGCCGTGCGCGATCGGCTTCGCGCCGCCTCCGCGCGGGCTTGCGCGGCGCGCTCGTCGATGCGCCCGAGCAGGCGGAGCAGCCCATCGAGGATGGTGAACGGGTGCGGAGGGCATCCGGGGACGTAGAGATCGACGGGCACCGCCGCATCGGCGCCGTTGTGCTGCTCCGCGTGATCGATGTACGGCCCACCCGAGATGGCGCAGGCCCCCACGGCGATCACGATCTTGGGCGGCGGGATCGCGTCGTACGTCTTTTTCAGCGCGAGCCGCATGTTCTCCGTCACCGGACCGGTGATGAGCAGCCCGTCGGCGTGCCGCGGCGAGGCCACGTACTGGATGCCGAAGCGGCCCAGGTCGAAGACGGGCGTACCGAGCACGCTCACATCGGCCTCGCAGCCGTTGCACCCGCCGGCGCTCACCACGCGCAGCTTGAGGGACCGGCCAAAGAGCCGCCGCAGCTCGCCGTCGAGCGCCGCGGCGCGCGGGTATTCCTGGGAACCGCGCAGCACAAGGCCGTCGCGTGTTCGCGCGGCGAGCCGGTATTCGGTCGTGAAGGCGATGGCACCCTCAGGGCAAGCCTGCACGCACTCGGCGCAGAAGAGGCAGCGGCCGAGATCGAGGCGCAGGCCGCCGTCGGCGGAGATGGCTCCCGTGGGGCAGGCCTCGGCGCAGGCGCGGCAGCCGTCGGCGCAGCGCGATGGATCGAGCACCGGCAGCCCGCGGAAGCGGTCGGGCAGCACCGGCGGTTCGTCGGGGAACGCCGAAGTTCGATGTCCTTGCTGTGCCCGCGCAAGCAGTATCCTGAGCATTTGCGCAACCCCTATAGATCGTGACCGCAGTAGGAGAGGTTGAAGCTCTTGTTGCAGAGCGGGAAATCGGAGATCTGCTGATCGCGAAGCGCCATTTGCAAACCAGCCCAGTTGTGAAAAGAGGGATCGATGATTTTGTAATGTGCGAATCGACCCTGCGCGCCGGTGATGGCCACGTGGCAGATCTCGCCGCGCCAGCCCTCGACCAGCGAGACGCAGAAGAGGTCGGCCCGCGGCGGCCCGCAAGCCGCGCGCACGGGGCCCTTTGGCAGCTCGCGTAGCTGCTGGCGAAGGAAGGCCACCGAGCGCTGGATCTCCAGCCAGCGCACGTACGCGCGCGCGTACACGTCGCCCGAGCCTGCGGTCGAGATGGGGATGTGCACGAACCGGTACATGCCCGACGGGTGCGTCTTGCGCACGTCGCGCTCCAGCCCGGAGGCGCGCGCGGCCAGCCCGACCATTCCCAGCTCCCGCGCGACGTCGGCCGTCACGCGACCCGTCTCCTCGAAGCGCGCGCCCACCGAGGGCGTGGACCAGAGCAGCTCGACCGCGTTCTCCACGTCGCGGTAGGCGGACTCGAGGCGCTCAGCCGCGTGCGCGACGCGCGCCGGTTCCAGGTCGAAGCCCGCGCCGCCGGGCCGCACCATGCCGCGGCCGAAGCGGCTGCCGCAGAGGAGCGCGGTGAGATTCAAGAAGTCGCCTCGCAGCCGGCCGCAATAGGCGGCGGTCGGGAGGAAGCCGACGTCGCCGGCCAGCGCGCCGAGATCGCCGACGTGGTTCGCCAGCCGCTCCAGCTCGAGCGCCACCGCGCGCAGCGCCTGGCCTCGCGGCGTCGCGCGCGCGCCCGCGAGCGCCTCGAGGGACTGGCAGTACGCGGTCGCGTGCCCGACGGTGGTGTCGCCCGCGAGCGTCTCGGCGTAGTGGATGCTGCGCTTGTCCGGTGCGCCCACGAGCGCCCTCTCCACGCCGCGGTGCTGGTAGCCGAGCGAGATCTCGAGGTGGAAGACCTGCTCGCCGTGGCACTGGAAGCGGAAATGCCCCGGCTCGATGACGCCGGCGTGCACGGGCCCGACCGCCACTTCGTGAACTTCTTCGCCCTCGACGCGGTAGAAGTCGGTCACTCCACATTGCGGGTGCACACCCTCCGGCCGGCCCCACGCGTCGCGCCCGCGCCAGGGGGCATGGAAGCGGACCGGCTTGAACCAGGGGTGGCCTTCGGGCTTGAGGCCCCACTGCTCGGCGATCTCGCGCTCGAAGAGGTGCACCTGGGCGCAGTCGGGGGTCATCGACGGGAACGCGTCGCCCGCGACCCTGGCGCGGGCCGCCTCGAGCGTACCGGCTGCGTCGTCGGCGAGGATCAGGATCAGATCGATTGCCTCTCCCGCGGGCGCGCCAAAGAACGCTGCGACGCGCGGGCCTTCGACGACCCGTGCTCGCAGCTCGTCGAGAGAGACCGGGGGGATTGCGTCACGCGGTACCGCGACTCCGTTGAAGAGGGTCATCGCCTCCCCTCCACGAAGGCGGCGGCGTTGGAAACCAGCGCGCCGACCGACGGTGGCACGTACACGCCGAGGAGCACGACGATGGCCATGAGGAGCGCGATGGGCGCGACGGTCCCCAACCGGTCGCGGAAACCCTCCGGCTCGTGCTCCGGCGGCTCGCCCTGCACGACCGCCAGCACGGCCCCGCCCATCCCGATGAAGACGATGGCGAGCATGAGCAGAAAGAGCGCGCCCACCACCGCGTGGCCTTGGGTCATCGCCGCGCGCACGATGGTGAACTCGCTGAGGAACGGCGCGAACGGGGGCGAGCCGGTGACGGCGAAGAAGCCGGCGAGGAAGAGCGCCCCCGAGAAGGGCAGCCTCCGCAGCGCGCCGCGCACGTCCTCGGTCGACTTGCTGCCGTAAGCGCGATGGATGTTGCCCGCCGAGAGGAACATCACGCCCTTGGTGACGGCGTTGTTGACGAGGTGGAGCAGCGAGCCGAACACGCCCAGCCCGCCGATGCCGATCCCGAGCACCAGAATGCCCATGTGCTCGACGCTGGAGTATGCGAGCATCCGCTTGTAGTCGCGCTGGCGCGCCATGAAGACGCCGGCCACCGCCATCGAGAAGAGGCCGATGCCGATCATCAACTGGCGCGCGAATTCCGCCTCTCCGCCGGCGGCGGCAATCTGGAAGAAGCGCAAGAGCGCGAGGAACGCGCAGCTGGTGAGCGCGCCGGCGAGGAGCGTCCCGACGATCCCGGGCGCCTCGCCGTAGGCGTCGGGCTTCCAGGTGTGCATCGGGGCGAGGCCCATCTTGGTGCCGTACCCGACGAAGAGCAGTACGAACGCAGCGTGCAGCCAGGGCCGCGACAGCCGCGGGGCCTCGCGCACCAGGTCGGCGAAGAAGAGCGAGCTGCCCAGGCCGGCCCTGAGCGCGGCGTAAGCGAGGAAGAAGGTCCCCAAGAGCGCCAGCGCGACCCCCACCGAGCCGATCAAGAGGTATTTCCAGGTCGCCTCGATCGAGCGGGCATGGTGGTTGAAGTGCAAGAGCGGCGCGCACGCGAGCGTGGTCGCCTCGATCGCGACCCACATCAGCCCGAGGTGCTGCGATTCGACGATGAGCGAGGTCATCGCGAGGAAGACGAGCAGACAGGGAACGAAGACCCGGTTCGAGCGCTCGGTGCGCAGGGCGAGATAGCTGGGCGCGTAGAGAGAGCAGGCGAAGAACAGCACGCTGACCACCGCCAAGACCAGCCGGCCCAGGTCGTCCAGCTTCAGCCATCCGCCGATGGCGGCGACGTCGGGGCGCCCCAGCGCAAGGATCGTGAGCGCGAGGTGGACGGTCCCGCACGCCGGCAAGAGCCACGGCCGCCACTTCTGCGAGGGCATGGCGGCCGCGGCGGCGGCAAACGCGAGCGGGACGAGGACGAGCGCGAGCGCCATGTCACTCCTTGAGCGAGCTGAGCCGGGTGGTGTCGATGGAGGAGAACTCGCGGCTGATGTGCTCGATGATGATGCCCATGACGAAGATGGCGACGACGAGATCGAGCAGGACGCCGATCTCGACGAAGAGCGGCATCGCCTCGACCAGCGTCAGGCCCATGACGAAGACGCCGTTCTCCAGCGCGAGGTAGCCGACCACCTGCGTGATCGCCTTGCGGCGCGTGGCGAGCAACAGGAAGCCGGTGAACGCCGTCGCCAGCGAGGCGGGGACGAGCAACGATCCGGCGTGCTCGGGCGCGAGCGGCAGGGTGCGCGCGAAGACCAGCGAGAGCCCCGTGCCCAGCCCGCCGAGAAGGAGCGAGGGGACGAAGCCGATCACCGGCTCGATCTCGCGATGGATGGCGGCGTCGCGCAGCGCGCGCGTGAGCATCGCAGGGATGACGATCGTCTTGAGCGCGATGGTGGCGAGCGCGATCAAGGCGGCCTGCAGGGTGATCCCGCCGTGCACCGAGAGCACCAGCAGCGCCAAGAGCGCTCCCTGCGAGGCGGAGCCGCTGATCAGCGCGCGGAGCCTGCTCGTGCCGAGCAGGAAGAAGTTCACCAAGAGCAGTACGACGAGGAGCGGGTCGACGGCGACTTGCATGGTCACCTCGCGAGCAGGACGATCCCGAATGCGGAGAGCATGCACGCTGCGACGAGCAGGCTGGGAACGTGCATGAGCCGCAGCCTCGCCATCACCGACTCCACCACGCCGATGCCGACCGCCACCGCGAAGAGGCCGCTGAGGAGCGCCCCCCACGCGATCCATGGATTTGCGCCGAGGTGGCGGAGCGCGATCCCGACGATCAGCGCGGCGAGGACGAAGAGCTTGAGCGCCGCGCCGTAAAGCACCGCGCCGAGCGCCGGGCCGCCGTGATCGAGCACCATCACCTCGTGGATCATGGTCAGCTCGAGGTGCGTGTTCGGGTCGTCGAAGGGGACGCGGCTGTTCTCGGCAAGCAGGACGATGAACAGCGCCGCCACCACCAGCACCAGCGAGGCGGCGGCGCGCGGCGGCCAGTTCCCGCCCGCCAGCATGGCCCCCAGCGACAGCGAGCGCGAGAGGCGCCCGAGCACCAGCAGTCCGAAGAAGAGCGCCGGCTCGGCCAGGCTGGAGAAGGTCACCTCGCGCGCGCCGCCCATGCCCTCGAAGGCGGAGCCGGTGTCGAGCGCGGCCGCCACGGTGAAGAAGCGGCCCAGAGCGAAGAGGTAGGCGAAGAGGATGGCGTCGCCCTCGAACGAGAGCGGCGCGTGTCCTGCGACGGGCAGCAGCAGCGCGGCCAGCGCCGCGGTCGCCACGCCCGCCACAGGGCCGGCCTTGAAGACCCAGGAGGTGGAAGTGCTGAAGACCGAGCCTTTCCGCCACAGCTTGATGAGGTCGTAGTAGGGCTGCAGGCAGGGCGGCCCCACGCGGCCGGCGAAGGCGGCCTTGGTCTTGTTGATCACGCCGAGGAGCAGCGGCGGGAGCAGGAGGAAGACCGAGAGGTGCGCGAGGTCCAGGAGAAGGGTGCGCAGCGTCATTTCCACACCAGGAGCAGGACCAGCGTGAGGAGGATGTAACCGAGATAGGCCTGCACGTTCCCGCGCTCGATGAAGCGCAGGGCCTCGAAGGCGCGGCCGGCGGCGCGGAGGGATGGAAGCACCAGCCGGTCGAGGATCGCGTCCGGCACTTCGCCGTGGTACGCCGCACGCGCCGGGAAAGGCCCGGCTAGCCGGGGCGCGTGCTCGCGCGGGCGCAGAGCGAAGGCGAAGAGCCCGACCAGCATCTGCGCGAACGACGAGGAGCTGTATTGCATCCGCGCGCTGGGCGCGGCGTAGCCGCAATCCCAGGTGGGCGCGGCGCTCGAGCCGCGGACGCGCGAGGCCAGCGCGGCTGCGGCCAGGGCGAGCGCCGCGAGAAGCAGGACGGCGGCGAGCGTGATCTTCTCCAGCGGCACCGCGGAGGCGAGCGGTGTACGCACGCCCCAAGAGGCCGCGGCGGAGTCGAGCGCGGGCGCGACCATGGCCGGTGCCAGCCCGATGCACGCGCACGACGCCGCCAGCGCGATCATGGGTCCCAGCATCGTCCGCGGCGCCTCGTGCGCGCGGAGCGCGTCCTGCGAGCGCGGCTCGCCGAGGAAGACCGCGCCGAACGCCTTGACGAAGCAGGCGAGCGCCAGCGCGCCTACCAGCGCCAGCGCCGGCGCGGCGAACGCGGTCGCGATCCACCATCTCCCCTCGCGCGCTGCCACCGCCTGGAACAACCCCAGGTAGACGAACAGCTCGCTGACGAAGCCGTTGAGCGGCGGCAGCCCGCAGATGGCGACGGCGCCGACGAGGAAGAGCAGCGCCGTCGCCGGCATGCGCTTGAGGAGACCGCCCAGCCGGTCCAGCTCGCGCGTGCCGGTGCCGTGGATCACCGACCCTGCGCCGAGGAACAGCAACGCCTTGAACAGCCCGTGGTTCCACACGTGCAGGAGCGCGCCCGCGAGCCCGAGCAGCACCAGCTCGGGGTGGCCGACCGCGCGCCCGAGGAGCGCCAGCCCCAGCCCCATGCAGATGATTCCGATGTTCTCCACGCTGTGATACGCGAGCAGCCGCTTGAGATCGTGCTGGCCGATGGCAAACGCGACGCCCAGCACTGCCGAAACGGCACCCAGCGAGAGGAGCGTTCCGCCCCACCACAAAGGTGGGTGCGCGAATCCTGCCGCGGTTCGCGCAAGGCCGTAGATACCCATCTTGATCAGCACGCCGGACATGAGCGCCGAGACGTGGGTCGGCGCGGAGCCGTGCGCGCCGGGGAGCCAGACGTGCAGCGGCATCAGTCCGGCCTTGATCCCGAATCCAGCGAGCGCCAGCAGGAAGATGGCGGTGCCCACCGGCCCGCCGGCCTCGACGCCGCGCGTGTCGAAGTCGAAGCGGCCCGTCGCGCCGTAGAGCAGGGCGAAGAGGGCGAACAGGCAGAGCGTGCCGAGGCGCGTGGCGACGAGGTAGAGGTAGCCGACCTCGCGTACGGCGGGCTTCTCGTCCTCGGTGGTGATGGTGAGAAAGGCGGCTAGCGCCATCACTTCCCAGCCGGCGAGGAAGAGCACCGCGTTGCGGGCGACGACGAGCAGGCCCATGGCGGCAGTCAGGAGCCCATAGAAGAGGCGCAGCTTGCGGCCGTTGTGCGGATGCTCGACCTGTCGCCAGTAGCCGAGCCCATAGACGGCGCCGAGCGCGGAGATGAAGAAGATCTGCGCGAGGAACATCGCCGAGAGGCCGTCGACGCGCACTTCCAGCGCGCCCCCCGGCACCGCCCATGGCAGCGAGATTCCGCGCGGCGAGGGCGACGCGAACGCCAGCACGGCGGCGGTCACGCCTGCAGCGTCGGCCGTCGCGATCAGCGCGCACGCGAGGCGCTCGCCGGCGCGGCCCTCGCGCGGCAGGAACAGGCCCGGCATGCCACTCAGCGCGGCCAGCGCGCACGCAGCGAGGGCGAGCGCCTCGCTCATCGGCCGGCCCACTCGCGTAGCGATGTCCAGGTCAGCGCCGCCACCACCACGAGGAGGATGTAGAAGAGATAGGCGTGCAGCACTCCCTGTTGCAGCCAGCGCAGGCCCGCGAAGCGGTCCGCCCAGCGGGTGAAGAACGGCTCGTACCAGCGGAGCGTGAGCGGGTCGGCATCCTCGGTCCGGAAGGCGGCGGGCGCGGGAAAAACCCCGCGCGGGCGGTGCTCGGTGGCGCGCGGCCCGAGCCGCCGCGGCAGCAGTTCCCCCGTCGCGATCTGCGCGAAGGAGCTGGCCGTGTACTGCATCCGCGCGGTGGGCGCGGCGTAGCCGCAGTCCCAGGTGAGCGGCGCCGCGGCGGGCCGGCGCACGCGCGCAGCCAGCGCCGCACCGAGCGCGGCGAGGGCGAGGGCGATCGCTGCAGAAACCGCGCCCAGCGTCGCGAGCGAAGGGGCGAGCGCTTCGACACCGGCGCCAACCTGCGCACCGAAGAGCTGCCCGGCGAACGCCGCCACCGGCCGCAGCGCGATCGAAGGCCGCAGCGAAAGAGCGGCGCAGCCGGCGCCGAGCAGAAGCATGGGCACGAGGATCCCCGCGGACGATTCATGCGCGCGGGCAGCGGCCTCGGTACGCGCGTTGCCGAGCAGCGCGATCCCCACCAGCCGCACGAAGCAGAGCGCGGCCAGCGCACCGACGAACGCCAGCGCGCCGACGGCCAGGAGCGCGGCGATCCCGGGCGCTCCACCGCGCGCCAGCGCGCCGGCGAACAGCCCGCGCAAGAGCAGCCACTCGCCGACGAACCCGTTGAGCGGCGGCAGTCCCGCGATGGCGACCGCGCCCAACACCAGCAGCAAGCCGGTCACCGGCATGCGCTTCGCCAGCCCGCCCAGCGCCTCGAGGTCACGGGTGCCCGCGCCGTGGAGCACGCTGCCGGAGCAGAGGAACAGCAGCCCCTTCATCAGAACGTGGCTCCAGAGGTGAAACCCCGCCGCGAGCGCCCCGAGGGCGGCCACGGCCGGCGCGCCCAACGCGGTCCCCCAGAAGGCGATGCCCAGCCCGATGACGATGAGCCCCATGTTCTCGATGCTCGAGTACGCCAGCGCGCGCTTGAGATCGCGCTGCGCGAGCGCCTGCGAGATGCCGAAAGCGGCCCCGGCGAATCCGATGAGGATGAGCGCCGGACCCCACCAGGGCGCGGGCGGCAGGAAGGTGAGCACGCGCAGGAGGCCGTAGAGGCCGATCTTGATCGACGCGCCCGACATCATCGCCGAGATGTGCGAGGGCGCGGCGGCGTGGGCCTCGGGCAGCCAGACGTGCAGCGGGACGAACCCGGCCTTGACGCCACAAGCGACCACCGCCAGCGCGGCCAGGCCCGCCGCTAGCCAGGGGCCCGGCGGAGCCATGCGGTGGAACGAGGAGAAATCGGTTCCGCCCGCCTGGCGGATGAGGAGGACGAGGAGGGCGGTGAAGGCCGCGGCGCCGAGCTGGCTCGCGACGAGATAGATCCAGCCGGCGCGGCGGACGCCGGCCTCCTCGTGCTCGAAAGTGACGAGGAGAAACGAGGTGAGGCCGATCGCCTCCCAGCCGAGGAGCAGCACGATCGCATCACGGGCCAGCACGACCAGCGCCATGCTGGCGACGAGCAGGTTGAAGAAGAGCGCGGGCGGCCCCAGCGGGCGCCGCTTTCCGCCGAGGAGATATGCGCGGCCGTACACCGCGGCGACAGCCGCCAGCGCGAAGAGCGGCACGAGGAAGAACGCGCTCAGCCGATCGAGGCCGACTACAAGATCGCCGTAGGGAGCGGTCCACGGCCAGCGCGCCTGCAGCTCGCCGCTCGAGAGCGCCGCGACCGAAGGCCAAAGCCCCAGCGCGCAGCCCGCCACCGCGCCGGCCGCGCCCACGCCCGTGGCCCAGCGTGGCCAGCGCGACAGCGCCGCGGCGAGAAGGCCGGTGGCAACCAGCACCGCCAGCGAAGCAAGCAAGGGCGCGGCGCTCATCGCCCGGCCTTCGTCGCGGCGTCGTCGACGCGGCGCGCGTGCGCGAGGATCTCGCTGGCCGGCGCGCGGCGCAGGACGGAGCTCTTGAATTCCGGGTCGTGCAACGCCGCCGCGAGCCGCGCCAGCATCGTCAGGTGCGCATTGACCGTCGGCGTCGCGAGCAGAAACAGAGTGTGGACCGGCTTCCCGTCGCGCGCGCCGAAGTCGATCGGCTGCAAAAGCGTGCAGAGCGCGATGGCCGGCTGCACGCCGTGCTGGACGATAGGCGCGCGCACGTGGGGTATGGCGATGCCGTCGCCGACGGCGGTGGATCCGGCGGCCTCGCGCGCGAGCATCACTTCGACCAGCATCTCGGGGTCCGCGCCGGGGCCCAGCGGAAGGAGCGAAACCGCCGCGCGGATGGCCGCCGCGCGATCGGTCGCGGCAAGTCCCTCGTGCACCCCGCCCAGGGAGAGCGCGTCGGCGAGACTCGGCGCCTGCGCGGCTCCCTCTGCGTGCAGCTCGTGAGAGGCGCGCAGGCCGCGCGCCGTCGCCCACTCGAGCAGCTCAGCCTGGTTGAAGCGGATGCGCCCCTGCTCGCGGGAGAAAGGGATCTCGCCCTCGTCGATCCAGGCATGGATCCGCCGCTCGGGCACTTCGAGGAACCTGGCTGCCTCCTTCACCGTGAGTTGCATGGCCGCCTTTCCGAAGTCAGGTGCGTAGTCCCAGCACCGCGCTCACCGATCGCGCCAGCGCGTCGGGCAACAGCGGCTGGCGCAGCACGCCCACGCCGCGAGCCCGCCACCCCGGGGATTCCTCCGCATTCCGGTGCCGCACGGCCAGCACGGGGATGCCGGGCCGGATCCGATCGATGGCGGCGAGCAACTCGACGATCCAGGCGGTCGGCGCCTCCGCGGAGACGACCGCCGCTTCGATCGGCGAGGCGCGCAAGGCGGACGCGGCTGCCGCCGTCGAGGGCGCGGTGACCAACTCGAACGACGCCAGCTCGCGCCGGACCTCGTCGAGGTCGGCCGCCGGCCCCAGCACGAGCAGCAACGGTGACCGGCGCGGCGTTCCCTTTGCCATGCGCTCGCGCAAAGCAGAAAACGGGCCAACACGGCCCTCAGAGGGTGCAAAGGCCTCAGGCACGTCGGCGTGCCGGCAATTCCGGCAAAGCACGTGCCGTTTCGGCACCATATCCGAGCAGCTTGGTGTAGAGCGTGCGCAAGCCGAGGCCCAGCACGCGCGCAGCCTCCGCCCGGGTCGGACGGCGCCGCAGCGTCGCGAGGATCAGCTCCCGCTCCGCATCGGCGATGGTGCTGCCGACGGCCAGCAGCACCGCGTCGCCCTGGGGCACAGTGCGCGTCTCCGTGCCATGCCTGGCCGCCGCCAGCTCTGCGAACGCCTCGGGGCCGATGGTCTCGCGGCCGGCGAGGATGGCGGCGCTCTCGATCGCGTTCTTCAGCTCGCGCACGTTGCCCGGCCAGGGGTATTCCATGATCAGCTTGAGCGCCTGCGGCGAAATGCCGTGGATCTTGCCGCCGTGGCGCCGGTTGAAGTCGGCGATGAACGCCTCGATCAGCGCAGGGATGTCCTCCTTGCGCTCCCGCAGCGGCGGCAGCGCGATGGTCACGACCTTGAGCCGGTAGTAGAGGTCCTCGCGGAGCTTCCCGGCGCTGAGCGCGTCCGGGAGATTGCGGTTGGTCGCGGCGATCACGCTGAGATCGACCTTGACCTTGGCCGTCCCGCCGACGCGGCGGAACTCGTTGCGCTCGAGCACGCGCAAGAGCTTCGCCTGGGTCCCGGGATCCATCTCGGCGATCTCGTCGAGGAACAGCGTGCCGCCGTCAGCCAGCTCGAACAGCCCTTTCTTGCGCTCGTTGGCGCCGGTGAAGGCGCCCTTCTCGTGCCCGAACAGCTCGTTCTCGAGGATCTCCTTGCCGAGGGTGGCGCAGTTGAGCGGCACGAACAGGTGCTGGCGCCGGGGGCCTTTGGCGTGCAGCGCCCGGGCGATGATCTCCTTGCCGGTCCCCGATTCGCCGAGGATGAGAACGTTGGTCTTGTAGCGCGAGATCTTCTCGACGCTCTCGAGTACGCGCCGGATGGCGGGCGAGCTGCCGACGATGCCCATGAAGCCCGGCTGCAGCGAAGGCGCGGCGCCTGCGGCGGCCGCCGCACGATCGAGCAGCGCGCGGGCCCGGGAGAGGAGGAGATCGCGATCGACGGGCAACGGCAGGTAGTCGGCCGCGCCGTGCTGCATGGCGTCCACCACGTCCTGAACTGCGGACGAGGATCCGAGCACGATGACGGGGATCTCCGGATCGAGTTGGGCCGCGCGCGCCACGATGGTCCCGAGCGCGAGCGGGCCCATCGCCTGGGCGACGAACGCGGCGGCGACGGGCCCTCGGTCGAGCGTGGAGAGTGCCGCTGCCTCGGTCGTGGCCCTGTCGATTCGGAATCCCACGGAGGCGAGCGCGGACGAGACGACCTCGACCCGCGCAGCGCGCGGCGCGGCGACGACGCACCTGCGGCCCCCACCCCATGTGCGGTTGCGCAGCACGATTCGACATCTATGCCGATCCTGCATGCCAGGCAATAGTGTCCTGCCATTTCGGCACCCGTCAGGCTTGCGCCCGAGGGACAGCGTCTAGTAGAGCCAGTTCATGGAGTGCATCCTGGTCGGCGTAGATGGATCGTGGGGATCGCGCGAAGCAGTCCGCTACGCAGCCGATCTGGCGAAGTCGACCGGCAGCCGGCTCATTCTCGCGATGGCGGTGTACTTCCACAAAGCGCTCGGCGCGCCTGAGCTGGAAGCGCAGGTCGCGGCCTGGGAGGAGGAAGAGAACGAGCGCAGCGCCAAGGTGCTCGGCAAGATGGCCGGCGTATTGCGGCGCCGCGGAGCGGCTGTCGAGACGCTGGTTCTTTCCGGGCCGCCCGCAGAGGCGCTGTGCGAAGAGGCGCGGGCCGCCGAGGTGGACTTGGTGGTGGTCGGTCACCGAGGGCGCGGGGGATTGCGACGCGTGCTGCCCGGGAGTGTGGCGGTTCGGTTGGTGGAGGTCTGTCCCAAGCCGGTGATCAGCAGCGCCAGGGTCTTCCGCGATCTCTCGACCATGGCTCCTCCTCGTCTCGGAGGTTGGCTCACGCCGCCTGGAACGCCCTGTTTTCGGCCTCCGTCCGAAGCGATGATCCGTTGGTAGGCCGGCCCGCGAAACGTCACGGGCCGGCTACCGGCGTCACTGCACGACGAATGGGTCGACCGACGCAGTGAACGTGACACGCAGACGCGAGCCAGCGAGTCCGCCCGCCGCGTCCACCTCGTTGAAGCGCTCCACGAACACGCGCTGGTTGGCGTTCGGCGGATTCTGTGTGGCCGCGATCGTGAAGGCGCCGGTGTCCGGCGCGCTCACGGCGTTCAGGTCGCGCGTCCAGACCGTCGCCTGCTTCGCTTGCGTCGGTGTGGTCCAGCTCACCGCCAGTGGCTGGTTCGCCGGCATCGTCGAGTTGACCGTCGGAGCGTTGATGGTATGCATGCCCGGTCCGCCCACCACCACGCCTTGCACGTTGCCGCTCGGGTGCGTGACCGAAAGCTCGAAATCACCCGAGGGGAACTGCGCCACCGAGTTCGTGTAGCGCCCGCTCGCAGGCGTTGCTTCGACGAGCGGCAGGCCGCCGTTGGACAGCGACGGGTTCAGCACGACGACGGTGGCACCTGACACGTTGTTGCCCGCCCCGTCCTTCACGGTGACCGTGAAACTCGTTAACGGGCTGCCGCTGCTGATCGAGCCGTCGATGTCGCCCGTCACCTTCAGCGTCGAGCTACCCGTGCCAGGGTTGTTGTGACTCGTGGCGGGACTGTTCCCGCCGCAAGCGATCGCGACTGCGCTCAGCGCGGCCACTGCATGGGTGTGCTTCATTGTGTGTGCTCCTTTTGCGAATGCTTTGCGAATCACACTCCCATGCGACTGCCGACGTGACATCTGTTCTCGAGCGGCCACGATCGTTCTCGGTGACGCGCGCAGCGCCACTGCGGATGTGCGCGCAATATCGCGGCGCGTCGCTTCCGCGGAGGAGTTCTCGCTGCGCTAGCAGGAGCAGCGGCAAGCTGACACGCCGGATCGTGTGCACGTAGCGCGGCGCATGTCGGCGGACGTCGCCTTCAGCGGTTTCTGCACGCACCTGAACTTTCATCCCACTTCTTGCAAATTTCCCCTTCGAATGAACTGGGGTGTCCAGTCATTCATGGGACCGACACCGCGCCAACCGAAGATCTTGATTGTTGAAGCTCCGCGGCAGACCGACCCCAGAGAGCGCTCAGATCGACATGAGCATCGGCCAGCTCCCCGGCAGGCCTCCCCAGGAACGGGGAAGCCCCCCCCCGGCCTGAAATGCACGCCGATGACGTCTGCGTGTTCTTGCGTGTCGATGACGAAAGACCCACGGTAGAGCGGCTGCACCGCCGCAGTCCCGTTGCCGCCTGCGCGGCCGTCTACGTTGGGATGCCGGGACCTGACGCGCCGCTCCGCGCCTTGACGTGCAACGCGCCGGTGGTCGAGATGCGCGCAGGAGGATACGCCCATGGTCCCGAAGGCCTCCCTTGGACGCGCGGCGGGTGGGCTCGATGGCTCAACGCCCCGGCTCGGACGCCGAAGCTGGCTGAAGAGGACGGCTCTCGCCGCGGGGACTGCAGTCGCCTCTGGCTCGCTCGTAGCTCGCGGCGAGGGAGGCGCCCCGCTCGGGGTGCCGGAGACGATGCGCAAGCTAGGCAACCCCATCCTCTCGCCCGAGTACGGCCTTCCCTCGCCGCACGAAGGCGAGGTGCTGCGCCGCCCGACCGATCTGACGCCGACGCAGTACTCGTCGTGGAGCTTCACGCCCCTCCAGGACCTGGACGGCATCGTCACGCCCAACGGCCTCGTCTTTGAACGGCACCATGGCGGAGTGCCGGACATTGCACCCGACGCCCACCGCCTGGTCTTGCACGGTCTCGTGAAGCGGCCCCTCCTCTTCACCATGGACGACCTCGTCCGATTTCCCTCGGTCTCGCGCTTCCACTTCCTCGAGTGCTCGGGCAACGGCTCGACCGAGTGGAAGGAGCCGCGAGGCAAGACGGTGCAGTTCACCCACGGCCTCCTCAGCTGCTGCGAGTGGACCGGCGTCCCGCTGGCGACCGTGCTCGATGAGGCGGGACTCGCGCCCGGAGCAAAGTGGATCCTCGCCGAAGGCGGCGATGCGGCGGCGATGACCCGAAGCATCCCCATCGAGAAGGCGCTCGACGACGCGCTGCTGGTCTATGCGCAGAACGGCGAGCGGCTTCGGCCCGAGCAGGGCTACCCCCTGCGCCTGCTCCTCCCCGGATTCGAGGGCAACATGAACGTGAAATGGCTGCGTCGGATCAAAGTGGGCGACCGGCCGTTCTACTCGCGCGAGGAAACCTCCAAGTACACCGATCTGCTCGAAGACGGTCGCGCGCGCGAGTTCAGCTTCGTGATGGAGGCGAAGTCCGTCATCACGCGGCCGTCGGGCGGCGCGCAGCTGCAAAAGGGGTTCAACGAGATCCGCGGCCTTGCGTGGTCGGGCCGCGGCCGCATCGCTCGCGTGGACGTCTCGGTCGATGGCGGCAATAGCTGGCAGAGGGCCTCGCTGGAGCAGCCGGTGCTGGCGAAATGCCTCACCCGCTTCCGTTTCCCCTGGACCTGGGAGGGAGGGCCCCGGCTGTTGCAGAGCCGGGCGGTAGATGACACCGGCTATGTGCAGCCGAGCCGCAGCCAGCTCGTCGCCGTGCGCGGACTCAACTCCTACTATCACAACAACTCGATCCAGAGCTGGCAGATCGCGGCGGGCGGCGAGGTGACCAATGCGCACGCGTGAGCGGCGGGCGGCGAGCGTTGCGTTGCTGCTCGTTGCGGGCGCGGCCTTTCCGGCGGGCAAGGCCGAAAGGCGCTATGGCCTCGGTCGCTCCATCGCCGAAGCGGACGTCGCTTCTTGGAACATCGATGTGCGCCCGGACGGCGCCGGCCTGCCTCCGGGGCGCGGGACGGTAGCGCAGGGCAAGGAGGTGTACCTCGCGAAGTGCTCCGCCTGCCACGGCGAGAACGGCGAGGGCTCTCCCATGGACCGGCTCGTCGGCGGCGCGGGGACGCTCGCGAGCGACAAGCCGGTGAAGACGGTGGGAAGCTACTGGCCGTACGCCACGACCCTCTTCGACTACGTGCGCCGGACCATGCCGTTCACGGATCCGCAAGGCCTGAGCGCGGACGAGACCTACGCGGTCACCGCTTACGTGCTCTTCCTGAACGGCATCGTGCAGGAGTCGACTGCGCTCGATGCCCGCACGCTGCCGGCCGTAACGATGCCCAACCGCCGCGGCTTCCTACCGGACGCCCGCCCCGACGTACGTTGACCCCCATGACGTGGTCGTACCAACCGTCCGAGTCGTCGTAGAGAATGACTACAGCGATGTCTCCCCAGTCCTGGGTGCGCTGCAGATGGTTGACGGTCGAGACGAGGAACTCCTGCTCATCGAGCGGATCCGAGTAACCGGCGTGGCCGTCCTGGTAAGCGGGGGCCTTGAGGAACGAGACGGAGGGCAGGTTCCCTGCGTCGAGCGCGGCCCAGAAGTCAGCCAGGTCGGACTGATGATTCGCCTGGTCGGTGCGGCCGATCAACGCTACCGAGCTGGGCGCCGCGCAGAGGACGAGGGCCAGGGCCGTCGTGCATCGAGACATTGACATGGATTCTCCGGGCGGCCAGGGGTTGGCCGGCGCAAGCTGTTACGCTGCGAAGCGTGACATTCGGGTTTCTCCTGGGTGACTGTGGCGCTGACCGACCAAAGTCAGACTGCCGCGGCGAGGCATGATGGCCAAACCGCGTGACCCGGTTGCGGAGATCGTCGCTGCGTGCAGTCCGCTGCGGGGCGAAGAGCGCCGGGTCTTTCACGAGCAGGACCCTGCCAGGGACCTGACCGCCGAAGCCCTGCGGCGCAAGCTCGACGCGCTTGCCTCGGGACCGTTCTCGTTTCTGCGCGGGACCGTGAATCTGATGTCCGCCGACCTGATCCAGGGGCGGGTGCCTGGCTCGGTCCCATCGGCTCCGGAGGCGCTCATCGTCGGCGATCTCCACCTCGAGAACTTTGGCACGTACCGGGGGGCGAGCGGCGCGCTTTGCTTCGACGTGACCGACTTCGACCACGTCGGACCGGGCCCGCTCGACCTGGACCTGAAGCGACTGTGCACGAGCGCGATGCTGCTCCCAGGGATCGAGCGCGGGCTGCGCCTGGCGGCGGCCAGGAGGATCGGGCGCGCCTGGGCAGAAGGAGTGGAGCGGCTGGGTGGGCGTTTCCCGATTGCTCCCTGGGGCCTGGACAAGGCGGAGGGTTGGCTGGAACGGCTGCTGCGGGAGAAGGGGCGCAGGACCCGAGCAGACCTGGTGGCCAAGGTCGCCCCGGGAAAAGGACGCCGCCGATTCGGGGAGGATGGCGATCCACCGAAGTTTGCGCACGCTGCGAAGCCCTGGCCCGAGATGGTGGAGGCGGCGCTGGGGGAGTACGACGACCACCTGAAGCAGCTGAAGGCGGATCGACCCGGGAAGGATTGGGAGCTGGTCGACGTGGCATACCGCTTCAAGGGCATCGGTTCCCTCGGCAGGTTTCGCTTCGCGGTGCTGCTGGCCAACGGCGACGATCGGATGCTTCTGGAGCTGAAGGAGGCCCATCCGGGCGCGGTCGAGGTAGCGCGGGACCCAGACGCCCCGGTCGGACAACGTGCGCGCGTGCAGACCGCTTCCATCCGCAGGATGCAGGGCGATCCCTGGCCACGCGTGGCCGGTACGCACCTCGGCAAGTTCCCGGCCCTCGTCCGCGAGATCGAACCGGAGGAGGAGAAGCTCGGTGCCGCGCGGTTCGCGGCCGCGGTGGACGAGTCCGGTCACGAACAGCTCTCCGCCTATGCGCAGCAGTGTGGCGAGGTGCTGGCGCGCCTCCACTGTCGCGTGAACGCGCCCGTCATGCTCGATACGGCCTGGAATCCGGCGGAAGCGGCCGAGGCCGCGGTCTCGTTCGCCGAGGACTACGCGGCCGTGGTCGAAGCGGATTGGCGCGCCTTCGTCGATTCCCGCGACCGCGTCGCTCAGGAGCTCGGCTTGTGAGGCATCCAAAGACGGGATCGCCACCCCGCGAGTCGGATGCTATCGTCCGGCGGTCCAACCAGCGGAGACGAGCATCGAAGCACCGACGTCACCGAGGACGCGCTAGGCGAGCGCATCGGCGTGCGCCTGGGCGCCCATGATTGCACCGTCGGTGCAATCCTCCGCTCAGGCTTCTCCCCAATCAGCACGCAGGCGAAGTGGGTGACCGCGGAACCCGGGGTGGTTGTCCATTCCGGCGTCCTTCGATCGTCATGTCCAAGAGGTGGACTCCCATGTCGAAGGATGCCGACGTGCACGAAATCCTGGCGCAGGCGCACCGCGGCGATTCCGCTGCGTTCGTGAGGTTCGCGACAGGCTGGTGGACTCCCGTCTACCGCATCGCCTGGAACATGTTGGGGAGCGCATCCGAAGCAGCGGTGGCAACGGAACAGACCCTCTTGCTCGTGGTTCGGTTCCCCGAGTCAGTCGGCTGCACCTTTCCGTTTGGCATCTCCCTGCGCGGCGCGGCGATCGACGTCTCGCTCCTGCGGTGTCCTCCGACCCGGCGCTCCCCGGCTGAATCGCTCGACGTCTTCCTGCCCCGATTCGACGCGCGGGGTTGCCTGGCGTCGCTCGGCGAGGACTGGTCCGAACTGTCAGATGGGCTTTTTCAGCGGCCCGACCTGGCGGAAGCGATTCGCGGGCTGCTCCAGCGGCTCGATGACATCGATCGCGCCGCCTTCATCCTGCGCGAGATCGAGCAGTTCTCGGTCGAAGAAACGGTTGCCATCCTGCGGATCCCAGCGGACGAAGTGCGTGCACGCACTCACCGGGCGACGGTGCTGTTGACCGGCCTGCTCGGGCGGATGCGCCGAATCCCTGCCGGCTCGCAACCTTCCTGGAAGGCGTGATCTGCCGGGTCCTCGCGAAGGCCTGCAGAACCTCTCCGAAGGAAGTGTCTTCGCAGCGGTCGAGGAACATACACGCCCTTCGAGCAGGGAGCTCGCTTGAGACGCGCGAGGAGTCGCGCTAGGACGGCACGATGGGAACAGCGCTGATCACCGGAGCGTCCGCGGGGTTGGGAGCCGAGTACGCCAGGCTCTTCGCCGCCGACAAGCACGATCTGGTCCTGGTCGCACGCCGGCGCGATCGCCTGGAGGCCCTCGCCCGCGAGCTTCAGTCGGCGCACGGCGTGAAGGCGCGGGTGGTGACCGCGGATCTGGCCGCACCCGACGGAGCCTCGCGAGTGGTCGACGAGGTCCGCCGCCTCGGCCTGGAGATCGAGTTCCTCGTCAACAACGCAGGCTTCGGCACCAGCGGCGCCTTCGTCGAGCTGGACGTGGGACGCGAGTTGGAGATGATCCAGGTCAATGTGGCCGCGCTGGTCACGCTGACGCGCGCCTTCCTGCCCGGGATGGTCGCGCGGCGGCGCGGCCGCATCCTGAACGTCGGCTCGACGGCGGGCTTTCCGCCCGGCCCATTCATGGCCGTGTACTACGCGAGCAAAGCGTTCGTGAACTCCTTCACCGAAGCGCTCTGGTACGAGCTTCGCGGGACCGGCGTGACCGCCACGGTGAGTTGCCCGGGCGCCACGGCCACCGAGTTCGCCGCCGTGGCGGGGAGCTCGCGGTCGCTCCTCTTCCGGCTGGGAGCGGCGTCCCCGGCGACGGTGGCCAGGCAGGGCTACCGCGCGATGAAGAACGGCAAGGCGATGGTCGTCCACGGGCTCAAGAACAAGCTCACGGTGCAATCCCTCCGGATCAGCCCGCGCGCTCTCGCCCGCGCGGTCGCGGCCTCGCTCAATCCACGGCCGGCCGCGAACGCGAGCTGAGCAGCAGGTCAGTGCAGCGGCTCGGACGTGGGACGTTCGAGCAGCTGCGCGAAAAACCCGGTCAGGATCAGGGATGCCCGATGGACTCGCTGACGGATGCTCTCCGGCGAGATCCCGAGGACGGCCGCAGCTTCCTCGACGGAGAGTTGCTCGATCTCCCGCAGCACGAACGCGGCGCGATCCAGGGCGTCGAGGTGCTGAAGCGTCTCCCGGATCCGCTCCCCCACGTCCCGCCGCCCGAACGCGGTCTCGCCGGACTTCGACCAGTCGCTTCCGGCAGAGGTGAGACGCCCGTGGGCATCGAACCTGGGCAGGAAAGCGGCGAGAGACCGGGTGACGCTGCTCGGGACGGAATGAAGCCGGATCAGCGACTCGTTCATCGCCTGGCGATAGAGCGAAGTCCTGAAAGGCACCTCGGAAGGGAACGCCTCGGCGGAGCGCAAAGCCGAAAGGAACGTCGCCTCCGTCATTTCTCCCGCCGCCGACGGGTCGGGCAACATGTTCCACCCGATGCGATGGACGGCGTTCCAGTAGCGGGTCGCCAGCGCGGCGAAAGCGACGGCATCGCCACGCCGCATGCGCTGCGCGAGCAGGTCGTCCACCTGCGCTTCACCTGGATTCATCGGCATCTTTGGCGCACCTCTCGGAGATGGGTCCGGTCTTGGTGGATCACGACGCCGGCGCCGGCTCCGCGGCCGGCCGTCTGGAGCGGAAGAACGCGACGCGGTCCAGCACCTTCTCCTGGAAGTCCTCCAGGTACAGGTAGATGACGGGCGTGATGTAGAGGGTGATGAACTGCGAGACGACCAGTCCGCCGACGATCGCCAGGCCGAGCGGACGGCGCGAGGCCCCGTCGGCGCCGTACCCCAGCGCGATGGGCAGCGCGCCGATGACCGCCGCCACGGTCGTCATGATGATCGGGCGGAAGCGATCGATGCTCGCCTGGTGGATGGCTTGCTCCGCGGTGGCGCCCTCGGCGATGCGCTGCAGCGCGAAGTCCACGATCATGATGCCGTTCTTCTTCACGATCCCCATCAGCATGAACATGCCGACGTACGCATAGAGCGAGGCCTGCTCGCGGAAGATCCAGAGCGTGAGCAGCCCGCCCACCAGCGCCACCGGCAGGCTGGAGAGCACGGTGATGGGGTGCACGTAGCTCTCGTAGAGGACCGCGAGCACCACGTACATGACGAAGACGGCCAGCAGCATGAGGATGGTGAGGTTCCGCACCGTGTCGCGGAAGGTGAGCGCCTCACCCTGCAGGCTGGCCCGCACCGTGGAGGGCACCACCTCGCGCGCGGCGCGCTCGACGAAATTGGTGGCGTCGCCCACCGCCACGCCCGGCTTCAAGTTGAAGAAGAGCGTGACGCTGGTGAACTGGTTCAGGTGGTTCACCGCCTGCGGCCCCAGCGTGGTGCGCCACGTCACCAGCGCGCTGAGCGGCACCAGGTTCTTGCCGTCGTCGGACTTGATGTAGAGGAGCGAGAGGTCCTCGGCGCTCGAGCGCTCCTTGTCCTGGACCTCGAGGATGACCTGGTATTGATCGTCGGGCTTCTTGATCAGGTATTGGTAGTTCTGCGAGTAGGCGTTGCGCAAAAGCCCCAGGATGCGCGTCTCGGATACCCCCAGGATCTTGGCCTGATCGCGCCGGATGTCGATCTCCAGATTTGGCGTGTGGTTGAACCGGTCGGAGGAGAGCGTGGCGAAGCCTGGATAGGGCCGCAGCTTCTCCATCAGCTTGTCGGCCGCTTCGTAGACCTGGTCGGGGTTCACGCCCGAGATGGAGAAGGCGTACTGGCCTTGGTTCTGGCTGGTGGCCCCCGTGCTGATCTGCAGCACGGGGTACGGCCGCAGGAACGGGAAGACGCCCGGGATGGCGGCGATCCGTCCCATCAACCGGCCGGCGACGGTGGAGACGGGCGGCCGCCGTTCCCCCTGGTCGAGGAAGATGTACGTCAGGCCCTGGTTCGAGGAGAGGAATGCGCTGAGCCCCGTGACGGAGATGGACCTGTTCACGGCCGGCTCGTCGCGCACCACCTGGCTCACCTTTTCTTGAAGGGCCTGCATCTGCTGCGGGGAGGAGCCCTCCTGGGCGATGAACACCCCGTTCACCACGCCGCTGTCCCCTTCCGGCAGGAAGGTCTTGGGGACCACGATGAAGAGCGCGACGGTGCCGGCGAGGCAGACTGCCCAGATGCCCGCGGAGATCCAGCGCCGGCGCAAGAACCAATCCAGCGACCGACCGTAGAACGCGAGCACCCTCTTCTCGATGCGGCCGACGGCGCGCTCCATCCAGGTCTGCTTCGCGCCGTGCCCGCGGTCGGCGAGCATTCGCGAGGTCATCAGCGGGGTCAGCGTGAGCGACACGATGCCCGAGGCGAAGATGGAGATCACGATGGTGATGGCGAACTCGCGGAAGATGCGGCCCACCAGCCCGGGCATGAACACCAGCGGGATGAACACCGCCGCCAGCGAGATGGTCATCGACAGGATGGTGAAGCTGATCTCCTTGGCGCTGTGCAGGGTCGCCTCGAGCGCTTTCTCTCCGCGCTCCATGCGGCGGACGGTGTTCTCGAGGAAGACGATGGCGTCGTCCACCAGGAACCCGATGGCCAGGGTCAGCGCCATCAGCGAGAGGTTGTCCAGGCTGTATCCGAGCAGCTTCATGGCGATGAAGGTGAGCAAGAGCGACAACGGCAGGGCGACGGCCGGGATCAGCGTGTCGGTCGCTCGGCCGAGGAAGAGGAAGATGACCGCGACCACCAGGACGAACGCGATGATCAGCGTCTCGCGCACGTCGTTCACGCTGTTCACGATGGTCTGCGAGCGATCGTAGATGAGCGTGGCCCGGACCGAGCCCGGCAGCTCGGCATTGATGCTCGGCAACAGGTCGCGCACGCTCTTCGCGACTTCCACCGCGTTCGCGCCGGCCTGCCGGGTGACCGCCACGACGGCCGTGGCGGACGGGATCTCGTACCCGCGGGCCCAGAAGAGCAGCTTGACCCGCTCGTCCTGGACCGTCTCGGTGGCGCTCGCCACGTCGCGCAGGTAGACCGGCGCGCCGTTGCGCGTGCCGACGATGAGCGAATCGTAGCTGTCTGGACCCTCGAGTTGGCCGCGCGGCGAGAGCAGGGTGGTGCCGCTGGGCCCGTCGAGCTGGCCGGCGCCGGTGTAGCTGGTCCCGGCCTTGATCGCAGAGGCGAGGTCGTCGACCGAGATGTCGCGCGCCGCCATCGCCGAAGGATCGGCCTTGATGCGCACCGCGGACTTGCTGCCGAAGACGCTCACGCGGCTCACGCCGGGCAGGATGCTGATCCGCTGCCCCACCTGCGTGCTCGCGTAGTCGTAGAGCCGCCCCGCGGTGACCGAGTCGCTGGTCAGCGCGATGTACATGATCGGCTGATCGTTCGGGTTCGTCTTGGAGAACGTGGGCGGCGAGGGCAGGTCCACGGGGAGGCTCCCGGTCGCCTGGGTGATGGCCGTCTGCACGTCCGTTGCGGCGGCGTCGAGCGATTTGCTCAGGTTGAATTGCAGCGTCAGCTGCGCGTGTCCCTGCGTGCTCTTGCTGGTGACCAGCTCGAGCCCGTTGATCTGCATGAACTGCCGCTCGAGCGGTGTGGCCACGTTGGCCGCCATCGTCTCGGGGCTGGCCCCGGGATAGTCGACGTTGACCTGGATGACCGGATAATCGACCGTGGGCAGGTCGTTGACCGGCAGTTGGAAGTAGCAGAGGACGCCGAAAAGGATCGCGGAGACCGTGAGCACCACGGTCATCACCGGGCGGCGGATGAACGGCTCGGAGAGGTTCATGGCTGGCTCCTGACCCGGCCGCCGGGCGTGACGCCGAGTTGGCCTGCGGTGACCACGCGCTCGCCGCCTTTCAGGCCTTCCGCGACCGCGACCAGGTCTCCCTGGCGTTGCCCGACGGTGACCGGGCGCAGCTCCGCCGTAGAGTCGTCCTTCACGACGTAGACGAAGGGCCCCTTCGCCGAGGTCTGCGTCGCGCTGGCGGGGACCAGCACCGCGCCCTTCTGCGTACTGAGCACCAGGCGGACCTTGACGAATCGCCCGGGCCAGAAGCGCCAGTCGGCGTTGGCGATGGTCGCCCGCAGCTTCACGGTGCCGGTGCCGTCCTGCACGGCGTTGTCGAGGAAGGTGAGCGTCCCGCCGCGCGGCTGGTCGGGCCCGTCGGGAAGCCGCACCTCGACCCTGGCCTGCCCGCCCGCGATGGCGCGCTGGACGGAGGTGAGATCGTTCTCGGGGATGGTGAAGTCCGCGTACATCGGGTCCAGCCGCTGGATCACCAGGAGCCCGCCCGGAGCGCCCGGGCCGACCACGTTCCCCATGTCCACCAGCCGCTGCCCGGCCCGTCCGTCGATGGGCGAGCGGATGAAGCAGTACTCGAGGTTCAGCTTCGCGGTGTCCACGGCCGCCCGGCTGAGCCGGACCTGGGCCTCGGAAACGGCGACCGCGCTGCGGCGCGAGTCGTGGTCCTGCTGCGAGATGGCGTCGGTCTCGAGCAGCGCCCGGACGCGCGCGAACTCGAGCCGGGCGAGCTCCAGCTCCGCCAGGTTCCGCGACAGGCTCGCCTCGGCCGAATCCAGCTGCGCCCGGTAGGGACGCGGGTCGATGGTGAAGAGCAGGTCTCCGCGCTTCACGGTCGCGCCGTCCTTGACGTGGATTTCCGTGATGCGCCCGGAGACCTGCGGCTGGATGGTGACCACCTCCGGCGCCACGTTCTTGCCGATCTGGTCGAGGTACACCGGCACGTCTCGCTGGACAGCCGTGGTCACCGACACCGGCGCCGGTGGCCGCTGCGGTTGGGCCGGCTGGCCCCGCGCAGGGGGTTGGGCACCTTCCACCCGCTTGCAGGCGGGCGCGAGCGCGAGCACACCGAGCACGAGCAATTGCATCTGGTTGGTCATGGCATTCCATTCCTTCCACTGTCTGCGAGGAGGCTGTGTCCCGACGAAAGGCGTAGCTGCGCGCGCGCGTTCACCAGGTCCGCGTCCGCCTGGATCCGGCTCACCTCGGCGTTGAAAGCGTCGCGCTGCGCCTGCAGGAGGTCGAGCTGCGTGATCGTCCCGGCGCGGTACCGCTCCCGCGCCTGCGAGGCGGCGTGGACGGCGGCCTCGCGTCCCGCGCGCGCGGAGCGGCTGCGGGCGATGCCGGCGACCACCGTGTTCCATTCGCGGTGGATCGCGTCGCCGGCCGACAGCAACGCGCGCAGCTCGCGGGCGCGGGCTGCGTCCGCGGCTGCATCCTGCGCCCGGATGTCGGCGAAGCTGGTCAGGTCCAGGGTCCAGGTCAGGGTCAGTGCGGCCTGGTACGACCAGTCGTGTCCGGTGAATCCCGGAGCGTTGGTCCCGTGCTCGGTG
>WNGG01002606.1_pt1 | contig 27612 bp, 16 predicted proteins | sample 5400661 | NCBI WGS metagenome assembly WNGG01 (sample SAMN13153372, study PRJNA577476) | soil metagenome | isolation source: 100 cm soil or saprolite under Garry oak tree replicate 1 | place: USA:California | collected 2016-06-15
CTGGTCCAGGGGCATGGCGTAGGGCTGGATGCCGCCGCCCCAGTAGATGCCGGCGGTGATGCCGACCGCAGGGTCATAGGTGTAGGAATCGCGCACCTCCTGCGGGGAATCATACGCCTGCCGGCTGAGCTTGCCGCCGGGGTGCAGGTGCATCTCGGTGGACTGCGCCCGCGCCAGCGGCCACTCGGCCTCGTGGCGCCAGAAACCGGCGTCCTCGATGTACATGCGCTCTTCCGGCTCCTTGTACTTGCGCACCCACAGCACCACCGGTGGCTCCTGCATCACGCCCGTATCTTTGCCCTTCAACCATTGGTCGAACCATTTCAACAGCTCGCGCCTGCCGTCGATGCGCGGGCCGGGAACCGCTTCCTCTGGCCAATAGTGGCCCCAGGGGCCGACGAGCACGCGCTTGGGCACCTTTATCTTGGAGAAGGCGCGGAGGATTGGCGTGGGGTAGCAGTCGGCCCAACCGCTCCATAGCATTACCGGCACCTTGATTCGGCTGTAGTCGGGCTGGAGTGACTGTGACGTCCAGTATGACCCGTGCTGCTGGTGCGTGATAAAGCCCAGGCCCCAGGGCACGTTCTTCTCCAGCCGCTCTCGCCAGATGTCGCTCCACTTCTCACCCACCAGTTCGATGTCGGGAGGGGCGAAGTTCATCGCGGTCATCAGCGGCGAGAAGGTATCAAACATGTAGGGGCGCAGGGCGCCGCCCGGGTAGGTCCAGTCGAGGTACACGTCGTCGTTGGAAGAGCCGACCACGAGCGTCTTCAGGTGCGGCGGATTCTGCACGCCCACCTGCCACTGCACCACGCCGCCGTAGGACATGCCCCACATGCCGACGTTGCCATCACACCAGGGCTGCGCCGCGATCCATTCCACCATGTCGTAGGCGTCCCGGCGTTCCTGGTCGGAATAGATGTCCTGGCTCGATCCGGCCGAATTGCCAGTGCCGCGAACATCGAAGTAGACGACCGCATAGCCCCGCTCGGCGAAATAGGTCGGCCCGTCCCAGCGGTGGTTGTACTTGAGGTCTGAGTGGGCGTCCTTGACGTTGGGCAGCCAGCGGTAGGGCGTGTAGCTCATGATGGCGGGGAACCGGCCATCGGCATCCGGCCGGACTACGACTGCGGCCAATTCGACACCATCGCGCAGGAGTACGCGCACGTGACGATCCACGCGCGCTTTGTATGTCGGTTGGGAGAGTCGGACCGCGTCATGCTGCTGTCCAAACACCGCTTTGCCTTGCGGCGTGGACCCTGCGTCACCTGCTTCCGCCATAGCAAACTCCCATCCAACAAACACCGCTTTGCCTTGCGACGCGGGTCCTGCAACCGTGAACACGGCGAAGTTCAGCGTGGCGGCGCAGAAGGATTGAACTCGTTGTTCTTTGTCAGCAGCGTAACGGCCGCCTTCCGGGCGGCCATTACGATACTCCAAGAAACCTCTTCCGTGAAGCGGGCGTTCCCGCAAGAAGCATAGCCGATGCGATAGCGGTGGTGGCCCTGCGTTAGCGAGTATCTCTTTCTCCCTGACCGGCGGTTTACGTAACCACGCTTCTCAAGCGTGTACAGCGGGCGGAACGCCGAGCTGTAGGTGAGGCCGGTGCGGCGGGCCACCTCGGTGATCGAAACCTCTTCCTCGCTGTTGCTGAAACTTTCCAGCACGCCTAACAGCTTGGCGGCTGCTTCCACGAAGGAGTGGGATTCCAATCGTTCCTTCATACGCAAACACCCGGTTTCTTCATTTCCCGGGCTGGCGGTCCGAACATCCGGAAGACACTGCTCAATTTCACCGCGAGGCGAAGAAACTCCAGCGCAGGCCGGAGCTGAACAGCGAGCGGAGCTCGGCAATCATGTGCGGCCGGCCTGATTTCCAGCGGTTGGCCACGGCGCTCTCGAAACCAGGAAACCTAGCTTATCCTAATCCAAGATCTCCAAGAAACCAGCTGCCAGATCGAGATCGGGTAGGGAGCGTCTTGCGATTGCCAAGCCGGCGTACGGCCGGGGATGGAAGTTCATCGTTCGAACAAACAGCGACCGACCGCCAGTTCGCCGGAAGAGGCCCGGCTGCCTCTGTGTTACTGTAGACGTGCAAGGTTCCAGAGGACGGTGGAAATGGGAGGCTACAGGCTGGGTGTTGATATTGGCGGGACCTTTACCGACCTGGTGATGTTGGACGAGGCGACCGGCGAGCTACGGCAGGTCAAACTGCCGAGTACGCCGCGCGACCCTTCGATAGGCTTCACAGACGTACTGAACCGGGCGTTAAAGGAGTCGGGGTCTTCGGCGCGGGCGATCACCTGCCTGATTCACGGGACGACAGTGGCCACCAACACGATCATCGAAGGCAAAGGCGCTCATGCCGCGCTGATCACCACCGAGGGTTTTCGCGACGTGCTGGAGATTGCGCGACAGATCCGGCCGCGCCTCTACGACATTTTCTGCGAGAAACCGAAGCCGCTGATCCCGCGCTACCTTTGCTACGGCGTTCCCGAGCGAATCGACTACGCCGGCCAGGTGGTGCGGCCGCTCGACGAGGACGCGGTACGTGAGGTGGTGCGGGCCATTCGCAAGGAGAACGTGGAGGCCGTCGCCGTTTGCCTGCTGCACTCCTACGTCAACCCGGCGCACGAGAGGCGGGTGGGCGCAGTCATTGCGGAAGAGTTGCCTGCCGTATTCGTGTCGCTTTCCTCGGAACTGTGTCCGGAGATGCGCGAGTACTTCCGTGCGAGCACGACGGTCATCAACGCCCGCGGGCGGGATCATCTCCTCGCAGGTGGCGCGGCGCGAGCCGGTGCACCTGGTGGAGTCGGGACCGGCGGCGGGCGTGATCGCGGCAACGCACCTCGGCATGCTGGTCGGCGTCCGGAACCTGATCGGCTTCGACATGGGAGGCACGACGGCGAAAGCCAGCCTCGTCGAGAACGGCGTTCCCAAGGTGGCAGGGCATTTCGAGGTTGGCAGCCACGCTGTCGCCGAAAGCCGGGGCGCGGGCTATCCGGTTCGGACGCCGGTGTTGGACCTGGTGGAGATCGGCGCGGGCGGGGGCAGCATCGCATGGGTCGATCCGGGCGGGGGGCTGCGAGTAGGGCCGCAGAGCGCCGGGGCGGACCCCGGGCCGGCCTGCTACGGACGCGGCGGCGACCAGCCGACGATCACCGACGCGAACCTGCTCCTGGGACGCCTCAACCCGGGATACTTCCTGGGCGGCGAATTTCCGCTCTATCCTGAGTTGGCGGAGAAGGCCGTAGGGCAGTTGGCCGAGCGGCTCGGGCTGAGCCCGCAAGAGGCAGCCAACGGAATCATCGAAATCGCCAACAGCAACATGGTAGGCGCCCTCCGGCTGGTCTCGGTGCAACGGGGGTTCGACCCGCGCGAGTTCATGCTGGTGGCATTCGGCGGCGCAGGGCCGGTCCACGCCAACGCGCTGGCACGCGACCTTTCGATTTCCAAGGTGCTCATCCCCATGGGCCCCGGTGTCACCACGGCGCTCGGCCTGCTGGTTTCCGACATCAAGCACGACTATGTCCGCGGGTACATCCGCCCGACCGCGACACTGGACTTCGCGCACGTGAACCGGCTCTTCGAAGAGATGGAAGGGCAGGGCGGGAAGGTGCTTGCCGCAGAGGGGATCAACGGGAACGCGATGCGGTTCACTCGCTACGTGGACATGCGGTACGTCGGGCAGTCATACGAGCTGATGATCGAGTCGCGCAACTGCGAACTCGAACCGGCAGACATCGGCAGGCTCAACCAGGCGTTCTTCCGGCAGCACGAGCGCGCCTACGGCTACGCTGTCACCACCGAGCCGACCGAGGTGGTCAACCTGCGTGTGACGGCGACCGGCTTAATTACACGGCCGCAATTGCGGCGCGTGCCGGCCGGCGATGCGGACTCCTCAGCGGCGATCAAGGGTAAGCGGGAAGTGTACTTCAGCGAAGCAGGCCGCCGTGCATCCTGCAAGGTCTACGACCGCTACAAGTTGAGGGCCGGAAACTGGATCGACGGGCCGGCCATCATCGAGGAGGCCGATTCTACCGTCGTGATCCACCCCGGCTTCGGCGCTGGAGTGGACGCCTACGGGAACATCCTGATCCAGGAGTAAAAGCGTATGTCGAAAGGGGCGAAACCCAGGCCAGTCGCGCGGGAACCACAGCCGACCGGGCTGAGAATGGATCCGATCCGGTTCGAGGTGATGCGCAGCGCCTTCACGGCGGCGGCGGACGAAATGGCGGCCGCGCTGCGCAAAGCAGCTTACTCGACCAACATCAAAACGCGCGCCGACTTTTCGTGCGCCCTGTTCGATTCCCAATTGCGCCTGATCGCCCAGTCGTTCACACAACCGGTGCACCTTGGCTCAATGCCGCGCGTGGTGCCCTCGGCGGTGGGCAAGTACGGCGTGGAAAAGCTGGGGCCGGGCGATGCGCTGGTAATAAACAACCCTTACTGCAACGCTGTGCACCTGAACGACGTCACGGTCATCGCGCCGTTCTTCAGCGGGAACCAGCTTCAGGGGTATGCGGCGACGATCGCGCACCACGTGGACATCGGCGGCTATGCGCCGGGCGGGTTTTGCATCTCCACCGAAGTGTACCAGGAAGGCGTGATCATACCGGTGGTCAGGCTGGTGGCGGAAGGCAAAATTGTGGAAGACGTCTTCAGCCTGATCCTGGCCAACATTCGCTCGCCGCGCCAGTCGGCGGGTGACTTCCGTGCGCAGATTGCCGCAGCCCTTCTGGGCCAGAAGCGGATGGCGGAAATCATCGCAAAGTTCGGCGACGAGACGGTCAAAGTATTTGTGGAGGAGCTGATCGAGCACACGGAGCGGTGGTCCCGCCAGCAAATCGGGGCGCTGGCGCAGGGCGAGTACTACGCGGAGGCTTACCGCGATGACGACGGCGTGACGGACAGACCCATCCGCCTGGTGCTGCGTGGCGCGGTTCGGGACGGCGAAGTTTTCTTCGACCTCACAGGAAGTGACGAGCAACGGGAATCGCCCATGAACTGCACGCTCACGCAAACTTACTCGGCATGCGCCTATGTGGTGAAGTGCCTCATCGACCCGGATATTCCCACCAACGACGGTTTTTACCGCCTGGTACACGTGGAGGCGCCGGAGGGGACGGTGGTCCACGCCCGCCACCCGGCCGGCGTGGTGGGCGGCTGGGAGATCGCGATGCGCCTTTGCGACCTCGGCTTCAAGCTCTTCTCCGACGCCATGCCGGACAAGGTGATGGCCTGCACGAAGAGCATCAATTGCCACATGGCTTGCGGAGGCAGAGACCCGCGCGACGGAGAGTACTACACCTTTCTGGAAACGCTGGGAGGCGGGTACGGGGCGCGGCCGAACAAGGACGGCATGGACGGCGTACAAGCGCATTTCCAGAACACAGAGAACTCGGCAATCGAGGAGACGGAGAACAACTACCCCTTCATGATCACGCGGTACGAGTTGATTCCCGATTCGGAGGGCGCCGGTCGCTACCGCGGTGGGCTGGGCATCCGGCGCGACTGGATGTTCCGCGACCATGAAAGCACGCTGACGATCTTTTCCGACAGCCGCAAGTTCCCGCCTTGGGGGTTGTTCGGCGGCGGCAGCGGCGCTCCTTCGCGCTACATCCTGAATCCCGATGCCGAAGCGACGGAACTGCCGTCGAAGGTCACCGCGCGGCTTAAGCCGAACTCCGTAATCAGCTATCGGACACCGGGAGGCGGCGGCTACGGCCCGGCTCTGGAACGCGACCCGCAACGGGTCTTGGCCGACGTCATTGACGGGAAGGTGAGTGTGGACCGAGCCCGTGAGGCGTACGGAGTGGTCGTGGACCCGTTGACCCGCAGTGTGGACCCGGAAGCCACGCGGCAACTGCGCGAGCAGATGACCGCGCGGAAAGGAGTCGGGCAATAACAGAGACCGCGGACGCCGTCGTCATCGGCGGCGGGGAATCCTTGGCACGAGCACAGCGTACCACCTCACACGGTTGGTGTTCGGCAAGGCCGTGCCGTTGTTTAGGGAGCGCGAAGGGAGGCGTTTGGATGCAAACGGCGGATGTGGTTGTCATCGGGGCGGGTATCAACGGAGCGGCCATCGCATACAATCTCGCGAAGCGCGGCCTGAAGAACGTGGTGCTCGTTGAGAAACACCTGCTGGCTTCCGGCGGAACGGGCAGGTCGGCCGCCTTTCTGCGCCAGCACTATTCGAACGAAGAGTTGGTGCGGATGGCGAAGCGGTCGGTGGAGATTTTCCGCAATTTCGACGACATGATCGGAGGCGATTGCGGGTACGTGCAGTGCGGTTGGGTTTTCCTGGTTCCCGAGGGCGTGGCGGAGGCCTTCATGGGCAACGTGGCCATGCAGCAACGGCTGGGCGTGGACACGCGAGAGATCAGCAAGGAGGAACTGAAGGAGCTCGAACCGCGCGTCAACCTGGCGGACGTGGACAGAATCTGTTACGAGAAAACGACGGGGTACGCGAACCCCCACGACTCTACCTACTGCTACGTCCAACGCTTCCGGGAGCTCGGCGGCACGCTGATGCATATGACGCCGGTGCAGGGCTTGATGATCGAGAACGGCGCGGTGAAAGGCGTGCGGACCAGCCGGGGCGACATCGCCACTGGCGTGGTGATCAACGCGGCCGGGCCATGGGCCCACATTGTCGGGCAGTGGGCAGGGTTGGACGTTCCCATCCAGGTGACGCGGGAGACGGAAATCATCCTGGAGACCGCCGATGTGGACGGGCCGCCGAGGCTGGCGTTCTCCGATATGGCGAAGGCCATCTACTACCGGCCGGACGGCGGCACCCGCACGCTGCTGGGCCGCGGTTTCCCCAAGCCGTATGAGTTTGTGGATCCAGACCACTTCAAAGAACAGGCGGACATCGATTTCCTCGACGACATGTCGCGCCGCTTCGTCGAGCGCTTCCCCGGCTTCGAAAAGGCGTTGTTCATCAACTCTTACGTCGGCCTCTACGACGTCACTCCAGACTGGTATCCCATCCTCGGGAAGGTGGAGGGCCTCAGGGGCTTTCACATGTGCGCGGGATTCAGCGGGCACGGCTTCAAGCTGGGTCCGTGCATCGGCGAGCTGATCGCCGAGGAGATAATCGACGGCAAGGCGGAGAGTGTGGACATTTCACGGTTCAGCCTGTCGCGGTTCTCGCGCGGCGAACTGTTCAGGGCCGCGTACGGGGGCAACCGCGCATAGGCGTGCGGGCGCCACTGGGACAAGCGTTATCAAAATACGAAAAATGCGGTGGTGGGTCTGCGGACTGCTGTTCCTCGCAACTGCCATCACCTACATCGACCGGCAGACCCTTCGATTGTGGCGCCCGCCATCAGCCAGGAATTCTCCCTGAGCAACGAGGACCTCGCGCGGATCTTGTCCGACTTGCGATAAGTGAGGCCCTTCAGGCCTGGACCATGAGGATAGGAAATTTGAGTTTCGTGCCAGAAACCAGTTAAGGGCTCGCGCAGAAAGATCTTGTCCCAGGCAACCGGATCGGCGTAATGTCGTCCGTGGTGGAAATTCCAAATATTTTTCATCGTCTGTTCCACCAGCTCCATCCCGCTCACCAGGAAAAGGTTGGCCCGGTACAGCACCCCTAAATCCGACGGGTGATCCACCACCTCGGCAAATTTCTCCGTAGTCTTCCTTCCTAATTGCCTCGCCTCCGTAAACAGGGCGATGCTGTCGTCCATTCGCCGTAAGAAGTCCTGTTGATCTGACCTGCTGCGTAGCCGGAAGGCCTCTCCAAAGGCAATGTAGGCACGCCGTGCCGTGATCAAGGTCTGCAGGAGTAGGATGTAAGACTCGGTCTTGTTGCGCAGGTAATTCAACTCTTCGCGCCCGCGCGGTGCCACATTCTGTGAAGCCTTCTCCAGCGACCGCAAAGCTCCCTTCAACATGTCCACACTTTGTGTGAAGTAGCGAATGCTGTCGTGGCTCTGGCTAATGAATTTTTCCCAGCCCACAGGCCCCTCGAAAGGATTGGGCTGCCTGTAGAGCTGATAGGCTGTGGCAATCTCGGGGAGCACACTGCAGCAATTGAAGTTGGATCGGCCTACCCAACCCAGAAACTCCTCGTTCTCTTCCAGAGTTTCGAAGGCTGCCATCATGTCCTGTTGCGCCTGCTCACCGAATATTCTTCGGGAGTATTTCGCGTAGAACTCCTTAGGCTTCAGCTTCGGATTCCAGGCGCCTTCGGCCCAATAGCGGTAGTTAGTTTCGGTGCCCCGGGCCCGGTTCAACTGGCCGACCAAGCCCGTCACCCCGTTCTCCGCTGACCCTTCCAGCGCCCGATCTTTGTCATAGAGGTTTACGTTGAACTGCATTCCGAACATGGCACTGTCGTCATCCAAGCGGTGCACTAAACTCCGCTCCCGTTCGCCCATCCCGCCGAAGTACTGCATAGGCACTCCTTGGGGCGTCGAGATGGCCCGTGACTCCATGCTGAAGAACGGCACAGTCTTGGGGAACATCTTGTCTAAGATGGGCATGAGATATCCGCGAAAAATTGTGCCAATACTCAGCCTCACGTTCGGTGCGATGCGGTCCCGTGCCTCGAGCATCTTTCGGATGATGTGTATCGAACCGATATTGGAATCAAGGACGATGTCGGGATCCCGCTCGTAAGCCGTGTAAGGCGCCCATAACTTAAGAAGCGCGTCGTACTTGGGCCGCTCGCTCAGAAAAAGAGACTGGCTGCGCTCGTCTGAACAGTCCGGATAAAGTTCTGGGATCCACAGCAGAAATCCTTCGGCATCCGGATAGGTGGTGGCCAGAGCTTTTAGACGGCTTTCGTTGATCTCGTGCAGAATGGGGTCGGCCGGGCACATCTGGGTCCCCAGAATTGGGTGGAACGGCAACTGTGAATTGGCGGCTCGAGTGGCATAACGCGCCAGGTTGCCGGGCAAGGTGGTGGGATCAAAACTTAGTGTCATTTTGATCTTGCGAGTCTTGGCATACCGGATCATTTCGTTGAGGAAGTCTCTGGCCACCTGGAAAGCCTGCTCGGGAGTTTCCACATCTTGAAATTCCCGCGGAGCCATCCGTGTCCGGCCGTCAAAGAGATGTTGACCTACAGGAAGGTCCTTAATCAGATAAGAGCCGTAGTGATAGCGCCACAGCATGTAGCCGCTCTCTTTTCCTGTGGCGTCGCCCAAGAGCTTGTGCTCGCCCCGATACTCGAAATCGATCCAGGGTTCGTGCTCAAACCAGCCAAAGTTAAGGTAATTCATCTTCAGTTTAGCCATCTGGTCCAGAAAGGCCTTGACCTGCGACAGATGCCAGATACTGCGGTTCGGGTAAATGCTCGATATTGCCAGACCTCGACGCGGGAAGGGGGTTTCAACGCGAGCACTAAGAGCAGGCAGTCGCAGATCCTTGGTTTTCTCTGGCAAGATGTCTTTGTTGAACATGAAGGTCACGCCGAGTTGCTCCAGCAGTTCGTAAGCCGCGTACATAGTTGAGGCTTCGTCATTACCTCCCACGACCAAGATCTTCCGCCCGGGTAGCCTGGCGGTCTGCAAGACAAAGCCGTCCGATTTCAGACCGGAAAAGCTCACTAATCCTTTTCCCGCAGCCTGCTGAACCAAGCTGTTGACGGTAGGTCCTCCGAGCAGAATCCACAGTCCGACCGACTTAGCCGTAGGCTGTCCGACCGAGCTGATTTCCAATGCGGCACCGGTGATGGCTGTGATGTAGCGCTGGAGCTCTTCGGCCACAAAGCGGTGGAATGGGGTGACATTGTTGCCGATCACAATGACTGCTTGGGGCTCCCCGTCACGAACTAGATAGTCGGCTGGCGCTGAGCTGGCTGTCTGTCCATGAGAAGACCTTAAAGGGATGACAGTCAGGGCGCAAATCACAAATTTATTTATTATCCGTGCCTTGGGAAAGTTCATACAATCGTCCTTAGATTGGAGTCTCAGCCTTTACACAACGAGCTTTAACCCAGCATTATTTATTCGCTGCTGGGCACAGCGACACTACCGTCAGCGGTACTCTAGCTTAGCTACCAGCTAAGAGTCGGCGGCCGAGGAACGAATCATGCCAGCGGACACAAAAAAAGCTATGCTCCACTTTACCAAATAAACTTAAGGCCAAACTGAATGGCACGCGCCAGTCCTGCGCTGCTGATTATGCCGAAGCTGCTGGACTCTAAGGTGGTGTCCGGGCGGCCGAGGTTAACAAAATTGAAGGCGTTAAAGAACTCGGCACGAAATTGGAGGCTCTTTGACTCGCTGATCGGAAAATTTTTGTTCAGTGAAAGATCCACGTTTTTGTATCCAGGCCCATCTAAATACTGAACCCCGGCGTTGCCATAAGTCCTGAAGGCCGGGAGCGCAAAGCACCCGGTATCAAACCATCGTTCGCGCGTGCGCTGGTCAGGTGGCAGATTGCCGTTACAGATCCGGTTAGGGAAGTGGTTGAAAATAGCTCCGGTATCGGAGGGGTCCGCTATCGTATCGACGTGGAATGCGGTGCCGGATTGGAGGTTGAAAATACTATTGACCTGCCAACCGTGGAACACCTGCCTGGCCACACCGCTTTTCAGGTTTTGTCCGAGCGGCAGTTCGTAGCTCATGCTGTAAACAAAAAGGTGGCGGATGTCGAAAACACTGCGGCCGCGATCCAGATCGCCAAGACGATAGTTTCGCGTCGCTTTCGCATCAAAGGAGTCGTTATCTAAAGCCTTCGACCAGGTATAAGAGGTCTGAAAGGTCAACCCGTGGCTGTAGACCTTGCGTAGCGTTAACTGCAGACCGTTGTAGCTGGAATTGCTAAAGCCCCGGTCGTCCAAAATAAAGGAAAAACGAGGATAAGGCCGGCGCTCTTCTAATGGCCTAGTGTCATTAAGGGCAGGGAGCGGCGCAACGTTCGAGTCAACGCGCTTGGACAGCTTCGTACCCTTTGAACCAATGTAGGCGCCTTCTAGAAACAGGTCACCGGGCAATGTGCGCTGCATGCTTAAGGTCCACTGCTGGACGTAGGGACTCCTTCGGTCGCTCAGCACAAACAGCGCAATGCCTTCGTAGGAGTTAGGGTCAAGGACATTTACATCGGGAAACAACTTCGAAATATCAATCGTGGGCACATTTTGGTCGCTGACTAACGTCTGACCTACAATGAAGGGAGGGAAATTCCTCTGGAAGGCCCATTCGTTCCCAGGGAGCCGGTCATAGAAAATACCGTAGCTGCTGCGAATGGCCCATTTTTGACTCCCCCCTGGCGCCCAGGCAAAGCCGAACCGGGGGGCAAAATCATTACGGTCAGGTGTTAGCAATCCGCGGGAAACTCCGTCCCTTCCCGCCAGCAGAATCTTGCCAGTGCTAAAGTCAAAAGTCCCGATGTGGTCGTACTTTTCAATCAGCGGCTGGGTGTACTGATAGCGCAAGCCAAAGTTCAGGGTCAGGTTTTTGGTGAGTTTAAAGTTGTCGTTGACATAAGCATCCCACCAGGTTCCTCTTCGGTAAGCAGCGGGAGCGTTATTCTGTCCCCCGGCAACGAACGGCGCACCCAACAAGTAATCCGCCACCGAGTGACCGCTGAATTGCCCGGTAAATGTAAGACTCCCGCTCTGCTGGAACGCACCAATATCACGGAACTGCACACGGATGACCTGGCCGCCTAGAGTGATGTTGTGCCGACCGCGGGTGTAAGCCAGATTGTCAATGAAGTGATAGTTGTTGTTTAAGGTGATAACACAATTTTGAAAGGTAAACCCAAAGGTACCAAATCCCGCCAGATCGACTGCTGTGACGCCGTTGCATAGGGGGTTCTGGTTAAGATTTTTGAGACCCAACGCGACTGGCCAATTGGGGCTGCTGACCGCCCCCTCGGGAGTACTCGTAAATAAGACTGCCCGATCCAAACCCGAGCGAACATCGTTGACAAGGTTCGGACTGAAAACATGAGTCCACGCCAGGACGGCGTTGCGCGTGTTGAATGGACTGCTAGAGCCGTTGAAAGGTAAAATACTTGTCCCAAATTGGTCCGAGTTTGAAAGAGAAAGCCGGCCGAAAACCTTGTTACGGTCAGAAGAGTTCCAGTCCCCTCGGATATCATATTTATAATCATTCTGCACGAACCGGGTATTCCCGATTCGATTGAAGGGGCCGTCAGTTAAGGGCGTCGGTGGCGGGATAAATTGGTTATACGTTTTGGCAAACGGGCTAATACGATCTGCGGGAATGATGTTTCCCTGGAAAGGCCGCCGGGTGCCTGTATTCGGAACATAGGTAAGGGGGTCGTAAATGATCGTTGCTGGCAGCAACGCGGAAAAGTCTCCGTTCAGCATGGCCGGGGTGGGCACAATGGCCCGCTCACCCGTGAAAGTTCGGCGGATTCGCTGTCCCTCATAAGCGCCAAAAACAAACACTTTGTCTTTTACGATCGGTCCTCCGGCCGCCACCCCAAACTGGTTCTGGCGGTTGGGGCCTTTGCCCTGCGCGAAAGCGTTGCGGGCGTCCAACTTGTCGTTCCTCAAAAACTCCCAGGCCGCCCCGTGGAATACGTTGGTCCCTGATTTCGTCACCACATTCACTACAGCGGGAAGCCCGTACTCGGGGCTGAAGTATCCCTGCTGCACCTTGAACTCGCTGATGCCCTCTAGTACCGGCTGGGTCCCCACCGCAGCATAGAAGTTGTGTTTGCTGGGGATGCCGTCGAACAAAATGTCGTTCGATCCCTCCCGCATCCCGGACACGGCGACAGCAACCCCGGGCCGGCCGCCGGACAAACCCGTTGCATTACTCTCGACGTTTCCGACAGCCGGATTGACTGCGCCGGCCGACAAATAGGCCAAACTCAGAAAGGAGCGTCCGTTGAGCGGCAGTTCCACGATTCTCCTCTCCTCGATGACGTTTCCCAAAGAGGCGGTTTCAGCGTTGACCGCAACCGGGTTAGCCTCCACATTGACGGTCTGAGTCACTTCGCCAACCTGCAGGACAATGTCTTGCCGGCGTTGCTCGTCTACGCGTAGGACCAAATCATTTATTGTTGATGTACGAAATGAGACCAGTTCTGCCTTCAGAGTGTAAACTCCAGGCTGTACAAAGACGAATCGGTAATTCCCATTGTTGTCACTGTTGATCCTGCGGACTTCGTTGGTTTGAGTGTTGGTTAAAGTCACAGCAACGCCAGATACTACTGCCCCAGACGGGTCGGTAATCGTTCCCAACACCTCACCGCTGCTTTTTTGAGCCGCAGCTTTGCCAGCTGCGCACAAAAACAGGATAAGCCCTATCCAGATAGATCGGCTTTTCATAAGGAGCCTCCCCAACGGCTAATTTTCCGAAAGAAACCTATTTCATTGTCGCTGGTCAAACTGCTCTGGACCTGGCCGTGATCTCTTCGGCGTCTCTCCGAAGCTAGGGATCACGCATTGAGGAAAGTGGCCTCGTCATGTGACGTCGGAGATTTTCTCCAGGGTCTTGCGTCCCTGCTCAACATGATTGCGGAGGAGCTGCTCCGCCAGCTCGCCGTCCTTTCGCTCGAAGGCCTCGATAATTTGTCGATGCTCCCCGGTAGAATGGTGCATGCGGCCGGGCATGTTGAGCGAGAATATGCGAAATCGGTAGATCTGCTCCTTGTAGCTGGACACCAGGCTCGAGAGCCTCTGGTTGGTGCATCTGTCCAGGAAAGTCTGATGGAATTCGGTGTTCAGGTTCATGAAGGTGGAAGCGTCGCCCGCCTTGGCAGCCTTCACCATTTGGCGGTCCAGTTTCCTAAGCTTGCGAATATCGGCTGGCTCCATATTGGCGGCAGCGATCCGAGCGGCGAGCCCTTCCAGGGCAGCAACAATCGGATAGATTTCACCGAGATCCACCTTGGAGATCTCAGATACTACGGCCCCTTTTCCTGGGTCCAGGGTGACCAGTCCCTCGTGCTCCAGTCGCATCAACGCCTCCCGGATCGGAGTCCGGCTGATGCCGAGATGGTTCCCAAGATCGACTTCGTTCAGTTTCTGACCCGGCTTGAGTCCTCCCCTGGTGATAGACTCCTTGAGGAACTCATACACCTCAATCCGCAGAGGCTTCCTCTTAAACCGCTCCTTTTCGAGTTTTAGCTCTTGGAGGTTGCTTTCGGCCATCATCGTTCCTTCTCTGGATCCCTTGATCTACGGGGAAAGGCGATCAATCGGGCCGAGTGGTCGTAAACGTCGCCTGTGAATGATTCGACTAGCTACTGGACGAGAGAGACAGATTGTTCACACTCGGCTCTGGATTCCCTCATGTCGCCGGCATCGCCCAGACTATCAGCGTGGGGATTGCTTTCGACGCAAACGGTCCATGCTACGTGTCGGTGAGCCGGAGACATGGCATCGTGGTTCAAGGCAGAGACCTGGCGACATCGCCGCGATAGATGTCGATAATCTCATGATTATAGGCTAACCCGAAACCGGGTTTCTCGGAAGCCTCCATGTAACCGTCCCTTATCGGTGGCCTATTCTCTGGGAGCTCGTGCCACATGGGATCCCGCTCCGGATCGGGAAACACCTCGACATAAGTCGAGTTGGGAACTGACGCTAAGAGGTGAAGAGCTACCTGAGGCTCCTCATGATGCCCCATCTTGACGTTCATCATCTGCGCAAAGGTGGCGGCTCTCCTCCATTCCGTGACCCCTCCGGCTATGGTTGCATCTACATTGAGGATGTCGACACATCTGTTGAGAATCAAATCGCGGCATCCCAGGCTGGAGATTTCTCCTTGCCCGGCCACGATCGGAATGTCCGTTTCTTCCCGCAAGCGCCTCAGCCCGACCAGCTGATCGTTCCACCGGATCGGCTCTTCCAGCCATTCCAGCTCGTAATCCTTGGCGCCACGCGCAAACTGGAGCGCCTCATCGAACGTCCAGGCCTGGTTGGCGTCGCAGCACAGCAGGAGACGCTTGCCGAAGTGTTTCCGCAGCGTCTCGACTCGCTTCAGATCCTGGGTGATTTGCAGGCTTCCGACCTTAAGCTTGATGCCGGACAGCCCGAAGGCCAAGAACGACTCGACTTCGCTCACCAGACCTTCGAGATCCCCGGCGCTCCGGTGGTACCCTCCGATCCCGATCACAGGCACCTTGTTTCGAAAGCCCCCGAGCAGACGCCACACAGGCTTGTTAAGAGCCTTTCCCAGGGTGTCCCAGAGTCCCAGGTCGATGATCGCTATTGCTTGCATGAGAACGGCGTGATTGATCAGGTCAAGGGTATGAATGCCCCGGTTGTGAAAGGGGAGCGGAGCAGTACTGATCATCGCCTGCCACAGCTCTTCGATGGGCAGAAGCTCCATTCCAATGATCCGAGGCGCTAGAAACTCGTTGGCGACCGCCACGACCTTCGCTTGGTAGATATCTTCGTCTCCCCCGAAAGCCTCCCCGAGGATCCCCTCCTCAGTTTCCACCCTGACGAAAAGGGTATTGCGGGAGACAATTTGGTAGGTGCTTCCTTGAAACGCCCTGTTGAGCCTGCGAACCAATGGAATGACCTGTATGTTCTTGATCTTTTGAGTCATTGGCTGGAAGTGAGCTAAAATATCTCCGAGATACATTTATATTGTATACAAGATCCGCTGAAAGAACATAGTGGAAATTGGAAATTGATTCGCTTGGCCAACCGGGGTTTCCCGGCCCCCTGATTGTGTCCCGGCAGTACGGCGGCGACCCTCCGGCTCCGGGAGACGGGGAGTCAGGGAGTTTTGGAGCCGCCCTCTCGATGCCACGAGCCTCGGGAGGTCTGAAGGCCTCCACAAGATTCCGCGGTTTCTACAAGTTGCCAGAGAAACTTTGTAGACATTCGGATGGCAATTTCCTATACTATGCGGTTGTATGCAATATACATTATTTGGGCTGGGCGGAAGGACGAGTGCGACTCTACGAGTATGAGGCCAAAGAGATCTTGAAGGCTCGCGGCATCAATGTTCCGATTGGCCTGTTGATTCCCGGTCACGAGCAGTCGACGCCCATTGATTCCTTGGTTCCGGCGGTTGCCAAGGTTCAGACCCAACGGGGAAGGCGTCAGAAGCTGGGAGGTGTCGTCGCCGTTGATTCCGTGACATCGGCGCTGGAAATCGTCCAAAAGATGCTGGGACGCGAGATTGGTGGCGAGCAGGTGCATCACGTATTGCTGGAGCAGCGCATTCCCTTTGAGGAGGAGTACTTCTTGGGGGTCACCTACGATAGCCTCGCCCGTCGTCCTGTCGCGGTTTTCAGTGACCGCGGGGGAGTCGACATCGAAGAGGCCGCCGCGTTTCAGCCTGACCGGGTCCACCGTTTGGTCATTAATCCCTGTAAGAAGTTCCGGAACTATCATGCGTGCGACTGGCTCTGCGGGCTAGGGTTTTCAGGGAAGCGTCTACGCTCATTGACCGATATCGTCAACAGAGTAGTTTCGATGTTCTTCGAGTACGATGCGTTTCTCCTCGAGATTAATCCGCTGGCGAGAATGGCGGACGACAATTTCGTAGCGCTCGATTGTCATATCGATATTGACGAAGACGCCCTGTCACGCGCGCCGCTGAAGCACGTTGAGAACTTGTCCAACCGAGCGGAGGGCACCCGGCGCCTAACTGAGTTCGAGCGGAGGGCACGCGAGATCGATGAACTCGATTATCGGGGCGTTGCCGGCCGCGTGGTGGAATGTCCAGGGAACCTGGGGCTCCTGATCGGTGGAGGTGGTGCCAGTTTGACCATCTTCGATGCCGTGCGAGACTGCGGGGGACGACCGGCCAACTATTGTGAGATTGGAGGAAACCCAACGGTAAGGAAAGTCAAAGAGCTGACGAAGCTCTTGGTCAGCCAGCCCAACGTGGAAAAACTGGCCGTGATCATGAACGTCGTAAGCAACACGCGGGCAGATCTGGTGGCACGAGGAGTCATCATGGGGATCCGAGAAGCGGGGAAAGACCCGTGCGAGACGATCGTCGTATTCCGCCTTCCCGGTTCGGGTGAGGATGAGTGTCGGAAGCTGCTGAACTACTATGGCATTCCCTTCAGTGGGCGAGAACTCCCGATCGACGATGCGGCGGCCCTTGCGGTTGCAAGATGCAACAAGCCGGTGGGGAACGCGGAGGTGTCTCATGGGCATTTTGACTGACCAAAATACAACCATAGTCGTCCAAGGCATAACTGGTCGGGAAGCCAGCATCCTGGTCAAAGATTCTCTCGACTACGGCGCCCGGATCCTCGCGGGGGTGACGCCCGGCAAAGGCGGGCAGCACGTGTCCGGAGTTATGGTCTACGACTCCGTCAGGAGGGCCGTCCAGGAGCACGGGGTCAATGCGAGTGTCATTTCGGTGCCGCCCCTGGCGGTAAGAGACGCTGCCTTCGAGGCGCTGGAAAGCGGCATCAAACTTATCGTTATCCTCACAGAGCGCGTTCCAAGACAGGATATCGTGCAGATTCTCACTTCTGCGGAGGAGGAGGGAGCCAGGGTCATAGGACCCAACAGTCTTGGACTTCTCACCCCGGGCGTTACCAAGGTTGGCGGGCTTGGCGGGAGCGTGAACAATACGCGTAGGAGTTTTACGAGTGGGACAGTCGGGGTGATTTCCCGAAGCGGCGGCATGACCTGCGAAGTCGCGAATTTGCTCACCCAAAACGGGATTGGCCAATCGACGTGTGTTAGCATTGGCGGTGACCCGATCGTCGGGTTGAACTTCACGGAGCTTTTCCGCTTCTTTCAAGATGATCCTGAGACTGAAGCGGTGACCATTTTCTGCGAGCCCGGGGGGAGCATGGAAGAGCATTTTGCTGCGTACTATGCCACCCAGGAGCATCCGAAACCGGTCGTCGCGTTCGTGGCAGGCAAGTTCGTCGATCAAATGCCGGGGACTCGATTCGGCCATGCAGCCGTCATCGTCGAGGGTGTGCGGGGAAGTGCTCAAAGGAAAGTCGAAGTCATGCGGAAGGCGGGAATCCACGTGGCGGACAAACTTTCGGAGATTCCACGCCTTGTGAAAACGGTCCTGAATCATGGGAATGTTCATTGAGATTTCGGTCCGGGATAAAGAGTTCCTCCGGACTGCGGCAGCACGCGCACTCGTGGACGCATGCCCGGTGGAGATCTTTGAGCCGGTCGATCGTCGTGTCCGTGTAAACAAAGACCAGGAGGATGAGTGCACCTTGTGCGGTCGGTGCCTGGAGATCGCCGGTGACCGGATAGAAATTATCAAGCACTACGATTGAGGGGCAGGGAGATGCTGGGAAGTTTCGCTTCCGAGCGAGTCCAGAACCACCGGAGCGACGATGAGACAGATCACATACTCGCAGGCCATTAACGAGGCCATCCGCGAAGAAATGCGGCGCGATCCGAACATTGTCCTCCTGGGTCAGGACATCGGCTCCTACGGCGGGACGTTCGGGGTTTATCGTGATCTATTCGAGGAGTTTGGGGAAGAACGCGTCCGAGATGGGCCCCTTTCGGAGGCGGCAACGGCTGGTTTTGGCATCGGCTTGGCGATCGCTGGAATGCGCGCCATCGTCGAGATCGAATTCATGGATTTCTCGACGCTGGTTCTCGACGCCATCGTCAACCAGGCTGCCAAGATGCGATACTTCTACGGGGGCAAGTTGAAAGTGCCCGTGGTGATTCGAACGCCCGCCGCCACCAAGCTTGGGCTGGGCGCACAACATTCACAAAGCCTCGAAGCATGGTTCATGCACAGCCCGGGCTTGAGGATTGCCATGCCGTCGACACCCCGCGACGCAAAGGGCCTACTGAAGACGGCCATACGGCAGGATAATCCGGTCGTTTTCATTGAGCATGTTCGCCTGTACGCCAGCAAGGGCGAAGTGCCCGAAGACGAATACCTCGAGCCGTTCGGGAAGGCCCGAATCGTACGCGAAGGGTCGGATGTGACCGTCGTCGCGGTTGCGATGATGGTGCAGGAGGCGATGCAGGCAGCAGAGGAACTGCAAAAGGAGGGGATCAGCGCGGAGCTTATCGATCCTCGGACACTGGCACCTCTGGACCGGGAGACGATCGTGAGGTCGGTGGAAAAGACTGGCAGGCTGATTGTCACGCACGAGGCCTATCAGACCGCGGGGATCGGTGCCGAGATCGGCCAGATCGCCCAGGAAGGGGCTTTCGACTACCTCGTCGCTCCGGTAAAGCGTGTGGCGGGTAAGGACCAACCGATACCTTGTGGTACCCTCCAGGAAAAGGTCTTTCCCAACTGCGACCGGATCATCGAGGCCGTTCGCGATCTCATGGCAGGTTAGGACTATGACGCAGTCTTTGAAGACCACGGTACTGGCCCAGGCACAGATGCTCGACTTTTACCGCCAGATGACGCTGATCCGTCACTTTGAGGAGAGGGTCGTTGAGCTGTTCGGCAAGGGCCTCATCAGCGGATCGACCCACCCCTGCATTGCCCAGGAGGCCATCGCAGTTGGCGCTATCGCGGCGGTGAGCCGGCAGGATCAGGTCTTGGCCACCTACCGTGGGCATGGGCAGATGCTGGCAAAGGGAGGGGACCCGAAGAAGATCATGGCTGAGATCCTTTGCCGGGGGACCGGGTACTGCAAGGGGAAAGGGGGTTCCATGCATCTGTGCGATCCAGAGATAGGGTTTCTGGGAACGAATGCCATCGTCGCGGCCCACATTCCCATTGCAGCAGGTGTGGCTCTGGCCAACAAGATCCGGGGCAACGGCCTTGTTACTCTCTGCTTTTTTGGCGATGGGGCTTCGAATGAAGGCGTGTTCTACGAAACTGCCAATATGGCCGCCCTGTGGCGAGTGCCACTCGTGATGATCTGTGAGAATAACGGCTTCGCCATTTCGGTTCCGGTTGAAAAAGCGGTAAGTGTCAAGGATATCGCCGTGAGAGCGCAGGCGTTCGGATTTCCGGGCGAGGCGGTGGATGGTAATGACGTGCTCCAGGTTTACGAGATCACGCGAAAGGCGGTCGAACGCGCCCGCCGTGGGGACGGGCCTACGTTGATCGAGTGCAAGACCGTGCGCTGGGAGCGTCACAGCGCCATTTCCGCGGGAAAGTACGCGTCCCGGGAAGAAATGAAGCGCTGGCAAAAGACGGACCCCATCCCACGCTTCCGCGCTCACCTGGCCGACACAGTCCGAGTCTCAGGCGCGCAGTTGGAGTCGATCGAGAGGGAGGCCAGGGAAGTGGGCGACCAGGCGGTAGAGTTTGCCCTTCAAAGCCCTCCGGCTGCAGAGTCGGAGCTGGCGGAAGATATCTTTGCCTGAAGCTTCCGAGAGCGCCATCCAGTGAAAAGCAGAGCCAGGATCGGGCTCGTAGCCCTCTACTTCGATATGTTCGACGATATCATGCCCCCCTCCTTTCGGCAGGAAAAGGAAGCCGTCGGCAGAGAAATCGCCACGATGCTGGGTCAGCTCTGCGAAGTCGATTACCCCGGCATTATTGCGAACGAGGCAAAGGCGGTTGAGGCGGCGGACCGGTGGGGCCAGGCGGGCCTGGACGCCATCATCTTTTTTCCCACGATGGCATCACCTCCTTCGTTCAGCTGGGCAGTGGCTCGCGCCTCTAAGCTCCCTTTGCTGATTTGGAACGGCCACTTGATCCAAGAGATTCACGACTCATTCACGTATCACGACGCCAATCGATACAGCAGCAACGTTGGTACCATCATGATCACCAACGTCTTTCTGCGGGAGGGCCGTACTTTTCACCTCATCAGCGGCTACTACCGCGATCAGAATGTCCTCGAACAGATACGACGATACCTCGATGCGGTGGTTGCGGCGAATCGGCTGCGTAATGCTCGGGTCGGCCGCATCGGTCGCGAGATCCAGGGGTATGCCGACGTGAGTATCGAGGAAGAACCGCTCCGGTCCAATCTGGGAACTCAGATTGTTCCAATCGAGAAGGAGGAATTGGAGCGCGCTTACCGTGACGTCAATCCTTCCCGGATTCGCGATCATCGGAATCAACTGGGGGAAGAGTACCAGTTGGAAGTGCCTGAGGAGATCCTGGAGAGTTCCATTCGGATCGCGCTTGCGCTCGAAGACTTGTTCGTCAAGCATCAGCTGGACGCGGCCGCGATCAATTGCCACTCCGATCTCTTTCGCCGAAACCCTGAAATCGGGCTGGTTGCATGCTATGGGGCCTCCCGGCTAACGGGAATGGGGTTTCCCGTCTCATGCACGGGAGATATACCGACCTCGATCGCCATGCTGGTCCTGAAGGCTCTTGGCGGGCAAGCGCACTACTGCGAGTGCGTCATGACGGACCATGTGCAGAACTACATCCTCTTCACCAACACCGGAGAGGGAGACCCCACTCTGGCGCGCACCAATCGTAAGAAATGCCTGATCTGCAATGAGCACTATCCCGGTCTCCGCGGTGGAGGTGCGAGCCCGGTCTTTTCGTGCCGAGGCGGCGCCGCAACCATGGTTGGATTTTCGCCCAAGATGGGGGCTGCGAAGGGGCATGTCCTCGTTGCCGCTCAAGGAGAGGTGCTCGGGACCTTCCATGAGGACACCCGGGTGGCCAATGCGGCCTTCCGCTTCAAAAACCACAGCTGTCTGGAAGGATTCAATCGCTGGTGCATGGCCGGCGCACCCCATCATGGCGCTTTCACTCTGGGAGACTTCTCCCGACAAATGCAATACGTCGCAGACTTGTGGGGACCGCAGCTGATCCTCATTTGAGAGGCGATAGAGTATGGTCGGAGAGACTCCTGAAGCCGCCCGTTCATACAAGCGCATTCGCGACCAGGCCGATATCCTTGTCCCTCCTTTCGATCCGGAGCTTTTCCAGCGCCATCACGCCGGCATCATCGCCTGAGACAGTGCGCCATGCCCGCAGAAGCGAGTTTCGGAACCGGGATCCTGGTGGTGCTGGTCGGCGCCTTCGCCAACGGCTCCTTCGGCCTGATGCTCAAGTACGCCAAGAGCTGGAAGTGGGAGCATCTTTGGTTGACCTACTCCGTGTTCGCGATGCTGATAATCCCCTGGACCCTGGGATTTGCCACGGTTCCAGAGCTTCTCACCGTCTTGCGCTCGGCCAGTACTCGAGACCTGAGCGTCGTCTTCGTATTTGGGTTCGGCTGGGGAATCGGTGCGGTGCTCTACGGTTTGGCACTGAAACTGGTTGGGATGGCCCTGAGCTACTCAATAGTCGTAGGCCTCACAGCCGCTATCGGCTCGTTGGCACCGCTTGTACTTGTACACCCTCAGGAGGTTTTCACCCTGAGGGGCAGGGTGATCATCAGCGGGGTCCTCATGATCGTTGTCGGAGTTGTGTTTTGTGCCTGGGCCGGCCATCTGAAGGAGAAGGTGCTCGCATCGACTTCGGTGGGAGCGCATCCGAGTTCAGAGCGGGAGAACTTTCCGCTCGGGCTGGGCGTTGCGGTTCTTTCGGGAATCCTGTCTCCCATGCTGAACCTGAGCTTCGCCTATGGAACCCCCTTGACTCGCCTGGCCGTCGGCCATGGGACGGATCCGCTCTTTGCCGCCAACATCATTTGGGTGGTCGCGCTCTTAGGGGGATTCCTGGTGAACACTGGGTATTGTGCCTACCTGATTTCCAGCGGGGGCAGCTGGGCGTTGATGTCGATAGAGCGCTTCCATTACCTTCTGGGACTCATAATGGGCGTGTTGTGGTCGGCTGGCATCGTCTTCTATGGGATCGGCGCTTCCAAGCTCGGGGATCTCGCAGCGGTCGTGGGATGGCCCGTGATGTCCTCGATGGCCATCATGAGTGCAAATCTGTGGGGTGCAATTGCCGGAGAGTGGGCCGACACCGGTAGAAAACCACGCATCGTCATGTGGCTTTCGGTCGTGGTGCTGGGCGCCGCAATGTTCGTCGTCGGCTGGGGAGATCGGCTCGGGCGATAGAATGGGCTCGCACTCTCCTTCCGATTTTCCGTCATTTTCTGCAATCTTAGCTAGAAATGTCCTGTCCGCATCCGCGCAAGCACCTTGCGGTCCGATCCATGCGTCGATCGGCGCTTGACCCCGTTGGGGTGTAATTAGAAGTGCGAGTCACGTTTCATAAATGCGGTAACGTAACGTGCCGGGGGTGAGCGAAGCGAACCCCCGGGTAGAAGAGGAACAATGATACGCACCCCGGCAGGGGTTGCAGGAGCTCCCCGCGCCCGTGCCGCTGCCGGAGCGCATTCGTTTATTCCAATATTCCGGGGTTCGCTTCGCTCACCCCCCGGCTAAGCTCGCAGCGCCCTTCCAGGGCGCGCCGCCCGATCTGGGAAAATACGTTGGTGTATTTATGAAATCATGAACTTGGTGACTCGCACTTCTGATTACACCCCCCGGTGAGAGACACGACCGGGTCAATTCAGACCCGATGCCATCTGGTGTCGCATTCGGGACCTGCTACTTCGGGGATTGCTGCGGGGTGCGCTTCCGGATAGCCTCAAGCTCTCTCCGTGCCTGTTGCTCTTCTTCGGATCTTCCGAGGCTGGCATAGATCTGCGCTAGCTGTTCGAGTGACTCTTCAGCGATTGGGCCTTCCCGTTCCAAGCGAACCGCCGTTTGGAGATCTGGAATCGCCTGCTCCACCTCGCCCGCTTCCAGCCACGCGTCCGCCACGATCTGGTGGATCCTGGCCGTGGTGGAGTCCTTTCCCGCCACCAGCCGCGCCATCCTGTGCGCCGCGTCGCGCCTGGAGAGACGCACGTAGGCCTTCAACAGGGCGGCGATTACTTCCCGATCATCGGGTGCCGTCTTCAGTTGGGACTCCAGGCTCTCGGCGGCTTCCGAGTAGCGAGTCGCGGCCAGCAAGCTCAACCCGAGCCATCGGTGCAGATCCGGGATGTCCCGCGTAACCTTGAGCGTCTGGCGCAGCACCGTAACGGCGGGATCGAACTGAGAGGTAAGATAGAGGTCAATCCCCAAGAAATAATTGGCCCCCACCAGGCTTGGGTTCAGCTCCAATGCCTTTCGCAGATTCGCCATCGCTTCGTCCAGTCGGTTCTGGTCGTGATAGAGGAGCCCCAGATTCATGTACGCTTCCGCCAGGTTCGGCGCTAGCTTCAGGAGCCGGAGGTATTTCTGTTCCGCCTCGGCCGGTTGTCCGCGTTTTTGGGCGGCGATCGCCTCTCGCAGCGATTCAGCAACGGTGCTCCCGGGATCGAGATACTCGACCTTCTGACGGCCTCCGCCGATGAGCATCTTTTCCTTGGCGCCCGTCTCGGTTCGGCGAAGTTCCTCGGCGCGCGCGAGCTCCTTTCGGGCATCCTCCACCCTTCCGTTTCGGCTGTAAAGCAGACCCAGGGTGTAATGAGCCTCCCGGTGGTTTGGCTCCAACGCAAGACATCGTAGGAGATGTCTCTCGGCCGCCGCAAGCGATCCGTCGTTGAGTGCCAATCGGCCCAGGGAGGCGAAGCTGTTGGCATGTTCAGGACGGGCTCTGAGAATCTCGTCGTAGAGCCTGCGGGCCAAGTCCGGGTCGCCGTTGCCTTCGGCGATCTGCGCCAGATGGAACTTCGCCTCGACGAAGTTGGGATCGAGCTCGAGGCATTGTCGAAGACTTACGGCAGCTTCCTCTGTCCGCCCGACCTTGTAAAGGTAGTACCCTCGAGAAAAATGACCGTAGGGGCTTCGAGGGTTTCTTCTGAGAACCTCCTGCAGCAAACGCAGACAGTCTTCAATATCGCCGCGGGCAAAATGGGAGGTGGCGAGGAATAAGGTGTACTGTTCGTTTGCAGGATCGAGCGCCCGTGCCTTCTGAAGCGCGTGGATGGCATCACCGTAGAGCCCCCTCCCGTAGCCGGTCTCGGCGAGACGAAGTAACAGCTCAGGATCGGAAGTCCCGGCTTTTGTGGCCTGATGGAAGTACGAGAGCGCTTCATCGGCGTTGCCGACTTCCTCATTGGCTAGAGAAAGCGAGAGCAGCGCTTCCGGGGAGCTTGGGTCGTGTTCTAGAGCTTTTGCCAGAATCACGATCGCCTCAGCGGGACGATGCTGGGCAAGGCGCACCCTTCCGAGCAAGCTCAGGGCTCCGGCATGATTCGGTTCTTTCTTGAGAATGGCCTCGAGGATCTTGGCGGCGCCATTCCAGTGCTCCTGTTTAATGGCTGCACGGGCTTCTTCGAGGCTATCGCGCGCCGTAAGATAGACCGCGTTTGAGGGTGGCCCGATCAAAAGGACCAACCAAAGGATCGCGATGCGTGGGAATAGATTCGGAACTCTAGCCATCACCGCAGACTCTAAAAGGGTTTCTGGTCGCCGCCGATTCTAACTTGGCTACCCAAGCTTTGCAGAAAAACGGGAGTATTCAGTTCAAAGCCATCAGCCGTTGACACGAACTAGAGGATTTGAGCCTTCTCGAAATCATTTCAACTTAACACAGTGTCCCGGAAATGTGGCTTGGTTAGACTGAAGGTCAACCGCCTTGTAAAGTATTACTGTGTGATAATCACACTCCCGCAAATCTCAGGTAGCTAGCATATAATAGCCCTCTTAAGCGTTCCATGGGCTCAAGAAGAGTGACTCTCTCGAAACTCCCGCGGTTGTTTCCCGCCAAGAGGCACTGGACATGGATTGGGACGCTCTCAATCCTGGTCTTCTGCCTGAGATCCGGTTCGGCCGACAGGCCCTCTCCGACCAATCGCTGGCCGACTTTTGTTGATGTTGCACAGGAATCGGGCCTCCACTTCCTGCATCGCTCCTCCGCAACATCGAACAAGTATCTGGTCGAAACTATGGGCTCGGGAGTGGGACTACTGGACTATGACGGCGACGGGTATCTCGACATCTTTCTCCTGAACGGCGCGAAGATCGAGACCGAGATGAAGCCAGGGATGTCACCCGATAAATCGCAATCTCCTTATTGGAATCGCCTCTTTCGAAACAACCACGACTGGACATTCACGGATGTCACCGAGCGCGCAGGAGTGCAAGGGAAGGGCTATTCGATGGGGGTAGCGGTGGGAGATTATGACAATGACGGCCGACCCGATCTCTATGTCACTGCCTTCCCCTCAAACCAACTCTATCGGAACAAGGGCGATGGAACCTTCGTCGATGTCACGGCAAGGGCGGGGGTGGGAGCGGGCGGCTGGTCCTCCAGCGCCGGTTTTTTCGACTACGATAACGATGGGAACCTGGACCTTTTCGTCTGTCGGTATATGGAGTGGGATTTCCATGACATCTCCTGCGGCCGGCCAGAACTGCGTTCTTATTGCGACCCGAAGCAGTTTCCCGCCATTTCCAACCTCCTTTACAAGAACCAGGGCAACGGGACATTTCTGGACGTGACGCGGACGAGCGGCATCGGCGAGCACCCAAGCAAGGGACTGGGAGTGGCCTTCAACGACTTCGACGGAGACGGGTGGACCGACATCATGGTAGCCAACGACGGTGTTCCGCAGTCCCTGTTCCGAAACAACCGTAATGGGACCTTCACCGAGCAAGCCCTGCTTGCCGGTGCAGCCTACGACGAAAATGGGAACACCTTCGCAGGCATGGGCATAGATTTTGCCGATTACGACGACGACGGCTGGCCCGATATCTTCATTACGACACTCTCGCTTGAAAAGTACGCTCTGTTTCGCAATCTCGGTGGAAAGGGTTTTGATTACGTGACCAACCGATCCGGCATCGGCAAGGCCAGCCGGCTGACGGCAGGATGGGGAGCTTTCTTCTTTGATGCCGATAACGACGGCTGGAAAGACATTTTCGTTGCCCAGGGGCATGTGATGGATACGATTGAATCGACCAACCCTACGCTGCGCTACATGCAATCACCGTCGTTATTGCGTAACCTGCGGGGGAGGTTTCAAGATGTTTCTCAGGAGTCCGGCAAGCCGTTCTCCGTCCCTCAAGCCGGCCGGGGAGCTGCATTCGGCGATCTGGACAACGACGGGAATCTTGATCTTGTGGTCGTGGACCTCGATCGCCCGGTTCAGGTGTTGCGTAACAAGGGGGGACATGACCCCGGGTGGATCACGCTTAACTTGTCGAGCCCACACTCCAACCGGGACGCTGTCGGTGCCAAGATTCAGGTGGAATCGGAGCCGGGACACGTCCAGTTTGAGTATGTTACGCGTGCTGTTGGTTATCTCTCCTCGAGCGACGTCCGGACACACTTTGGGCTCGGGGATGCTTCTGTCGTGCAGAGAATCAAAATCCGTTGGCCGAGCGGAAGCGTGCAAACACTGGAATCAGTGCCCGCCAGGCGCTTCCTTAAACTTTCGGAGCCGTGAGGCCGGCCTCCGCCCTGTTGAAGAATTGACTCCAAGAAAGGCTTGCCACGAATTTCACGAATTGAATTACTCGAAAGAGTTTCGTGAAATTGGTGTAATTCGTGGCCAGGCTTTTTTCTGAGTTCGTTGCAATCTGTGGCGGGGGCGAAGCTAACCGGAAAAGCTCAAATAGTCCATCCTACCGCCGTCTACAGTCACGATCTGTCCGGTCATGAAGCTGGCGTCGGAGGAAGCCAGAAAAGCGACGACAGAGGCGATGTCGGAAGGCTCGCCGACCCGGCGCAGGGCACTCCTCCCGGCGAAATCTTTCACCAGGCCATCTACCTCCTCCGGGGTCCTCCCGCGAGTCACAATGTCGGTCTTCACAAGCCCGGGGGCAACAGCATTGACGTTAATGTTGTACGGCCCGAGCTCGAATGCGAGCCGCTTGGTCAGCGTCATCGCGGCGGCCTTTGTGGTGCCGTAGAACGTGGTTCCCGAA
>WNGG01001366.1_pt1 | contig 27610 bp, 27 predicted proteins | sample 5400661 | NCBI WGS metagenome assembly WNGG01 (sample SAMN13153372, study PRJNA577476) | soil metagenome | isolation source: 100 cm soil or saprolite under Garry oak tree replicate 1 | place: USA:California | collected 2016-06-15
CCTGGTCATTTTCAGCGGCTTGGCACGTGGAATCGATACTGCGGCTCATCGCGGCGCCGTCGCTGGCAAGGGCAAAACTGTGGCGGTGTTTGGCATTGGGGTGGACGTCATGTATCCGAAGGAGAATTCCCGGCTCACCGAGCAGATGCTCAGTCTGGGAGGAGCGCTGATTTCCGAGTTCCCGTTGGGAACGTTCGCGGCCCCACAAAATTTTCCAATCCGCAACCGCATCATCAGTGGGATCTCATTCGGAGTGCTGGTGCTGGAAGCCGCCGAATACAGTGGCACGCGCATCACCGCCCGATGTGCGTTGGAGCAGAATCGCGAGGTCTTCGCGGTTCCCGGGAACGTGACCAACAAAAACTCCTGGGGCCCGAACACTCTCATTAAAAGCAGGGCGCAAAGCTGGTAGCTACTTGGGAGGAACTCCCTGCGGATGTGCGACTTGCGCTGACTCCCGAGCCGGGCAGTGAATCGCAAGCGGGCCAGACTGCATCATTATTCGAGGAACCTTCGCTCTCCGCATGAAAAGAAGATTTTCGTCGTGCTGAAGGCTGATGAAGCCATGCACCTGGACGAAATCATCGAAAAGCTCGAACCGCAGCTCTCGTCGTCGGAGATCTTTGCAGCGTTGTTCGAGCTGGAGCTGGCTGGCAAAGTGAAGCAGTTGCCGGGGGAAGATTTTTGTAAGAAGTTTTTAGCTCCTAGCTCCCAGCTACTAGCCTCTAGCAATCGTGATGTGAGAGATGAGGTTCTGTGAAGGATTTCAAAGAGTTGAAGGTTTCGGCGAAAGCGCATGAGATGACAATCGGCGTTTACGGAGCGACTCGCTGCTTCCCAAAGGAGGAGTTGTATGGGCTCACCAGTCAGCTTCGACGCTCGGCAGCCTCGATTGGTGCCAACATCGCTGAAGGATGCGGACGCAGGTCAGATGGCAAGTTTACTCGCTTCCTGCAAATAGCACGAGGCTCGGCCAGCGAGCTCGAATACCATTTGCTGCTGGCACGTGATCTGCATTTAATACAAGAAGACGGCTTCCACACGCTAGACAAACAGGTCACTGAAGTGCAGCGGATGTTGACCGCGCTGGTCCAGCGCGTCCAGCCTGTGAAGTCCCCCAAGCGGCAAAGTTTGTTTACGATCGGTTTGCCAGAAGCTAGCAGCTAGTAGCTAGAAGCTGCCGATTCGTGCTAGCTTCAAAATCATCATTCATCTATTGAGGACAAATTGGCAAAGGGTCTAGTCATCGTCGAATCGCCGGGCAAGGTCAAATTGATTTCGAAATATCTCGGCAAGGGATATACCGTCGAGGCCTCGTTCGGGCACGTTAAGGATCTGCCCAAGAGCACGCTGGGCGTTGACGTTGACAACGATTTTGAGACTGAGTACGTCATCATTCCTGGCAAAGAGAAAGTGGTCGCCAAGTTGAAGAAGCTGGCTGCGGGCGTGGAGACTATCTATCTCGCGCCTGATCCGGACCGCGAAGGCGAAGCCATAGCAGCGCATCTTGCGCAAGAGCTGGGTGACGGCGCGAAATCCAAGAAGAAAAAAAAGAAGAGCGAAAATGGGATTGAGCGTTTTCGGCGGGTGACGTTTAACGAGATTACTCAGCGCGCGGTGCGCGAAGCATTTGAACATCCGCGGGATATTGATCAACATCTGGTGGACGCGCAACAGGCCAGGCGTGTGCTCGACCGCTTGGTCGGCTACCAGGTTTCACCGCTGCTTTGGGACAAGGTTCGGCGCGGCCTCTCCGCCGGCCGTGTCCAAACCGTAGCGCTGCGGCTGATCGTTGAGCGCGAGCGTGAAATCAAAGCTTTCGACAAGAAAGAGTACTGGACGATTGATGCTCACCTCGCCGCTCCCAAGCCTCCAGCCTTCGACGCGCGATTCCTCGGTAAGGGCGAAGAAAAGATCGAGGTGCCTAACGGGGAAGAAGCCGAAAAGATCCGTCTGGCGCTGGAGCATGCGGATTGGGTCGTCCGTAATGCCGACAAGAAGGAGCGCCGACGCAACGCAACTCCTCCGTTCACGACCAGCAAGTTGCAGCAGGATTCTTCACGCAAACTCCGCTTCAGCGTGAAGCGCACCATGATGATCGCACAGCGTTTGTATGAGGGTGTGGAACTGGGCGATGAGGGCCAGGTCGGTTTGATCACTTACATGCGTACCGATTCGACAAGAGTTTCGAACGACGCGCTGGCAGAAGTGCGGGAATATATCACCTCCCAGTATGGGCCCGAGTACTTGCCGCAGAGCCCGAATACTTATAAAGAGAAGAAGGAAGCGCAGGCCGCGCACGAAGCCATTCGGCCGACCTCGGCGATGCGCGATCCCGACCAGATCAAGCAGTACTTAAAAGAAGATGAGTACAAGGTTTACAAGCTGATCTGGCAGCGTTTTGTGGCCTCGCAAATCATGCCCGCAGTTTTCGACCAGACCACGGTTGACATCGACGCTAAATCGGGATCAGATGTCTTCTGGTTCCGTGTGACTGGATCAGTGCTGAAGTTCGACGGCTTCCTGAAGGTTTACGAAGAATCGAAGGAAGGAAAAGACGAAGAAGAAGAAGAACTGAAGCACAAGTTGCCGCCGCTCGAAGCTGGGCAGAAACTCACGCTCAAGGCCTTGAAGCCGGAACAGCATTTCACTGAGCCGCCTCCGCGCTACAACGAAGCGTCTCTGGTGAAAGAGCTCGAAGAACGTGGCATTGGGCGTCCGTCCACGTATTCGGCGATTCTCAGCACGATTCAGGAGCGGCAGTACGTGCAGAAGACCGGCGGAAAGTTTTTCCCCACTGAGATCGGCTTGGTTGTGACGGACTTGCTGGTGGAGAATTTCAGTGACATTTTTGACATCCAGTACACGGCGCGGCTGGAAGAAGAACTCGACGAAATCGAAGAAGGCAAAGAAGGTTGGACGCAAGCGCTCGGCGACTTCTACAAGAAGTTCGAGAAAGACCTCCGCTACGCCCAGAAGCACATGGAAAACATCAAGCGGATGGAGAAGCCGACCGATGAGAAATGCGAACGCTGCAGCTCTCCTCTGGTCATCAAGTGGGGCAAGCATGGATCGTTCTACGCGTGCAGCTCGTACGACAAAGAAAATCCCGAGAGTTGCACTTTTACGAAAGAGAATCCCATTAACCTGCCTGATCTTGATTCAGCGGATATTCAGGAAACCACGCAGGAGGAATATTGCGAAAATTGTGGCCGGGTAATGGTGCTCAAGCGCGGGCGCTTCGGCCAGTTCATGGCCTGCACGGGCTATCCGGATTGCAAGACAACCCGCCGGCTCGATCAAGGCAAACGAGTGCCGGACATTCCGCTTGATGAACTCTGCCCGAAATGCGGGCGCAATCTGATGATCCGCCACGGGCGCTTCGGCGAATTTACTTCGTGCAGCGGATATCCCGATTGCAAGTACGTAAAACAGAACTTTATCGGCGTGAAGTGCCCGCTTTGCAAAGAAGGCGATCTGGTCGAGAAGAAAGCGCGGAAAGGAAATACGTTTTACGGCTGCGGCAACTATCCGAAGTGCAAGTTCACCTCAGCCAATAAGCCGATCGCGGAAAAATGCCCGGACTGCGGCAACGAATATTTGGTGGAGAAGACTTTGAAATCCGGACCGGTCATCGCCTGCCCGAACAAGGAATGTGATTATGAGCGTGAAGCGGAAGCTGCGTCAGCCGCCGGATAAGACCCTATTATTAGGAGCAAGACTCTATGCCGAAAAAACCCACTCCAGAAGATGCCCAGATCATCATGCGGCTTTACGACCTTCGCCGTGAGGCGGAAATGCGCAAGGCCCGCAGCTGGTTCGCTGGCTTCTGGCCGTGTAGCGCGGACGACGTAGTGCAAGTGCTCAACGCGGCCAATCCGCAGGAGAACGCCTGGTTCCGACAGGTCAGCGGTTACTGGGAAATGGCTGCTTCGTTTGTCCTGCGGGGCGCGCTGAACGAAGGTCTCTTCTTCGATAGCGGGGGAGAGATGTGGTTTGCGCTCTCGAAGGTTTATCCCTTTTTGAAGGAAGTCCGCGAAAAGGGTCAAGTACCATACTATTTTCAGCGAGCGGAGAAATTAGCCACACGGACTAAAGAAGGCCGGGAACGCCTGCAGATGATGTTGAAGCGGGCAGAAGCCAGGCGCTCGGCGGCCGCTGCGAAAGCGTCGTGAACTCAGCGGCTAACTAAAGCCGCCACTGAGAATGAAAACACCTATTGCAGCGCTGGAAGCGCTGCTCCACCCAAAACCACAGTTTTTCCGTAACCTGCTACGAAATATATTCGCGGATGTACTCGTCCTTCGTTGTCGCCAGTTCGTGCAGGTCTCCATTAAAGATGATGTGGCCGTCGTGAAGTATCAAAAAGCCCATCGGGACTGTGCCGCGCGCATCTGGCGGGAGCGGTTTCATCTCGTTCTCAGCCCGGTCGAAATAGTGGGTGCCCATGGTGAATGCGTCTTGCAGCCGATGAGTAACAAGCAGTGAGCTGGTCTGATAAACGTCGCGCTGCTTTACCACCAGTTCGATGATTGTGTTCGATGTCACCGGATCAAGGCCTCCAGTGGGCGAATCGTAGAGCAGCACTTCGGGATGCGTGATGATGGTGCGCGCAATCGCGACCCGGCGCCGCATCCCGCCCGAGAGCTCGGAGGGAAACAAATCTACCGTATGTTCGAGTTCGACAAAGCTGAGTGCTTCGCGCACGCGGTTTTCGATCTCCTCTTCGGCAACGTTGCCCTCTTCCAGCAGCCGGAACGCAACGTTTTCTCGGACTGTTAAAGAATCGAATAGGGCACTCTCCTGAAATACGATCCCGACCCTGCGTCGCAGCTCAAAGAGTTGGTCCTCACTCATTTCCGTGATGTCTTCACCGAGGACGGTGATTCGCCCGGCATCCGGCTTCAGGAGCCCTAGAGCAAGCTTCAGGATTGTGCTTTTTCCCGATCCTGCTACCCCGAAAATGGCTTTTGTTTCGCCATGAGTGAGTCGGAAGGAGATGCCGTCGAGCACAACTCTACTGCCAAATGCCAGCTCGACATCTTGAAAAACAACGGCGTCCAACGACGGCGGTTGGTGCTCGGCGACTATGCTTTCTCTGGGCAGGGTTGGCGTCGACATTCGCTGCCTTCAAGTTCCAAGTGTGACCATTAACAGCCGAGTGATAAAGACGTCAACCGCAATGATGAGAATCATCGCGGCGACCACAGCCTCGGTGGTTGCGCGTCCAACGCCCTGAGTGCCGCCCTTGGTTGACAGTCCGTAATAGCATCCGATTGTGGCGACGATAAAACCAAAGACCACCGGCTTGGCAAGTCCGGTAAACACGTCAGAGTAAACCAGAGTTTGCCAGGTGCTGCTCCAGTATTGATGCGAGTCCAAACCCAACAGTATGGTGGCCACGAACGCACCGCCGATCAAGCCGAGAAGGTCTCCAAGAATGGTGAGAAAGAAAAGCATCACGATGGTGGCCGCGACCCGCGGAGTCACCAACTTTTTCATGGGGTCGGTGCCCAGGGCGCGCATGGCGTCGATTTGTTCGGTGACAACCATGGATCCAAGCTCGCTCGCCATGCCGGACGCATTTCGCCCCGCGACCACAAGTCCGCCCAGCACGGGACCAAGCTCGCGCACTATACCGACCGAGACCAATTGTCCAATCACAGTCTCGGCGCCAAATCGATCGAGAGTGGAGGCACTGTTCAGTGCCAGTGCCGCGCCAGTGAAGAAACAAGCTGCCAGGACTATGGGCAGGGAACCAAAACCGATCAGGTCAGCCTGCTGCAGCATGTCGGCGACGTAAAGCGGCCGCTTGAACAGATTCACCAGCGAGCGCGCCGCCAGTCGCGAGTATTCCTGGACAGATTGGACTTTCTCTTTCGCGTAGTCTGAAGGCGAGACTAGTTCCATGGTCTTCAAAGGAATATAGCAGAGCCATTGACCTGTTAGCTGCGAGCTCCTGGCAACCAAGTGTTGGCAGCGCAGACACCTGATTGATCATCGTAGGCCTGGAATGGATTCAAGTCGTGAAACTCGCTTGCGGGTGCCGACCATCTCGCCTGACGCTCGCTGCGACTTACTCTCGTGGTTTCTTCCTGATTTCGATGTTGAGGCGCTTAATTTTCTGATTCAGGGTTGAGAGGGGAACGTGAAAGCGTTCAGCGGCCTCGGTTTGGTTCCAGCTACATTTTTCCAGCATATCGACGATGATATGGCGTTCGCATTCTTCCATCACATCGAACAGCGATGCGTCCCCGCGATTTTCAATCAGTGGAAGTGTCGCGCCCCGGCCGATAACGTGGTCAGGAAGCAGTTCAGGCCCGATTTCCGGGCCAGAAGAAAGCACGACAGCGCGTTCTACGACGTTTTCAAGCTCTCGCACATTTCCCGGCCATGAGTAATTGAGCAGCGGCCTTAATGCTTCGGGAGTCATCCGCCGTGCCTGCCGCTGGTTTTCCTCTGAGTAGCGGCGCAGGAAGAATTCCACAAGCAGGGGAATATCTTCTTTCCGCTGCCTCAGATGGGGAAGGTCAATAGTAATGACGTTCAGCCGGTAAAACAGGTCTTCGCGAAACCTGCCTTCGCGGACCAACTGGCGAAGGTCCACGTTAGTCGCGGCAATGATTCGCACATCCACTTGAATCTCATGCACGCCGCCCAGGTGCATGAACTTGCGATCTTGTAGCACTCGCAGGATTTTGGATTGGGTATCCAGGCCCATAGTCCCGATTTCGTCAAGGAACAGCGTGCCTCGGTCGGCTACTTCAAACAGGCCCTTCTTGGAAGCGATAGCACTTGTGAACGCGCCCTTGACGTGGCCGAAGAGCGTGGACTCGAGCAAGTCCGGCGGCATGGATCCGGTGTTGACCGGGACGAAAGCCCGGTCGTGGCGAGGAGAATTCAGATGCAGCGCCTTCGCAATTAACTCCTTGCCCGTCCCACTCTCGCCTTGCAGGAGGACGGTAGAGCGGCTGGGAGCCACTTGCGCCACTAGGTCAAAGATCTTAAGCATGGGCTCGCTCTTGCCCACAATGCTTTCAAAATTGTAGCGCTGCTTCAGGGCGCGCTTGAGTTGGATGTTTTCTTCTTCCGCGCGGCGACGGGCGATTGCAGCGCGCACATCCGCCAGCAGCTTCTCATTGTCCCAGGGCTTTTGGAGGAAGTTGCCGGCCCCGGACTGCATGGCTCGGACCGCATCCTCGACCGTGCCGTAAGCGGTGATCATGATCACGGAAATTTGTGGATCCAGGACGCGGATTTCAGGAAGCAGCTCGATTCCGTTTCGATCCGGTAAGGCAAGGTCCAGCAGCACCAGGTCGAAGGGACGCTCATCCAGTTTAGAGAGCCCCTGCTCGCCGTTGGCGGCGGTCTCTACTTCGTAGCCTTCCAGTTCTAGCAGGGTCTGAAGCGATTCACGGATTTCCTCTTCATCATCGATGATGAGAACGCACCCCTGCGTGGACATGGGTGTTTCGCTGATGCGTCGCGGAATGACGGCAGCTTCAGGCATTGACCGCCTTCCTGATCAGGGGAAAATCAAGATAGAAAGTTGTGCCTTCTTCCGGAGAGCTCTCCACGCGGATTTTGCCCGCATGTTCCTGGATAATTCCGTAGGTTACTGAAAGTCCCAAGCCGGTGCCGCGCTTTTGCCCGTCCTGCGGCGAAGCTTTGGTGGTGAAGAATGGATCGTAAATGCGCTGGATATGTTCTTGCGCGATTCCGCTGCCGGTGTCGGAGACGACCACGCTCACTCCGTCACCGTTGGAAGTCATAATACGCAAGGTCCCACCGTTCGGCATGGCATCTTTGGCGTTGAGAAATAGGTTCAAGAAAACCTGCTGCAAGCGGCCGGCGTTTCCCTGGATTGCAGGAAGATGAGGAGCAAGGTCATCCTGTACTCGAATCTTTGCGGTCTTGAACTGGTGTTCGAGCAGGCTCAGGGTGTCGAGAATGATGCGATTGACATTAACTTCGGCGAACTCTGCGCCGCTAGTGCGCGAGAAGTTCAGAAGATTGTTGACGATCTCTGACGCGCGGAAGGTCTGGCGCGTGATCTTATCGAGCAGTCCACCCTTCTGTTCGTCCCCCTGCAGTTGCTTCGAAAGCATCTGCGCGTAGGACGAGATAACAGCCAGCGGCGTATTCACCTCATGGGCCACACCGGCTGCCAGCAGCCCAATCGACGAGAGCTTGTCGGCTTGCGAAAGCTGGGTTTCCAACTCAACCCGCTCGGTGATGTCATCCATGATAATGAGTCGCCCGATCACGCTAAATTTCTTCGTGACCAAAGGAGCAATGGCGACGTTCACGATCCGGGTTTCACCCGTCGGAGTTGCCAACCGGAACTTGTACAGGTTGTGAATGCCGGGACTCTTGCGCAAGCGCTGGAACTCTTCGGCAAACTCTTCCGGGAAAACCTCGCTCAGTGAGCGGGTGAGCGCCTGCCACCGCGGCAGGGCATACATGACTTCCATCTGCGAGTTCCACGATTCGATTCGGTCCGCCAGGTCTACCGCCAAGACGCCTACGTTAATGGATTCAACAATGTTCTCGTTGAAGTCCTTCAGCCTCTCGTATTGCGCCACTTTCTGCTCTAGGGACGCATACAAACGACCGTTCTGAATGGCTATAGCCAGATATCCAGCCACGGTCTCGAGGAGTTCCACGTCTTCGCTGGAGAGGAAATCGCCGTCCACCGTTTTCCCCAGTCCAAGCACTGCTACGGTGTTTTTCTGGGCGCAACAGGGGATGTAATAGTTCAATTCAAGCCGTGCGATGCTCGCCTGGGCGCTGGAGGTTTCGCGTGGGACATGGTGAGTGTTGTCGAAAAACAAGTGTCCTTCGGCCGTTTCCGGCCGCTGCACGCTCAAGAAGCTGAGGTCGAGTCCGCTGGTCTGTTGGATACCGAACGACTTGGCTACAACAAAACTGTCTGGCTGTTCGCCGTTGGCCAGAAAGATTGCCATGCGGTCAACCAGAAGCGTGCGCGAGAGCCGGTCCACAACCGCGCTGAGCATTTTGTCCAGATCGGTTTCGGCGCTCAACTCGCGCCCGAACTCGACCAGCGTATGCCGGTAGTCGTAACGCGCCTTGTAGAAGAATCGATCCACCCGGTCCTGGATCCACTTACGCACCGGATCGAAGACCACCGCCGTGATCACCATCGCCAGAATCAGGCCCGCAGTCCCGAAGCTCGGTACCTGGGCATGGATCAACTCCCCTACCCCGGCGACCACGGCGAAGTAGACTCCAACGACCGCGACCGCAGCTAGCGCGTACACCATTCCGCGCTTGAAGATCAGGTCTACATCCATCAGGCGGTAGCGGAAGATGGCATATCCGAAAGTCAGCGGCAGAATGCCAAGCGAGAGAGCTGAGACCTTCATCGCCGGACTGGGAATGATCCCGATCAGATACGGAATCACATAAAACAGGGTGAACGGAGTGATGGCCAGGATCGTGCCACGTGTGAGCCACTTAAGTTGCTGCCTCAAAATTGGTTGCTTTGCCTGGCGATAACTGTGCAAGAGCACCGCAGCGGCGGAGACAAAATAGATCGCCATGTACGACATTTCAAGCCGGTCGATCTGCCAGCGGAGGGTTTCACTCGCACGCGACAAAGTTAGCGCAAGAATGTGGACAGCCAGAAGGAGGATACCAGGCAAGTAAAGCGCTGGAATCGCCCAGCGCCGCTTCCTGGCAAACCCATGTTCCTCTGGGAAGGTGAGCACGAAATGGACGAAGAGTGCCGCTTGGAGCAGCCCAGCTACAACGTTGCCCCAATAAATCGTCCAATCAAACAAATTCAGCTTTCCCGTGTAATGGAACGAGTAGAGAACAAACGACACCAGACAGAAAATGTAGAAGTGAGTTGAGCCAGGGGCCGTCCAGCGCCGGAAGAGCACATAAAGCCCGATTCCCAGATAAATAAGGGCGATCAGTCGAAGCCAGTCATTCGAGGAGCGTTCCATCGGGACCAGAATGGGCGTCGCCTCAAGAGCTGTCGATCCACGCATGAGCGAGTAGGTGATCTTGGACCAGGCGCCATCTTGATACATCTGCCGGATGACCGTCTCAGTTCGACTGACAGGATGGCCGTCAACGGCAATCAGTCGATCGCCAGCTTTAATGCCGGATCGGCCAGCCGGGCCGTTGGGTTCGACTTGGTCAACAATGACTTTGGCTCCGCGTTCGACCAACACGGCGCCATCATACGGAGCGATGAACTGGCTTTCTTTGCGGAAATTAATCCACGCCAGCGTGATCGCAGCCGTAGTGAACAGAACCAGAAATCCGGCAGTAAAACGAATTTGATATTCCCGGTTCATCGCAAACTCAGACGAAGGCTGCTGGGCAGCTACACCCGACCGATATAACGGATGCACGTTCGCTGCCAAGATCTCTGTTCCATTGGACGAGATAAGTGCCATGATAGTAAGCGCTTCCAGAATTATAGAAGGACTCGGCATGCTGGATTATGTTTTTTGGTAGGAATCTCTGATATTTGGTAAGTGGTTGCCATGACTAAGTTTATGGGATCTAAGGTCGGTGGTGTTCCGAAAAAACAGGGGAGCCGAAGCCCCCTTTTAAACGAGGGACAGAGGCGATATCAATTAGCTAGAATCTGAGAGCCTGTGCGAAAGTTGCCTGGAACAGGGAGACAATGCCGAATAGCGGCTGCGAATTGAAGGAACGCCCTCTGGCGAACACTCTGGAAGACTCGATTCGAGTAGAGGGCCTGCAAGTTAGTTTCCGGCGTGCCGGAACCGGGCCCGCGCTGGTTCTGATGCACGGACTGCTGGGTTACAGCTTCAGTTGGAGGCATGTCATTCCAATCCTGGCTCGGAGCCGGCAACTGTTCGCGCCCGATATGCCCGGGTCAGGGTTTTCCGAGTGCGATCCCAGACTGGATTGTCGCCTGTCTTCCGCCGCCAAGCGGTTGCTGGGATTTTTGGACGCCACCGGAATCGCTTCGTGCGACCTCGTGGGAAGCTCCTACGGAGGGGCAACTGCAATGATGTTGGCGGCGCTCGCACCGTCACGAGTCCGCCGATTGGTATTGGTTTCTCCCGCGAATCCCTGGTCCTTGTACGGCCGCAGAAGGCTAGCGCTCTTGCGAAATCCACTGGTCGGGGCGCTTTTCCCAAAGCTGGCGCGGCCACTGCGTCCGTTGCACAACTATTTCTTGCGGAGGCTGTACGGAGATCCCAGCCGAATTACTCGCGAGGCATTTCGCGGGTATTCCGAACCTCTGAGGCGAGGTGGCGGATTTGAACATGCAATCGGAGTTGTTCGCACATGGCACGCCGACATGCAGGAATTGAAGGCCGCGCTGCCTAGGGTTTCGTCAGTCCCCACTCTGCTGGTCTGGGGAATCAAGGATCGAGCCGTTGATCCTGCGTCGGCGCAGCCACTTAGCCAGAATTTCCAGACAGCCCGGATTTCGATAATGGAAGGCGCAGGCCACCTTCCATACGAGGAATATCCGGAGGAATTCAGCCGGATTGTGATCCAGTTTCTCACGTACTCTCCGGAGCAGCGCTGGCACGAAAACGAGGCGTCTGCCCGCATAACTGATGAACGGGAAGTAACCTGACAACCCCGTGCATTCAGTGCTAGGCTCGGATGAGTTTGGCTTGAGATGAGTTCCGCTCTTCAATCCGCCCCACACACCAGCTTGCACAGGCTGGCCGCTGCTATTCGGGCGGAGAACTCTGGAGCCTGGCTGCGGTTTCTGCTGGCGGCTATTGGTCTGACGTTGGCCTTTGCGGCAGCGATCTTCTCAACCGCCTCTCGCGACGCCGGCAATGTTGTGGCCACCGTGGTACTGGCTTCTTTTGCGCTGCTTATGGCGGCAGCGGTCGGTTTGGGAATCGTCCCCTATCTCGCGCATCGCGTCGGAACCCAACGGGTACGTGAAGCCCTGGATTTTGAGGTAACCAGGGCGGGCGCGCTTTATGCCATCGTTGTCTTGGTAATCGGCATCGCGGCTCTCAACACCGGTAATAATCTGCTGTACATCATCGTCGCCGCCATGCTAGCTGCTATCGCGGTTTCAGGGATTGCCTCCGCACTTTGTCTTCGACGGCTGGAACTGGATCTGAAGATTCCCGACCACATTTTTGCCGGAACTGAAATACCGGCAACGGTTTGCGTTCGTAACCCGCGGCGGTGGGTGCCCTCCCTTTCCATCTCGGCCGTTCCGATTGAAAAAAGCAAGGAGAGCAAGCGGTGGCGGTGGGTGGCCACGACGTTCCCCGTGCCGCCGTGGCGACCTCCAGAACGACAATGGTTGCAGCTCCCGGATCGCAAGTTACGCCGGGTGACGATTGGGTTCCCCTCAGGAGTTTTCCATCAGTCTGCGTACTTTCCCTTGATTCCTCCCGGAGCGCAGCTCCAGGCAGAGGTAAAGCTGAATTTCCGGCGCCGGGGGCATTACCAGGAGCGCTTCAGCCTGTCTACCCGGTTTCCATTCGCCTTTCTAGTGAAGACCCGCCGAGTTGCGTTATCGCGCGAAGTGCTGGTGTATCCAGAATTGACCAGATCTGAGGAAGTAGTTGAACTTCTCCCTGTCCTTAGCGGCAAGCTGGAGGCTTATCTCCGAGGAAGAGGCTCAGATCTGTACCGGATTCGCGAATACCTTCCAGAAGACTCCGCCCGGTATGTGGACTGGAAGGCGACAGCCAAATCGGGATCACTCAAAGTCAGAGAGTTCTCGCGGGAGGACGAACGCAGGTTGCGTCTGGTCTTCGACAATCCGGCTCCGGAGAATGTTTCACCTCAGTCCTATGAGCGAATGGTCTCACTCGCGGCATCGGTAGTGTGGCGTCTAGTGCAGCAAAATGTCTTTCTTTCATTCATTTCCCAGGAATACGAGGGTACGGGCGACGTGTACGGGTTCCTGCGATACCTGGCAACCATAACGCCTAAATCCGAACCGTCTGTCTTGGAAGCCCTCTCAGGATCCACGGACTACAGCTTGGTTTTCACCACCAAGAAGCGAGGCACGATTCCGGCTGCTTTGTGGGCCGGTTCCTATTTTGTGTTCGTGGAATGACATCGTCTGCGACTGCAAATCCCAATAATCTGAGTGCCCATTGGGGGTGTCCGGAACCGCAGAAGTAACCATGACTTTGGTTACTTCTGTTCATAGGTACCTTCTCGGAAAACTGCTAAGTTCGATCCAGAAAACTCGGGGTTTGGAGTCGAAACCCCCCGGAATATGTCCAGCCCCCAAATCCAGCTTGCGCTCTGGGTCTTGCAGCCGGCGCTGCAAGCCATAGTTGCGGTAATATTTTTCCGCCGTAAGCTGCACAAGGATTTCCCGGTATTTCTTTCCTTCACGGTCACACAGATTGCAATCTTCGCGGTGGAGTTTCCCGTCTATCGCTGGGCCAGTCACACTGCTTATTTCGACGTATTCTGGCTGTCCAGCGCGCTCAATCTGATACTCCAGTTCAAGATTATCCACGAGGTCTTCCTTGATGCCTTTCGCCCATACCATGCCCTGAAAGACCTCGGCACGGCCCTGTTCAAATGGGCTGCACTGATCATGGTGCTGGTATCAGTTGTGCTCATTTCAATAAGCCCGAGCTGGAATGACCCGCTGGTCAAGACCGTCATGGTTGCACACCGGTGCGTACGAGTAATCCAGTGTGGGCTGGTCCTATTTCTACTTGCGTTTTGTAAACATGTCGGCCTGTCCTGGCGACGACCGGCTTTTGGCGTAGCCCTGGGATTCGGCATCCTTGCCGGAACGGAACTGCTCACTAACGCACTCTATTCCGGGGCACACATTTCCGCGGACGCAATGAATTTAGTTAACTTGACTACCTACAATGCGTGCCTTGTGCTGTGGTGTTCCTACGGATTACTGAACCGCCGCGAAACGCGTGTTCCCGTACTCGTCCCGCAGCGCTGGGACGAGGCCCTGATGGACATCCAGCCTCATGACGATTCGGAATCCCTGATTCCAATGTTCGAGCACATGGTTGATCGGGCTTTCTCCAAGGCCCAAAACCACCGCGTCTGAACCTCTCCTTCCCCAAAGCCAAATAAAGACAATTACTCAGCCCATCTTGACAGGGGGGATATAATTCCTCCCACTAAGGGTTTCCGCTCCCAGGGGACCCGCATGTAAGGAGAAAGCCATGACACGTGCGGTCAGGACTGTGGTCCTGGTGGTAGCCGTGGCTTGCACCTGTGTGGCGATGGCCGCTCCGATCAGCACAAAGCTGAACGACGGACCTATGCCCGTATGCAGAGTTAATTGCGACAAGTAGGATGGGTGCAAGTAGCACTGGGGCGCTGGTGAACGGCCCCGGAGTTGTGGGCCAGAGAGTGTGAAAGCATTCTCGGCCCTCTTTTCATTTCGGGGCCGACCCTTATTTCCTCAAGCTGCTGAATCTTTTAGGCTTATGAGCTGGCTGAGTTGTTCTGCGCTGTGTACCGGTGGCTTGCAGGAAGAACCTGAACAGACCAGGGCAATTGTCTTTCCCAGGTGAACGGCCGGTAATTCAGGAATGGTTGCAGCCAACGATGGCGGAAGATTCTGGGCTACCGCCTGGCTGAATCTTAGTTTCAGAACCGATCTGCCGAAAACGCAGGAAGCAACAGCCTGCGAGTAGAGCTCGGTTGCAGTTTCGTCCTCCCCCACGATGACAATCTGGGTATGCGGGACCGAGAAGTGAGCTGCGGCTATTCCGTAGGTTGCTGCAAACAGCCCATATTGGCCGGCTGCTCCCGCTAGAAGTTCCAGCGTTTGTTCAGCCTTTTCGCGATACCCCGGTTCATCGGTGTAGGCGTGCATGCGTAGAAGAGCGATGATGGCCATCGAATTACCCGCGGGAGTGGGCGAGTCCTGAAACGGCTTACGCGCTGTGTTGAGAACTCCGAGAGAATCCGGTTTCGATTCCGCGTCGAAGAATCCTCCAGAAACAGAATCGCAGAACCGCGCAATCATCTGATCTGTGATTTGCCGGGCAACGCGGAAATAACTGAGATCCGCAGTGGCTTCGTACGCGTCCAGGCAGGCAATTGCAGTAAACGCGTAGTCGTCAAGAAAACCAGTTGTGTCACGCATTGCGGCGTTGGCATCAGAGTAAGCGATCACGTGCTTCAGACCGGTTTCCGGAGCCCATGCCTCTGCCAGGATGCGGTCCAGCGATCGCAACCCGAATCGCCGCGCATCGTCCAAGCCCAGTATGCTTGCGGCTTTCAAATAAGCTGAAACGCAGAGGGCATTCCAGCTAACGTAAACAGTTTTGTCGACATATGGCGTTGGACGTTTAAGACGCGCGGCGTACATTTTCTGTTTCGCCGACCGCAATAGCTCAAGCACACGCTCGCTGGAGATCTTCAGCCGAGTTGCAATTTCCGCGACCGGCGCCCGCTGGTAAAGCACGTTCTTGGCCGGATTGTGGTGCATCTCGCCGACTTCGTTGATGTCGTAATGCAGGCAGGCAACATCAGCCTCTTCTTCGGTAAGCACGGCGTTGGCTTCGTCCACCGTCCAGGTGAAGTAATCGCCGTCATCGTCCATCGAAATATCAGCATCCTGAGACGAGTAAAAGCCGCCATGCTTGCGGTCGCTGAGCCATTCATCCATCCACCGAATCATGTCGCGGGCGACTTCCGCAAAAAATCCCGACCCAGTCGCTTGATACGCGCCCACATAATTCTTGAGAAGCTCCGAGTTGTCATAAGACATCTTTTCGAAGTGCGGCACCACCCAGCGCTCATCGACCGAATAACGGTGAAAGCCTCCTGCCAGTTGGTCGTAAACACCGCCGCGCGCCATCTTTTCGAGGGTCGTGGTGAAGACCTGGCGGAGTTGCTCGTCACCGGTGCGGGCGTACTGGTCAGTCACCAGATCGAGAGCCGAAGGATGTGGGAACTTCGGAGCGCTACCGAATCCGCCGTTTTGCTCATCGAACATCTTTCGAGCGGAATCGATAATTTCTTGAATCACTCGGGGCGAGAACGTGCCGCTCTTTCCCGCGAATAACTCCGAGTGTGCTATCGCTCCCTCGAGCAGCTTTGCCTGCTCGGTCACATCACCATTCTTCTCACGGTAGGCATCGGAGATCGACAGCAGCACGCGGCGAAAGCTGGGGCGGCCGTAGTGCTCATCGGGAGGAAAGTACGTCCCACCGTAGAAAGGTTTTCCCTCCGGAGTGAGGAACGCGGTGAGGGGCCAGCCGCCTTGTCCGCTGAGGGCCTGCACGGCAACTTGATAGCGGCTGTCGATGTCTGGGCGCTCGTCGCGGTCCACTTTGATGGCAATGAAGCGTTCGTTCACAATCTGCGCAATTTCCGGATCGTCATAAGACTCGCGATCCATCACATGACACCAGTGGCACCACACCGCGCCGATGTCGAGGAGCACGGGTTTGTTCTCGCGTTGTGCCGCAGCAAACGCCTCCTCGTCCCACTCGTGCCATCGGATGGGCTGATGCATGGCCGAGCGCAGGTAAGAGGAAGAGGCGTTCGAGAGAGAGTTAAGGCGGGCAGAGGACATAAAGATAGTGTAGTCGAAGGCCCTTGCAGATGGCCTGGGCAGCAGTTGTTGGTCAGGACGTGCTCTTGCCTCAAACTACATCCGACGGAGGCAAGTGCCATGTTATTCTCGCATTCGGAATATGAGCAAAAGATCTACATTGAACCGGTGGATTTGTGTGTTAGCGGTGCTACTTGCCTCGTGCGCAGTAGCTCAGGAACGCTCCGCGAATCTTCACCAACACGATTGGCGCGGAACCTGGATGGCCACAGCAGGGACGGCGCATTCATTCCGAGGGCGTTGGTGGGCCAGCCTGCTCCCCAACACCCACAACGCCGCCAGCGGGTCATGGACACTTCTCAGCGACACAAATCAAATTCTTCTCGAAGGCACGTGGTGGGCGCGAAAATCTTCGCTGGGTTGGCAAGGTACATGGTCAGCTCGGGCCCGCGCAGGGAAGGCCTTTTCTGGCACGTGGACGTCCGATATGACAGACGTCACTGATAAAACATTCGAGGAGATGCTCAACCGGACGATGGAAAAGCAGGTGAGTGGCTCCTGGCGAAGCGGACGTATGCAAGGTAATTGGTGGCTGCAAGGGCCGGGGTAGCTCTGGCCTGCCCCCCTCAGCCGATGCTCTTTGACGGTCTCGAAAATGTAAAGAAATTGTTGGCCCGTTGCCACGCACAGTCGGCAAAACCTGCCTGATCAAGGCCTTCTGAAAGCACGGTCGTTGGCGACAATCTATTGACTTTCTCTTCTGCAACCATCGCCACACTCAGTGCAATCGAACCGTGTATCAAGCAAAGGAGGACAATATGTTTTCACGAATATTCCTCTTTGGGAACCTGCAGCGGGCTACGGTTATGCTCACCCTGCTGGCTCTAATTCCCGCTACTGCCATCGCCCAGTACGGGGGTGGAATGGGTGGTGGGACGGGCCCGTATCCCGCGGGTACTCACCCGAGCTATGGCTCGAAAGGCGCCGTGATCGGAGGAGTCGCAGGCGGTGCGGCTGGTGCCGGCCTGCTCTACTTCGCGCTTCGCAATCGTGCGACTCTCACCGGCTGCGTAGGCGGCGATGGCGACAAACTCGTCAATGAGAAAGACAATCGCACCTACACCTTGGCCAACAAGGGTGACGCGCTCCGGCCAGGTGAACGCGTGGAAGTCAGAGGCAAAAAGACCAAGGATGAGTCAGGTGAACCTGTGTTTCAAGTCCACAAAATGACAAAGGACCTTGGTTCATGCACGCCAACAACGGCCGAAAATAAATGAGCACCTTGACTGAACTACCCTGGGAGGGCAGAGTCGATCTGCCCTTCCCAAGGCGATGAACTGGCCAGTGCGAGGGCCGAAATCATCGGTGAGGGTCGAAGAAATTTTTCCTGAGGGGAGCGTGGGATGAGAATTAGTGCGAAGAGCGGAGCGACGACACTTTCCTGCCTGCTAGTCTTTTCCTCATTGTTTCCCGTGTGGGCGGCGGACGCTGGCTCGCAAAAAGCTATCGACACTGAGCGATCGGTGCTGACGGTCCGCGTTTACAAGACCGGATTGTTTTCAGCCTTCGCACATGATCACGAAATCCGTGCGCCCATCCAAAAGGGTGTCTTTGATGAAGACAAGAGCACCGTCGAGTTTGTTGTTGATGCCCGCGCTTTGCGAGTGCTCGATCCAGATGTCTCCGACAAAGACCGAGCAGAAATCCAGGCCACTATGCTAGGCCCGAAGGTCTTGCACAGCGAAAAATTTCCCGAAATCCGTTTTCATTCTACCGAGGTAAATCGCCCCAGCGAGGGCAGGTGGATAGTTCGTGGGGACCTGACGCTTCACGGACAAACTCGGCCTGTAAAAGTTGACGTGGAACGCAAGAACGGGCGGTACCGTGGGTCGGCTCAGCTATTGCAGAAGGACTTCGGAATTACCCCGGTTACGATTGCCGGTGGAACGGTTAAAGTGAAGGACGAAGTTCGCGTCGAATTTGAGATCGTGGCACGGTGAGCAAGCGCGACCGCAGCTCTCTTAAACATTCTGTAGCGAAGCAAGCAGATGGTCTGCGACTTCATCGGATTTTGAGAGAACGTCTTTGATGCCGGCGGCGTGAGCATCGTTCGAGAGTTGCTCGTAGTTGTACAGCGTAAGCATCAACATTGCCGTGTGCGGGGCGATGCGAGTGATCTGGCGGGCGGCTTCGAGACCGTTCATCCCGGGCATCGAAAAATCCAAGATCACTACATCGGGATGCAGTTCTCTCACTTTTTCAACAGCAACGTTGCCGTTCTCTGCCTCGCCACAGACTTCCCAATCGCTGTTCTGCTCGATGCAAGATCGTATTGAGTGGCGAATGAGTGCGCTGTCATCGGCTATCAAAATAGTGTGAGACATGCAGCCTCCTTATGCCCTTGGCTGGCTGCTGGCCGCGCCGCATCGTACAGGCCGACGGACGGCGACGAGAGACGAGAAAGGGGCATGTCAACCCTACTCTTTGAGCGACGGGAGTAAATACCCTCGGTACTGTACGCTACCGCACAATAGCTGGTACGGTAACGAACTCTCAAGAGTTAAACCCATAGGAGCTAATGAGTTGACGCCAAATGACCTTAATTGCTCAACAGGCAAAGAAAAAGAAATAGTTGGATTTGGAGATTCAAAAACTGGGAAATCCCTTGGATTTCTCAGCAGAGCGCGATTCGCGCAACAACCTACGCTGATTTTTTGCTTGGAATGGGTTGATGTAACCGAATTGCCTCCTGCACTTCTCGTAGCTCTCGGCAGCTTTGGCAGTTCGGATCTGAGCAATAGGGAGAACCATGCGGGATGGGCTGAAAATCTGAAGGGGTTGCCATAACGTCCTCCTGTCCGGTCTTCTCTCTTCTCTGCTGATTGACTAACGCGGCGGAAACAGAAAAGTTGCGAAAATTGTAAGCCCGCAGAAAACTAAAGTATGTACGGTAAGGCGCATTTTATGGTCTTACAGCGTACTCTGGCGTGAGACGAAGATGCAGGCCAGCAAACGTTTCTCTCCCACCAACTCTCGAAAAGGAGTAGGCTTAAAGAGTCTCTTCTAGCATCCCTCCGCCGCGCCCTTAGGGTGACGGTTCCCTGCGAAAATCAGACAAATTGTGCTGCGCAAGGAGCCGTTATGGCCAGCAAGGCCCGTCCGCCTACTAAGTTTTCTCCGAAGCCGCCTCCCGGTGATGGTGACGGCAACCACATCCATAATCGGATTCTGCTCAACCTCCCGCCCAAAGAATCCGAAATGCTTTTGTCAAAATTGGAATTTGTACGTTTGAAGACCCACCACGTGCTGCATGAGCCGGGCGACACTTTGAAATCCGCGTATTTCTGCAACAGCGGGCTGGTTTCCATTCTCAGCGTCTTCCCGGATGGAAAAAGTGTGGAAGTGGGTCTGATTGGCAAGGAAGGCTTCATCGGTTTGCCGCTGGTTGCGGGCTTTCGCACCTCCTCTACTCGGGCCGTAGCTCAGATCGAGGGTTCGGCTTTCCGCGTGGACGGCGAAACCCTGATGGCAATCCTGCGTCAGGCCCCGAAACTGGAGCGCCGGTTACAGCAGTTTTCACAAGTCCTGGGAATGCAGGTCACACAGCTTGCAGCTTGCAATCGGCTCCATGAGGTGACTGAGAGATTGGCGAGATGGTTGTTGATGAGCGCCGACCGTACAGGATCGGAGTCGGTGCCCTTGACGCAAGAACTTCTGGCTCAGATGCTGGGAACTCGTAGGTCAAGCGTCACCGTGGCGGCCGGAATGTTGCAAAAGGCCGGACTAATCGCTCACACCCGCGGAGACGTAGAAATTATCGACCGCCGAAATCTGGAAGAAGCGGCCTGCGAATGCTACGGAATCATGCAGCAGCAGACCAAGCAGTGGCAGAGCGACTCGGAATAATCTCGTGCGCGCCGGCGCACATTCGGCAGTGCCTCAGCGTACCGACAGATGCTGGCATTGCACCTACGATTAACCGACTTAGACGAGCATTGGAAATCCGAACCGATGCTCCTCATTGGAATCATGTGCCGCAAATTGGTCCTGGTTTCGATAGACACGAGTTCCGATGTCCACACTGCGAAAACCAGACTCTATACCTTTGGCCTGGAAGCACGATCCTCTTTACCACCGCGACGTGTCAGCACTGTAGTAAGGAATTTCTCATCGTGCAGAACGAACCGAGGAAATAATATGGCCACCATCCTCTGCATCGACGACGAACCCATCGTTCTTGAAATTCAGAGAGCACTCCTGGAGAGCAAAGGCTACAACGTCCTCACCGCTTCCGATGGCGCAACCGGAATTGCGCTCGCGCGCGCACACTCAACCGACGCCGTACTCCTCGATTTCAGCATGCCGGGAATGGACGGTAATCAAGTCGCTCAAGTGCTGATGAAAGAACAACCGACCCTGCCCGTGGTGGTCTGGAGCGGATGTCTTGACGAGATACCTGAGTCCCTCTGGTGGTTCGCCGATGCGGTGTTACAAAAGGGCGACGGCCGCGATACGCTGCTGCCAATACTGGAGAAAATTGTTGGCGGCACTATAGCGGGCAAGAAACCACCTGCGCGAACGAACCGCAGTGCGACTACTGGACGCTATTCCCGTCCGCTTAGCGGCAGGTTAAGAGGGGCGAATTCGCACCTCTAAACAAGCGTTAGCCAGAGAGGTCACCGTGCAGACAAACTCCCACAGGCAGCACATTCTCAGCTCCATCCAAGATTTCTTTGATGCCGAGGCCAAACGCCGGAAACATGGGCTGTGCGAGCATTGCGGATCTTCTATGCAATTCCTTGATGCCCAGTTTCAGTTGTATGGAACTCCTATGACATGGAGCGTACGCCTGCCATTCTGTCAGGCTTGTGAATCGGACACGTAAGTCCGTTCAACACCGATTCCCACACAATACAGATCTGATGTGCGCTACCCGGCGCAACCCGTGAGCTTCTTGGCCAGCTCGCAATACAACTCCACCGCCTCGTGCAACTGCTTCTTCTCCACGTACTCGCCCTCAGTGTGCGCAACGTGGATCGATCCCGGACCGACCAGCAACGGCTGCCCCCAGTTGCCGAGCGCCGGAATGTCGGTAGTGAATGCCGCAACCATGGTTGGCAGGCCTTCAAACGTGCGCAGCCGGGTAAATGGAATCTCCAGCGTGAACTCGACCTTCGCCAAAGCGCCCACGGTTTCGAGAATCTCGCGCCGAAGTTCGTCGGATGGACCGATCATCCGATAGAGCAACTGTGCGCGTGCCTTGTCGGCAATAACGTTTGGGGCGCGCCCGCCTTCGATCACGCCGATGTTCAGAGTGCATGGCCCAATCTCCTGGTCAGTAGGCAGCTTCATCGCCCGCAGCCGGTGGAGCGCTTCGACCAGTTTGTCGATGGCGGAGTCGCCAAGCTCGGGATACGCCGAGTGCGCCATGCGTCCCTTCGCGGTGAGTTCCACACGCAGAGCTCCCTTGGATGCGATGGCAACGCGGTTCTCTGTAGGCTCGCCATTGATGAGGAACTTCGATCCGTGCGCGTGCTGGTTGGCAACTTTTGCGCCCAGGCTGTCGCGCTCTTCGCCGACGAGAAACAGTAGGCCAACGTGAATTGCTTCTTTTCTCAGTCTTTCGACTGCGGCAATTTGCGCGGCAATGATTCCTTTGGCATCGCAAGATCCCCTGCCATAGACACGCTGCTCGTCTTCGGATGAAGGGATGAACGGAGGAACGGTGTCCATGTGGGTGGAAAAAACCACCACTGGATTTGGTTCCTGAGGTACGGTCGCGTACACGTTGGCGCGCTCCTCCTCAACGGCCATTCGTCGGGCGTCATAGCCGAGTCCTTGTAGCTCTTGCTGCAGGAAGTGTCCTACCGCTCCCTCGTTTCCGGTGACGGATTCGATGTCCACAAGCTGGCGCGTGAGTGAGACGATGTCCATGCGCATCGAGGATAACCTACGCGTGCGGATGGCGGCGACTCAGGTTTTGAATCAGATCAATCTCGATTATGGAGCTACGGGCGTCCCCGCCCGCCCTTCACTAAAGCGACTGGAGCAATCAGGCTGCGGTAATCTAGTCCCGACAGTCGCGCAATGAACCCCGCAGCCAGCGCAATCCGTTCGCTCTTCCTCGACGGCCCCGCCGGCGGGCTCGAAGCCTTGCTCAATTCCGGCGCCGAGAACGCGACTCATGCCGCCCTGGTTAGCCATCCGCATCCGATGTTCGGCGGCACTATGCATAACAAGGTCGTGTTCCATGCGATGAAGGCGCTGAACCGCTTTGGTTTTCCCGTGCTCCGCTTCAACTTCCGCGGGACAGGATTGAGTCACGGAGAACATGATCACGGACGCGGCGAAACCGATGATGTGAAGGCCGCTCTGGACTGGCTAGATCGCGAGTTTCATCTGCCCCTGATTTTCGCCGGATTCTCGTTTGGAGCTGCGGTAGGACTCGGCGCCGCATGCCCCGACGATCGCGTGGCCACGGTTATCGGGCTCGGCTTGCCCGTTGCGCCCGGGGACGAGCGCAGTTATGAGTTGGATTTTCTTCAGTCTTGCAGCAAGCCCAAGCTGTTTGTCAGTGGTAGCCGCGACCAGTTCGGGCCGCGGGCGCAGCTGGAGGAACTGGTTAACGCTCTGCCAGAACCGAAAAAACTCGTAATCATTGAGAGCGCCGACCATTTTTTCGAGGGCAGGTTGCGCGAGATGCGCGAAGCGGTCGAGGCCTGGATTCAAGATACGATTCGATGAAGGAAATCGCTCGCCACATCCTCGAACACGCTCTTCGGGAATCCAGCATCAGCCAGGCTTTCGCCCGGCAAGTGCACTCCGAGCGCGGAGTTCTCCGCGTTTGCGAGGACCTGTACGACCTGAATGCCTGCGGCCGCGTGTTCGTAATCTCGATCGGCAAAGCTGCGCACACTATGCTCACTGCGTTGCACGAACAAGCGGGAGAGCGCTTCGAAGGCATCGTTGCCAGTTCCGTCGAACCCGAGTTTCACATCCGCGGCTTTCGCTATTTTCACGGCGGACATCCTATGCCGAATGCGGAGTCCATCCGCGCTGCCGGTTCCATGCTGAAGGCGCTCAACTCTCAGAACGAATCTTCTTTGGTGATCTATTTGATCAGCGGGGGAGGATCAGCAACGGTTGAAAAACCTGTGGACGATGAGATCTCGCTGGACGATCTGGTCGCAACCTATCGTGTTCTGGTCCACTCCGGCGCTCCGATCGGCGAAATCAATGCCATTCGCAAGCATTTATCGGCGATCAAAGGCGGACGTCTGGCGCAAGCAGCGTATCCGGCGCAACAGGTTTCAATTCTGGTTTCTGACGTCCCCGACAACACGCCCGACGCGCTTGCCTCCGGGCCAATGATGCCTGACTCGACCACGGTTGAGGACTGTTACGCCATCGCGACCAAGTACGACCTGGCTGAGCAATTCCCGTCATCGGTGCGGGAATTATTCGACCGGCACGCGTTGGAAGAGACCCCTAAGTCGGACGATCCTGCGTTCGTCCGCGCCCGCTGGTGGACGATCCTTTCCAACGCAGCTCTGCTTAAGGCGGCCGCAAAAGAGGCCTGGCGTCAGGGGTTCGTGGTCGAAATAGACAATAGCTGCGACGATTGGGACTACGCCAAAGCCGCTGATTACTTATTACAGCGGCTGCGGGGTCTGCGGCAAAAGCATGAGCGAGTGTGCCTGCTCTCCGGCGGGGAAGTCACCGTACACGTGGAAAACGGCGGCACCGGCGGACGCAATCAGCAGTTTTCCTTGTATTGTGCGGAGACAATCGCCGGAGAAGATGTTTGCATCCTTAGCGCCGGGTCCGATGGAATTGACGGCAACAGTCCCGCAGGAGGCGCGGTTGTGGATGGAACAACGTTAGAGCGAGCGAAAGCCCGCGGACTCGATGCAAAGACGCACCTCGCCAGCTTCAATGCTTACCCATTCTTTGAAGCGCTGGGCGATGCTATCGTCACCGGGTCCACGGGCAACAATCTGCGCGACCTCAGAATTCTGCTGGCTGACTAAGCTGTCTTTTTAACCGCCGCCGGAGGCATCTTGGCCATGGCTTCGTCCTGGGCCCGCTGCATCTCCTCAGGTGACATGTCCTTTGTATGCGTGGCAATCGACCACTTATGTCCGAACGGATCAGCAACCAGGCCGTAACGGTCGCCCCAGAACTGGTCCATAACCGGCATCTTGACTTGCGCGCCAGCTGATACGGCGCGGTTGAAAGCCTCGTCCACATTTTTGGTGTAAATGTGAATGGTTACGCCGGTTCCACCGGTCGAAAGCGGAGACAGCGTGCCATATTCCGGAGCTTCCTCGTTCAACATCAGCATCGAGTCACCGACGCGGAGCGACGCGTGCATCACTTTTCCGTCTGGCATGCGCGCGACGTGCAGGACCTCGGCGCCAAGCGCGTTCTTGTAAAACTCCAGTGCTTTATCCGCATCGCGTACCGTCAGGTGCGGGGTCAGGGTATGAAATCCTTCAGGAACAGCTTTCGCTTGCTCGGACATAGAAACCTCCTCAGGGGAGGAATTCTAGCCCAGCAAATATGAATATTTGTCAAAAAATTTTGGTGACGCCTTCTTTGAGGACCAGTACCCGTTCCTCGATCCCGGCTTGTCTGGCTTCTTGATCCAGCAACCGCAACGGTTCGTCCATGGGCTCGTGCGAGAGGCGGAAGGTTCCGTAGTGCATAGGAACCATCCAGCGCGAGTTCAGATCGAGAAAGGCGCGAGTGGCGTCGGCGGGACTGGTATGGACATTGCGAAACGACGGAGGGTTGTAAGCGCCGATGGGCAGAAGCGCCAGTTGAGGGGCCAGGCGCATACCGATTTCTCGGAAACCGGTGAAATAGGCCGTGTCCCCAGCGTGATAAACCGAATGCTTGGCGTCGCGCAGCACGTAGCCCCCATATCCACGATGCGCATCTCGCAAGACGCGTGCTCCCCAGTGCCGAGAGGGCACATGCGTGATGGTGACATTGCGATGCCGGTAGCTGCTCCACCAGTTCAGTTCGACCACGTCGCGAAATCCAAGATCGGAAACCAGGTCGAAGACATGCTCCGGTACCACCACTGTCGGCGCTGATCCGCGCCAGCGCTTGGTGTGCTGCACAATCGCCCGCAACGACGGCCGGTGGAGATGATCAAAATGCGCGTGAGTGATCAGCACAACATCAATCGGCGGGAGGTCGTGGATTTTGATCCCTGGCTGCCGCAGCCGTTTCAGCACGAACAGCCAGCGCGCAAAATTCGGGTCAATGACAACGTTCTCCCCGCCAATCTGCACCAAGAAGCTGGCATGGCCAATGAACGTCACACCCATCTCGCCGTTTGAAACCAGCTTCGGCTTGTGCGATTCACCGATTCGCGGGGTGACGGCGGAATGCCGTATGAGCTTGCCAAATTGCTGGGCGCGTTTGCGTAGGGCCGGATTCTTGAGCGCTTGCTTTAGCATGAAACCAGCTTTCAGCTCTCAGCTTCTAGCTCCCCATCGGATATCTCAACGGGAAGGCCGATAGCTGACAGCTTTATTTTACCAATCCAGCAATCATTTGCTTGACCCACCGCGATTACGTCAGTTCTAATTCTCGTGATCTTCTTCGAGAAGCAGGAGCACGCCAATGCAGGTTGCATTCTTAGGTTTGGGAATCATGGGCCAGGCGATGGCCACTAATCTTGTGAGGGCTGGACACGAGGTCACTGTCTGGAATCGGACTCCGGGCAAAGCGGTCGAGGGCGCGCGAGTGGCAGCCTCTCCGGCTGAAGCGGCGCAAGGCGTCGAAGTGGTCTGGATGGCCGTTTCCGATACCGCTGCAGTCGAAAGCGTGCTCTTCGGGGCAGACGGAGTTGAGCAATCGCTGACCGAAGGCATGATCGTCGTCGATTCCAGCACCATCTCTCCTTCTGCAACTCGCAAGTTCGCGGAACGAGTTGCGCGAAAAGGCGCTCAGTACGTGGACTCGCCGATGACTGGATCAAAAGTTGCTGCCGAGAGCGGAACGCTGCTCTTCATCGTCGGTGGAGAAGAACAAACGATCGAGCGACTGAAGCCGCTGTATGCCGCCATGGGCAAGAAAATTTTCCGCATGGGCGAGGTTGGGAAAGGCCAATCCGCCAAGCTGGTGATGAACCTGCAAATCGCGCTTATCTATGAAGGATTCGCCGAGGCCCTCACGCTCGCCGCCAAGCTGGGCGTTGACGCAGAAAAGCTAATCCCACTAGTGAATGCTTCCATGGTGAAGTCAGGCGTGGTCGAATACAAAGCGCCGTTTGTCCTGGGCCGCGATTTTTCGGCCAACTTCCCGCTTCGCCTGATGCGCAAGGACATCCGCCTCGCCCTTGAAGCCGCCAAAGAAGCTCGCGTGAAACTCCCCGGCCTGGAAACCGTAGAAGAGATCTACGAAATGGCCATCGAAGACGGCCACGCTGACCTCGACTACGCCGCCACTCTGCTGCTGCTGGAGAAGTGGGCCGGGGTGGAAGTGAAGGGACAGGCGGCGTAAGGAGCCTCTTCCGAGCGAAGTTTGGATTCGTCTCTGGGCATGGCTTTCAGCCGAGCTGTTCTGGTCTTGTCAATTGGCGTGCGGCACGACGGAAATTTGTGCCCTGATACAGAGCAATTCCGCGATCCCACCCTCTATCCATCGGCGAGCACAATCCCGACAGCCCTCAACTTTCTGTAAGATGAGTGCGCCCAGAATGGTGCGTAACTAGGAGAGGACGCCAAACATGCCCAGCTACATCGGCGCCATCGATCAGGGGACTACCAGCACCCGCTTCATCGTGTTCGACCGTGCTGGCAGGATCGTCAGCACCGCTCAGGAAGAGCACGAGCAGATTTATCCCAAGCCGGGCTGGGTCGAGCACGATGCAGAAGAAATCTGGCGGCGCACGAAAAGTGTCATCCACAAAGCAATGGATGCTCGTCAGCTCGGTCCAGGCGATCTGGCTGCTATCGGTATGACCAATCAGCGTGAGACTACGGTTGTTTGGCACAAGAAGACTGGGAAACCTGTTTACAGCGCGATTGTCTGGCAGGACACTCGCGTTGCTTCGAGCGTCGCTGAGTTCGCGGCGCACGGCGGGCAGGACCGCTA
>WNGG01004397.1_pt1 | contig 27573 bp, 26 predicted proteins | sample 5400661 | NCBI WGS metagenome assembly WNGG01 (sample SAMN13153372, study PRJNA577476) | soil metagenome | isolation source: 100 cm soil or saprolite under Garry oak tree replicate 1 | place: USA:California | collected 2016-06-15
CACGATCACGCCGCCCTTGGTGTCGAAGCCGTCCAGCTCGACCAGCATCTGGTTCAGCGTCTGCTCGCGCTCGTCGTGGCCGCCGCCGAGGCCCGCGCCGCGGTGCCTGCCCACGGCGTCGATCTCGTCCACGAACACGATCGCCGGGGCGTTCGCCTTGGCCTGCTCGAACAGGTCACGGACCCGGGACGCGCCGACGCCGACGAACATCTCCACGAAGTCCGAGCCGGAGATCGAGTAGAACGGCACCCCGGCCTCGCCGGCCACCGCCCGGGCGAGCAGCGTCTTGCCGGTCCCCGGCGGGCCGTACAGCAGCACGCCCTTGGGGATCTTGGCCCCGATAGCCTGGAATTTCGCCGGGCTCTGCAGGAACTCCTTGATCTCCTGCAGTTCCTCGATGGCCTCGTCCGCGCCGGCCACGTCGGCGAACGTCGTCTTCGGCGTGTCCTTGGTGATCAGCTTGGCGCGGGACTTGCCGAAGTTCATCACCCGCGAGCCGCCGCCCTGCATCTGGGACAGCATGAAGAAGAACAGCAGGAAGATCACCAGGTAGATGAAGATCGTCGGGATCAGGGAGAGGATCGCGTTGCTCTTCGGGATGCTGACGTTGTATCCCTTCGGCAGGTTGCCCTTGTTGAACTGCTGCTGCAGCTCGTTCTGGAGCTGCAGGCCCTGCCCGGAGACCCAGGAAGCCTCGAGGTTCTGGCCGCTCCTGGTGGTGATCTGGATCGTCTGGTTCTTGTCGACGATCAGCGCGCTCTTGACCTGGCCCTGATCGATGAGCTTGACGATGTTAGAGGTGTCAACCTGCTTGTATGAACTCCCCGAATTCGCGTAGTCGAGGACGAAAAGCAGCAACAGCACCGCCACGGCGATAAGCAGCAGCGGTGCCCGGAAAAAGCGCCTTAGCTCCATCGATGAGCGGCCCCGTCGGCTCGGGGCCGTTCCCTCCTGACCAGCCTCACATTCCCGTCGACCTCCGGCGGGATGGCCATATTCCCTTCCTCGCAGCCCGTGCTACCTGGCAGCCGCGAGCGGTAAAACTACGACGGTACACCGCTTGGTGCAACGCCTGGAAAGTCAACGCTTCCCGTGGCAGATTGTGTTCCCCTGCCTGTTGGAGCCTGTCCGCTGGGCCCGGCCTGCCGTGTCCGGCCTGCTGGGCCCAGCCTGCCGCACCTTAACTGCCCCCGTAGACCGCCGGGGCAAGCGTCCCGATGAATGGCAGGTTGCGGTACCGCTGAGCATAGTCAAGGCCGTACCCGACGACGAACTCGTCCCCGATGTCGAATCCTGTGTAGGCGACGTCCACCTGCATCTGGGCCGACCCCGGCTTGCGGAGCATGGCGCAGACCGCCAGCGACGCCGGCGAGCGCGACCGCAGGTTGCCCGCCAGCCAGGACAAGGTGAGCCCGGAGTCCACGATGTCCTCCACGATCAGCACGTGCCGGCCGGTGATGTCGGTGTCGAGGTCCTTGAGGATCCGGACCACGCCGGAGGACCTGGTGCCTGAGCCGTAGGACGAGATCGCCATCCAGTCCATCTGCACCGGCAGGTGCATGGCGCGGGCGAGGTCGGCCATCACCATGACGGCGCCCTTGAGCACCCCGATGAGCAGCAGGTCACGGCCGGCGTAGTCGGCGTCGATCTGCGTCGCCAGCTCGCCGATGCGCGCCTGCAGTTGCTCGGCGGTGATCAGCACCTGCTTGAGCTCAGCACCCATGTCACGTTCGTCCAACGCAGTCCCCAACCCTCGAAGCCCTCTTCAGTCGCCTGTCGCGCTGCTGGTGAACCACACCTTGCCAGCCTGGCGGCGCGCCCGCACGCCACCTGGCAGGTCAACCCATCGCTGTCCGCGCCAGCCGGTGATCAGGGCGTCGATCTGGCCGACGTGCCGGGCGGTGAGCGCGCCGTGCGGGCAGCCCGCCATGATCGCGGCGTCGCGCAGCACCCGCGTCCTGATCGCGGCGGGCAGCGCCCGCAGCCAGCCGGCGTCGAGCCCGGCCGGGTCGGAGGCGTTGCTCCGCAGCTGTACGCTTTCCGCGAACGCGAGGCCGTCGAGGCACTCGGCGTCCGCGCGCAACTGGCTTGCGGTGCGGGCCAGTGCCTCGGCCACGCCCGGTCCGAGGGCGGCCTCGAGCGCGGGCAGCGCCTGCTGGCGTACCCGGGCCCGGGCGAAGCGGAAGTCGCGGTTGTGCGGGTCCTGCCAGGGCTCCAGCCCCAGCTCGGCGCACGCGGCACCGGTGGCCGCGCGGCGCACGGCCAGCAACGGCCGGCGGTACAGGCCGCGCTGGGCGGGCATCCCGGCCAGCGAGCGGCCGCCGGATCCCCGGGCCAGCCCGAGCAGGACGGTCTCCGCCTGGTCATCGAGGGTGTGGCCGAGCAGGACCGCGACGGCGCCGTACTCCTCAGCGGCCGCGTCCAGCGCCCGGTACCTGGCCGTCCGGGCCGCGGCCTCGGGACCCGCGCCCGAGCGGGCCGGCGCCACCGTGACCGCGACGCCGTGCACCGGGTCGAGCCCGAGCTTGTCCAGCAGCGCCAGCACCCCGGTGGCGCGCTCACCCGAACCGGCCTGCAGCCCGTGGTCGACGGTCACGCCGCCGGCCCGCAGGCCCAGCCGCGGGACCACGAACGCCGCGGCCGCGGCCAGCGCGAGCGAGTCGGCGCCGCCCGAGCACGCGACCAGCACCAGGTCCCCGGCGGACAGGTCGGACAGGCAGGCCCGCACCGCGTTGCGGACCTCGGCGACCGCGACGCCGGGACCCATGCTGGCTACGAGCCGGACGCGACCCGCTCCACCCACGCGTGCGGGTGGGCGAATTCCTCCTTGGTGGGAAGCGTCTCCGGGGAAGTCCAGACCTTGTTGAAGGCGGCCATGCCGACCTCGTCCACGACCGTGCGGACGAACCTGGAACCCTCCGCGTACTGCTTCATCTTGAGGTCGATGCCGAGGATGCGGCGGATCGTCTGCTCGATCCGGCCACTCGATCCGCGCCGGGCGTTGAACCGTTCCCTGATCTGCTCGACCGAGGGCACCACCTGGGGCCCGACCGCGTCCATGACGTAGTCGCCGTGCCCTTCCACCAGGGTCATCACCGAAGTCAGCCGGTCCATGATCTCGCGCTGCCGCGGAGTGGCCACGGCGTCGATCAGGCTGCCGCCGTCGCCGCCGCGCACCGCGCCCGCCATCGCGTCGGCCGCCGACCGGAGCCGCTGCAGGATCGCCGCCGGGTCGAGCTCGGAGGCGAGCAGGAACTCGGTCATCTGGCTCTGCACGTAGTCCCGCAGCCAGGGCACCGCGGTGAACTGCAGCCGGTGCGTCTCCTCGTGCAGGCACACCCAGCGCCGGAAGTCATGCGCGTCGACGCCGAGCTCGCGCTCGACCATGACGATGTTCGGCGCGACCAGAGTGAGCCGGCCCGGCTGCTCACCGTCGACCGGGGAGGTCTCGGGCGGCAGGAACAGCTCGTACTGGCCGAGCACGCGAGACGACAGGTAGGCCAGGATCAGCCCGGCCTGGATGCCGGTGACCCGCGATCCCACCGCGGTCATCACCGCCCCGGGCCGCGATGTGGCCGATCCGCCGGGCGCGCGTTCTCGCAGCTGCTCTACCAGCGGCTCGAGCACGACGCGGAAACCGTCCACGTTCGCCCTGATCCATCCGGGCCGGTCCACCACCGCGACCCGGCCCAGGGATCCGTCGCGGGTAGCCGACATTCCGGTGACCTCGTAGACCGGCTGCTGCACGGCGCCGGCCAGGTCACGTAGCTCTGAGACCGTCCGCCGCGCCTCGGCCAGGCTCACCTGCGGGCCGGGCCTGGCCCACCGGGTTCCGGTGGAAATGGCGATGTCCCAGTCAATCATCTGCGCGCTGCTCACAGTCCAACGGTACGTGGTGAAGATAGTGCTCGTCACCGGCAACCGCAGTTGGCCAGGGCGGCGGCGGCCTCGTCGATGGCGTTCGCGGCCGTGCTCAGCATCCCTTTGGCCGGGATCTTGTCGGCCATGAAGGCGAATACGAGCGTCCTGGAGTTCTTGTCGGTGACCAGCCCGGCCAGGGCGGTCACCGTGCCGAGATTGCCCGTCTTGGCCCGGACCGAACCGAGCGCCGGGCCCCCGATGCCGGCGAACACGCTCTGCCCGGCCGACAGCGTGCCGGAAAAGCCCGCCACCGGCAGGCCTGCCAGCAGCGCCCGCACCCGGGAGTTGGTGGTGGCCAGCTCGAGCACCTTGACCAGGGTGGCCGGCGCGATCCCGTCCTGCGGGGACAGGCCGCTGCCGTCCACCAGGCGCAGGCCGGTGCTGACGCCGAGCCGGCGCAGTTCGGCGGTCACCGCCCCGGCCGCCCCGCTGAACGAGGCGGGCTGCCCGGCCGCGATGGCGACCTGGCGCGCGAGGTTCTCCGCGATCACGTTGTTGCTCTCCTCGAGCATCTCCTGCACGACGGCCGATAGCGGCGGCGAGGACACGCTGGCGATGCTGCCGGCGTGCGCGGGGGCGGTCTGCGCCAGCGGGGATCCGGTGACGTGCATGCCGTCGGCGGCCAGCAGGGCAGCGAACGAGGCGGCCGCCATGCCCGCGGGGTCCGTGGTCCGCGCCCGCAGGTTGTACGGGTCGTCGGAGTCTTCGGGGGCGCCGGCCGTGGTGAGCCGCCCCTGGTCCACCTCCAGGGCGGCGATCGGGGTGACGTTGCCCGTGGTGACGTAGCTTCCTGGCCAGCCGGGCGCGAGGTCAGGGCCGGTGTAGAGCGAGGTGTCGTACCCGACGCTGACCGTGCCGCGGCCCTGGGCCTTCAGCGCTCGCGCCGTTGCGGCCGCGAGGCTGGCCAGCGTGGCCGGCTGGGGGTAGTCCTGGGCCGGGAACGGGCGGACCGCGAGGGTGGGATCGCCCCCGCCGACCAGGATCACGCGGTCCGGCGTGGCGCCGTTCACCACCCGGGTGGTGAACGTGGCGTCCGGGCCGAGCGCGGCGAGCGCGGCGGCGGAGGTGACGAGCTTGGTGGTCGAGGCGGGCGTCAGGAGCTGGGTCCCGTCCTGGGACAGCAGCACCTGCCCGGTGGCCGGGTCGGCCACCTCCGCCGACACCCGGTGGCCGAGCGCGGCGGCGGACAGCGGGCCGGCCAGCGCGGACCGCAGCCCGCTCGCGGTCGGCAGCGAGCCGCCCCCGGTTCCCGGGGCCAGGACGGTGCCGGCCCCGCTGACCCGGCCCGCGGCGACCGACGGGACCCGCAGCGCCGCGAGCCGGGGCGGGAGCATGCGGGCCACGGTGATGGCCGCCGCGAGCGTGAATATGTTGATCATGGCGAGCGTCAGCACGGCCGTTAGCCGGGCGCGGCGCACCATGACTTACCACCTCGCGCAATTTCTGCCGCGGACTGCGGGAACAATGGAGTTAATCACCCAGACCGGCCTGGAGCGAACCAGTGGACGTTGACGTTCTTATCGAGATCCCCATGGGACAGCGGAACAAGTACGAGATGGACCACGCCTCCGGGCGGATACGGCTGGACCGCATGCTGTTCACGTCGACCAGATACCCCGCGGACTACGGGTTCATCGAGGACACCCTGGCCGATGACGGCGACCCGCTCGACGCCCTCGTGCTGCTCGACGAGCCCACCTTCCCGGGATGCCTGATCAACTGCCGGGTCATCGGGATGTTCCGGATGCGGGACGAGAAGGGCGCCGACGACAAGGTGCTGTGCGTGCCGGCCACGGACCCCCGGATGGAGCACCTTCGCGACATCCATCACGTGCCCGAATTCCAGCGGCTGGAGATCCAGCACTTCTTCGAGGTCTACAAGGCGATCGAGCCGGGTAAGTCGGTGCAAGCCGAAGCCTGGGCGGACCGCCGCGCCGCCGAGGCCGAGATCGGCGCCTGCCGCAAACGCGCCGCCGACGCCGGCGACCACTCAGCGGCCGAGGGCCATCCCGGAGCCGCGGGCGATTCCGGGACGACGGGTCATCCCGGGGCGACGGGCGACTCCGGGGCTGCGGGATATTGATCTTGAACTTGACGACTGTCGTTTATTAGAATATAATAGCGAAAATACTCGTGGAACAGTGAGAAAGAGACCGCGTAGCTAGAACGCGGTAGGCAGGGCGGAGCGCAGTTCGGCCAGGGTGGCCCGGGCCGCCGCGGCCTCGGCGAACAGCCCCAGCGTTTCCGGCCGTGCCGCCAGGCTGACCTGGGCCGGCAAGCCAGCCTGCTGGGCGGCCAGCACGTGCGGCCCGGCTGGCCGCTGGAGGATCCACACGATGTGCAGCAGTTCGGCGAGCCGTCCGCGCTCGTCCGGCAGGGGGCCGGTCACCCGCAGCGGCCGGCGCCGGGCCTGCGGCGCGCCGAAGACCAGATCGCCGGTGCCGCCGTACGGATCCGCGCCGGCGTAGCCGAGCGTGCCGATGGCCGCCTGGACGGCCGCTCCGTGGCACATGCCGCACGGTTCCAGCGTGGTCAGCAGCGCGTGGTCCTGGTAATGGCGGTCCGCGCCGAGCCGGGCGAGCGCGTTGATCTCGGCGTGGGCGACGTGCGTCCCGGCTAGCTGCCGCGGCGGGCCGACGGCCTCGTAACGCCGGCCGCGGCCTTCGGCGACGATGCCGCCCGCGGCATCGACCACCACCGCGCCGACCGGGGTGGTGTTCCCGCAGAACGCGTCCCAGGCCAGCTCCAGAGCTCGCTCCCAGGCGTTCGCCAGCACGGCGTCCGCCATAACGGCGGCTGCCACGGGAGGGGCTGGCCGTCACGGAAGAAACCGCCGGTCGGCCCGGAGTCGGGCAGGGTCGCGGCCCAGACCACGCTGGCCGCGCCGTCGGCGACGGGACGGCCTCCCGGGCCGCCCATGTCGGTGGCGACCCAGCCCGGGCAGACCGCGTTCACCAGGACGCGGTCGCCGCGCAGTTCGGCGGCGAGCATCCGGGTGAGGGCGTTGAGGGCGGTCTTGGATGCGGTGTAGGCCGGGGTTCCCGATCCCATGCTCGCCAGCGAGGCGGCCTCGCTGGAGACGTTGACGATCCGCGGATGGTCGCTGGCCCGGAGCAACGGCAGAAACTCCTGGACCATGAGCCACGGCCCGTACAGGTTGGTCTCCGCCGCCTCCCGGACCACGGCCAGGTCGGCATCGATCGCCCGCTGCCAGGTGTCGTAGGTGATGGCTGCGTTGTTGACCAGGACGTCCAGCTTCCCGTGGTGCTCGCCGACCCAGCGCGCGGCCGCGGCCACGCTGGCCGGATCGGTGACGTCGAGCGGGAGGGGTTCGGCGTCGGCGGCGCGTGCTGCGGCGGCCGCGGCACCGGCCGAGCGAGCGGTCAGGACGACGGCGTGTCCCCGGGCGGCGAGCTGACGGCAGACCTCCCGGCCGATACCGCGATTGCCGCCGGTAACCAGCGAGACAGTGCTCATTCCCCTGCGCTTTTCCTAGTGTTCCGGATCACGTTCACCTTCCCTAGCGTGGCAAATTCCGGCCGGGCGCGGGTGATCGGGCCGCGGAGAGGGCATAGGGCCAGGTTTCGGCATACGGTACCGTGGGCGACGTTGCCGCTCCGGGCGGCCGGGATTGGGGGTTCGGGGACTGTGCCTCGCTATCGCAGGGTCGTGGTCAAGCTGAGTGGCGAGGCGCTCGCCGGACCGGGCAGCTCCGGGGTGGACCCGGCCAGCCTGTCCCGCGTGGCCGAGGAAGTCCTCTCCGTGCACGATCTCGGCGTGCAGGTGGCGGTGGTGGTCGGCGGCGGGAACTACTTCCGCGGCCGGATGGCCGAAGGGTGGGGCATCAGCCGCGCCGAGGCGGACAACATCGGCATGCTCGGCACCATCATGAACGCGCTGATGCTCCGGGGCGCGCTCACCGCCAGGACGGACACCGACATCCGGGTGATGACCGCGGTGCCGATCCACAGCGTCGCGGAGCCCTTCATCAGGCTCCGCGCGGTCCATCATCTGGACCGCGGCCTGATCGTGCTGCTCGCGGGCGGCATCGGGCAGCCCTACGTGACCACCGACTACCCGGCCGTGCAGCGGGCGCTCGAACTGGACGCCGACGCGCTGCTGGTGGCCAAGCGCGGGGTGGACGGGGTCTACGACAGTGACCCGCACGTCAACCCGGACGCGGTGCGCTACACCAGGCTGACCTACGACGAGGCGCTGGCCGCCGGGGTGCGGATCATGGACACCAGCGCGTTCGTGCTGGCCAACGAGCAGTCCCTGACCATGCACGTGTTCGACGTGGCCGCCGCGGGCGTGATGCGCGAGATCTGCGAAGGCGCCGAGCACGGCACCAGGATCAGCGTCAAGTAGGCAGCCGGCGGCGCTGAGGCCCGGCGGCGGCCGGCGATCCGGTGAGCCGGGAGCGCTACGACGAGGCGGCCGGGTTCCGCCCGAGCGGCGGGGGCCTGGGCAGGTCCGCGACCTACCCTTCCGATCCCGGGCTGGGCCCGTCCGAGCCGGGGATCGCCGAGGACCTGGGCGGAGACACGCTCGGCGGCCTGCTGATGCTGGCCGGCTGGCTCGGGCCCGGTCCGCGGCAGCCGAAGCGGATCCCGGTGCCGGACGTCCGCGGGCTGTTCTACGACGTGTCACTGGAAGTGACGGGGCGGCTGGGGATTCATGTCACGGCCGTCCGGCTCACCCCGCGTCCGATGCCGGTCGACGGCCTGGTGGTGGACCAGTCCCCGCGAGCGCCGGGGAAGGCGCGGCGAGGCGAGGCGCTGACCGTGCAGGTGTGGCACCCGCCTCGCTGAGGTCCGCTTCGGCGCGCTTGACGAGTCCGGCGATGCGGGTGGCGAACTCGGGCCAAAGCGGCCGGGGCAGGCTGTGGCCCATGCCGTCGATGATCACCAGTGCCGCGCCGGGGATGGCCGCGGCGGTGGCCCGCCCGCCGCTCACGTCGCACATGATGTCGTCCGCTCCGTGTATCACCAGGGTGGGGACCCGGAGCGACCGCAGCCGCGCGGTGCGATCTCCGGAGACCAGCACCGCGACGGACTGGCGCGCCATGCCAAGGCGGTCGTGGTCCCGGTCGTAGCAGCGTCCGGCCCGGTCGGCCACCGCGCGCTCGTCGAACTCGAACCCGGGCGACCCGATCTTCCTGAAGGCCCGGACCTGCCAGTCGATGAAGCCCTGACGATCCTCCGGCGGCGCGCCCAGGCGGGCGAGCGCGGCGAGCTTGGCCTGACCCACGCTCCGGTGCCCGGTGCTGGACATCATCGAGGTCAGCGACCGGACCCGGCCGGGATGCTCGATCGCGACCGTCTGCGCGATCATCCCGCCCAGCGAGGCCCCCACGAGGTGGGCGCGGCCGATTCCGAGCACGTCGAGCAGGCCGACGGTATCGGCCGCCATGTCCGACAGCGTGTAGGACGCCGAGGAGAAGTCGCCCGCCAGGGCCGCCCGCAGATCAGGCACGGGCCCGTCGGAGAAGTGCGACGACAGGCCGGCGTCGCGGTTGTCGAACCGGATCACCTGGACGCCACGGCTGACCAGTTCGGCGCAGAACCCCTCCGGCCAGCTGATCATCTGCGCGCCGCCGCCCATTATCAGCAGCACGGGCGGGGCAGCGGGGTCACCGAACCGCTCGTAGGCCACCTCGATACCGAACGGGCCGACATTCAGCGCCTTTTCCTCGCCCACTGTCCATCATCTCCATGACGCAGGGAAGGTGAAATCTGCTGAACCCCGGGGAATATGGAGAACGCTACCACGGCTTACCGTGCTCAGGTAAGCAATTGCGCAGGCATCCAATGGCCACTTCGATGATCTGAAAAGCGGCAGGGTCCGATTTCATCCTGTGTGCCACAATTCGTTTCATGACCGCCGGTTCCCGCGTATCGTCAAGCTCTTTCCGCGAGAAGAGCGCCCTGACCCGTTGATACCTGTATGGCCTCCGGACCGGCTTTCCTCATGACGTGCGGTGGCCGCGTGAGGAATCCCGGTCATACAAAAACGAGGCGTGCATAAATCCGGGACGCTTCAGGCGGTAGTTCCCGCCATCCGGCACGAGGACGCCGGGAAGGTTCCGGGGGCAGGGCCGCGATCAGCCCGGAGGACCCGTCTGAGCTGGAAATTCATGAGCTAGAGGCACGGTCGATCGTCAGTGCGACTCATATCGACTACGATGTAGTCATGAGTAAGCGTGCGGCCACACCCGTCAGGTTTGACCCGCCGGTGGCAGACCGGCTTGCCTCCTTCGTCGCGGCGAACCCTGGCATGTCGTTGTCCTCCGCTGCCAACCGGCTGGTTGACGAGGCCCTGCGGATGGCCGAGCATCCCGGGGTCATCTTCCAGTCCGGTCCTACCGGGCGCCGCGCCGCCCTGGCCGGAGGCCCGGACGTCTGGGAGGTCATCCGCGCCATCAAGTCGGCTCATGCGGCCGAGCCCGGGCTGGACAGCGATGACTTGGTGAGCCTGGTTAGCGATAACACCGGGACAGCGCTGCGCCTGGTGACCACCGCAGTCCGCTACTGGGCCGCCTATCCCGGCGAGGTCGACGCCGAGATCGCCGCCGCCGATGCTGCTGAGGAAGCCGCCGAGCAGGCCTGGCTGCGCGAGCGCCAGCTTCTGGCCGGGCAGCCATGAGCCAGCCGCTGTTGCTAGACGAAATGTCTTCTGACGACATCGCCCAGCAACTCCGGGCCAAGGACTACGACGTCGTCTCGGTTGTTGCCGATCCAGCCCTGGTAGGGCTCCCCGATGACCAGGTCCTCGCCTACGCGACAAAGGAGGGACGGGCACTGGTCACCGCCAACGTTAAGGACTTCGTCCCCCTGGACGGCCGCTACCGCGCCGCCGGCCAGTCTCACGCGGGCCTGATCCTGGTGTCGACTAAGACCTTCCCGCAGACCCGCGGCTTTCCCTCCGCGATCACAATGGCCCTCGCCACGCTGCTCACCGGCACGGCCAAGATCCAGTCCGGCCAGGTGCTATTCCTCACGCGGAGCTAACTGCTGGCAGAGTGCCCTTGGTGTGGGTGCAGCAAGGTACTTGTGCTGCACCCACGCACCTAACGCATCGCTCAGATGAGGCCGAGGCGGCGTGCATACTTCACCGCGTTGGCACCGGCGGTGACCGCTCCCCGACGGCAGCGATGAACTTTATGAGGTTCATGAGGTCAGTGTTCAAGGTTGTCTCACCTCCCATCTGATCAGTGTCGGTATCCAGAGTGGCGACTGAGCACCGCCAGGAGACGTCGCAGTCGCGGGTAGGTGACCTAAGCTGGGTGAATGGGATCACGGCGCAGCTATGAAGCCGATCAGCAGGTGATAGAGGCTTGCCTGGAGCGAGGAATGAAGGTTACGCCACGGCAACTCGAACGCTGGCGGCGGTTCCTTCCACGCCGTGAGGTTGAGTATGTGGTCGGCGTGCGCGGGTCAACACCAGCAACCCGCCCGGCTATGTCGATCAGGTGATCGCTATCGCTGAGGCTGTGGCGGCGCGGATTCCCCTGCACCGCATTCCCATGATCCTGTTTGCGCGTGGCATGCCTGTTGAACTGGACGATCTGCGAGGCGCTTACCTGGATCTACTCGAGCGCGTGGCACACGATGTCGACACGATGTGCGCAAGCGTCGCAGCTCACGAGGACGACTTGGCAGATCGTCCCGACGCAGTCGCAATGCACATGGTTAGCCACTCGCGAGGTAGCGCTAACTTAGTGACCGCCGACGCGAGACCCGGACACGTCAGGCTATGCGGGAGGGGAAAGTCGAGCCCGGCAGTGTCCATTCGACGCTCGCTGCTGCTTGGAGTGCCGCTCTCACTGGCCCACTCACCGGGAACCTGGCCACGCCGGATGGGATGGCAGAGGTACTGGCAGTGTTCGGCCTAGATGATGGCCAGGATCCGCAGCAACTAACTGACTTCAACCGTGGGAGTGACGGCGTTTCTCGTCCGGGAGGCGGGAGTGGGTGGCGCACAGAGTACGCAAGAGGGTACCCGGGGGGACACCGAGTCCATGAGCGCGTGACGCCAGAGGCTAGCGAGGCTCATGAGGGCGCGTATCACTTATCATGCGTTACGCGGAACTGCGCCAGGGTGTAGAAGAGCGGGTTCTTCCTGCGAGGCAGCGGCTTTCAGGCCTTGAGGACATACCGTTCCATGATCCAATTGCGCAGGCTAGCATGCTTCCGGCGCTTCTTGCGACGGCGAGCAGCGAGTGGCGACAGGGCTTCTGCTCAGAGCTGGCAAAGTTGGAAGCAATGAATAATTTGCTCTCGGCATTGCCTGAGAAGTTTCACCGTTTCCTGCTCCAGGAACAGCCTTCTGAAAGCGAGCGCGAAGAAGCAGCACCGATCTTGTCGGCATGGGCTAATCAGCACCCCGCGGAGGCGAAGCTTTTGGCCATACAAGCGTCTGAGGATCCGTCCGGCTCGGCCTGAGCATAAAACCTCAAGATCGCTGGGTTATGAGCCATACGACGCGCGTCTCCGGTGTCTCGAGTAGTCTCCGGCGATTGCCCTTGACCTCGACGAACTGACGATCCCAGGCTGTCTCTGTCCCCCAGTGGTTCTCCCGTCTCAGTCCGTCTCGGAGCGTGCGGTTTACAAACCGGCTTACAAGGTTGGATCCTGACCTCCCACTTTTCGGCTCTTCCAACCGACGGAATCCGGGCCTGTGTCAACGAGCTACGGCCCCTCGCCCGTGTCACGGGCGCGCCGGTCCCATAGCACGGCGAGGTAGGCCTGCAGCTCGACATCCGACATGCCTGCCACGTCGGCAGGGGACTCCCCAAACTCGCGCTCCAACCGGCGCAGGAGCCCTGGATTCTGTGACGGCGGAGGCGCGCCTTCCGGACCACGCAAGCCGATGCTGTACCCATCGGAGCGGCGCTCAGGCCGCTTCCCCTCATTCACGCATGCCCAGAACTCGGCCTGAGTGACCTGGAGCTGCTGATGAACAATCGTGGCTCTGATGCCCGGGGTGAAGTACTCGGTGCTGTCGGCGCCGTGGGAGATGCCAGTACGGAGGACCGCGGAAGGCGGGTTGACCCGCAGCAGGTAATTAACGTGGCCTCCTCGCTCGCCCGCCTTCTCCCAGCCCTCAGCCTCTACGAACGCGCGATGGTCGCCAATCGTGAAAACATCCACACCTGAGGACGTTAGCGGCTGGATGCCGCCTGTCGCTCAATCCACGCGGAAAGCTGCTTAGCCGTCGAGACGGCAATGAGCTGCGCCAGAGGCCAGTTACCGGCATGCTCAGGAGTCCTGGCTAGCATCGGCCAGGAATCAGAGTAGAGACGGAGTTCGTTGATCATGCTCGCGATCGCGTCCTCGCGGGTGGCGCCCTGGGCGGCCAGTGGCTGCTCAACAAAGCGCACGGTCCAGCCGACTGGATGCTCGCGGATCTCAATGCGCTCGCGTACTTCAGCCTCAAGATGCTCGCGAGCTGGCTCGCTGCCACCGACCAGCTGCGCAGACGGCCGCTCTGCTTCCTGTACGCTCATGATCTCTCCTTCCCGGGCAGCTACGACATGCCTAGTTGCTGCGGGGCCACCAGCATCGGGCAAAGGCCTGAGGATGGTAGCGAGTGAGAAGCTCCACAGTCCGGACCATGAAGCGCACTACCGCGCTCACCGGCCTGGCGGCTCCAACTGGGCTCAGCAGTGCACGCTCATGCGCCGTGGGCATGCGCCCTCCTGTGGTGGTGGTATCACAAGTCTACTTGACTAGAGTCAAGTCGATCAGGTTGCCCTCCGGCCAGGCTCCGCGCCAGCCGACCACTCGCCGACGCCTATAGAGCGTCTGATCTGGGCAGCTCGGGGACTCCGAACCCCCCCAACCTTCAGATCCGTAGATTCCCGTGCGGCCGTCCGGTCGTGTTCAGATCAGTCCGTGACCTCGGCCGCGTCCCCGTGGGTTGTCCGGGCTCGTTCAGGAAATCGGGAAGTCGTTCGTCCCTGTGGCTCCCAGCGTGGCTCCCATTTCACGCTCGACGCCCGGCACCTCGGTGCCCTGGTCCTAGTCGTCCCCGTCGCGCCCGCCCGCACGGTGCAGGGGATGACCCGCGTCCGGTCCGGGCAGGCTCCTGCCCGGCCCTCGGTTTCGGGCCGGAGTGCTTAGCCTTCTGGACGCGACCGATCACCCGAAGAAATAACACAGTCCTTGCGGGCCAAACGTCCTGACTGGTGCAGCACCGATGACTGGGAGTGGCTGATCACCCGCGCGCAGGAGCACTTTTAGGAAGTGACAACCGGTGGACGTCCGAAAGCGCTAGCAACGCGGGGACGGTGCTGATGGTGTTGTGAGAACTCAGCGGGGTCCATCTCTCCCCGCGCCGCAGGACCCCAGGTTGAACCTGAGCCGCCTACGGTGGGTCCCCCTCGCCGCTCATCCCCTCGACTGCTCGCGCCCGCCCTCGCTGTTCACGGCCGGGGGGCCGTAGACCCGGCGCGCCGAATGCGTGCCCTTGAAGCCGTAGAGAAAGTTGTCACAGTCTTTCCGGGTGCTCAGACATGACGGGGCACTCCGCGAGCTCCGCTGTGCTGTCCCGCTTGATGCTTGACACGTCAAGGATTAAGTGAAGCTAGGCAATGGCTGTGAGCTGTGAGTCTGCGGGTTTCCGGGGTGTCGGCTTCTCGCTCTCGTACCCCTTGCTAGTGGGCTCCGGGCAGGTGCACTGTGGGGATACATGCGCGGTCTTGTTGCCGCGCCGTCTGCCGGCGAAGCCCACAGGGGCTTAGCCATCCATCGAGGGGGTTATCTCATGCTAAGGCTGAACAAAAGGCTTCTAGGCGCCGCAGGCGCCCTTGTGGCCGCGGCCTCGCTCGCGGTCACCGGGGTGACGGCTGCCAGCGCCGGCTCGACCGGAGTGTCCGGGACCGAGTTCCTCCAGCTCATGACTACATCAGCGACCAGCACCACACAACCCGTGATCGTGCGCGGGGTGTTTACCGACTACGGAGTCGACCACCCCGGCGACACCGTCGACACGATCGTGCTCCAGAAAGGAAGCTTCAAGGTCGCGCACTCGGCGGGGACCGGGCCGCAGAACTTCAATCCCAAGACCTGCCTGAACAGGGTTAACCAGCACGGCACCTACAGGATCTTCCACGGGACCGGCAAATATCGCGGCATCCACGGTCGCGGCACCTATCACATCAGCCTGCTGTTCATCGCCGCCCGCGTCGCGGGCAAGTGCAGCGAGACCAAACCCCCGGTCGCCTTCCAGCAGATCATCACCGCGTCCGGCCCGGTGAGCCTGCCGTAGGCCGTGCGCCTGGCTGGGACCGGGCCTGGCCCATCTCAAGTCCCGGTCCCAGCACGGTGCCAATTCGATGTGCCCAACCCTAGGGTGTGTCGCACATCAAGCGAGGCCCATCCGTCAAGGATCAAGTGAAGCCAGGCATTTCCGGGTGCACAGGGTAGGCATTAGCGTCATGGCCGTGACTGGTGCGATAGGCGGCGAGCGGGGACGGTGGCGGACGTTCGGGGAGCGGGAGATTTACCGGAGCCCGTATACCTGGCTGGGCCAGGTGGATGTGGAACTGCCGGGCGGGGAGCGGTTCTGGCATGACATGATCCGGTTGCACCGGGGGGCGGCGATGGTGCTGGTCGATGACGCCGATCGGGTGCTGCTGCTGTGGCGACATCGATTTGTGCAGGATAGGTGGGGGTGGGAGCTTCCGAGCGGCCTGGTCGAGGAGGACGAGGAACCGGCCGAGGCGGCCCAACGCGAACTGGAAGAGGAAACCGGGTACCGCGCGGGGCGGGTGGAACAACTGATCGCGTTCCAGCCTCGGGCGGGGGCTATCGATGGCGAGCTTTTCGCGTTCGTTGGGCGGGATCCGGAGCGGATCGGGGAGCCGACCGAGGTTAACGAGGTTGCGCGGATGGAATGGGTTCCGCTCGTGTCGATTCCCGGGATGATCACGGCTGGGGAAATCTGGAATGCCGGGTCGCTAGTGGCATTGCTGCGGTTCCTGATGGGCGGCGGCTAGCGGTGCGTGAGGACCAGGTGCTCGGCTTCGTCTAGGGCCAGGTGCCAGGGGTAGGTGCCGATGAGGTCCGCGCCGGTGCGGGGTGGGTGGGGCTGGAAGCCGCCGGGGCCGAGCAGGATGCGGACGCCTTCGGCGCGGAGGGCCTCGATGCTGCGGCGAAAGGGCGCGCGGCTGGCCAGCGCGGTGTTGACGAAGGGCAGGACCACGATCGGGACGTCCAGGCCGGTAGCCTCGGCGAGCACGCCTAGGGCGTAGGTGTCGCTGATGCCCAAGGCCCATTTGTTGATCGTGTTGTAAGTGGCCGGGGCAACCATGATCGCGTGGGGTATCTGGGACCTGGGTGCGCCTGGCTTGCTGTACTGGCTGCGGACGGGGTTACCGGTGGCCTTCTCGATGGCGACCTGGTCGAAGAAATCGAGGGCGGCGGGCGTGGCGATGACTTGGACTGTCCAGCTGCGTTCGTGGGCGAGCTGGACGAAGGTGCCGATGTCGGTGGCAGGACCCGCGCCGCACACGATGACCGATAGGACGCGCCCGTGGGCGTTCTGGGTCACCGGGTGATGCCGATCTGGCTGGCGAACTGGTCGGCGTCGCGGCGGATGCTGGGCGGGGCCGAGGTGATGAGGTCGCGGACGAGGCGGTGGACGGACGGGCGGCCGGTGACTTCCTCGGGGGCGGTTTCCTCGGCGGCGCGCAGGGCGATGTAGGCCTTCTCATGGCGACCCCACTGCGGGAACGCGCGGGCGGTGTCGATGAGCAGGCTGGCTTTGCGTTCGGTCACGGTGACGGCGTTCAGGTCGATGCCGCGGGCCTCGTCGACGGCGGTGCCCGCGTCGCCGAGGGTAACGGCGATATTGACCCGGTGCTGGCGGGCGTTGACCGGGCCGAACGCGGTCCAGCGCAGGTTGCCGTCGGCTCCGAGCCGCCGGGCGGCGTCGGCCTCGGCGAGCAGGTCGTAAGCCGTATCGCGCTGGTCGCGCTGGGCGGCGGCGACCGCGCCGCGGAGCAGGAGCGACCCGTAGACCGACAGGGATCCGGGGTGTGGGCGGCTATGTCGTGGTCGAGCTTCTGGGCGTGACTGCTGGCGGTGGTGATGGCGGGGGCGAGGTGGCCGCCGTCCATGAGGGTGTGGGTGATGATACGGGCGCTGGCGCCGACTGTTACGGGGTCCTGGCTGGCCAGGGCGGCGCGCATGCTGCGGTCGGCGGCCACGGCGGCTAGGCCGCGGTCATCGAGCTTGAGCAGCAGCCCGGCCGCGACATGATGCGCGTCGGCGGACAGCGTGAACGCGCGGAGCTGTTCGTCTCCGTCGAGCAGCTGGCACGCGGCGCCGAGGCGGCCGAGCAGGCCGGACAGGCGCGGGATCAGGTCGGTGTAGCGGCAGGCCTGGTACTGCCGCCGGGCGTCATCCGCAGCAATGGCGAGCGTCCTGATGTCGGGCGGGGTTTCCAGCGCTGCCGCGTCTGGTGCGTGTCCGGTGAGCACGGGCGCGAGGGCCTCGGCGTCGGCTGGCGGCCTGGGTCGCGGGATGCCGTCGAGTATCGCGCTGACCATCGTTGCGCCGGTAAGCCCGACGAAGGTACGGCGTCGCACTGGCTCGTCCTCCTGCTTGTTCCCTGCATCGAGGGTAAACAGGGCGGAGGCGGATGGCACCTGCGGAGCCGTCGGGATGGCCCGGGGGGATCCGGGGTGCCGCGGGGCCAGGCCGAGGCTGATCCGGGCGGGGTCGGGCAGGCCGAGGCCGTCGGCGATCCGCTCGAACACCTCGAGCTTCTCGACCTGCTGGACGCCGCGGATGATGTCGCTGACCTTGCCCTGGGGCAGCACGCAGGCGATGCCGATCTGGGTCTGGCTGGCTCCGGCGTACTGCTGCACGAGGGCGAAGAACCGGCCGATGTCCCGGTTGCGCAGGGCCGCGATGACCTCGGGCCGCTCCCAGAGCGAGGCCGGGATCTGGATCAGGTCGTCGGCGCGGCCGGGCATGCCGTTGCTGGTTCCTCCGTCCGCGGTTCCCGTGCGTGGGTCCTGTGTGACTGATCGCGAGCTTATATCCCGCCTCGGTATACCGCGCGGATATGGGCGCGGCGGCGTGGATCCGTAACCGTATGGTCATGGGAACTAATGGCGGGACCGGGATGGCTGCCTGTACGTCGTGCCGCGGGCAGGGGTGGAAATTCCGCCGCTCGCGGCAGGCCTTGGTGATCGGGGTCTTGGTTCGTGTTGCTGCCGAGGCCGTCAGGCAGTCGTGCCTGGACTGCGGTGGCTCGGGGCAGGCCTGGGAGCTGGCGTAGCCGATGGCTTCTGGCAGCAGTTATCCGGACGCCCCATGGCCTGCGATGGCTGAGCGGTCGGCTTTGCGTGCGCGATGGGATGCTCCGCCGTGGATGCGGGCGGAGCTGGTCCGGTTGCGGGCGGCGTTCCCGGAGTTCTCGTTCGGCATCTGCCCGGGCTGGCGGGGGCTGACGTTCGAGGCCTGGCGCGAGCCGGGCCCGGGCGGTTTGTACGCCGTGATCACCAGGGATGCCGGTGAGCTGTGGCGCGAGCTGGAGGAATGCCAGCGGGCGGGCTGATCACCCCACGAGAGCCGGGCCAGTACCCAGTGCCCGGTCTGATATCGGGAGAACGCGATGACTGTCGAAGATCCCCGGCGTATGACGGTTGCATGCCAGCTACCCGCCCAGGCGACGCGTGCCCGGTGGCACGCCGCGCCGTACCGGTGCCCGTGCGGGTTCGCTGACGATGACGCCAGCGAGTTCGACCGGCATCTCGATGCCCTCGAAGGGATCGAGCCGGAGCATTTCGAGGTATTGGACGGCTGGACCTTCCAGCAAGTACAGCAGTGGCAAGCCTCTGCCGCCACGCCGGACGGCGGGCGGCGGGCGCGTCCGCGCCGCCGAGGCCCGGTAGAGGAGGCACCCGTGGCGACGGCGCAGGAAGAACGTCCCGCTCTGGCGGGAGCCGCTGGACCAGGCTGGCCGGCCGCTACTCTCGCCGGTCCTGTCTTCACGGTCAGGTCAGGCTGGCTGGACGGGGAGAGCAAGTCACACGTGGTGCTGCTGGAGCTGCCGTTGTCGGCGTCGGAGATGGTGGCCGCGCTGTACGGCGAGAGTGACCGTCTCACGTCAGCCGACCTGGGCACCGAGGAGGAGGTGTGGGGGCACATCGCGGTGGTGGTCGTCCAGGAGGGCCTGGTGGCCATCGGGCGCATAGCCGAGTTGATCGACGCGCAGGAGCGCTGCCGTACGCTGGCTGTCCCCCGATGGCTGGCGTTGTGCCGGAGGCGTGTGGCCGAGGTCCGTCCGGCGTGCTGGTCCCCGCTGGCTAATGGCCCGGACGGTATCTGATGACCCTGGACTGGTCAGGCCAGGCCTCGCAGAGAGTCCGCTGACCTGCGCTCACATCGTGGAGCGGGTGACGGGAATCGAACCCGCACTATCAGCTTGGGAAGCTGACGTTCTACCATTGAACTACACCCGCGGGCACCTGCACTGACTCGCCATCACACCGGCCTGTGCTGTGTTCGCCCAGACATCGTACCGGACCCGATAGGTTGCCAGGGTGCTCCTCTCCGATCGTGACATCAAGAACGAGATCGAGTCCGGGCGGGTCAAGCTCGATCCGTACGATCCCGAACTGATCCAGCCGTCCAGCATCGATGTCCGGATGGACCGGTACTTCCGGGTCTTCGAGAACCACCGCTACCCGCACATCGACCCCGCCGTGGAACAGCCCGACCTGACCAGGCTGATCGAGACCAGCGACGACGAGCCGTTCGTCCTGCACCCCGGCGAGTTCGTGCTGGCGTCGACCTACGAGGTGGTCTCACTTCCCGACGACGTGGCGGGGCGCCTCGAGGGCAAGTCCAGCCTGGGGCGGCTGGGTCTGCTGACTCACTCCACGGCGGGCTGGATCGATCCGGGTTTCTCCGGGCACGTCACGCTCGAGCTGTCGAACGTGGCCACGCTGCCGATCAAGCTGTGGCCGGGCATGAAGATCGGCCAGCTGTGCCTGTTCCGCACCAGTTCGCCCGCAGAGCACCCCTACGGATCCCCGGTCTACGGTTCCAGGTACCAAGATCAGCGGGGCCCTACGCCGTCACGGTCATACCTGAACTTCTACCGCACCAAGGTCTGAGCGGCATTGGCCGCGCGGCATTAGTTGAGCATTCAGGCACGCCGACAGCAGGCAGGCTTCAGTAGCTTTCGGGGTTCCTGTACGCTAGGTAGCGGATGATCTACGCTTCGTGCCAGAGTGGGGCATTCTGAAGACGAATTTCATACGGAACCGCAACAAGCCGTACAAAATCGCCTGGATGCGGTATTAGTCATCGTGACCCTCTTCAGGCACTCGTGCATCTTGCGGGCCCTGACTGGGAGGGGTCGGTTGCTTCGAACTTCCTCGGCATGGGTTGACGCGAAGCAAGCGACCTCTTTACCAGAGCTACTCGAAAGTATTTTCGGTCTTGAGGACCCGAATAAAGTCCTGCCAGGACTGCTGCGAATACCGCAGCAGGATTCCGCCGGGATTCTTGGAATCCCGAACGGCTATTTGGCCGCTTACTGGCGCCACCTCTACGCAGGCTCCGTTATTCGCACTGCGTCTAGACTTCCGCCACTGAAGGTCACAGACCTCTAGATCGTTCAGGGCCATCGGACTCCTCCCATCGTTATAGCTATTGTTGGACTGGAAAAATATGCCGCCAGTCGCCGCGATTCCCCTGCGGCGTCGACGGAGTCTGAGCATAGATAATTACGGGGCCGACATTAATGGGTTCAAATGTCTTGGTAAGAACGGATGATCTTTGCAATCAACCCTGCGGCATCTTGTGGATCCATAGCCATTGATTGCAGTTTGCAGAAGATCTCACGAGACCTCTTTAGGTCCTCGGCCCGCTCCAGATAGGTAGACCCTATCAGCCCCTCCACGAACACGACGTCGGGAGCCTGGCCTGGCAAGTCGAGGATGGTGAAGTTACTCTCCAGCGCGGGATGGGCGCCCAGCTCAAATGGCAGAACTTGTACCTTTACATTCGGCAGATCCGACATGTCCAGGATCTTGGCCAGCTGGGCGGCCATGACCTGGCGCCCGCCAGCCATCCGGTGCAGCGCCGCTTCATCCAGGACAACGGCCACAAGGGGCGGGTTGTCTCGAGTGAGGATGCGCTGCCGGGTGAGCTTCGCCTCGATTTGCATGTCGATCTGATCGGGAGCGAGCCTGGGCATTGCGCTCTCGTGGCCGGCCCGCGCGTAGTCTGCGGTTTGCAGAAGACCGTGCACCACCGATGACTGGAAGGCGGATATGGCTACTGCCTCTGCTTCCAGCCCGACATAGGTGGCGTAGCCCAGGTCATAGGACTGCCACCAGGCCTGCTGCTTACTTTCGGCCGCAAGGTTCGTCATGCGCTCGCGTTCGGCCTCGTCGGTCACGTCGTACAGCTCGCACAGGTCACGGATGTCCCGAGGTGCCGCGCTGCCGTGCCCGGTCTCCATGCGGCTCAGCTTGCTCATGGAGAACAGCAGGCGCTCGGCGGCCTGCTCGACGGTGAGCCCCTTCTCCAGCCGGAGCTTGCGCAGCAGGGCTCCTAGTTCGCGACGGCGAACGGTAGGGCTGCGCACTTCAGGCACGAAGGTTGCGTCCTTCCACGGGAATCCAACGCTGTTGCTCATAACCCGGGACCAATGGTCCCAACCCTTGGGACTGTGCCGGTGATACATGCAAGCTGCACTTTAGTTTGGCACTTGCCAACACGCATTGCTAGATGCACTATGAAATCAGATCGCAGAAGTCATCCTCAAGCGACCCGCCGACAAAGGGGTCGAGCGGTGACCCGGGGGGTTACCGGCATAGACCGCGTGCCAATGAAGGCCCGCGCCGGGCGACCGGGAGGCGCCCCAGCGGAGACCTGGCTGCGCGAGGAGGGGAGGCACTGCCATTTCCATCAGCCCGCAAGGACCGCGTCCGCTTCCGTTGTGCCGGAGCATGCGGACCGCGGCCGCGCATTCACGGCGGCAACCGCAACGATCCGGGATCAGCGCCGCTGTCCGCTGCGCGATTCCCCGGACACACCGCTGGGCCGGTGCTGCAACACCGACCCAGCGAAACACCACCCAGGCTCACGAGCAAGCGAGAAGGGCTAGCGATGTGATCAACATTAGCAACTCCACCAGCAAAGACAACCCCCCGTGGCGGCTCGCGGAGCCGATCGGGCTGACGCGGCCGGCTCGCCCGGCCCGGCCAGGGGCGCCAGGCTGGCCCGCGACCGGACGCGCCGGCCCGGCCCGCTCCGGCCGCATCCCGGCCATCGCCGGCCGGGGCCTGATCAGCGCCAGCCGCGCCGTGCTCGGCTGGCTGGCCGCCGTCGCGTGCCGCCTGGGCGACCGGCTGTTCGCCATGAACGACGCGGAGGCCTACTGGCGCGGCTGGCAGATCACCAAGACGCAGGGCGGCCTGGGCCGCCGCTACCGCGATCCGCGGTTCGACACGCTGGCCGGGTGCCCGGCGTGCCGCGGCGCGGGCGTCACCGCGGCGCTGTCGTGCCTGCCCTGCCTGGGCACCGGGCGGGTCACCCGCGGGGAGGCGAGCTAGCCATGGCGTCCGGACGACCGCGTCAGCCCAACGACCCGAGCGTCATGGCCAGCGTGGAGGCCGCGGTCAGCGCGGTCGCGCGGCCGGGCCTCATCGCCCGGCTGTGGCACTGGCGCTACGAACTCGGCCTGCTCGCCGGGCTGCTCCTGGGCCCGGCCGGCATCGGCGTCACGCTGGGCCCGGGCTGGCTCATCGCCACGGCGGCGGCGGCGGTGGCCGTCGGAGTCACCGCGATGACATGGCCGCCTTCCCGCCGCCGCATCGTCGCCCGGGCCTGGTGCGTCATCACGCCGCACCGGGTCAGGACCGGCTGCGTCCACGCCTGGATCCAGACCAGGGACGGCCGGCTCCCGGTGGTCCTCTACACCGTGCCCGCGGAGTTCGGCGAGCGGGTATGGCTGTGGTGCCGCGCCGGGATCACCGCCGGGGACCTGGAGGCGGCCCGGGACATCCTGCGGGCCGCCTGCTGGGCCAGCGACGTCCGGGTGGTGGTGAACGACCGCCGCAGCCACATCGTCGTGCTCGAGGTGATACGCCGCCTGCCCGCCGTCGGCGCGCCGGACCCGGGCTGGCCGTACCTGGACCGGCGGCAGCGGGACCAGGCCGATGGCGCCGACCCAGAGGAGCCTGCCTTGTATCCGGGCGTGGGACACCGCGGGCCGTTCGGATAAAGAATTACGGAACCCGGCCGCTGGCCGCGCCGGTCAGCCGGCCGGGGTCCCCGGCTGGGCCTGGCCGCCGCCAGCGTCCGCGGGACTCGCGGCGACCGAACGGGCCAGCAACTGAGCCACGTCGACGACTTCGAGCGTTTCCTTGGCCTCGCCCGAGCTCTTCTTCGCGCTGACCGCGTCGCCGAGCATGACCAGGCAGTACGGGCAGGCGGTGGAGATCGTGTCCGGGGACAGGGCCAGGGCCTCGTCGATGCGCTCGGTGTTGATCCGCTTGCCGATGCGCTCCTCCATCCACATCCGCGCCCCGCCGGCGCCGCAGCAGAACCCGCGCTCCTTGCACCGGTGCATCTCGGTGGCCTCGACGCCGGGCACCGCCTCGAGGATCTCGCGCGGCGGGGTGAACACGCGGTTGTGCCGGCCCAGGAAGCACGGGTCGTGGTAGGTCAGCTTCTCCTCCACCCGCCCGGCCGGGGTCAGCTTGCCCTCGGCCACCAGCCGGGCCAGCAGCTGGGTGTGATGGATCACCTCGTAGTTCCCGCCGAGCTGCGGGTACTCATTCGCGATGGTGTTGAAGCAGTGCGGGCAGGACGCCACGATCGTCCGCGGGGCCGCCTCGTTCAGCGTCTCGATGTTCTGCTGGGCCAGCATCTGGTAGACGAACTCGTTCCCGATCCGCCGGGCCGGGTCGCCGGTGCAGGTCTCGGCCGGGCCGAGCACCGCGAACGTCACGCCGGCGGTGTGCAGCAGCGTGGCGATCGCCTTGGTGGTCTTGCGCGCCCGGTCCTCAAGCGCGCCCGCGCAGCCCACCCAGAAGAGGTACTCCACGTCGTCGCCGAGCTTGCCCTCGGCGACCGGCACCTCGAAGTCCAGCTCCGTCATCCACTCGGCCCGCCGGGCCCCGCCCATCCCCCACGGGTCGCCCTTGTTCTCCAGGTTCTTCAGCATCCCCGCGGCCTCGACCGGGAACGCCGACTCGATCAGCACCTGGTGCCGGCGCATCCCGTCGATGTGGTCGATGTGCTCGATGTCCACCGGGCACTCCTCGACGCACGCCCCGCAGTTCGTGCACGACCACAGCACGTCCGGGTCGATCACCCCGCCGTCCTTGCCGACCAGCGGCCGCTCCGCCTCGGCCTTGACCGCGTCGGGCAGCTTCTCGCGCTCTTCGTCCGAGGCCGCCAGCAGGTACGGGGCCTTGGCGAATGCGTGGTCGCGCAGGTCCAGGATGACCTGCTTGGGCGACAGCGGCTTGCCGGTGGCCCAGGCGGGGCACTGCGACTGGCACCGCCCGCACTCGGTGCAGGTCGCCATGTCCAGCAGGCCCTTCCAGCTGAAATCCTCGATCTTGCCCAGGCCGAACACATCGGTGTCCGGGTCGGCCTCCTCGAAATCCAGCACCTTGCCGTTGGACCGCATCGGCTCCAGCGCCCCCAGCGCGTTCGGCCGCCGGGAGAACAGGACGTTCACCGGGGCGAGCGCGATGTGCAGGTGCTTGGAGTAGACCACGATGACCGCGAAGGCCAGCACCACGGCGAGCTGCCCGAGTACGAACACCGCCTCGAGCACGCTGTTCACCCCGGTGCCGAGCGGGTGCAGCCAGTGCCCGACGAGCTGGGAGGCGAACGCGCCGTGCGCGTAGGGGAATACCCCGGTGTCGATCTGCGCGCCGCGGTACAGCAGCAGCGTCGCGATCACACCGAAGATCATGCCGAGCACGACCCACGCGGCGCGGGTGTGCGAGCCGAAGAACCGGGACGAGCGGCCCTCGCGGTGCGGGTCGTTCCGCAGCCGGATCACCGTGAACGTGACGATCCCGGCCAGCACCCCCACCGCGAACAGGTCCTCGAGAAAGCCGGTGACCGCCCAGTGCCCGATGCCGGGGATCGCGAACGTCCGGGAGAACAGGGCGCCGTAGGCCTCGATGATCGTCAGCAGCAAGATGATGAAGCCCCAGAACGTCGCCGCGTGGGCCGCGCCGGGCACCGTCCACTTGAGCAGCTTGCGCTGCCCGATCACCTCGACGGCCTCCGTCTTCAGGTCCGTGCCGAGATGCCCGCGCGCCGCCTCGATCCGCTCCGGGGCGGGCTGCCCGCTCAGCGCCAGCCGCTTCAGCCACCACAGCCGCCGCCCGGCGATCGCGAACGCCAGCACGGTCAGCACCAGGCCGACGGTCATCCGCAAGACCACGCGAACCTCCTCGATCATCCGGAGCTCAAGCGTAACCACACGGGCCGCGCCGCAACATGGAGGCGTGCCCATCAGCCCCGCCACGTCCCGAGCCCGGCCCGCAGCCGCGCGGGCCTGGGCCGTCAGTCATAGAGTGCTTATTAAACCATTTCAACCTTTTGCCGAACGGGCCGGGTTTCCCGCCCCCCGCCCGTCCTAGCCCGGACAGGGCCACGCGGTCCTCGCCCGTCCTGAGCTCGTGCCGCCGCGGCGCAACCTCATCGTCGTGGATCGTTACACCTGCCATAGCAGGTATTTCGATCCCCGATGATTGATGGCGCGCGGGCGGGGAGCGCGATTTTCCGGCTGGCGGCGGGAATCTTTCCGGGCTTCGCTAAGTTGAGCCTGTGTGACTCAAGTCATTTGACGGCGGTGGCCGCCGCTGGCAAGCTTGAGCCCGAACTACTCAACTTCACACACACAAGGACTGCTCATGGCACGTGCGGTAGGTATTGACCTGGGGACGACCAACTCAGTCGTCGCCATCCTTGAGGGCGGCGAGCCTACGGTCATCGCCAATGCCGAGGGCTCGCGGACGACTCCCTCGGTCGTGGCCTTCGCCAAGAACGCAGAGGTACTCGTCGGTGAGGTGGCCAAGCGGCAGGCCGTCACCAACGTGGACCGGACGATCCGTTCGGTCAAGCGGCAGATGGGTACCGACTGGTCCGTCAACATCGACGGCAAGAAGTTCACTCCCCAGCAGATCAGCGCGTTCGTCCTGCAGAAGCTGAAGAGGGACGCCGAATCCTACCTGGGCGAGAAGATCACCGACGCGGTGATCACCGTCCCGGCGTACTTCAGCGACCACCAGCGGCAGGCAACCAAGGAGGCCGGGCAGATCGCGGGCCTGAACGTGCTCCGCATCATCAACGAGCCGACCGCGGCCGCGCTGGCCTACCACCTGGATAAGGAGGGCGAGGCCACCATCCTGGTCTTCGACCTGGGCGGCGGCACCTTCGACGTGTCCCTGCTCGAGGTCGGCGAGGGCGTCGTGGAGGTCAAGGCGACCAACGGCGACAACCACCTCGGCGGCGACGACTGGGACCAGCGCGTCGTCGACTGGCTGGTCAAGGACTTCAAGAACGGCTACGGGATCGACCTGTCCAAGGACAAGATGGCGCTGCAGCGGCTGCGTGAGGCGGCCGAGAAGGCCAAGATCGAGCTGTCGCAGTCGATGGAGTCGCAGATCAACCTGCCCTACATCTCGCACTCGGCGGACGGCCCGCTGCACCTGGACGCCAAACTGACCCGCGCGGAGTTCCAGCGGATGACCTCCGACCTGCTCGACCGGTGCAAGGGCCCGTTCCAGCAGGTCATCAAGGACGCCTCGATCAAGCTCGACGACCTGCACCACGTGGTGCTGGTCGGCGGGTCCACCCGGATGCCCGCGGTGGTCGACCTGGTCAGGTCGCTGACCGGCGGCAAGGAGCCGAACAAGGGCGTCAACCCGGACGAGGTCGTCGCGGTCGGCGCCTGCCTGCAGGCCGGCGTGCTCAAGGGCGAGGTCAAGGACGTCCTGCTGCTGGACGTGACCCCGCTGTCGCTGGGCATCGAGACCAAGGGCGGCATCTTCACCAAGCTGATCGAGCGGAACACCACGATCCCGACCAAGCGCTCGGAGATCTTCACCACCGCGGAGGACAACCAGCCGTCGGTGCAGATCCAGGTCTTCCAGGGCGAGCGTGAGATCGCCGCGTACAACAAGAAGCTCGGCATGTTCGAGCTGGCCGGCATCGCGCCCGCGCCCCGCGGGGTGCCGCAGATCGAGGTCACCTTCGACATCGACGCCAACGGCATCGTGAACGTGTCCGCCAAGGACCTGGGCACGGGCAAGCAGCAGTCGGTGCAGATCACCGGCGGGTCGGCGCTGCCCAAGGAAGACATCGAGAAGATGGTCAGGGACGCGGAGCAGTACGCCGAGGAGGACCGCAGGCGCCGCGAGGAGGCCGAGGTCCGCAACCAGGCCGACACGCTGGTCTACAGCACCGAGAAGTTCCTCGGCGAGAACGAGGACAAGGTGCCCGAGGACATCAAGTCCGAGGTGCGCGAGGCGCTCGCTGAGGTGAAGAAGGCGCTGGAGAGCAACGACACCGAGACCATCAAGTCGGCCAGCGAGCGGGCCGCGCAGGTCAGCCAGAAGATGGGGACCGCCATCTACCAGCAGGCCCA
>WNGG01001370.1_pt1 | contig 27570 bp, 25 predicted proteins | sample 5400661 | NCBI WGS metagenome assembly WNGG01 (sample SAMN13153372, study PRJNA577476) | soil metagenome | isolation source: 100 cm soil or saprolite under Garry oak tree replicate 1 | place: USA:California | collected 2016-06-15
GAAACCCTGCGGCAGCTGGTGGCGCGCGTCGGCGGACTGACCCCGAACGCCTACCTCTTCGGCGCCCAGTTCACGCGCGAATCCACCCGCGTGCAACAGGAAAAAACCCTCGAGGAAGCGCTCAACCGTCTCGAGCGCGACATGCAGCGCTTTAATGCGCTTCGGGCGCAGAACGTGACCTCGCCCGAAGATGCCGCCTCGCTCAAACAGCAGGCGGATAACCAGCAGAGTCTCATTGCGCGTCTGCGCCAGATCCGGCCGATCGGCCGCGTAGTGCTCGAGCTGCCCGAGGAGGCACAGCCGAAGGACCTCCCCGATGTGCCGCTCGAGGACGGCGACCGCTTCTTCGTGCCGTCGCAGCCTTCCATGGTCAGCGTGTTCGGCTCGGTGTACAGCGAAAACTCGTTCGTCTACAAGCCCGACAAGCGCGTGGCGGACTACCTTTCACAGGCGGGCGGGCCGACCCGCGGTGCCGACGAGGGCAGCATCTACGTGCTGCGGGCGGACGGCTCGGTCAAAAGCAAACGGCAAACGGGATTTTTCTCGGCCTCGCTGGAACGCTCGCGGCTGATGCCGGGAGACAGCATCGTAGTGCCCGAAGAGCTCGACCGAACGACGGTGACTAGAGCGCTCAAGGACATCTCGCAGATCTTCTACCAGTTCGGCCTGGGGGCGGCGGCGGTCAAGGTGATCCGGCAATAATTTCGGGCGTGCAGCCGTCTCGGACTGCACGTCGGATGACATCACGATAGATCACCATGCCTGAGCAAGCTAGTCCTGAGAATTTCCGGCAAGACTCGACTGCGAACTCGGCGGCGCCAGGCGTGTCTGCGGCCGACGACCAAATCAGCCTGCTCGACTTGTTAATCGTTCTCGCCAAGCACAAGAAGTTGATCCTTGGGCTTCCGTTTCTGTTCGCGGTCGTGGTCGCGGGACTCACTCTTTTGGCGACTAACATATTCACCGCCACCACGAAGATTCTGCCGCCGCAGCAGAGTCAGTCGGCGACCTCGGCGCTTCTGGCGCAATTCGCCGGCCTCGCGGGACTGGCTGGTGGAGCGGCCGCAGGTCTCAAGAACCCCAATGATATCTACGTCGCCATGCTCAAGAGCCGCACTGTGGCGGACAACCTCGTCCAGCGCTTCGATCTCATGAAACTCTACGAGGCCAAATACCTTTCCCGCGCGCGCACTGCGCTCGAAGGGGTCACCAAAATCACTGCCGGTAAGGACGGCATCATCACTATCGAAGTCGACGACAAAGACCCCCAACGTGCGGCCGACATGGCCAACGCCTACGTCGATGAGCTCCTGAAGCTCACCCAGGTGCTCGCAGTGAGCGAAGCCTCCCAGCGGCGCCTCTTCTTCGAGCGTCAGTTCCTGCAAGCCAGGGACAACCTCGCCAAGGCCGAAGTCGCCGCAAGGCAGGGATTGCAGCGGGGAGGGCTGGTCAAGGTGGACGACCAGGGCCGAGCCATGGTCGAGGTCACGGCCCGTCTGCGCGGGCAGATTACTGTAAAGGAAGTGCAGATCGGCGCCATGCGCGCCTTCGCAACCGCTCAGAACCCCAGCTTGAATCTCGCCCAGCAGGAGCTCGAGTCGCTGAAGCGAGAACTGGCCAAGATCGAAGGCACGGGCGGTGCCAAATCCGCGACAAGCACCCCGAGCGGCCAAGGCATGGACAACCTGCGCTTGCTGCGCGACGTCAAGTACTACGAAGTGATCTTCGAACTGCTCGCCAAGCAGTACGAACTGGCCAAGCTCGACGAAGCCAAAGAATCTTCCGTCATCCAGGTCATGGACAAGGCGATCGTGCCGGACTACAAATCTAAGCCGACGCGCTGGAAGATTGTGGTGGTTTCGACGCTGGTGGCGCTGTTGGCGGTAATACTATGGGTCTTGGTTCGAGAAATAATGACCAGAGCAGACAGCAATCCGCAACGGGTGGCCCGGCTACAAGCGCTCAAGCGGCACCTCCGAGAATGGGGTCGAAATGCGTGACCGAGCCGAATGGACCTTCCGGCGAGTGCGTGCTCGGGGCGAGCCTTTCCGCAACCCGTAGCTCCTTTTCGGCTGGCCGAGGTCGAAAGGCTGGCGATCTGGGCAATTCCTAGAATAAGAACGATCCGAGTCGGACAATCGTGTTTAACGACAAGAGCATCCTGATAACCGGAGGAACCGGATCATTCGGCAAGCGTTATCTCAAGACGATCCTGGAGAGGTATGCGCCCAAGCGCATCGTCATCTATTCGCGCGACGAACTGAAGCAGTACGAGATGCAGCAGGTCTTCAATGCCCCCTGCATGCGGTACTTCCTCGGCGACGTCCGCGATTTGCCCAGGCTTACACAGGCCCTGCAGGGGGTGGATTTCGTGATTCACGCCGCGGCGCTCAAACAGGTGCCTGCAGCGGAATACAACCCAATGGAATGCATCAAGACGAACATCCATGGGGCGGAAAACGTCATCATCGCGGCTTTGGCGAGCGACGTCGAAAAAGTGGTTGCACTCTCGACCGACAAGGCTGCGAACCCGATCAACCTCTATGGGGCAACCAAGCTCGCTTCCGACAAGCTCTTCGTCGCGGCCAACAACATGGCGGGGGGCCATCGCACCACATTTTCGGTCGTGCGCTATGGCAACGTTGTCGGTTCTCGCGGTTCGGTTGTGCCGCTATTCAGGAAACTCATCGCGGAAAATGTCGGCGCGCTGCCGATAACGGACGAGAGGATGACCCGCTTCTGGATTACCCTTCAACAGGGCGTGGATTTCGTGCTCAAGAACTTCGAGCGCATGATGGGCGGCGAAATATTCGTGCCCAAGATTCCCTCGATTCGAATCGTCGATCTGGCCAAGGCGATGGCGCCGAAAATACCTACCCGAAACGTCGGCATCCGTCCGGGAGAGAAGCTGCATGAAATCATGTGCCCGGCCGACGATTCCCATCTGACACTCGAGTTCGACGACCACTACGTCATCCAGCCGACCATCCGTTTTCACAATCGTGGCAATGACTACGCGACGAACAAGGTCGGGGAACGGGGAAAAACGGTGCCCCAGGGATTCGAATACAACTCCGGCAAGAATTCCCATTTCCTCGACATCGAGGAAATCCGCAGATTCAATACCCAGGCGACGGAATGATTCCTTACGCGCGGCAGGATATCAGCGAGCAGGACATCCAGGCCGTCGTGGATGTCCTGAAGTCCGATTGGCTTACCCAGGGGCCTGCCGTCCCGAAGTTTGAGAAGACCGTCGCCGAGTATTGCAAGGTCGACCACGCAATCGCGATGTGCAACGCGACCGCCGTGCTTCATGTCGCTTGCCTCGCCCTTGATTTGCGTCCGGGCGATATTCTGTGGACTTCCCCCAACACCTTCGTCGCCTCGGCGAACTGCGCACTTTATTGCGGGGCGTCGGTGGATTTCGTGGACATCGATCCGCGCACCTACAACATGAGCGTGCACGCGCTGCGGGAGAAATTGGAGCAGGCCGAACGCGCTGGGCGTCTGCCCAAGATTGTCGTTCCGGTCCACTTTGGCGGGCAGTCCTGCGAAATGCGCGACATCAAGGCTCTGGGGGATCGCTATGGCTTCCGCGTCATCGAAGACGCCGCCCATGCCATCGGAGGAAGATATCTTGATGAGCCGGTCGGCGGGTGCCGCTATTCGGACATCGCCATCCTCAGTTTCCATCCCGTCAAGATCATCACCACGGGGGAAGGGGGGATGGCGCTCACGAACAATTCCGACCTTGCCGAGAAAATGCGCCTTCTGCGCAGTCACGGCATCACACGCGCTCCCGCGCAAATGGTCGGCGAAAGCGAGGGGGCCTGGTATTACCAGCAAGTTGCGCTTGGCTACAATTTCCGCATGACGGATATCCCGGCGGCCCTGGGCGCCAGCCAGATGGCCCGAATCGATCGATTCGTCCAGCGCCGCCGCGCGATAGCCAAGAGATATGACGAGGCATTTCGGGAGCTGCCGCTGGTGACCCCATGGCAGCATCCGGACGCGCGCTCGGCTTTCCACCTCTATCCCGTCCGAATTCCGGGAAAAGATGGAAAACGCAAGAAAGTATTCGATAGCCTCCGCAAGGCGGAAATCATCGTGAACGTCCACTACATACCGGTGCACACCCAGCCCCACTTTCGCCAGTTCGGTTTCAAGGACGGCGATTTTCCGGAGACGGAACGCTACTATCGTGAAGCAATAAGTCTTCCCATGTTTCCGTCCATGGCGGATGAATCGGTTGACTACGTAATCCGCCAGCTCTCGCTGATCCTGGAACGATGAGCATGGCGTCCTGCCGGATCGTCATCCAGGCAAGACTTTCATCTTCCAGACTGCCCGCAAAGGCGCTTCTGCCGTTGAAGGGGATTCCGGTAGCGGCGCTCTGTGCGCTCCGTGCCGCCAATCGCGGCGGGGATGTGGTCGTCGCCACGTCAACCGATCCAAGCGACGACGTTCTCTCCGGCAAGCTTTCCGAATACTCGATCAGGGTGATTCGAGGCCCTCTGAATGATGTGCTCGGGAGATTCGTCGTTGCAACCGCCGATCTTGCAGCGGACGATCTCGTGGTCAGGCTTACTGCGGACAACGTCTTTCCGGACGGGGAATTCATCGAACGGCTCGTCCGGGAGTTCCGCTCAACGGGCGCCGACTATCTCGGAACAAACCCTCCACTTGACGGCTTGCCGTACGGCGTGAGCGCGGAGGTTTTTTCCGTCCGTATCCTTCGTGAAGCCGCGGCGGCGGCTCGTTCCGTGGGGGAGCGCGAGCACGTGACCCCCTGGATTCGCCAGCACGGGATCTGCAAACTCGTGAGCAAGGCCATGCTCCTCGTGGAGAAGCGCTATGACCATCTGCGCTGCACCATCGATTCGCTCGAGGACTACGTTCAACTGGCCAAGCTGTTCGACGTGCTGGATACTGACCCTGCAAAAATCGGCTGGAGAGAGTTGATCGAAGCGCTCGCACAAACTTCAAGGGGGCCCGGCTTCAGGATTCCGCACAGGCTGGACAGGACCGGCAAATCCTTCGGCGTACTGACGCTCGGGACCGCCCAGCTCGGGATGCCCTACGGGGTGACGAACAAATCGGGGCAGCCGTCGCCGGAGGAAGCGACGCGGATCATTCATCTTGCAATCGACCACGGAGTGACGTTCATTGACACGGCGCGCGGGTACGGTGCCGCGGAGACCCGGGTCGGCGCGGCCTTGACCCCGGAATACGGGAGTCGCGCCACGGTCATCACAAAACTGGACACCCTTGCGGGCCTGGATGACAAGTCGTCAGAAGCGGTCGTGACGCAGGCGGTCGATGCGAGCGTTTTTCGCTCCTGCCGCGAGCTGGGTGTTCGGCGCCTCGATGCGCTCATGTTGCATCGTTGGGCTCATCGGAGGCAATTTCGAGAAAGAGCCTGGCAGCGCCTGCTGCAATTGAGGAAAGAGGGCGTGATCGGATCTCTGGGTGCTTCCGTCTATTCGCCAACCGAAGCAATCGAGGCGCTGGGTGACGCGGATATCGAGCACGTTCAGTTGCCCTATAACCCGCTCGATTGGCGGTGGAATTCCGGGGCGTTTCTGGAGGCGCGTGAAAAACGGACCGATGTCAGCGTTCATGTCAGGAGCCTTTACCTGCAGGGCATTCTGGTGTCCGATGCCTCGGCCTGGCCAAAGGGTCTGGGGGATCCGGGTGAATGGATAGGCCGGCTCGACCAGGCCGTGGGAAAGCTGAAGCGAAAAAGCCGTGCGGACCTCTGCATGGCCTACGCGATCGGGACTCCGTGGGTCACTACAGTTGTTGTGGGGGCCGAAACGGAGCAGCAATTGCGCGATAATTTGTCGCTCGCGTCGCGGCCACCTCTCGAGGCCGATGAAAGGACTCACATGCAATCGTTAATGGGGCGGGCTCCGGAGCTTCTTTTGAATCCTGCGATGTGGCCGGCTTGAATGGGTGGGGGGAACATGGCTGATTTCCGGTCGGAAAAACGGGTCATCTGGCTGACCGGAGCCGCGGGTCATCTGGGGCAGGCGATCGCCGAGGGGCTCGTTTCAGCGGGCGCACATGCCATTCTGAGCGGCCGCCGCGCCGAGAAGCTGGACGAATTGGCGGCGCGGCTCCGATCCCTGGGCGGGGACGTGACCGTTCTTCCGTTTGACGTCGAGATTGCCGGGCAGCGCGAAAACGCCGTCAAACAGATTGATCGCGAAATCGGGAGGCTGGACGGGATCGTGAACAACGCTTACGCAGGGAAGCCCGGCACGGTTGAAAGCGCGACCGTCGGAGATTTCGAGCGAGCCTGCGCCTTCAATCTCTCCGCTCCTTTTCATCTGGTGCAACTGTCGCTGCCTCTATTGAAAGAAGCCGGCGGGCGTAATGCGGGCGGCGCGGCGGTGGTGAATATTGCGTCCATGTATGGAATCGTCAGCCCGGATCCGGACATATACGGCACCAGCGGCTCGAACAGCCCCCCATACTATGGCGCAACCAAGGCTGGAATGATCCAGCTCACGCGATACCTCGCCTGCCACCTCGCGTCGTCGAACATCCGGGTCAATTCCGTGAGTCCCGGGGCGTTTCCGCCGCCAAGCATTGAGAGGGAAAAGCCCGAGTTCTACGCCGAGCTTTGCTCGAAGGTTCCGATGGGTCGCATCGGTGACCCAGGAGAGGTGGCGGGCCCCGTACTTTTCCTGCTGAGCCCCGCGGCTTCTTTCATCACCGGGATCAATTTGCCGGTTGACGGGGGTTGGACCGCTTGGTGAAGGATGCAGCGATGACCGTCGCGATCCGGACTGATGCTTCGGTCGAGATCGGTACGGGCCACGTGACGCGCTGTTTGACCCTCGCGAATGAGTTGCGGGAAAGAGGAGCGGACGTGGAATTTGTCTGCCGCGAACACCCGGGGCATCTGTGCGGATCGATCGAATTGGCCGGATATCGAGTGAATCGCCTTCCGCCTCCCGGCGCGGCTCGAGCACAGGGTTCTCCGGCACACGGGCACTGGCTGGGCGTATCTCAAGATGTCGATGCACGGGAGACGCGGTCAATCCTGGGAAAGGGCAAGCGCCTCAGATGGATAGTCGTCGACCATTACTCGCTCGACGAAAGCTGGGAGACGGCGATGCGTTCGGTGGCCGACCGTGTCATGGTGATCGACGACCTCGCCGACAGGAGGCACGATTGCGACCTCCTGCTGGACCAGAACTATTATCGTGATCTGGAATCACGCTACGACGGTCTCGTGCCTTCGGGTTGCAGGAAGCTGTTGGGGCCAAGATACGCCCTGCTGCGCCGGGAATTCATCGAGTTACGCCGAAAACTGCGCAACCGGGATGGCGCGGTGCGTCGCATTCTCGTCTTCTTCGGCGGCACGGATCCTACCAATGAAACTGCCAAAGCCATCCAATCCGTTGCGGCGCTAAATCGCCCGGACATCGAGGTAGACGTGGTGGTGGGTGAAAGCAATCCAAACCGCGATCAGATTGCGAGCGTGTGCGGGGCCACACGCGGCTTCCGGTTTCACTGTGAGATTCACAATCTGGCCGAGTTGATGGTCTTGGCTGATCTCGCGATCGGTGGTGGTGGTGCAACAACTTGGGAGCGCTGCTATCTTGGATTGCCGACGATTGTTCTGGTATTAGCTAAAAATCAGCGCAGAGCGATGGTAGACCTCGCCGAAGTAGGCGCAATAATCAATTTGGGTGACGCAGGAGATGTAACGACGGGAATTCTTATCGATACCTTGAATTGTCTACTGGCAGACAGGAATATATGCATCAAATTGTCGCTCTATTCCATGGAAATCGCGTCGGGGTGCGCGGAGAAGACGGTAGCAGAGTACCTGACATGAGGTATTAGATGCTGAAGTATTCCGATATTAGCCTTCGGGCAATGGTGGTCGACGATAAGAACATGGTTAGACTTTGGAGGAATTCCGATCGCGTGCGGCTAAACATGTACAGCGATCACATGATTTCGCCCGAGGAGCATGAGCGCTGGTTCCTACGAGCGCTAAGTGACGATAGTGCGCGGTACTTGATATGCGAGATTAAGGGACGTCCTGTTGGATTTGTATCGCTCAAGAATATCGATCCTCAACACGGGCGTTGCACTTGGGCGTTCTACATGGGTGAGACCGACGTGCCGAGAGGGGCGGGAGCCGCAATGGAGTTTCTCTCGTTGTGTTATGCCTTCGAACAACTTCAAATCCGCAAGCTCTGTTGCGAAGTATTCGTTTTTAACGCCAGCGTTATTAGGCTTCATGAGAAATTTGGATTTGTGCAAGAGGGAAAACTAGCAAAGCATTTCCTGAAACAAGGGAAGTACGAAGACGTTGTAATCTTGGCAAAGTTCTTGGATAACTGGCGAGAAACCAAGAACGCTCTGAAGGAAAAATGCTTCTCGATGGACGAGCAATAGACATGGCGATAGGTATCGGTTCCAGGCAAATCGGCTCCGCAAAACCGCCCTTTGTCATTGCCGAAATGTCCGGCAACCACAACCAGTCACTCGATCGCGCCCTCGAGATCGTCGAGGCTGCTGCTCGTGCCGGAGCCCATGGACTGAAGATTCAGACCTATACGGCCGACACTATGACCCTCGACCTGAGCGAGGGGGATTTTTTCATCTCCGATCCTCAATCTCTCTGGAAGGGGACCTCGCTCTACAAGCTATATCAGGAAGCCTATACACCCTGGGATTGGCACAAGCCGATCTTCGAGCGGGCTCGCGCGCTGGGGCTCGTCGCCTTCAGCACGCCCTTCGATCTCACTGCGGTGGATTTCCTCGAGCAGCTGGGCGTTCCCTGCTACAAGATTGCCTCCTTCGAAAACACCGATATTCCCCTCATCCGCAAGGTTGCCGCGACAGGAAAGCCGATGATCATCTCCACGGGCATGGCGACCATCGCCGAACTGGATGAAACAGTGCGCGCCGCTCGGGAGTCCGGCTGTAGGGATATCGTCCTGCTCAAGTGTACGAGCACCTATCCCGCGACGCCCGAGAACAGCAATGTGATCACCATTCCACACTTGCGCTCCCTGTTCGACTGCGAGATCGGACTCTCGGACCATACCATGGGGTTGGGTGCTTCGGTCGCAGCTGTGGCACACGGTGCCACGGTGATCGAGAAGCACTTTACCTTGCGCCGCGCGGACGGTGGTGTGGACAGCGCCTTCTCTCTCGAACCCGAAGAAATGCGGGCGTTGGTCATCGAGACCGAGCGGGCGTGGCAATCGCTCGGACAGGTGAGCTACGGCCCCATCGATGCGGAGAGGAAGTCGCTCGTCTTTCGGCGCTCGATTTACATCTCCAAAGATCTCAAGGCGGGAGACATGCTGACCTCGGAAAACTTGCGCTGCGTGCGCCCGGGCCTGGGATTACCGCCGAAGTACTACGAAATGCTCCTCGGACGCCGGGTCAACCGGGACGTAAAGAAGGGCACGCCGATGGGGTGGGAGTTGCTGGGTTGATCGACGTTTCTGCTTCGTCGAGGACAAGGCAATTGCTAGACTATCTTGTGAAATTGCCGGTGAAATTGCGTAATCGGCTATCCCTCGATGCCTGGCAAAAGTCCTTTTACGAGTATCTCAGCGAGAGGCGCGGCCATTCGACGCCTTCTCATCGGATAGTGCTCGTGCAGTGCGTTGAGGATCTGTATTACTTTGGCTTGTTCGGCCAAATTGCTTCGTCATTGCGTGAACGAAACCCCATTCGAGTCGAACAGTTCGTATTTCACAGCCTGAATTTGGGCGAGTCGAAGTCTTTTTGGGTTTTTGTCAAATCGCGTTTGATAGACAATGCCTTGCACAACCGGAAATGGGTTCGGCTTTACAGCTCATTCTGCGATAACGTTGGCTATCGCAGCACCTCTTTTCGACCCATTGGCGATGTAATCGATCTGTACCGAGCCTGGATATGCTGGCGAAATCTGCATGACAGGCAAGCGCTCATAGAACTTGCGATCGACGGGGTTGCCGTAGGAGATCTGGTCAACGACAGTTTCCTGCGCTTCAAGCCGGCCGCCACGGTTGCTCTAAAAGATGTCTATTTGTTGGCCCTAATCTGGCAGGCGTATCGTGATTTCCGCCGGGCCAGAGACTATTTCTCGCGCGCGGGGCCGGCGATTTTTTTCACGTCCTACAGCACCTATATTCAGCATGGCATCGCGGCAAGGGTGGCTTTGCGGTGTGGCATACAAGTATTCTCGTTTGGGAATTATCAAGAATTTTCAAAGGAGTTGTCGGTCGAGGACTGGCTGCACACCAAGAATCCCGACAACTATGCAAGCGATTTCGCGAAGGCCGATCGTTCACAGGACAAACTGGCTCTGGCGGAGGCGGCACTTTCGGCCCGGATTGCCGGCGCTATCGATGGTGCGACGGCATACATGAAAAGGTCTGCTTATGCGGAGTCGAGGGATCCTGTTCCGGATGTACGTGGGGCCCCGGTCGTTTTCCTTCATGACTTCTACGACAGTCCGCATGTCTATCGGCAAGTAGTGTTTCCGGATTTCTGGGAGTGGGTGTGTTTCACAATAGACACTCTCAAGGCAGCAAACATCCGATTTTTTCTAAAGCCCCACCCGAATCAGGTAGTCCTCAATGACGACGTGCTCGCTGAGCTCAAGCATCGTTATCCGGAGATCTCACTAATATCCTCGAAAATCACCAATAAACAACTCGTCGAGGCTGGCCTGACATGCGCCGTGACTGTTTACGGCACTGTTGCCCATGAAATGGCATATCTGGGCGTTCCAACGATTGCGTGCGCCCGCCATCCCCATGTCAGTTTCGATTTTTGCAGAACGGCCCGGAGCAGAGAAGAGTATGCGAATGCCCTGCGAAATTGCGGCAAGATGGATGTGGATAAAGCGCAGCTGCGCCAGCAGAGCCTGATCTTCTATTACATGCACAATCTGAACGTTGGAGATGAACAAAAATCGCTCCGCGATATCATTGCGAAATTTCGTCTCGATTGCTCCAGCCTCGACGAGACGAACATGTACTTGGTAGAGTCCCTCAAGGAGATTTCCCGGCTCCCTGGGTACGAAGCCTACCTTTCAAAATGGTCGCTCGGTCTAGGAGAGGGAGCGCAGAGGGAAGGGAGTGGATGAAGTCAATTCGGCAGTGGCTTCGCGAAGGGTTGCTCGTGGCGAGACTGGCCGCCGGATGGATCATCTATCTGGTATCCGGGAAAACCCCTGCCTTCGCCCATCAGAGCATGATCAACCTCTTTTGCCTGACGGGCGGTCACTCGAACGATCTGCTTTCGCGAGCGATCGCCTTCGTGGAGCATCCCTATCAATTCTCAAATGCAAGCGGCGTCTTGGGAAATATGCTCGAGAAGGAACAGCGAGGCCCGGTCATTTCAGCTTTGCGCGAGCGCGGCTACTACGTGTTTGACCGTCGGCTTCCGGAAGACCTCTGCGACCGCCTATTGGAATTTGCTACCTCACATCCGTGCAACACGCGACGCATGGATGGGAATCGATTGGGGAAGCCATTCACCATGAGTTATCGCCGCGGCGCCCCTCAAGCGGTTCGTTACGATTTCGATACGCGAGACTTGCTCGACAACAGAGATATACAGAAATTGTTGTCGGATTTGTCATTTGCCGCAGTAGCCCAGGATTACTTTGGGTGCAGGCCCGTGGTCGATGTGCTTGGCATGTGGTGGCACACGGACTTTTCCGACAAGCCCGACTCGGAAGCAGCGCAGTATTACCACTTTGATATGGACCGTCCGAAATGGCTGAAGTTCTTTATCTACCTTACGGATGTGGAATCAACCAGCGGACCGCATAGTTTTGTGGCCGGTTCGCACAAATCGAGAGGGATCCCTTCCAGCCTGCTACGGAAGGGCTATGCAAGGTTGACGGACGAAGAGGTCAGTCGTGAGTTTAGTGGGAAGGACATCATTGAATTCACAGCACCTCGCGGAACGATCCTCGGGGAAGATACCCGCGGATTGCATAAGGGCAAGCACGTGCAGAAAGGGGACCGCCTCATGTTGCAAATACAATTCAGCAATTCTCTGTTTGGCGGGTTTTATCCTAAAGTCAGCATGGGGGGCGATCTGAGTTCCGATCTGAAACATAGGGTGGAGCAATTTCCTGGATTGTATGCGGCCTATTTGCCTTAGGAACCTGAAATGTTGGAAGACCTAAAATGGTTGTCCAAGGCTGCTCTCGTCGCGATGATTCAGCCAAGAGTCGATCGCCACAAAGCGACGGTGCTGGGTGAGTATTCTCCCGGATGGGAGAGCTATGCAAGGCATCTGGAAGGTTGCTCCACCCTGGACGAGTGGTTGCGAATCCAAGGCGTAGAAGACTCACCACGCTACTGCAACGTATCCGGAAAAATGAAATACCAAGCATTTAACTCAATGGAGTTCAACAAGCGACAGATTCTCCAGACAATCCAGCGCGAGTTTCCGGATGCCCAATCTGTCACTGAATATGGCTGCGGAATTGGGAGGAATTTGCTCTATCTGAAACGGCAATTGCCTCATGTGGCTTTTTATGGTTACGAGCTGTGTCCGCCCGGAGTTGAAATAGCTCGCACCGCTGCAGGAAAGTTTGGATTGGACGTGAAGTTCAGTCAATTGGACTATGTTGAGGGACCTGAAAGCGACTACGTTTTTCCGAAGACAGATATTGCTTTCACCATGTATTCGTTGGAACAGTTGCCCACATCAAACAAGGTGGCGGTGGAAAACATTCTACGGCGCACGGTTCTTGGCTCGATTCATCTTGAGCCTGTCCCGGAGAACTATCCGTATACGCTGCGAGGAATACTCGGAAGAGTGGAACACTGGAAAGCGGACTATCTAAAGAATTTCGAGAGAAATGTCGCATCCATCGAGCTGGCAGAAATTAAGCGAAATGTTCTTAATAGCGCGCACAACCCACTGATGTTTCCCACCCTATACGTCCTGAAGAAGGCCTGAATTCAGTCGTGGCCGCGATAGTTGACAGGTGCCTGCGATACGTCTCCAGAATTGGCTTTGTCGACAGGGTATTGAAAAGAGCGAGGTTCCCTGGACTCAGGATTGGAGCGGGTACAAATCTGGACATCCGCGGAACATTCAGCTACGGAGCGGGTTGCGGAATCGGTGAAGGTACCAACATCATCATTCCCCGAGAAGCGACTTTGCTGCTGGGCGAAGATTGCTACATAGGACGCTACGTAGAGCTGGGACCCGGCGGGCGCGTGGAGATCGGTGGCGACACATCCATTCAGGATCGAAGTATTTTTCTAGGTGACGTTACCGTCGGCCGCCATTGCCTGATTTCTCTGAATGTGCTGATGTCATCGGGGCGTCATTATTTTGATCTTGAACCTTGGTTCCTTATCCGGGATCAGGATTCCCGTGTTGTTCAAGATAAGAATTTGTCAAAGAATAAACTCATAGTTGTCGAGGACGATTGCTGGTTGGGGATGAACGTCGTGGTGATGCCGGGAGTGAGCATCCGCAAGGGCGCGGTAATTGGAGCAAGCTCAGTTGTCACCAAGGATGTGGAACCCTATACCGTCGTGGCCGGGGCTCCGGCAAAGGTACTGAGGAAGCGGCTGGATTTCGTTCCGCCCAGAAGCATTGCCTACAACAATCCACGCGATTGGCCGTACTTCTATTCTGGATTCGAGGTGTCGAAGAAGTGTCTCGATCAATATGCCCAATTTGGCGGGATCGCTGCTCGGACGCAATTCTCGGTCTGTCTGGATGCTTCATCGTGGAATTCAATTCACGTCGTCGTAAAAAGCATCGATTCAAGCGTGCACACGCTGGTTTTTGGGGATCAGCGCAATGCAATTTCGGATCAGTTCCAAGAAGTGGTATTCACGAACAACGAACATTCCACAAGATCATCCCTGTTCCGCATGCGGGGAGACCCGGGTGATGGATTGTTGATTGTTCAAAAAGCCTGGGTCCAGTGAAACATTTGGACTATGTTCTTAACCTTGCAAGATTCGCATTCCGCGAAAACCCCCTTCTTTACGCGAGCGTCGCAGTGTCGCTTTTCTCAGTAGCAATTGAATTGTTGGCCATGAGCAGTTTGCTTCCGTTGTTCGAGTTGATTTCGGGAGGCGCACCGTCGACGAATGGTTTCATTTCGAGAGCCTTGATCTCATCGGGATTGCCTCTTAGCGCGGGAGCGCTTCTTTGGGTATTCATTCTTCTACTTACCGCTCGCATACTCACCCAGCTGATTGGGCAGTCGCTCTCTATGTACCTGGGCAAGAGGGTGATGGCGCAGTTGTGCTCGCAGGCCTTTGCACAAATCATCTACAGGCTTGAAATCAAGGAAATCAATGAAAAGAGCATAGGGTTCTACATAAGCCTGGCCGGCGATGAATCATTTAGAGCAAGCACTCTTGTGATTTCGCTGACCCAATTTATGGGCACCGCTGTTCTCGCGGTGCTTTATTTCGCCGCGATTGCACTGTTCTCCCCCGCGACCGCCGGTCTTGTGGTTGTCTTCCTGCTGTGCTCTCTGATTTTTCTTTCTAAAGTGATCAAGGTTTCGCATCGATTGGGGGGCCGGCAAATCGAGGAATCCAGAACGGCCACTTCGGTGTTTCTGGACTCCCTAAATAACGTAAAAGCAGTGAGGGCCTTCTCGGCGGAGAAATATGTGGCAGATATTCATCGCTCTCTGATGTTCCGATATACGAAAACCCTTTTCTGGGTTGACGAAATTGCTCTGTTGACCAGGCTTGTTCCCGTTCTCCTGCTCTTGCTTTTCTTTGGCTGCTGGTTGGCATGGAGTACCCAGCCAATAGAAAGTATTGGTATCGCTTTTATTGTCACCATGATCGTGTATTTGATGCGCTTTTTTCCGGCGGTCGGACAAGCGGTCAACCTATCGATGAAAATCGCGTCCGATGCCAGGTCCGGAAAGGACGTGACTGCAATAGTGGGTAGGGACTTGCCTAAACAAAACCCTACTGCCCGTTCTTTGGGAGGCATCGACAGAATAGATCTTCTCGATGTCTCCTTTGCCTACGACGAGCACGCTGGGAAGGAAATACTAAAGGGAATCAACATAAGGTTTGAGCGTGGTAAAAGCTACGCTCTGGCCGGCAAGTCGGGGGTCGGAAAATCGACTTTGGGGGACATCCTATTGAAATTCTACGCGCCGACGTCCGGCGGTCTTTATCTTAACGATGTACCTGTATCCGACACGTCTGATTCTGAAATCAGGAAAAGGATCATTCTTGTCAGCCAGGAAGCTGCCATATTCGACGATACGGTCAAAAATAATGTCTGCCTGGGGATCCGCGCGTCTCTGTCGGAAGTGCAAGCTGCATGTACACGAGCGTGTATTCACGAAGATATTCAAGGGATGGCCAATGGGTATGACACGAGGCTGCAGTACCAAGGAAAGAATTTATCGGGGGGGCAGCGCCAGCGCTTAGGAATTGCGCGGGCGTTACTCAGAAATCCGGACATGCTGATCCTCGACGAAAGCACGAATGCATTGGACAAGACGACGCAAGACCGGGTTGTGGAAAGCATCCTTAGAGAGTACGCGGACAAGATCGTGATCTTCGTTACCCACGACCCGCATATCATGAAGCGTGTAAGTGAGGTCGTGGATTTGGAAAAGATCAATCTTGGCACCGTGCCGCTTAGCGCGCCCTATCGGCAACCAGCTGACGCGAAATGAGGTTGAAGAAGGCGCTTTCAATTTTGGTGCCATCTGCTCTAAGAGGGGCACTCGTTCGTATGCGTGCTCGGCTATTAGATATTCACGCCCAAAAATCCTATTCCCAGGAAGGCGAGGACATGGTCCTGGAACGGATCTTCGCCGGAAAAAAGGGCGGATTCTATGTGGATGTCGGCGCTCATCATCCCCGCCGATTCTCGAATACGTATTTCTTCTACCGGAAGGGTTGGAAAGGCATAAACATCGAACCCAACCCGGAAGCTATTCACGCATTTCAGTCGGATCGGAAAAGAGATACGAATCTCCAGTGCGGGATATCGGATCGCCCTGGAAGGCTGATGTACTACTCCTTCGACGAACCGGCGCTCAACACATTCGATCAGGCGCTGGCCAAGTCCCGGATTGCATCCACTCCTTACAAGCTGGTCGGGACCTCCGCCATACCGGTGGAGCGGCTGGATGCCATCCTGAGCAAGCATGTGCCCGCCAATTGTGTAATCGACTTCCTGTCGATCGACGTGGAAGGATTGGATCTCTCGGTATTGCAGTCGAATGACTGGAGGCGATTCAGGCCAAGATGCGTGCTGGTGGAGGCGCTGGGTAGCTCTGTCGAGGAAGCGATGGAGGGGCACATATATCAGTTCATGAAGAACCAGCGCTACGAGCTACTTGCCAAGACGTTCAACACGCTCATTTTCTGCGAAAAGGAGGCGATCGCGGCGCTCAACAACTAGAATCGACCACGCCATGAAGAGAGCGCCGATAGCCCTGTTCGTCTACAACCGTCCCGAACACACACGCCGGACGGTGGAGGCCCTTCAAAGGAACGATTTGGCGGCGGACAGCGACCTGTTCGTTTTTTCCGATTGCGCTCCAACGCCCGAATCGCGGGTCTCCGTTCAGAAAGTCCGGACCTACCTGGCAGGCATCGGGGGTTTCAAGGCGGTCCACACCGTCGCGCGCGAAAAGAACCTCGGGCTGGCCGACTCGATCATCGACGGTGTGACCAAGGTCTGCGCTCAATATGGCCGCGTGATCGTGCTGGAAGACGACCTCGTCACTTCCCCTCATTTTCTCCGGTTCATGAATGACGCCCTCGATGCCTATGAGGGCGACGAAGGCGTGGGAAGCGTTCACGGGTATTGGTATCCGGTGCGCGGGTCATTGCCGGACACGTTTTTCCTGAGAATCGCGTCGTCATGGGGGTGGGCGACCTGGTCGCGCGCCTGGCGGTTGTTCGAGCGCGACGGCGCAAGGCTGCTCGCCGAACTGCGCCGGCGGAAGCTCGAAAGGGAGTTCGATCTCGAGGGTTCGGTCGGCTACACCCGGATGCTGGAGGATCAGATCGCCGGGAGGAACGATTCATGGGCGATCAGATGGGATGCTTCGCTCTTCCTTGCCGGAAGATTGTCGCTGTATCCCGGCGCGAGCCTGGTCCGAAACATCGGCTTTGACGGCTCGGGCAGGCACAGCTCGGTCTCGAAAGCCTACGACGGGGAGCTCGCGACGGTCCCGATCGCGGTCGAGCGCGTGGAACCGGAAGAGTCCCCGCCGGCGAAGGCGGCGCTGGTTCGTTACTACCGGGGCGGGAAGCGCAATATTCTTGCCCGCGCCTGGGGGCGGCTTCGCCGCATGGGGGCCCGTTAGGCGAAGGATTTTCCGGTACAGACCTCGACCATTCTTCTGAGTGAATTCATCTGTCCGGCGTGGTCTGCAACGACGGCAATGCCGGCCGCGGACAGACGGGCATAGAGGTCTTTGTCGCGTACCAGCCGGGTGATTGCCGATCCCAGGGCGTGCTCGTCCCCCGGGGGAACGACGATGCCTCCGCCGGACCGCAAGGTGAATTCCGGGGTGCCGGAGCCCGGTATGTCGGTTGCAATCACCGGCACGCCGTGCGCCATGGCCTCGAGCTGGACCATGCCGAACATCTCGGCCCGGGTAACCGAGGGAAGGCAGAAGATATCGGCCTCAGTCAGAAACCGGTCACGGATTTCTTCCGATACCGCGCCGTGCAGCGTCACTCGCTTCGACAACCCGAGCGTATCTGCGACGGATTGAAGTTCACCTTGCATTGGCCCGTCGCCCAGAATATCCAGACGGCAGTCGGGTTCGATGAACGCCATGGAACGGATGAGGACGCCGAAACCCTTGTAGGCAACCAGGCGTCCGATCGCGAGAAGCCTGACCGGAGGGCGAGCCTGCCGCCGGGGTGAGCCCCGGCGGGCCGTCTCGGCCAGTTCCGCCGCTACCGGGTAGGGAATGACATGCGATTTGCCCTGCAGGACCCTGGCATGGCGGCTGGAGCTGATGTGCGCGGAGGTCGCTCCGACGACGGCGCTGGAGCGATGGATCAGCATGCGCTCGAGTGGCCACAGGAGTAGGCCGTAAAAACCCTTCCCGACGATATCGGCGTGCCAGTACAAAATGACCCGGCCTCGATATCCCGACAAGAGAATACACAGTGCCGCGAATGGATTGGGCAAATGGACGATCACTGCCTCATAGTCGCGCATGATCCTGCGGAATCGGAAAAAATACCTCATCGAAACCGGTGCCCGCTTCATTACGATGTGGCCGCGGATTCGATAGACGGGTGATGTCACGCCGGAATTCTCGAAATAGTCGGTCCGCTCGCTCGAGCCGAATGCGACGGCTCCATTTTCCACGCCAAGCAAGGCGAGACCCCGCATGAGATTGTGCGAAACGGTCTCGACGCCTCCCCAATCGGGCGGGAAAAACTTGCAGAGCTGCAGAATTCCCATTTTTTCTTTCGATGTCGATCGTGATGCTATACCGGATCAGAAGTGTCAGGAAAAGCGCTACGGTCTTATACTCCCGCCACCGCCAAGCTTTCAAACGAGTATCGCCGTGCCGTGATGCCGCGCCCTGATCCCTCTCCCGACTCGAATCCACCCCGGGCCGCTACGCGGCCGTGGCTCAGCGTGTGCGTCGCCGTGGGCCCGAAGGAATTGCTTTCGCGCCTGCTGGCCACGCTGGACTCCGCAAGTTCTCAATCCGACGGTCGCACGGAGATCGTCATAAAGACAGCTGGGAATCACCTGATCGACGAGATTCAGGAGTATCGCGATTCACATGCCAATATGCTCACAAAGGTGCATACCGGTCCCGATATGGGAACCTACGATGCTTTCAATATCTGCGTGGCTTCGGCAACCGGGCAATACATTCTCTTTCTGGGGTGCGGCGATCGGTTGGCTGATTCGTCCGTCGTATCGGATTTGCAGCGCGGCTCCGAGTCGTTGGGCATCCCCGACGTCATCTACGGACACGTCATCCTGAGCGATGGACGCCGCGAGGGCTCGAAGACCTTCTCGACCGATTGCTTCCTTGGACGTCGATTGCGGTTTCCCTGGCGCAATCCTTGTCATTCACAGGGATTGCTCTACAAGGCGACTTGGCTGGCTCGCAATCCTTTCCGCACGAACATCGGCCCGCTGGCTGATCTCGTTCATACGTACCAGCATCGAATCTTCGAACATGCAAAGTGGATCGAAAGGCCGATTGCGATCTTCCGCACCGACGGGGTTTCCTATACGATGGACGTTGCGTCCCTCAAGGCACGACTGCGGGGTGTGCACGCGAACTGCGAGAATTTCCCATTCGCCTCTGGTTGGAAACTTCTTTCCAGTGCAGTTTACCTCACCAGATTTGCCTTCCACCGCTTCGGGGTACTGCGTTGAGTCGACACTGCTAGGGGCCAGAAAGGAAACTGTCAAATTGATATCGGTATGTCTGGCCACCTATAACGGGGAGAAGTATGTGGCGGCTCAAGTTGAGTCCATCCTTGCCTCACCTCTTGTTGGCGAGTTGCTGGTGTCCGACGATGGCTCATCGGATCGCACGGTCGACGTCATCGAGCGGTTTTCAGACCCCAGGATCAAGGTATTTCGCGGGCCACGGGCGGGCGTAGGCAAGAACTTCGAGTTCTTGCTGACCATGGCCCGAGGGGAGTATATCTTCCTGTCCGACCAGGATGACATATGGAAACCGGAGAAGGTAAGGCTCATGGTCGAGCAGCTGCAGCAAGCCGATCTGGTGATATCGGACTGTGTTGTCGTCGACCAGGATTTGAAGGTGCTGCACCCCTCCTACTTTGATTTGATGGACTCCCGCCCCGGTTTGCTGAAAAACATCGCCCGAAACAGCTACCTCGGCTGCTGCATGGCGCTTCGCCGCAGGCTGCTGACACATATTTTGCCCCTTCCCAGGAGTTTGCCCCTTCACGACTGGTGGATCGGCCTGATTGCCGAAGCGTTCGGTACGGTGATCTTCCTGAACGTTTCGCTTCTGGAATATCGGCGTCATGCGGACAATGCGTCTCCGTCTTCTGGGCGCTCGCGCGTCCCGATCTCGGATCGGCTCCGCCGCCGTGCGTTGATGGTTTGGTATCTGTTGCTGCGGCGACTTGGCGGGACAATCCAGCGTCCGCCTCGCTGATCGGCCCAAGAACCGATTCTAACCCGTTCACATGCATACCTCAACGCTTGGTTTTGCAAACGACGTAAACGGAACTAGAACCTGGAGGACTAGTGCTGCCGATGACCTGGCCGTTGGCTGCGTTTGTATCCTTCTATGCCTCCTCCTCAATCCCTTTCTGGCGCTGTTTTTCCTGGCAGCGCTCTCTGCGTTCGCGCGCGTGCCGACGACGGCGTTCTTCGTGTCGGTACCGCTTTCGTTTACCCTGTTCTTCTTCTTTAGAGAGTATGGGGTCGATTGGTCCGCAGTCGCGAGCGACGATATCCCGGGCTATGTCTGGCTGTACGAACAGAATGACCTGGTCAGCTTTTCCGGAATTTTCTCGAGGTTTTTAGAGATCCCCGGGAGCAACGAGCCCCTGTGGCAAATCCCGTGGTGGTTGGTGCTGCACGCATTTGATGCTTCGGAAAAGACATTCATTTTCGTTCACTATCTTGTCGTATTCCTTGCGATATTCGTTTCCTTTTTCGTATTGTCCAAGAGGTACTTCATCGCATTCTCGCTGGTCTATTTCTTCATTACGCCGCTTTCGATCGATTCGGCAACCTACCTGTGGAGGCAGCAACTGGCGTTCTCGCTTTTCCTGATCGGCTGCGGATTTTATATGGTCAAAGGGAAGTCATTCGGGAAATGGTTGATCTATCTCAGCCCTCTGATGCATCTTTCGTTGATATTCTTTGTGGTTATTTTTCTTGCCTTTGAACTGTACAAGAAATACGTAGGCCTCGATGGCACATTGAAATTCCTGCTGATCGCCATTCTGAATCTATTTGCCATTGCGATCGTGGCCCCGCTCGCGTTCAGCGTTCTCGGCTACATCGGTTTCGACAGGCTCGAGAGCTATCTGGAGGGATCGGCAGACGATCAAGTGGGCGTCTTTTTCAGCATTTCTCTCTACTGCGTACTGCTGATTCTTGCGCATCTGAAATTCAGGAACGATGAGTTGAACAGCTTTTTCGCAGTAGTGTTGCTTGCGACATTCGGCATCGTGCTCGCATTTCCCTCCGCGACCGGCGTTTATCTCCGTTTTCTCATATTTGCTTTTCCCTTGTTTGGATTGTATTTCTTTAGAGGCTATCTGATTAACTTTTCCCGGAACTGGTTCTTGCCGGTCATCGTTTTCGCTTTTGTTTCCGGCACAATTAGAATCTACAGGCCTACTCTCAACGATGAGGGTGTTGCGAGATTCCTAGCATACGGGCACGCTTTCGACCCATTCATGGGGACCCTGAAAATGTTCATCAGCTTCGGGATTACTTAGTGACTTCCTTATGTTTTCCGTAGCCGGACCGTGCGTGGTTTACATGCTGTGATTGGCGGTGCGGTCTGAAGAGCGCTTTGATCTGCGGTATTAGCGGGCAGGATGGAGCCTACCTTGCGAAACTCTTGGTCGACAAGGGTTATGAGGTCTGGGGCACGTCTCGTGACGCCCAGATAGCAGGGCTCCTGAATTTGAGCACGCTCGGTGTGATGGAGAGAGTAAAGCTGGTCTCGATGACCTCGAGTGATTTTCGAAGCGTGCTCACCGCACTGACCCGCAGCGAGCCAGCTGAGGTCTATTACCTCGCTGGACAGAGCTCCGTGGGGCTGTCCTTTGAGCAGCCCGTTGAAGCATTGGAGAGCAATTCCCTGGGAATTCTGAATTTGCTGGAAGCGATCCGTTTTCTCGGCAAGAGCGTCAAGGTCTATCACGCTGGTTCCAGCGAATGTTTTGGCAACGTGGGGCAGCAAGGCGCCAAAGAGGACACGCCTTTTCGACCGAGCAGTCCCTACGCCGTGGCAAAAGCGGCGGCCCATTGGCTGGTGGTCAACTACCGGAATGCATATGGTTTGTTTGCCTGCAACGGGATTCTCTTCAATCACGAATCGCCTTTACGGCCGGCACGTTTTGTCACTCAGAAGATCGTTCTAGCTGCTCGTCGCATTGCCGACGGTTCCAGGGAAAAACTTTCTCTTGGTCGATTGGATATTGTCCGAGATTGGGGCTGGGCGCCGGAATACGTGGACGCCATGTGGCGGATGATGCAGCAGGAAGAGCCGGATGATTACATCGTAGCCACGGGGGAATCACATTCACTTGAGGAATTTGTTTCGGAAGCGTTCGCATTGTTCGGGTTAGATTGGCGGGAACATGTGGTCTCTGATCAATCGTTATTTCGCCCGACTGACCTAGCTGTGAGTCGTGGCAACCCTGAAAAAGCGGCCGTCAAGCTCCGCTGGCAGGCGCATTGGCGAATGCGGGAAGTCGTACGTGGAATGGTTGAGGCGATCCGGGTATGAGTTTGGATGCGATATTTCTGGACGCGTTACGGCCGATATGCTGGTGGGGAGCATCAGCAATGACTACAAGGGTTTGTTCGACCCATCGCATTCAGAGGAAATACGGCGAGAACGTCTTCGCGATCGTCTGGCTTGGAATAGCCTGCGCGAAACGTCTTGTCCGGCCCTTGCTGCGAGGTATTGAATATGTCGCCTCAGCCGAGCGAGCCTAACGGCGAAAAAAGGTTGCATCCACTTGGAGCAGGCGTCCGGTCCGAGGGTCAACGAGGACCGGAGAAATCGACCACAGCTCGAATCCAGATGCTTTCACTTGTCCCATCAGATCGTCGAACAATCGCTGCCCGTCATACAAGGAAACCAGCGACAACTCCAGTTGGAGCCCAGCGATTCGACCCAGAGTCCGACCCGCGCCGCTTAGCACGCGGTCCTCGTAACCCTGGGTGTCGATCTTCAAGAACGAAATGGAATCTTGCCTCATATATCCAGGCGCCAGAGAATCCAGCCGACGCATTGGAACCCGTTCACTCCCGATATAGCGCGACTCGGGGGCCGCGCTAACGTGCACATTAAGCATGTTCAGCGCCGAACTGCTTTGGGAATTTGCCGCTTTGTGAATGTTGATTTCACCGTCTTCGCTGCCGATCGCGGCTCTAGGAGCGACTTCCCACAGGGGATCGTTCTTGCTCGATTTCAGAAGCTGTTCCCGCTCTGCGGATAGCGGCTCGAAAGATACGATTCGCCCCTGATAGCCGAGCCCCCTCAGCGTCTTCCCGAATTGCCCGATGTTGGCGCCGACATCGAGAACCAGGTTTATTCCATGAGACTGAAGCATGGCCCTAAATTGGGCGTTGTTGGAGCTCGCTGGCCGAAAACGCCTCAAGTCATAGCCGAGCCCGCGAACGGCTAGCTTGACGATGTGCTTTAGCATGGCAATTCAGGAAAGCAGAATAGACTTCACCGCATTTATCACATCGTCAACATCCCCATCGCTGAGTTTCGCTGAAATCGGAATGCTCACCGTCGACCTTCCAACTCTCGCCGCGTGGGGATAGTCCTCGGGCCTCCACCCGAATGATTTCTGGTAATAAGAATGCTCCGGAATGCTCAGGTAGTGCACTCCGACGCCAATATTGTTCGCAGTCATGGCGTCGATGAACCCGTCCCGGCTTATTCCGCTGGTTTCTTTCTCTACCTGCAGGGTGAAGAGATGGCACGCATGTCTGGTGTCCGGCTCAGGAATCGCAGGCAACCCCACTGGAAGATTTGCGAATGCACGCACATATCGGTTCCAGATTTCTTCTCGACGCTTCCAGTACTTTTCCACTCTTTTTAGCTGGTGAATGCCGATTCCGGCCTGCAAATCCATCATGTTGTATTTGAATCCACACTCCACGACTTGATAGTGCTTGTACCCATCATCACCAAAGCGCTTCCACGCGTCCTCAGTCATTCCGTGAAGAGCCAGAGTCTTGATTCGCGATGCATCTCTCTCTTCGCGAGTCAGCACCATTCCGCCCTCGCCGGTAGCCACATTTTTCGTGACGTAAAAACTGAAGCAGCCGAAGTCGCCAAAGGTTCCCGCTTTCACTCCCTTGTATTCTGTCTCGATTGCGTGCGCGCAATCCTCGATTACCTTCAGCTTGTGCTCGGCGGCAAGCTTTTCAAGCGAATCCATGTCACATGGGCGGCCGGCAAAATGAACCGGCACAATCGCCTTCGTTCTCGAGGAAATCTTCTTCACAACCTCCTTAGGATCGATGTTGAGGGTCAGCGGATCGATGTCCGCCAAGACAGGCGTGCCCCCGGCATGCATTATTGAGTTCACGGTGGCGCAAAACGTCATCGGTGTCGTAATGACTTCGTCGCCATGTGAAATTCCGGCAGCAATGAAACTTAGGTGCAGAGCGGCAGTACAAGAATGGACCGCCACTGCATGGTGCGCCCCTTTATATCGTTTGAAGTCGTTCTCGAACAATTCAACCTTTGGACCGGTGCCAAGCCAGCCGGACCTCATGATGGCGATCAGTTCTTCAATTTCGTCTTCCTCGATCTTGGGCGATCCGAAAATCAGGAATCGATCCTTTGGACGCATCGGCTTGGGGTTTTTCATGCTAGGCTTAACGGGTTCGACGCTTTAAAGTAGAAGGTGCGACCGTATGCTTCATCGACTTCACGGATAGTCACGACGCTAAAATAGCTGCTGAGCAATGCCTTGAGCGACCTCTGCTCGGAGAATTCGGTCTTGTGGTCAGCGTAGCCCGATGCGGCGGGAAGCATACCGAAAAAGAGGGTGTCTTCAGCTGCGACACCGGAGATCTTCCTGAGAATCGCTTTGATTTCGTCTTCGGTAAAATAGCAAATCGCTGCGTTCCAGACCACAAAATCGTATCTCCTTGCAGGTAGCGGCTGGTTGACTATGTCGATCTGGTGATACGAAATTGCGGGGGCGGTGTGATATCGCCTCGCATATGATAGCGCCATGGTGTCGTTGTCCATGGCATCTATGTGTCCTGCGATATCGGAAAAAAAGAGATAGCTAGTACTGCCGTCGCCGCAGGACAGGTCGAGGACCGAACAGCCTTTGAACATGCTTTCGCGGGCGTAGACTCCTCTTGCAGCGAACGACCAGCGTGCCGGTTCGAACCTCCAGAGGCTCAGGTTGATCTCATGCTTGAAGAATTGCGGCCGCCCGTAGGCCTCGAGCCGCCAGTCCCGGAACATGAGGATTGACGCAATACGCCTGCTCATCCGCTGCGAGAGAAAAAGCAATGCATCGAGGGGAACGAACCGAAGTGCACCGACGAAGCTCCCTTTTAGAAACCTTTTAAGCATATCCGGCTTCTCGTTTCAGATCCTTGAGAAATACTCATCAGGAAAGACGTTGTATGTTCCTCGGAGTTTTCGCTTCACGATCCGAATGTATTCTCCGAAGTCCTGCTTGGTGGCCGAGTTCAGAATTTCGTTGAATGACTTATTGTTCTTGTACGTTCTTCGATGACTGAAATCCGGATCAAGGGCTCGTACTTTTTCCTCCGCTGCTCTGATGGCCCTCACATAAGTTCCGTAGATTGAGGTGATAATCTGCGTGGACAGCGGATAGGAGCCGAGTTCATGAGCTCCATTCTCGTATCTACCATATTGATGATAGTGATAAAAGACGATCGGTACGCCGTTCACATGAGGCACGGAATCTATTAATTCTAAAGTGACGTGCTGTATGTTCCACGGCGCAACGCCGGCGCCGGGATGTTCCAGTACTTTGACTCCGTGAAAGCGCTCGAGCCAATCGTTCAGGCTAGTCTGCCCCGGGTAAACGAAAGGCTTTTCTGCGGTGTACTTGACGCAACAGGATTTCCAGTGGTCCAGTACAGCTCGGGCTTTGACATTGTTCCTGAAAGCATTGAACTGAACGCAAAACCTTCCAGCTTCAATCGTGTTGTCGAATCCGGGCGAAAACCTATGCGGCACGAGCGAGACAGCGCCGTCACCCAGCTCGCTGAAGAGGACCTCCGGATCGGAGAAGAACAGGGAATCCGCCTCCAGATAGGTGACCATGTCGCAGTTATGGTTGTCGAGAACGAATTCGCAAATAAAGGGCTGGCAAACCCAGCAAAACTGGCCATGCGTTGTGCGGTCGCGCGCTGCGGACAATTCCGGCGTGATCAGTTCGTCGATGCCTACGGGGACGAGACTTCCGGATTTCATCTTCATCATCATGCGGTGCGATATTGAGTCCATGCAGAGTGCATAGAGCGTGAAATCACCGGAGAAACGCTTGAGCGAATCGTAGAGTGCAACGCTTTGATAGAGATAATTCTTGTCAAAAAGTGTGCAGTACGCGCGCATCCGGGAGCATTTCTCTACGAGGGGATATCGGGGGTCGTGAGAATCTCTGGACTGCCAATTTCGCAAGCATGCCTAGACAGGGGCCCTCGGCCTCAAGAATTCCCGATAAAGCAGCAGGTATCCAAGGCAAAAAATTGTTGATGCAGCCACGAGCCACCGGGTCTCTTTCCAGAGCACAACGGCCGGTATGGCGCAACATAGAGTAATTAACCAACTGAAGGGCGCGACCATGCTATTCAGTCGAGTGATGGACGTTGGATCGGAGATGTCCGGGCGGGCTCGCGTCAGCCGCATGTAGATGACCTGATGCATGTGCATGCGATCCGGCTGTCCCGGTGACACGCCTTGGAGGACCTTTCTACGATAGATGGAAAAGAGGGTTTCGAATATCGGATAAACGAGCAGGAGCATTGGAAACCACGGGGAGACTTCAGGGTGTCGAGCTACGAGCAGGACCGAGAGTTCCGCTAACCAAAAACCGAGCAGATAGGCACCGCCGTCGCCCAGAAATATTCTTCCCTTTGGGTAATTCCAGAAGAGAAAGCCTACTAGAGCGCCGATCATAGCCAATGCAGATATGAAAAGAAAATTGTCTCCGACTCCGGCGGAAACATAGGCAAGCGCGGGGAGTACTATGACCGCATGGCCGGCGGCAAGGCCGTTGTAGCCATCGATGATGTTGATGGCGTTCGCGACCCCACCGACCGCAAAGATTGTGAAAGCGATTGCGAAAGGTGTCCATTTCAGGAGTGTATCCAGGCCAGGGACATCCAGACGCGGAATCACTGCGCCGAGGAGCCATGCCCCGCATGCCGCGGCCAGCATCGTAAGCGTCAATCGCGCGAGGACGCTCACGTTTTTGGTAACGTCTTCGGTAATTCCTCCGAGAAACGCGGGCAAACTGGCAAACAGCAGGTAGCCGAACTGCTCGCTGGGCGCGCCTTGGTCGGTCGCAAGCAATGCGGCCCCCGATACAAAGAGACCTGCCATCACGCCCAAGCCGCCGATACGGGGGGTGGGCGTGGCGTGGAATTTTTGTGGGCCAGTCCTGACGGGGTCAAAGCTCCAACTTGCGTGCAGCGCTTCGTAACGTACGATCAGATAGCCGGCGAAAGCCGAGGCGAAGCCGGTCAGTAGCAGAACGAAGAGGCCTGCGAGTGCCTGCCACATTTCAAGACGCTGAAGCCTGGGCGAGCTAGGCAGCGGACGCCTGGTGTTGGGCGGGTAGCAGACCGCGCGAAACCCTTGGGTCGCGACGCTCAACCGTTCCG
>WNGG01005681.1_pt1 | contig 27545 bp, 23 predicted proteins | sample 5400661 | NCBI WGS metagenome assembly WNGG01 (sample SAMN13153372, study PRJNA577476) | soil metagenome | isolation source: 100 cm soil or saprolite under Garry oak tree replicate 1 | place: USA:California | collected 2016-06-15
TTTGTAGGAGTTCACAGCCGAGGAGCAATCCTTTGCATTCATGGCTGCCTGCGCCGCAATATCATTCCCCGTAATCTGCCATGTAGTTTTCTGCTTATTCCACGCGTCGTCTGCGACGCCTTCGGGCTTCTTAACATCCGGCAGAATCTTCAACGCCTCCGTAGCCGCCGCCTGGGCGGCTTTGGCGAGTGCGGCGTCTTTGTCCAGACCCTTATCCTTATTGGCCGGATCGGCAAGCATTTGATAATAGGTTACCGCATGCGAGAAGTGCGCTTGGAACCGAGTAAGGGCATCGATTTTGTCACCCAGCGCCGCCAGCTTGTCGGCAGTCTCAATCATTTTGGGATAGTTCTTCTGCTGGCTGTATGCTTGCGAGTATTGAACGTACACGAAGTTGAGAAGCGCGGAATTCGGATATTTGCCGACAAAATCGTCCAGGCACTTGATTTTGGACGCCGCATTCGCTTCGCCCTCGCAGGCTTTGTAGGCGTTGTACTCCGCGAGCGTGTACGGCGGCGCTTTGCCGGCGGCGGTGTCCTGCCCGGATGCTGGCGCTTGCGCACGCAGATTCCATGGGTTCCCAAGAGCCAGGCAAAGCGCCGCCAACGCAATCCCCGACAGTTTCCTTTTTGCGTTCATTCCGATTTCTCCTCGTTCAGACTCCAAGCCTGAATTTTGCTTCCGGTGCACCCCGGAATTCTTTCACCGGGAATCTTTCTGTCTCGGGAAACCTCGGCATTATAGGAAAAGCACGGCCAAATCCGCAAGACGTTATCCTCGACGAACTTGAACTGATGGTGATATTTCATTCAACTGCAGTCACTTCTCTTCCGCTTCCGCCGCGGACGGGGACGTCCGCTTTGGAGGAAATATCTAATGATAGGATGAGTGTCGCATAAAAAGAGTGGCCCAGACGAGGAAGAATTCTCATGGCGGGGATAAATAGTACAAATGTGGAATCCCGGGAAAAGACGAAACTTTCCAAGAGTGCAGCGCTGGTAACCGGAGGAAGCCGCGGCATCGGGCGGGCCATTGCTCAGCGGCTTGCGGCGCTGGGAGCATCCGTTGCGATTTGCGGCCGGGATCGCGCGGCGCTGGCAGAGTCCGCCGGAGCAATCGAAAAGCTCGGTGCCCGCTCGTTTTTCCACATGACAGACGTTACCAACGCAGCGCAAGTAGCCGAGCTGGTCGCTAAGAGCGAAGGCGCGCTGGGGCCGATCACCATCCTGGTCAACAGCGCGGGCATGGGGCTCTTCGGCCCGGCGCACGAAAAAACGGAGGCGGATTGGGATCGCGTGCTGGATACCAATCTCAAGAGTATTTTTCTCGTATCTCGTGCGGTGATCCCGTCCATGATTGGACGCGGTGCGGGCGACATCATCAACATCAGCTCGCTGGCCGGGAGGAATACGTTCGCCGGTGGGGGCCTTTATTGCGCGTCCAAATGGGGGCTGATGGGCCTTTCGGGGTGCATGGCGGAAGACTTGCGGGAGCACGGCATCCGCGTGAGCGTGATCTGCCCGGGCAGTGTGGCCACGGACTTCTCCAGCCGGGGGCAGAAGAACGCCGCGAAAGTTTTGCAGCCGGAAGACGTGGCGCACGCCGTGGAAGCCATTGTGACGCAAGGTCCGGTAAGCTTCCTAAGCGAGATCCACGTGCGTCCGCGGCGCAAGCCGTAGAAGTCCGCCCAAGACCAGTTTTCCTCTTGACAATAGTCGTTTACACGACTATCATAAACACAATGAGTTCCAAGAGCAAAGCGCCGCGCTCGCCGGCACCGCTGGAAGAGCGCATCTTTCTTGCCCTGCTGAAAATGGCGGACGCTCTCGGCCAGGAAGCCGAACAACTGACCCGCACCGCCAACTTGACCGGCACCCAATACAACGTGCTGCGCATCCTCCGCGGCGCGGGCCCGGAAGGCTTGGCTTGCCGGGGGATCGGGGAGCGGATGATCACCCATGATCCAGACATTACGCGCCTTCTCGACCGCATGGAAAAGCGCGGCTTGATCACCCGCGAAAGGCAAAAGGATGACCGCCGGGTCGTTAAGACGCGCATTACGGCGCGGGGACTTGAGCTTTTGAAACCGTTGGACCAGCCCATGCGGGGTTTGCATAAGCGGCAGTTCCGGCATGTGGCGGCCGCTCGCTTGAAGATTCTCTACGACCTCCTGGAAGAAGTCCGGGCTGGCACGTAAGGATGGCGCGTCTTTCGGAAGTGTTTTGAATCCTCAATCAAAAAAGGAAAGGAACAGACAAGCATGAGCAAGTATCTCTTTCAAATCACAGCACTGGCGGGACTCGCGACCGCGTTGTCGGTATCAGTTGGCGCCGCAACATCCAATTGGCAAATCGATCCGCAGCATTCCTCCGCGCAATTCGCGGTTCGTCACATGGCCATTTCCACCGTTCGCGGAGCCTTCAGCAAGGTCAGTGGAACGCTGATGCTGGATGACAAGGACATTACCAAGTCAAGGGTGGAGGTGAGCATCGAGGTCTCCGCCGTGGATACCCGCGAACCGGACCGCGACAAGGACCTGCGGAGCGAAAGGTTCTTCGATGTCGCCCACTACCCGACGATGACCTTCAAATCCAAGAAAGTGGAGCAGATCACACCGGGAAAACTCAAGGTTACCGGCGACCTGACCATTCGAGGCACCACCAAGGAAGTCGTACTGGACGTAGATGGGCCAACCGCTCCGGTAAAGGATCCCTGGGGCAACCAGAGGCTCGCGGCTACGGCAACGACAAAAATCAACCGGCAGGACTACGGCGTGAAGTGGAACGCCACGCTCGACAATGGAGGCGTAGTGGTGGGCGATGATGTAAACATCACAATCGATGTCGAACTGATTCAGAGGGCCGCAGCGAAATCCAGCAACTGAGCGTCTGGGTATCCCTTTCCATGGAAAAGAGGGAGAAGGCGGTGCCGATGCACCGCCTCCGCTGCCAGGATCATCTAAAAAGAGCTCACAACCAGAGGACCAATGACATGCAGAAACCAGCGCCTAGCGATTTTCCCGTTCATCCATTGATACGTGACCGCTGGAGCCCGCGAGCGTTCGCCGACCAGCCTATTCCGCCGGAAGTTCTTCGAAGCTTGTTTGAAGCAGCACGCTGGGCACCGTCCAGCTACAACGAACAGCCTTGGGCCTACATGGTTGCAACGAAAGAAGACAAGGTGAACTTCGACAAGATCCTGGGGACCTTGGTGGAATTCAACGCCGCCTGGGCGAAGAATGCATCGGCCCTGGCGATTGCCGTGGCCAAGCTGGCATTCGCGAAGAACCACGCTCCGAACCGCAATGCACAATACGACACAGGCGCCGCGACGGCCTTATTGTCCGTAGAAGCGACGGCCCGCAGCCTCGCCGTTCATCAGATGGCGGGTTTCGATCCGGAGAAGGCCCGCCTCGCATTTGGAATCCCTGCGGGGTGGGAGGCCATCGCGGCCATCGCGATCGGTTATCCCGGAAATCCGGACTCTCTGCCTCAGCCGCTGAAAGACCGCGAGCTAGCGCCGCGGACGCGCAAACCGATTCGCGAATTCGTAATGACGGGCAGTTGGGGGCATACTGCTCCTTTCGCGTCGAAGTAGCCGAGGAGACGAACACCCAGCCCAGCCATGCACCGCGCCTTCGAATTTCTCATCCATCACGGGTACGTAGTTCTGCTGGTATGGGTTTTTGCAGAGCAAGTGGGGATACCAATTCCCGCGATGCCCCTGCTGCTGGCGGCGGGTGCGCTCGCCGGCACGGGACATCTGAGTTTTTTCACTTCCGTCTTCTTCGCGGTGCTCGGCGCCCTGGCCGCGGATTCCATCTGGTTTCAGCTTGGCCGCCGCAAAGGCATTAAGATTCTGCAACTCCTCTGCCGGATTTCGCTGGAGCCGGATTCCTGCGTACGCCGTACAGAAGGCATTTTTTCCAAACAAGGGGCGCGATCGCTGTTGGTGGCCAAGTTTATTCCCGGCTTGGGCATCGTCACCCCGCCACTCGCAGGAATTTTTCACATGCGGCCGCGGCGGTTCTTGTTGTTTGACGCGCTGGGATCGCTCTTCTGGGCCAGCGCATTCGTGGGCCTAGGCTATGCTTTCAGCAGTCAGATTGAGCTGGTCGCGGCACGTCTTGCTTCTCTCGGCGGGTGGCTGGTGGTCCTTCTTGTGGGCGCTCTCGCCGCATATATCGCGTATAAATTTATCGCCCGTCAACGCTTCCTGCGGGAACTGCGCATTGCGCGCATTACCGTGGATGAATTGAAGGAAAAGATCGACTCCGGCGAAGATCTGGTCATTGTTGATTTACGGCACTTGCTGGACTTCGAAGCGGAGCCGGGAACGATTCCCGGCGCAATGCATATGGATGCCAAGGAACTGGAGGAGAAGAACGATCGGTTGCCTCGCAACCGGGAAGTGATTCTTTACTGTACTTGACCGAATGAAGCCACCAGCGCCCGTGTGGCGCTGCTCCTCAGAAAAAACGGCGTCAAACGCATCCGGCCATTGCAGGGCGGACTCGGTGCATGGCGAGAACGCGGCTATCCGCTTGCGAGTGCACCGTGACGTGCGTGGGAGAAAGCGGCAGCCTGACTGCGTTCACGCGCGCTGCATTTCCATTCACAGTTGGATCGAGAGAGTTGTTCTGAAATCTACAGCCGTGGCAAGACGATTCCTCCCTGCGCCTGGTATTTTCCTTTTTTGTCTTTATAGCTGACTTCGCAGTCTTCATCCGAGAGGAAGAAAATCACCTGACAAAGCCCTTCATTGGCATAAATCTTCGCGGGCAGCGGGGTCGTATTGCTGATCTCCAGCGTCACGAAGCCTTCCCACTCCGGCTCGAACGGCGTCACATTGACGATGATTCCGCAGCGCGCGTACGTGGACTTGCCGACGCAAATCGTCAGCACGTTGCGCGGAATCCGGAAGTATTCGACCGACTTGGCCAGCGCAAACGAATTCGGCGGAATGATGCACACGTCACCCTGGTACTCGACCAGCGATCGCGAATCGAAATTCTTGGGATCCACGATGGTGGAGTTCACGTTGGTGAAAATCCGGAACTCATCCGCCACACGGATGTCGTAGCCGTACGACGACAGTCCATAACTGATCACTTGTGTTTTCGATGCCTTGCAACGGCAAATGGGTCCAACGGCCCGCGCCAAAAGAGTTTCAGTGTAGATTACCCCCCACGTCTTGACAACCCGCCCCGCACCTTCTAGCATCTGCCTCGGAAGCGCGGGAGGATCGCGTGATAAAGCTAGACCTCGTAAACGCCGTGGTTGCCGCCACCAATATCAGCCGCACGAAAGCCGAACAGGCCGTCGAGACGATCTTCGAGTCCTTGAAGCAGGCTCTTGGCCGCAGCCAGCGCATCGAACTCCGCCGGTTCGGCGTCTTCAGTGTCAAACCGCGCAAGACCGGCATCGGACGCAACCCGCGCACCGGGGAAGAGGTCAACATCCCGCCGGGGAAAGCGGTGCGCTTCAAGCCAGGCAAGGAACTTCAGGGCAAAGAAGAAGAAAAAAAGAAGGAGTAGCTTTTCTTTAGCCGGCGATTAGGCAACGCACGGGATAGAGTCTGTTTTTTCTTCTGTGCTGGCGTGAACCTGTCTAACTATGCTGTACTATGAGGTGCCCCGCAAATTTGCCCTGCTGATGACCTCGTGACTCCACCACAGCCAGAAAATCCTTCCCCGGCGATTCCGGTCACCTACGATTGGCGGACCGCTGCTCTCCGCGAACGGTATTACGAGCCTCTTGCTCATCGTCCTTCCGGGAAATCGTTGATGCTGGCGGGTACGCTGTTTTTCCTCACACTTTGCACGTGCCTCGTCGCGGGCACACAATTTGCCGTCGCTTACGCGCACGACCAGGCCGTGTCGGTCGATGAATTTCTCCACGCCTTCGCGCTATTTTACAAGAACCCAACGGGCCTGGTCACAGGACTTCCTTTTGCCGCCACCTTGCTTGGGATTCTGCTCGCCCATGAATTGGGTCACTTCTTCGCTTGCCGATACCATCACCTTCGGGCCAGCTATCCTTTCTTTATTCCCTTCCCCAACCTCGCCGGCACCTTTGGCGCGTTTATTTTGATTCGCTCGCCGATGCGCACCAACTGCGCACTCTTTGATGTTGGCGCGTCGGGCCCGCTTGTGGGCTTCGTCTTCGCTGTTCCGGCGCTCGTCTATGGCGTCCTGCACGCCAAATTCGTGCCGGGGCTCGCAAACCCCGCACATGCGGAATTGATCTACGGCACACCACTCCTGATGCGTCTGCTCGAGGCAGTTGTTCATCCGGGGATCTCGCCGGACGCACTGCTGCTGCCGCCCATCGGCCGCGCCGCCTGGGTCGCCTTGTTTGTCACGTCGCTGAATCTCGTGCCGGCTGCGCAGCTCGATGGCGGCCACGTTCTCCGCGCTCTGAACCCTCGTGCACACCGTACCATGTCTCTCCTCCTTCCCGTTGGCCTGATCGTTCTTGGGCTGATTCATTTCTGGGAGGGGTGGTACGTGTGGGGCGTGCTGCTGCTTGGCATGCGTTTCCTGCGCATCGCTCCGGTTCACGACCCGACGGCTCTCGATGCAACGCGCCGGTTTGGCGCATTCCTTGCCTTGGTCGTCTTCTTGCTTTGCTTCATGCCGTCGCCGATCATCATCCCTGCAACTTCTCCTTGACCGCTCCGAATCTGCGGTTATGATGCCTGCGGTCTGTTGGCGCACCACGCCGCGGCGGCCTGCCCAATGCCTGAACTCGTCCGCACGCTCCGCTTAAACGATCTGCTGCTTCTCTTCATTGGCTCGGTTATTGGCTCGGGGGTTTTTCTCACGCCCGGTCTGATCTTTCGCCAGCTTGACGGCTCTGTTGGTCTCTCCCTGCTTGTTTGGTTTGCGGGTGGCGTTCTTTCTCTTCTTGGCGCGCTCACCTACGCGGAACTGGCAGCGTGCAATCCCGAAGCCGGGGGTCTGTACTGTTTCATTCGCGACGGCTTCGGGCGGCTTCCGGCGTTCCTTTATGGCTGGTGTCTCTTTCTGGTGATCGCCAGCGGTTCGGTCGCCGCGCTGGCCCGCGCTTTCAGCCGCTACCTCGCGGAAATCATTCCGCTTTCGCCTCTAGCGTCGACGAGTGCGGCCGTGGCGATGATCGCGGTCGTCACCGTCGTGAACGTCTGGGGCACGCGCAAGAGCTCCGATTTGCAGAATTGGACGACGCTCGTGAAAGTCGGCATCATCGTCATACTCAGCGCTGTTCTTTTCTCGCTAGGCCATCATGGCGGTGACATTCCCGCGGCACTGGGAACGACGCAACATGGCCTCAGCCTCTTTTCCAATTTTGGTCTGGCCATGATCGCTGTTCTGTGGGCCTATGAAGGCTGGCAATTCGGCACCTACAGCGCGGGCGAAGTCGTTGATCCGCAGAGAAATTTTCCTCGCGCGTTTCTTGCCGGCTCTTTGATTCTCGCGGGACTGTACATGATTGCGGTTGTCGCTTATCTCGTGGCGCTGGGTCCAGCCGCATCCACCGCGAGTGAAGCGATCGCCGCCACCGCTGTTAGCGTGGTGCTCGGCCGCAAGGCGCAAATCATTGTCGCGCTCACAATTCTCGTTTCCACCTTCAGCGCCACGAACAGCGTCATCCTCACGGCGCCGCGGGTTTTCTATGCCATGGCGCATGACGATCTCTTCTTCAAAAAGCTCGCCGTTGTGCACGCAAACTATCGCACGCCCGTTTTCGCCATTGTGGCTCTGGGCGTGTGGTCAGCCGTGTTGACGTGTGCGGGAAAATTCTCCGAATTGATTGGGGGCGTGATTTTCATCGGTTGGATCTTCTACGGACTTGGCGCTGCTGCCATCTTCCCGATTCGCCGCGCGGCTGCTGGCCGGTCCATTCCCTACCGCGTGCCCGGCTATCCCTGGACGCCGTTTCTTTTTGTCCTGGCCGCAGCGGCCATCGTGGGCAATGCGATATATGCTGCCTTCCGCGACCCTTCCCAGTTCGTTAATCTCGCCGTGGCCATTCTTCTCTTTCTCATCGGCCTCCCGGCTTACTTCTTCTGGCGCAAACGTGTTTCTGGCACCCTTCCCGGCTCATCAGGGCACGCTTCCCTCTGAAGTTGAAGTAGGATTCCGTGAGGCCGCCGATGTAAACAGCGGATTTTGGCAGCCGTTTATTCACTACTACAGTTCTGGCGCTCGCTATTTTTTCGTGGTAGCGCCGCTGTTGTGAGCCCGCGAGCTGCGGATGAGGCAGCCAGCGAATGGCTTCTAGTGATTTGCGGAGTCCTGAAGCGTCTCACTGTGAACAGACATGGGATCGTGGCTGAGGATTCACCGTGTGGTCTTGAGGCGAAACGATCACCAATAGTTTTGCGCGTACCCTCTTCGCGGCCTGCGCCTGGGTCACGCCAAGTTCACCTGGAATGTCGAGCGCAATGATGGCCTGCCGCTGTCGAATTTGGTCGCTTGCGGTTCCGCCGTCAGCGACGGCATTTTTCTTGATTTCTGCCACAAAATCTTCGAATTCCGTGGGTCTGGTGTGCACCACTCGATAGGTCGGAGAAGTGCCATTTATGGAGTCGATCTCTTCGGCAAGGGCAATGCCGCGACTCAATGGACCCGTCGGATTGCCGTGATTCCACGCCGGGTCCAACTCGATGGCATCGATTTCGGCCGTCCAGAGCAGCTTGTCGAAGGAAGTCGACTGCGGTGAGCCAGCCATCGAGACTACCAGATCCATGAAATCCGGGTGGTTCACGGCCCATTCCAAAGCTTGCATGCCGCCCATGGAAAGACCCACCACTGCCCGGAGATGGGAGAGATGCAGCACTTTGGTTACAAGCTCGTGTTCCGATTCCATCATGTCTCGAATGGTGAACTCAGGAAATTTCAAGCGGACTTGTTTCTTGCTGTTCGACGGTGAACTCGATACCCCGTTACCGATGGCATCTACGAGAATCACGAAATATTGACTACTATCAACCACTTTTCCAGGCCCGATGAACTTCAGCAAATCTTCCGACCTGCCGCCCAGCCACGTGGGCCAAAGCACGGCGTTCGACTTTTCGGCGTTAAGCTTTCCAACGGTGCGGTAGCCGAGGCGGAAATCATGGATAACCTCGCCATTCCGCAATCGAAACTCGCCAAAATCGGCAAACTGTTGCGACCCTTCTGAGCTGAAAGATTGAGCAAACGCAGGAGTGACACGGCACGTTACGAAGACGAACAAGATCAATGCTGACATTCTCAATGATTGTTTCATGTCGCGCATTCTACCCCACACTTAGAGGCGGGGGGCTCACTCATCCGTCAGAAGCTCACGTGCCTCGCGATTCGGAGAATCTTCCGATGTAGGAGAAGGCATTCTTTCTGCGAGGAATCTAGTCCTACGGATGGGACTCGGCGAGGAGTCTCAGGACCGTCTCACGCCCTTGGCGAACGCGCTCGCTTGCGGGACCATTTGGCGCCAGTCTCAGATAAGCATCCAGATCGCGCACCTGCGCGCGATAGTCGCCCTTGCCGCCGTCCACATTCGACAGCACAAGATAGGCATCCGCGCAGTTCGGGTTACGGAGAAGCGCTTCCTGCGCGCTTTTTCCCGCTTCGTCCCGCCGGTTGAGCTGCAGGAGCGCGTTACTCAGGATGACGTAGCCCTCGGGCGAGGCGTCCTCCATTTCCAATCCCTTGCGGATGATTTTTTCCGCCTCGCCCGGCTTTCCTTGCTGGCACAGGAGGAAGCCCAATCCGAACTCCGCCCAGGCATAGTGGCCGCCACTCAAATCGATGGCCGTTTGAAACGCTTTCATCGCCTCATCATTGTGACCCAGCCCCATCTCCGCCACGCCCATATGGTAATAAACTTCGAAGTACGCAGGGAACGCCTGCGTAGCCTTTGCGAAATGTCTCAGACTGCCTGCGGGATCATTTTTTGCCAGGCAATCCAATCCCTTTTGGAACTCGTTCCGCGCTTTGTCGGGGATTCTCAACTCCCGCACGGAAACGGTGTAATTGCTCTGGCGAATGGACCCCGATCGAGACCTCAGGTACATCACCAGTTTCGAGGATGGGCCATCGAGCTGCGCGCTGGTCTTGGTTGTCTCGTAGCCCTCTTCCTCGACGGCTATATCGTATGTGTCGCGGGGGAGGTGCTGCACCCGGAAGTGCCCTTCCAAATCGGTCAAAACACTGCGGAATATGCCGGCGACACGCGATTTCAGGCTAACCGCCACCTGGCTCGCCGGCCGCCTGTCCGGCTCCAAGAGCACGGTTCCCGATATTTCTCCTTCCGCCTTCTCAAAGTTGGCCACTTGTGCCTTGGCTACGGGCGCCCAAGCTATCGTTATGATGTTCACAACGAGGACAAGCTTCAGGGGGACGATCGGCGGAAAGCTTAACCGTAGCTTCGACTTCTTAACATCCGGCAATACACACAGCATCTCGACCTGCTGCGCACTTTTGAGGCACGTCCTCGGGGGACTTGATGGTTGGGCAATTAATCTGTGCGGTGCGAGTAGCCACTCTCGCCTTTCGCTGCGTTACTGCGGTGGTGGTTTCTGCAGCGCCGCTTTGCACCGTTTTCCCTGTTGCCAACCGTCGCGTGCGCGGACCTGCCAAGACACATGCACCGCACATGCCAGAGGCTCCTGTGTTCCATCATTTGCCTCCGAGATTGCAGGAACCTTCCTTCGTGCGAGCCTCTAGCGTCCAATCAACGCTGCCATCTTCTTTCCTTTCAATATGTCTTTCCGGCAGCCTACTAGAAGGAGGTGTTTTCAGTAGTCCTCTAGACACTCCTACGCGGACAGCATTTAACCGTCAACGGATCAGCAAACTGTCTCAAGTGGCGACACTCATTCCGTCTTGGCTCACTTTGAGATTCAGAGACTCTCGATGGGAACCAAGCTTCGTCGGCCGGTGGTAACGGTCTCAGACGGGCCAAAATGGAAGAAGCCGGGCGCGAAACCCGGCTTCTTCGCTACTGAGCGTTTGACCTTTGCTTAGAATGCTTAAAAGCGCCAGCGCACCCCTCCCGAGACCCGCAGGTTGTTCTGTACCTTCCGGCCCCCTCCTGGAAATTCGGGAAAGTCCGTGAGCAGATAGTCGACGGGCCCGAGGCGAACTGACACGTGACTCTTAACCGGAATGTCCACACCGCCTCCGGCGGCAATCGCGAAGGAATTTCGCGTTCCTGGGGTTCCGAAGCCCGCCCCATTGGAATGAGCTCCGCCAAATAGCCCCTGGACAAACGGCGTAAAATGGCCGAAGTGGTGATAGTAAACCTGGGGCCCGAACATATAGGTGATCACGTTGGTGTCCACGCTCGTGCCGCCAATCTGCCCGACGTGGTAATCGCCGAACTCCCCTGCGATTCCGTACCAACTCCCCGGGTTATAGGCTAAAGACGCTGTGCCACCGTTGACATTGAAGTCCGAAAAACCCGTGGTCGATGGGTTGGCTCGAATGTAGGAGTATCCCAATGAGATATCCGTCGTTGGTCTCGATTCTTGCGCGGCCGCGGGCAGGCCTACGAGAAAAAACAACCCCACTAGACACACTAGTTTGCGCATATGGTGAACTTCCTCCACGTTCGGATTTTTGGAACTCCTTGGATTGAGGGCGGTCCAAGGTGGCAGCATGCCCAGGGCTTGAAGACATCACCGCCCCACCTTACGATGCTGTGCCTCCCCAGGAGGTTGCTACTCAATTCCTGTTCGTAACCTTTTGAGTTGATGGGACATAGGATGCGAACTTCCTGCTCGTTTTTTGTGTGAGTTGGGCTCCAGATCTCCTCTAGGGCCGTTCCGTTGGTGTAGAATGCACGCCGCCTTGGATCTCCCTGAGAAATCCCGAGTTAGAAAGATGGGTGGATGAGAATCGTCGAGTTTGCCAAGCAGTGGTCCGCCCGGGAGACACAACACGCAGGGACAGCGATCCTTCCGGCCGAAGGAGATAACGAACATGTTGAACGAGCGGACGATGGTGAAATTCGCACGGAACACGCGGAAGCGTCTTTCGGTCTGCGCCTTACTGGCGCTCATCCTCACTGGCGCGGCAAGCGCGGCATATGCGCAATCGCAGAAACCTCTGCTCCTGCGCGACCCTTCGGTGAGCAAGACGCAAATTGCGTTCAGCTATGCGGGTAACATCTGGATTGCGAACAGCGAGGGCGGCAGTCTCCGGCGTTTGACCAGCGGTGGCCACGAGCATAACCCGTTCTTTTCACCCGATGGATCGCAGATCGCATTTACCGGCGACTACGATGGCAACCGCGGTGTGTATGTGGTGCCCGCTGGCGGCGGTGAGCCGCGCCGACTGACGTACCATCCGGCGGACATCAATGTGGGGGGCTGGACACCGGACGGAAAGCGCATTTTATTCACTTCGGCACGGGCAGCATTCGCCGACGGGGTTGCTCAACTCTTTACCGTCCCGGTCGAAGGTGGTTTCGCGACACAAGTGCCGTTAGCCAGAGCTTCCGAGGCATCGTTTTCTCCAGACGGCACGCGCGTCGCCTACGTGCCAAACATCCAATGGCAACGCGCCTGGAAGCGCTATCGGGGCGGGCAAACCAAGCCCATCTGGATCGCCAATCTTGCTGACTCCAGCGTTCAGGCCAGCATTCCTCGAGACAATTCCAATGACTTTAATCCGATGTGGGTTGGCGACACGATTTATTTCCTCTCGGATCGCAATGGTCCGGTGACCCTGTTCTCCTACGACTTGAAGTCACAGCAGGTGAAAGAAATCGTCAAGAACGCAGGCTTGGACATCAAGTCCGCTTCCGCGACGGCCGACGCCATCGTTTATGAGCAGTTCGGATCGCTGCATCTTCTGGACCTCAAGTCCGGGAACGATCGCGCTCTGGATATCCGGCCGGTGGCGGACCTTGCGGAAGTCCGGCCCCATTTCCAGAAAATTGAGCCGAAACGAATCCGCTACGCGGGCATTTCACCTACCGGCGCTCGCGCGGTTTTCGGTGTGCGCGGCGAAATTGTGACCGTGCCCGCGGAAAAGGGCGACATCCGTAATTTGACCAGCACAACCGACGTGGTCGAGCGCGAACCGGCCTGGTCGCCCGACGGAAAATCCATCGCGTATCTTTCCGACGAGTCGGGCGAATACGCGCTGCACATCTGCGACCAAAGCGGCCTCAGGGAAGTTCGCAAAATCAATCTCGGCAATCCGCCGACCTTCTATTACTCGCCCACTTGGTCGCCCGACTCCAAGAAGATCGGCTATACCGATAAACGCCTAAACTTCTGGTACGTGGACCTCGACAAGAAAACGCCCGTGCGCATGGATACCGACATGTACACCGATCCCGCGCGCAGACTGCAATTGGCGTGGTCGCCGGACAGCCGGTGGATCGCCTACACGAAGCAGTTGCGCAGCCACCTGCACGCCGTATTTGTCTATTCACTCGAACGGGCCAAGAGTTACCAGGTAACCGATGGCATGAGCGACGCGCTGTATGCCGCGTTCGACAGGGAAGGCAAGTATCTCTACTTCACCGCCAGCACGGACGCCGCCTTGAATACGGGCTGGCTCGATATGACCAGCCTGCAACGCCCGGTCACGCGCAGCGTCTACGTCATCGTGCTCAAGAAGGACCAGCCTTCACCGCTGGCTCCGGAGAGCGACGAAGAAAAAGCCAAGGAAGCTGAAAAAACGGACAAGGACAAGAAGCCCGACGCGGACAAAGAGAAAGACAAAGCAAAGGAAGAGAAACCCGTTACCGTCGAGATTGGCCCCGAAGGCATCAGCCAGCGGATTCTCGCCTTGCCTGTCCCGGCGCGCAATTATTACGGGCTTTTTGCCGGCAAGCCCGGTGTCCTTTATCTTGTCGAGGGGCCGCAGCTTGATCCTATCGAATTTGAGGAAGGCGGTCCAGCGCAAAAAGTGCACAAGTTTGATATGAAGACGCGCAAAACGGAGCAGATTCTGGATGGCGTGAACAACTTCGATCTTTCCTTTAACGGCGAGAAAATACTGTACGCGAAGCAGAACCAGTGGTTTATCGGCCCGGCGGAGAAACCAGCCGAAGGCCCTCCGCAACCCGGTCAAGGCGGTCCGCTCAAACTCGATTCCATGGAGGTGTACGTTAATCCGCGCGCCGAATGGAAGCACATGTACGAACAGGTGTGGCGCGATGAGCGCGATTTCCTCTACGATCCGGGACTGCATGGGCTCAACCTGGAGGCAGTCAAGAAAAAATACGAGCCCTTCCTGGAGAACATTGCCACCCGCGATGATCTGAATTACCTGTTTATCGAAATGCTGGGCGACATTACCGTCGGTCACATGTTTGTCGGAGGCGGCGACCTTCCCGAGCCCAAGCGCGTCAAAACCGGGCTGCTGGGGGCCAACTATTCCGTCGAGAATGGCCGCTACCGCTTTGCGCATATCTACAACGGCGAGAACTGGAATCCCAAGCTCCGCGCTCCGCTTACTCAACCGGGCGTGAACGTGCAAGCCGGAGAATATCTGCTGGAGGTGAATGGGCGCGATGTCCGTCCGCCCGCCGACGTTTACAGTTTCTTTGAAGAAACTGCCGGAAAGCAGGTCGTGCTGAGAATTGGCTCCAAGCCGGATGGCAACGGTTCGCGCAACGTCACCGTCGTTCCCGTCGACGACGAAACCCCACTACGAAACTACGCGTGGATCGAGGACAACCGCCGCAAGGTCGACGAATTAACCGGCGGCCGGGTGGCTTACGTCTACTTGCCCGATACCTACGCAGGCGGCTATACGAACTTCAATCGCTACTACTTTGCGCAGGTCGGCAAAGACGCCGCCATCATCGATGAGCGCTACAACGGCGGCGGGGACATTGCCGACTACATCATTGATTATCTCCGGCGTCCGCTGCTGAGTTATTGGACCATGCGCGAAGGCAAAGACATCACCACGCCCATCGAGGCCATCTTTGGCCCCAAGGTGATGATCATCAACGAAATGGCGGGCTCCGGCGGGGACGCTTTGCCCTGGATGTTCCGCAAGACGGGTATTGGTTCACTGATTGGCAAACGCACCTGGGGCGGCTTGGTGGGGCATTACACCAATCCCGCTGACTTGTTGGATGGAGGCTTCACCGGCACGCCCAACCTGGCTTTTTACAACACGAACGGCACTTGGGACGTGGAGAACCACGGAGTTCCACCGGATATCGAAGTGGAATACGAACCGCAAGCGGTGCGTGCGGGCCACGATCCGCAGTTAGAAAAGGCCGTCGAAGTGGTGCTGGAATTGTTGAAAAAGAATCCACCGCCTCCCGCGCCGCGACATCCGGCTTATCCGAACTATCAGAAGAGTGGCTCTAACTAGCAGGCTCATAAAACGAGTGTTCCCAGCGCCGCCGCCGGATGGGGACTAACTGGCACAGTGGCTCTTGTCTGCTACAACAGACTCAGCGGATCCATATCCACGAGAAGTGCTGTCTGCGGAATCTCTTTCGAGTCGCAATACGCCAGCGCGCCTTGAAGAAGTTTGGTCAGCACCTAGCGCTTCGGCGACTTCAGCAGGAACTGGAAGCGGTGCTCTTTTTTCAATCGAGCCAGCGGCGCCGTCGCCGGCCCCAGAATGCGCACTTTCTCTCCGTCGTACGGCGAAAAATATTCGGAGAGCTGCCGCGACCAGCGAATCGCTTTTTCGAGGCTCGTATCTCGCACAATCACGTTGGCCAGAGACGTAAACGGCGGGTAGGCCATCATTCGCCGGAAGTGCAATTCGCGTTCGAAGAAGGAAATGTAATCCTGCTTGACCGCATCCTGGATGGCGTAGTGTTCCGGATAAAACGTTTGAATGAGCACGCGGCCCCGGAGATCGCCGCGGCCCGCGCGGCCCGCCACTTGTGTCAACAACTGGAAGGTACGCTCCGCCGCGCGAAAATCCGGCAGGCTCAGCGATGAGTCCGCGCTGACCACGCCGACGAGCGTCACGCGCTGGAAATCGTGGCCTTTTGCCAGCATTTGCGTCCCTACCAGGATGTCCAGCGCGCCGCCAGCGAACGCTCCGAGCGTTTCCTGATATTGCCGCTTGGTCCGCGCGGTGTCGCGGTCGAGGCGCGCGATGCGCGCGCCGGGGAATTCCTTCCGCAGCCGTTCTTCCAGATGTTCCGAGCCTTCGCCAAAAAAATAAACGTATTGCGACTGGCACTTCGGACAAAGTTTAGGAATGGGCTGGATCGAGCCGCAATAATGGCATTCGAGGCGGTTGCGCTGTTTGTGATGCGTCATCGAGATGCTGCAATTGACGCACTGCACCGATGCGCCGCAACTCCGGCACAAGACCGACCAGGAATATCCCCGGCGGTTAATCAGCACCAGCGCCTGTGTTTTATTCGCCAGGCATTCCCGGATGTCCGCGTGGAGCCTGGCGGAAATCGGACTGGTCTGATGCGTTTGCTGAAATTCTTCGCGGAGGTTCACAATCTCTACACTAGCGAGCGCGCGGTCCGCGACGCGCGAAGCCAGCGTCAATAATTCATATTTCCCGTTGCGCGCGTGATGGTAGCTCTCCATCGATGGCGTCGCCGAGCCAAGCAGCGCCACGGCGTTTTCCATCTTCGCGCGCACGATGGCCACATCCCTGCCGTGATATCGCGGCGTTTCTTCCTGCTTATAGCTGTTCTCCTGCTCTTCGTCGACGATAATCAGCCCGACATTTTCGAGGGGCGCGAAGATTGCCGACCGCGTTCCCACCACGACTCGCGCTTCACCGTTTCGAACGCGCCACCACTCGCGCGCGCGTTCGACATCGCTCAGAGCCGAATGGAGCACCGCCACGCCCTCGAACCGTGCGCCGAACCACGACCTGCACTGCCGACCAATCCAGAGTGTTAGCGCGATCTCGGGAACAAGAACAATGGCCGTTTTCCCCCGCGCGAGCATCTCTTGCACGGCTCGCAAATAGACCTCCGTTTTGCCACTGCCAGTCACGCCATGCAGCAACTGCACGCCGAATTCACACAATTCGAATCGCGCGCGAATCCCCTTTAATGCACCCTCTTGTTCCGCATTCAGTTCATGTGCCGGAGGCGTGTAGCCCGCATCGAAGGGATCCTCCGCCGGATCCAGCGGCTCTTCCCAGCTTTGAAGCAGGCCGTCTCTCAGCATGCACTCGATCAGAGATCGCGTGATATTCGAAAGCTTCAAGAGTTGCGAGAGAGGAAGCGGGCCGCGCTCCGTCTCCAGCAGCACTCGAATCTTTTCTTCTTTTCCGGCGAGCGGGCAGGTCCTTTCGCTTCCAGAAGGCGTACCCTTCCATGCGATCACGCGCTGCGTTCTGCGATTCCTGTCCTGCACGCTCTCCCGAATTTCAATGAGACCAAGGCGTTGCAGTTTTTGCAGTGCTGGTACATCGAGACCCAACTTTGCTTTTGGCCCCAACGGCATCACACCCTTTTTCGCCTTTAACTTGGCGAGAAACTCGACTTCCAGTTTTGCCAAACCGTGGGACAACTCGCCGCCGCTTAAACTTCCGGCAGCTTCGCGTCCGGACTCCGTCAATAGAATGTGCCGCTGGGATTTCAATTCGGTGAGCGGAGGAAGCATCACGCGAAAGACTTCACCAATGGGCGCAAGGTAGTAGCTTGCAATCCAGTGCGCGAGTTCGATCAGTTTGGGAGTCAGCGCGGGAACAAAATCGAGAACACGCGTGATTTCGCGGATATTGGCGCCTTCGGGAGCGTTTTTGACAGATTCGACGACCACGCCGACCAGCAACTTCTTACGAAACGGCACGAGCACCCGGCTGCCTGGGTGCAGCGTTCCACGCAACGGCTCCGGGACCGCATAGGTGAAAGTGGTTCGCAGCGGCACGGGTAGCGCCACGTTGCAGAAAGGAGAATTCATCTCGCCGTGTAGTGTATCAGCAGGGAGGAACACGTTCGAAAAACGGGCGTAGTTCCAAACGTTCTGTGACGCCCTATCTGCTAATCAGAAAGATGCCCGCAAAAATGATCAAGATCCCCGCCCATTGCCAGCGCGAGATGTGTTCGCGCAAAAAAATGGTAGCAAGGCCCACGGTGACGGCTCCATAGAGCGATCCAAGAACGCTAATCACGGCCACTTGTTCCATGAGCATACCGCGATTGCTCAGAACAAAAGCGAGGGTATCAAACGCGCCCATGCCGAGGGCCATCCAACGCACTCCTCCGCGCGGCAAATGCATAGGCTGGCTGGCAAAGAGAATGACGGCTGCCGTCAGGACCGTGCTGGTTAAGCGAATCATCCACACTGCTTGGACCGCTCCGACTCGAGGCACGATGCGAATCCCAAGCAGCCAGAATAAGACGCCGAATCCAAGGGAGGCAGCGAACGCCCATACGATCCCGCGAGCGATGGTTTTTGGCGGCTGCCCCGTGTTTTCGCCGGGGGCATGCTCTCCGCCCGCCACCAGAACCACGCCCGACAGCGTAAGAATGATTCCGGCGACTCGCGCGGGCGAAAGACGATCACCTCCCAGCCAGGACAAGAGCAGCGTCAGCGCGGGATAACTGGCCGAGAGCGGGGCGACGACAGCCATCTTCCCGATTTCAAACGAGCGGTACAGCGAGAGGGTGGAACAAGCATTGAGACAACCGGCCAGGAATCCCCAGGCCCAGGGCCGCCACCCCGAGCCGTCGGCGAGGTGCCCCCAACCACCAAGCCAATGCATGGAGATCGTGAGGAGGAGAAATCCGGTGAACTGCATGTAAAGCATTGTGCGGAGCGTGCCGATGCGATGAGTGGAGAAACGCGCGACGAAGTCAGCGCCACCCCAAGTCAGCGCAGTGAGGAGCCCGAGCAGAATTCCCATAGTGGATTACGAGGACTTGCCTCTTTTCACTTGGAGGCCGAGGACCGCCATCACTTTTTGCAGATCCTTCCAGACTTCCCCTTTGGCGTTGGGGTTGCGCAAAAGATATGCGGGATGGTAGGTGGCCATCAATTTTCTTCCGCGATATTCGAGCCATTGGCCGCGAAACTGAGAAATCCCGCGATTCGTTTGCAGAAGCGTTTTTGCCGCGACCGCACCGAGGCAAACAATCACTTTGGGCGCGATCACGTCAAGCTGCCGCAACAGATATGGCGAGCAGGTGTTGATTTCGTCGTCTTCCGGCTGGCGATTTTCCGGCGGGCGGCATTTCACCACATTGCAGATGTAAACGTCTTTGCGCTGGAGCCCCATGGCCTCGATCATTTGCGTAAGCAGTTTCCCAGCGCGCCCGACAAACGGCAATCCCTGAGCGTCTTCATCGGCACCCGGTCCTTCTCCGACAAAAACCAGTTCGGCTTTTGGATTTCCGTCGCCAAAGACGATACTATGCCGGTTCTTATGAAGCTTGCAGCGCGTGCACTCGCCCAAATCCTCGCGAATCCGTAAAAGGGTGTCATCCACAATTCTGTCAACAATATCAAAGAGAGAGGGCCCTGCCGGCACCGGCAGTGGAGCCATCTTTGGCGCTGCTGCGGGCAGAACTTTTTGCAAGTCAGGCTTGGAAAAGGGTTTCGGCAAAATGGGTGCCTCATGAGGAATCGGGTTTGAATGAGCCACACTCTCGGACAATTCCACTGGCTGCCCGCCGTGGAAAAAATTCCCCCCGCTGCGATCGCGATAGAACAAGCGGATGCCCAGGTCTTCATAGAAAGCCAAGCGGTCCGCCAATTTTTTCTGGAGATTCTCTGGAATTTGCTCTGGCATGTGGGTTCAAACGTTCGAATGCCTGGCTGCGGCTGGGGCGTACAACAGGCTCCGCAACCGCACGACTTCGTCCAGGATTCGCTGGGCGACCTCACTTTTGGGCAATTTGGGGAGAGCAAGATCACGCCCATCACGAGCGAAAAGGGCAACCACATTGGTGTCCAGATCAAAGCCCGCGCCTTCGGCAGTAACATCGTTGGCCACGATCAGGTCGGCATTCTTTGATGAGAGTTTTCTCCGTGCGTTCTCTGCGACGTGGTCCGTCTCAGCCGCGAAGCCAACTACGATTTTGCGCCCCTTATTCTTCGCGACTTCCGCAAGAATGTCGGTCGTAGGTTCGAGCGAGATGGTCAGCGGCGCGTTGGCCTTTTTTATTTTCTCTCCTCGGCGCTCGAGGGGCCGGTAATCCGCCACGGCCGCCGCAAGAATAGCGATCGAAATCGCGGGAAAGCGTTCCGCAACGGCCCGATGCATTTCCTCGGCAGAGCGGACATCGATGCGCTCCACGCCCGCCGGTGTTTCCATGTTCACCGGACCGCTGATCAAAACGACTTTTGCACCGCGCCGTGCAGCGGCTTCGGCAAGCGCGTAGCCCATTTTGCCGGAGGAGCGGTTGGTGATATAGCGGACGGGATCGAGATCTTCGCAAGTAGGGCCCGCGGAGACCAGAATCGCTTCGCCCTCCAGGTCCCGCTGCGCTTTCGAGACTTCGTGCACCGCCGCAAGAATATCTTCCTGGCCGGCAAGCCGCCCCGGCCCGGTCATGCCGCAAGCGAGATAGCCCTCGGCAGGTTCGACGATTTTCACGCCACGTGCCCGCAGCAACTCGATGTTTTCCTGGGTTGCCACGTGATTCCACATGTTCACGTTCATGGCAGGAGCAACCACGACAGGGGTGGTCGAAGCCAGATATAGTGTACTGAGAAAATCATCAGCGATGCCGCGCGCAAATTTCGCAATGATGTCGGCAGTGGCCGGCACTACCAGGAGAAGATCGGTGCGCTGTGCGACAGCAATATGTTCGATGGCGCTTTCGAGATTGGCTTCGCCGCCGGAAGAATCGCCGAAGAGCTCGGTGATCACTTTCTGGCCGCTCAATGCGGCAAACGTGAGAGGAGTGACGAATTCGCACGCCCCGCGCGTCATTACTACCTGCACGCTGAAACCCTCCTGCTGCAGACGGCGCACGAGTTCCGCGGCCTTGTAGGCCGCCACACCGCCGGTTACCCCAAGCGTGATTCGCATTCCTGCCTTCCACAGAAAGCTACTTTTTCCGTTTGTCGCCGTCCTTGTCCCCGTCGCCGGAGGCCCGCTCGGTAAAATCATACTCAAGCAGGCCGTGTTCCAGCTCCTCGCAAGCGATTCGCGTGGCCTTCTGTGTTCTGGGGTTCTCGATCAAGGGGGGCGCACCCGCCATGATCTGGCGCGCGCGCCTTGCCGCGAGCACGACGTAAGCAAACTGGCTCTCCGGAGCCTTTGTCTGTACGGTCATTTCAGTCCTTCCCCCCAAACGATGCCAGAAGCATTTCCACTCTGTCCCGAAGGCGCGCGCTGGTGCAGCGTAGAGCGGTCACTATCGCCTGCGCTTCGCGTCCCGCGCGCTCCACGTCCTCGTTCACCACACAAAAATCGTAAAACTTCTCGAACGCTGCAATCTCGTCCCGCGCTTGGGCAAGCCGTCGGGCAATCTCCTCGCGGGAATCCTGACGACGGCTGCGCAAGCGGCGCTCCAGCTCTTCGCGCGACGGTGGCAGGATGAAAATCGCAACCGATTCGGGCAGCTTTTGCTTAACCTGTGCTGCACCCTGGACATCGATCTCCAGAACAAGATCCAGTCCTTTCTTCCGTGATTCCTCCAGCCACTTCTTCGGCGTGCCGTAGGAATGTTTTCCAAAGACCCGGGCGTACTCGAGGAATTCGCCACGTGCCGCCATGGCGTCGAATTCCTCTTCCGAAACAAAATCATAACATTTCCCGCTGGACTCGGTCGCGCGGCGCGCCCTTGTGGTACATGAGACTGACGGCATGGTACCGGGCAGCTCGAGAATTTTCTTCACGAGTGTCGATTTGCCTGAGCCCGACGGTCCCGACACAATCAACACCAGTGGCCTGATTTCTGTCCTCGTGCTCATTCGATGTTCTGCACTTGCTCCCGCAGTTTTTCGATCTCGGCTTTGATCTCCAGCGCCAGTCCGGTGATGGCCAGCGCTTCGCTTTCCACCCCGGGCGTCTTTGAGAGCATGGTATTGGCCTCGCGATGCATCTCTTGCAGGAGAAAGTCCAGCTTCTTGCCCAATTCGCCCGCGCCATCAACCAACTTCGTAAACTGTTGCAGATGACTACGCAGGCGGTCCAACTCCTCACTGATATCGCTGCGTTCGGCAAGGAGTGCCGACTCCTGCGCCAGCCGGGCCGGCTCGATGGATGTTCCGCCGAGCAATTCCTTGAGCCGGGTTTCGAGCCCTTGGTGAGGGCCTCGCGCAAGCAAGCCTCGAGAGCCTGTCCAAGCCTCTCCTGGTCTTCGATCGCCTCAGGAACCGCGCCATTCAGTCCCGCGATCACTCCCGGGAGCCGGAGCAAGGAAACCACGTCCACGTTTGCCGCTGCGCTGGTTCCTTGCAAGAGCACCTCCGCGGCCCGCAGATACGCTTGCGCCAGTTCCTTGTTGACTTGGAGGGGGGCGGCGGTTCCGGGTTCGGCGTTCACGAAGAGCTCCAGATGACCGCGATGAATTCGCTCGCGCACGATCTGGCGCAAGCGCAGGTCATAGAGATCAAATCCCTCCGGCAAACGCATTTTCAGATCGAGAAAGCGGTGATTCACGCTCTTGACCGTGACGCGTACGGCCCAGCCATGCCGTTCAAGGCGCGCCTGCGCGTAACCGGTCATCGAGAGACACTCGAGGCGCTTCGCCGGTGTTGGATGTTTTTCGCTCATGAGGGATCGGCCGGAGAATCGAGGTTGGCAGGAGCGGTTTGAGCAGGTGCGAGCATTTCGTCATCAGCAAACTGTAGATCGTGCAGCCGCGCATAGGTACCACCCCGCGCGATCAATTCCGTATGCGTGCCCCTTTCGCGGATTTGTCCGTCGTCGAGAACAAGAATGTGATCGGCGCGGCGAATGGTGGCGAGGCGGTGAGCAATGACAAATGTGGTGCGACCTACCATCAGGTTCGCAAGGGCCTTCTGGACGTACATTTCGGACTCGGCATCAAGTTCGGAAGTGGCTTCATCGAGAATGAGAATAGGCGAATCCTTCAAAATGGCGCGGGCGATGGCGATGCGCTGGCGCTGCCCGCCACTGAGGCGCGTCCCACGCTCTCCAATGAGGGTATTGTAGCCCTTGGGAAGCTCGCCGATGAAGTCTTCGGCGAGCGCAGCGTGTGCCGCAGCGATGACCCTGTCCCTGGGCACGTTGGTCAGCCCATAACAGATGTTATTCCACACCGTGTCGTGAAACAGGATATTTTCCTGCGTCACCATAGCGATCTGCTCGCGCAGGGACTTGATGGTTACCTCGCGAATGTCCACACCATCAATGCAGATGGCGCCGGAGGTCGCTTCGTAGAATCGAGGCAGCAAATTCACAAGTGTGGTCTTGCCGCCTCCACTCGAGCCCACTAAAGCAATCACTTCTCCGCGGCGTGCGCGGAACTGAATTCCTTCCAAGACAGGGCCGGAATCGTCGTAGGCGAATCCAACATTCTCGAAGACAATCTCCTTGGAAAACGGAGGAAGCCGCTTCGCACCGGGCTGCTCACTGACTTCCTCCTGCCGGTCGAGGTAGGTAAACACTTGCGTGCTCGCCCCCAGCGCTGCCTGAAACTGCTGGTAAATGTAGCCAATGCGCTTGATAGGCATGTAGGAGTTGAACATTGCATAGATAAACGCGAGAAAGATGCCGGATGTCATCAGGCCATGCTTAATCTGGTCGCGGGCATACAGAAGAAGTAATGGAATAACGATGGCACCGAGCAAGTCCATCAGCGGTCCAGTAGCAACAGCCGCGCGGGCCCAACGCATGTTTTCCCGCAGCAGCCTGCGGGCCGCTTCACGGAATTTCTTGCTTTCAAATTCTTCCATCCCGAAGGCTTTGACCACGCGATTTCCGCTCACGGTTTCCTGAAGGATCTGGCTTAGATCCCCGAGGCGTGTCTGACTGTTCTCTGAAGAGCGCCGGATTTTTCTTCCGAACTTGTTAACGGGCAGGACAACCACCGGAAGCAGCACGGCGGCTCCGAGCGCCATTTTCCAATTGAGATAGAACATCACAGCGACGAAAACGAGGAACGTGAAGCCTTTCTGAAAAATGTCCGCCAGGTAATCACTGAGCGCAAGGCGCGCCTTTTCCACATCGTTGATAACCGTCGAGATCACCCGGCCCGTGGGATTGTGCTGAAAAAAGCCGATGGGCTGGCGAATCAACCGCCCATAGACCTGATTTCTCAGATCGGTCACGGCAGCCTGGCCGACGTGCTGGATCTGGGTGGCTCCGAGATATTCCGCAAGGGCTTTGCAGAAGAAAAGAACGATCAAAGAGATAGTGAAGACGGTCCAGACGTTATGGAAGCGAGGAGGGAAAAAGTTGTTGAGGTAAATGACATGGCCAGACCAGGGGATGGTGCCGAGCGGCAAGCGAGAACTCGTGGCCCCCGGATTCAGGACAAAATCCCAGGCAAGTTTGAGCATCAGCGCGACCACGCCCTCGGCCACGGCCACGAAGGCCACCAGAAGGACGCCGAGCGCCAGCCGGAAAGAATACGGCTGAACGTAACCCAACAACCTCTTCAATTGCGGTGAAAAGAACGAGGCCACTCCACTAGCTCCCTGACTTGCGCACTTGTTACGCTATTCGCGGCGTCGCGGCGTGTCAAGTTTCCGGAGGCGGGTGCGTCGGAAAAGTCGAGTGCGCAGGGTTACTTTTCGATATCACGGTGAACCACCTTGGCGGAGTAGCCGCGCTTCTCCAGTGCCTGCTTCACCGATTCCGCCAGCATTACGGAGCGGTGTTTTCCTCCCGTGCAGCCAAACGCAATCGTCAAGTAACTCTTTCCCTCTCGAATGTAGTGTGGAATCAGATACGCGAGCAGGCTTTCGATGCGACGCAGGAATCCGCCGGTCTGTGGGAACGATCGGATGTATCGCCGGACTTTCGGGTCTTTGCCGGTGTAAGGGCGCAATCGCGGGACAAAATGCGGGTTGGGCAGAAAGCGCACGTCAAAGACGAGGTCGGCATCCGACGGCACACCGTAGCGGAAACCGAAGCTGACGACCGAGACGAGCATCGGTCGCGTGTCAGGATTCTTGAAACGCGTGGTAACGAAGTGACGGAGTTCATGGACGTTGAATTGCGTCGAATCGATAACCACGTCCGCCAGCTTGCGAATGGGCTCCATCAACGCGCGCTCGTGCCTTAAACTTTCGCGCACCGAATAATTTTTGCCCAGCGGATGCGGCCGCCGGGTCTCGCTGTAGCGCCGCAGCAGGGCATCTTCGTTCGCTTCGATGAAAACCAGCGTGATGGGGTGATCTTTCTTGAGATGCCTCAGGAGCGGGGGCAACCTTTCGAGCTGCACGCCCTCGCGGGCATCTACGAGTAGGGCGGCGCGCGCGAAGTCACCTTCGCCCACGGCGTGCAACTCGGCAAAAATAGGGATGAGCTCGACCGGGAGATTGTCCACGCAGTAAAAGCCCATGTCCTCGAAAGCGCGCAGAACAGTGCTCTTGCCGGAGCCGGAAAGTCCGGTGAGGATGACCAGTTGGCGGGCGTCATGGCGCGTGCGCGGCCTCACAGGTGCGCCGCTCAGGTCTTTTCCCGGCGCTGATGGGTGCTGGGGATGCGCATGTCTTCGCGGTACTTCGCGACGGTGCGCCGTGTGACGTGAATGCCGGCCTCGTCCAGCTTCTTGGCAATCTGCTCGTCAGTGAGCGGTTTGGCGGTGTCCTCCTCTTCTATCATTTTCTTGACGAGGCGCTTGAGCGTGAGCAGCGACATGCCACTGCCTTCGGGGCCGTTGACCGACTCGCTGAAGAAGGAGCGCAGTTCGAGCACGCCTTGCGATGTGTGAGCGTACTTGCTGGCGACGGCACGACTTACTGTTGAAGGGTGAACGCCGACCTCTTCGGCCACCTCCTTGATCATCATGGGCTTGAGTGCGTCCGGGCCGTGATCGAGAAATTCGCTCTGGCGCGCGATGATCGATTGGCAGACGCGCAGAATGGTGTGCTTGCGCTGCTCGATGTTCTTCATCAACTGGACGGCGGCGGTGAAGCGTTCTTTAACGTAGTTGCGAACATCGCGGTCGGCAGCGTCTTTGACCAGCAGGCGGCGGTACGTAGGGCTCAGGCGCAGTTGCGGCATGTCGTCTTCGTTGAGAAAAGCCTGCCATTGGTCGTCAACCTTGCGGAAGTAGACATCCGGCTCGACGAGCCGTGGCTCGGATTTGTTGTATCGCAGGCCGGGACGCGGATCGAGTTTTTTGATGACCTCGAGCGCGCGTTTTACCACCTCTAGCGGGCGGTTCAGCGCCCGTGCGACCTCTTTTAATTGGTTCGATTGAACTTGTTTGAGATGTTCGGAAACGACCTGCTGCGCCAGCGTGTTTTGCGGATCAAATGCTTTCAATTGCAGCAGCAAGCATTCGCGCAAATCGCGCGCACCCACGCCGATGGGATCGAAGTCTTGGACCACGGCAAGCGCGTCATCCAGGTCGTCTTGTGAATACTTTCCATTCTCTGCGAGCTCTTCAAGGGAGGCCGTCAAATAGCCGTTCTCGTCCAAGTTGCCGATAATGTTCTCCGCGACCTGGCGCACGGAGTCGGAGCAAATCGTCACGCTCAACTGCCACTGAAGATGATCGGTCAGCCCGGTCGGCGAAGAAAGGAACTTTTCGAAGGAAGGCCGCTCAGAGACTTCCCGTTCCTGCGACCGGCCGCCGTCGCCGCCAGTATCCAGGTATTGGTTGAAGAACGTGCCGACGTCAAACTCGTCGAAAGGATTGGCTACTGGTTTCTCCGGAACTTTTTCCGTTTCTTCTTTGAGGAATGTCTCGTCGCTGTAATTGTCCGTCTGGGTGGGTTCTTCGCTCTGCTCTTCGAGAACCGGGTTGGCGATCATTTCCTGGTTGATCATCTCGCGCAGCTCGAGGCGGTTCAGCGCCAGCACGCTGACCATCTGAACGAGGCCCGGCGTGAGAATCTGCTTCTGCGTCACTTTGAGGTTGAGTTTCAGTCCCTGCCAGGCCATCGGTGGTCCCGTTCTTCCCTTCGCAATTCTTTAATTCAGGCGGAAGTGATCGCCAAGATACACGCGCCGCACCTCGGAATCGGCGCTCAGTTCCTCGGGACGACCCTTCCGGAATATTTTCCCACTTTTCAGGATGTAAGCGTGATCCGTCACGCTGAGAGTTTCCCGGACGTTATGATCGGTAATTAGCACTCCAATTCCCGATTTCGCCAGATCGCGGATAATTTCCTGCAGATCCTTCACCGTTAGAGGATCGATTCCAGAAAAAGGTTCGTCGAGGAGGATGAAAGATGGTTGGAGCGTAAGAGAGCGGGCAATTTCGAGACGGCGGCGCTCGCCACCCGAGAGAGTGAAGGCCTTGCTCGTCCTGACCGTTTCGAGCCCCATCTTCACCAGCAGTTCCTCCAGCCGGTCGCGCTGCTGTTCAGGCGTAAGAGGAAGGGTCTCCAGCACCGCGAGCAGATTCTCTTCGCTTGTCAATTGGCGAAAAACCGAGGGCTCTTGAGGAAGGTAGCTGATGCCACTCCGGGCCCGGAGATACATGGGCAGGTCCGTGATTTCGTCGCCGTTCAGAAGTACGCGGCCGGAGTCGGGCCGGGCGAGACCGACGAGAATATAGAACGTT
>WNGG01002438.1_pt1 | contig 27542 bp, 20 predicted proteins | sample 5400661 | NCBI WGS metagenome assembly WNGG01 (sample SAMN13153372, study PRJNA577476) | soil metagenome | isolation source: 100 cm soil or saprolite under Garry oak tree replicate 1 | place: USA:California | collected 2016-06-15
CTTCGGGCTGCGGCCCGCAGGCCCGCTGGCTTTGTTGCTCGCTCCTCACATACCGCCCCGGGTATAGCTCGTCGCTCGCGCCTCGCCAGCGGGCCTGGGGGCCTGCAGCAAAATGTGAATTTATTTCTGCGCGAGCCCTAAGCTTCATGGGTCTGCCCTTGTAACACACGACCGTCAAGGTTAACGCCACACGTAGCGCGAAATTATAGCATCTCACCCAACAGCGAGAAAGATCGGCCGAACTTAAGACGCCGACGCGAGGAGTTGTGGGAAGCCAAGCTCAAGGAGAATTCAAGCACCTTATTCACCACGGAGACACCTGGTACACGGAGATGCACGGAGAACCCCGATGCCTCTGTGAAATCTCCGTGCCCTCCGTGTCTCCGCGGTGAGAGGTGCCTGATTTTGGCGCGAGGACCTGTGCTATCGTATGGGTAGTTTCTATGTGGAGCGCCTCGACTTGCCGGACTCGAATGACTCTGAAAAGACCGCGCGATGCTGCTGCGGGCTTGCTTGCGCTGTCGTTTGCCCTGTCCCTGCATGCCGGGGGGATTCCAGCTCTCCCAAAGCCCCCAATCGACAATTTCGCGCCTCCCATGCGGGAACAGATTCGCCAGGCATACGAGGATGCCCTGAAGAATCCGCAACTGGCGGGCAGCAATGGGCGCCTTGGAATGCTCCTGTATGCCTACGAACAATTCGAGTCTGCCGCGGCGTGCTTTGAGCGCGCGCGCGCCTTTGACCCGAACGATAATCGGTGGGCTTATTACCTCGGAAGGGTGCAGCAGACTCTGGGGAAGTATGATCAGGCCGCGGCCTCGTTGCGTGAAGCGCTCCGGCAAAATCCGGAGTATCTTCCGGCGCAGCTGATGCTGGGCGAGTGTCTTCTGGCCGCGGGGAGATTGGATGAGGGCCAGAAAATCTGCGAGGCGGTTGCGCAAAAACATCCGGATGCCGCCGCGGCGTATTACTGGTTGGGTAAAGTGCAGGCGGCCCGGCGTGAGCTCGGTTCCGCCGTCGAGCTTTTCAGCAAAGCCTGCGACCTCTACCCGAGCTTTGGCGCCGCCCACTATGCGCTTGCCCTTGCTTATCGCGATCTTGGCGACAGGGCGAAGGCGCAGGAGCACCTTGCTCTCTATCAAAAAGACAAGCTGAGCTGGCCGACGACACCGGACCCCGCTCTTCGCGCCATTGACGAGATCAAGACGGGAGCGGCCGCCCATCTTAAGAGGGGAGTCCTCCTCGAATCCGCGGGTCAGATGGAGGCCGCGGTTGAAGAGCACGAGCGCGCTCTGGAGGCCGATCCCCAATTCGTGCAGGCGCACATCAACCTGGTCATCCTCTACGCAAAGCTGGGCCAGGCAGCAAAAGCGGAACAGCACTACCGCGCGGCAATCGCGATCAACCCCAACCTTGCGGAAAGCCACTACAACTACGGAGTGTTGCTTACCGGGCGAGAGAGGTACACAGAAGCGGCAGAAGCGTTTCGCCGGGCTCTGGAGATAAACCCATACTACGCCGAGGCTCACAACAACTACGCGTATCTGCTGATGATCCGGGGGGAACTGCAGGAGGCCGCGCAGCACTACAGGGCCGCGATCGCTAACAAGCCGAACTATCGGGCGGCGCAATTCAATCTCGGCCGGATCCTCATTCAGCAAGGAGAGATCCAGGAAGCGATAAGTCTCTTTCTTCAAACGCTGACACCGGAAGACGCGGACACTCCGCGCTACACGTACGCCCTGGCCGCGGCGTATGCGCGCGCAGCAGACCGCGAAAACGCCTTGAAGTACATGCGCGAAGCGCGGCAGAGGGCGGCGGCTCTCGGCCAGTCAGACCTTCTGAGCTCGATCGAAAGGGATTTGCATATTTTGGAAAAGGGACCACGCCCACAGTGAGGCGTGGCGTCAGGAGTAAGGAATCCAAGGAATCCAAGGAATTCGAGGAATCCCCGCAGCACCTGGACCTTGCCGCTTGGCCAGAATATTTCGATCTTGTCCACGCTGTCCGTCTTACCCAGACCGAAGTGCACCCCGTGGTGGCTGGAAGAGGCGTAGCCGACGCTCGTAGTCATGCTGTTACTCTGGCTTCCAATCCGGATGCGCGTGCCAATTCCGTCCCGGTTGCTCCGGGTTCCAATGAGCTTGATGAGAAGCCAATGGTTCTCTTTCGGGCTGGCGTTTTCCCAGAGCTCCAGCGGCTCCCCGAGCGCGGTCACGACGACGTCCATTCTGCCGTCGTTGTCAAAGTCGGCAAAGGCGCTGCCGCGATGGGCTCTCGCCGTCTCAAATCCCTCTCCGACCTCCCTGGACACATCCCGAAATGTTCCGCCTCCGGCATTGGCAAAGATGCTGTTAGGCTGTTTGTACTCGGTCGCCTCGAACAGCTCGATCCGGTCGTTTACGTGGGAGTTGGCTGAAAACAGGTCTTTCCAGCCGTCGTTGTTGAAATCGAAGAGCCCGTTGCTCCAACCGCTTCTGGGCGAGCTCGCGAGGCTCAGGCCGCTCGCAAACGTCACATCTGTGAAGAAGCCCTTTCCGTCGTTGTGGAAAAGCGGGAAGGTCTCCCCGGCGAGCGCCGTGACGCTGATGTCCGGCAGGCCGTCGTTGTCGTAGTCTCTGAAGTCCACGCCCATGCTGGATACCGGTTTCCCGTGCTCGAGCAGGGCCGCGCCCGCGGAGAGTGCCGTTTCCTGGAAGGTCCCGTTGCCTCGATTGTGGAACAGGAAATTGGGCAACTTGTCATTCGTGACAAAGGCGTCCATGTAACCGTCCTGGTCATAGTCCGCAAAGGCGACACTCATCCCCCTGCTCACGTGCTTCAGGATGCCGGCCTTTTCCGAAACATCTTCAAACGTTCCGTTGCCTCGATTATGGTACAGCGTGTTGGGCAGTCCCTCGAAGTACTTGGGGTGGCAGTAAACCCGGATGTTCCTCTGCTGGTCTCCACAGAAGCGGTCGTACGCAGGCGACCACCTGGCATAATTGACGACAAACAAATCAAGCCACCCGTCGTTGTCATAGTCGAACCAGCCAGCCGCCACAGACCACACCGGGCTCTGAATTCCAGCCCGAGCCGTCACGTCTTCGAACCTGCCCTTCCCGGTGTTGCGATACAGAATGTTGCGATTCACTCCGGCGACGAAGATATCCACGTGGCCGTCATTGTCGTAATCCGCCGCGGCAACGCCCATCGAATAACCTGCCCCCCTTACTGACGCCTGGTCGGTCACGTCGGTGAATTTCATCCCGCCGTCGTTGCGGTACAGTCGGTTATAGAACCTGGATGACTCCTTCTCCATCGATGGGATGGCCGCGCCATTTGTAACGTAGATATCCGTGAGCCCGTCCCCGTCGTAATCAAATGCTGCGACGCCCCCAGGCATGGTCTCGATAGCGTGCTTCTGAGGGGTCGGATTATTTTCGAGAACGAAATCGATTCCCGCAGTCCGGACGACATTGCGGAACCGGATCGGAGCGACCGTCTTGTCGTTGTTCGGGCCGGAGCGCACCAGGACGTTTTCGGTAGGGGCGGCCCTGCATGGCCGCCAGGACCATTGAGAAAAGAGACTGAGAATTGCAATCACAAGCGGCAATAGCAGAAGTCGCAGAAAACTCATTGGCCTCGCACTCTGAGACGCTGTTGCGCCCGACGGTAAACCTACCATTAGTCACTTGGCCCGGAGAATAGTGTTTGTCATTCAGATTCTTACCCCTTGTAACCTGAACTGGGAAATTGAGGCTGGCGGATGGATGCGCTTGGACAAGATCTCATCGGTGCTCGTAATGTGGAAGCAATTGGCGCGGCCGGGGTATTGAGACGCTCCTCACGGTAGCCCTAGAAAACTCGCCTTTCTAATTGCACCCAGCCGTGGGGCTTGACTTTTCCGAATCCCATATAATACAAACAGTTCACCATCCCTGGATCCCAATACTGATTGCGCTTGAGAAGTGTAAGCGCTCTAGGAGGGCTTAAGTATGATCCGCATACGCGAAAGTAACCCGCTGCGGTTTGCTTTCTTCTGCGTCTGCCTTGCTCTCTGGATTGCATTTCTAGTCCCGGAACCGGGTGCGGCCCAGGTTCTCTATGGAACAATCGTAGGGAACGTAACGGACGCCAGTGGGGCCGCTGTCCCGGGTGCCACAGTGACGACTACGAATAAGCTGACCAACGTGTCACGTGAGACGATCACAAACGAGGTGGGCGCCTACACTCTTTCGAACGTACTCGCCGGGACGTACACCGTCAAGGTCACCCTCACAGGGTTCAAAGAGTCCACGAAGACGGACGTCTTGGTTACTCTGAACAACGTCACCCGCGTCGACGCGCCGCTGGAAGTCGGAACGGTTTCGGAAACTATCACCGTGGCCGGGGAAGCTACGCCTCTCCAGACCGACAAAACAGACGTGCACAAAGAGCTCACCACCAAGGAGGTCACCGACCTGCCTCTGAGCACCTACCGCAATTACCAGAGCTTGATCGATCTGGTGCCTGGATCCACTCCCGCCCGCTACCAAAATGCGGTGACGGACACGCCCGCGAGAGGGATGACAACGAATGTCAATGGTACCGCCCGCAACAGCAACAACACGCGCCTGGATGGGGCAACGACCGTCCTGACGTGGCTTCCTCACCATGTTCTCTATGTAGCTCCGCAGGAGTCGATACAGACGGTAAACGTCTCGACCAACAATTTTGATGCAGAGCAGGGACTCGCGGGTGGCGCGGCCATTACGGTCCAGACCAAGTCGGGGACCAACCAGCTACACGGCGTTGCCTTCGAGTATCACAACAACGGCGCGTTAAAGGCCAGGAACTTCTTTACCCCATCGGATAGAGGCGTGCCAAAGTACATCCTGAACATGTACGGGGGAACGCTGGGGGGTCCGATAAAGAAGGACAAGCTGTTCTTCTTTGCAAGCTGGGAGTCGATGAGCGAGCGCCAGAACTTCTGGGCCTTGAAAACGGTCGCGACCGCCGCGATGCGCACTGGAGATTTCAGCGCCACCGGGGTGAAACTCTACGACCCGAATACGGGCAATCCCAATGGCTCGGGACGCTCGGAGATTCCGAACGCCAAGATTCCAGACACCCGAATAAGCTCCGTTGCGAGGAAGATGCTCGCTTTGGTCCCCCAGCCTAATTTGCCTGGATTTGTGGACAATTATTACGCCGAGGCTTCGCAAGCTTACGACCGGCACAACTACGACTTCAAAACCGACTGGGTTCGGTCTCCGAAGCACACTGTTTGGGGAAAATACAGTCTGATGAATTCTCCGGTGCAATGTCAGTTCTCTCTTGGGGAGGCCGGAGGGGCAGGTCTCTGCAACGGCGGGCCGGGTCTGGGTAATACACGAGTCCAATTGGCCACGCTTGGCAGCACCTACATTTTCTCCCCAAGATTCGTGGTAGATGGCACGATCGGGTTCAGCCGCTACGCTCATAAGACCAGGGGACCCGACTTTGGCACGAACTTTGGGCTCGATGTTCTGGGAATTCCCGGCACAAACGGCCCCGACATCCGCCAGAGCGGCAAGCCCATATTCACCATTTCAGGCTACGAAACCCTGGGCAATCCGAATACCTGGAGTCCGGTGGACCGCCACGACAACAGCTGGACCTACACGGCAAACGGGAGTTGGTCGAAAGGGAGACACGATATTCGGTTCGGCGCGGATATCGCGCGCCAGCATCTGAATCACTGGCAGCCCGAGATCGGGGGACGAAGCCCTCGCGGGCAGTTCGCCTTTACCGGGGGCGTTACGGCCCTGAATGCGACTGGTGCCCCATCACCTAACCGATACAATGCGATGGCCGATTTTCTGTTAGGCCTTCCTCAGAATCTAGGTAAGGCTCTCCAGTATTACGATCCAATGACGACGCGCGAATGGCTTCTGGGCTTCTATTTCCGGGATCGCTGGCAGGTGACGCGAAACCTGACGGTCACTGCCGGCCTGCGCTGGGAGTACTATCCTCTGATGACGCGCTCCCGCTCTGGGATCGAGCGGTACGACCTGACCGAGAACGATGTGTACATCGGCCGTTACGGTGGCGTCCCTGACAATGCAGGTATCTCGGTCAGCAAGAGACTCTTCGCACCACGATTCGGCTTTGCCTACCGGTTGGGGCAGAAAGGGGTCATCCGGTCGGGTTATGGAATTACCATCGATCCTTACCCGATGGCCCGGCCACTGCGGTCTCCGTATCCGGTCGTGATCTTCTCCGACAACGAAGGACCCAATACGTTTCAGCCCTTCGGGCCGATCGAAAGAGGGATTCCTCCGATCGTCGGTCCCGATATTACGAAAGGGATCGTAGACATTCCCAAAACCGTAGGGACCCGGACCATCGAAAAGGGCCTATTCAAGCGAGGCTATATCCAATCTTGGAACCTCATTTACGAACGGCAACTTCGATGGGGTCTCGTCGGGTCTCTCGGCTATGTGGCTACGCGCAGCATCCGTCAGATTGCCACGTTACAGGCGAATGCCGCGCCTCCAGGAGGTGGCGCGGCAGGTAGGGAACTGAGCAAACTGTTCGGACGAACGGCGAGCACTGAATTGCACTCTCCGTACCAGGGCGTCCTATACGATTCGCTGCAGGCCACATTGGATCGGCGTTTCACGAACGGCCTTTTTGTGAAGACCGCATACACCTGGTCGAAGACGATCAACTACACCGACAACAGCGGTGAGGGCACGATTCTTTTCAACTATCCTTCGGTGCGCTACCGGAATCGCGCTCTCGCCAGCTACGACAGGCCGCATGTCCTTCGGCTAGCCTGGATTTACGAATTGCCTTTTGGTCCCAATAAGCGCTGGGCCCAGAATGGCGTCTCGAAGGCCATCCTAAGCGGGTGGCAGGTCAACGGGATTTTCGGTGCCTATAGCGGCAAACCCTTCACCGTTGTCGCCAGCGGTGCATCACTGAACGCCCCGGGCAACACACAGGTCGCCGATCAAGTCAAATCCGAGGTTCAGCGGCTCGGAGGAATAGGGTTGCAGTCTCCGTACTACGATCCGCTGGCTTTCCGCTCCATTCCGCAGACGGAAGCGCGCTTCGGAAGCGTCGGGCGTAACAGTCTTCGTGGACCCGGCTACGGCAACGTAGATTTCGGATTGTATCGCTCTTTCCGGATCAGCGAACGCCTGGAGTTGCAGTTCCGTGCCGAGGCTCTCAATCTCACTAACACTCCACATTTCCTGAACCCTGGCGGCACAAACGTCGACGCAGTAACGCTTGAGTCTACCAACGTTTCCGACATGAGCTTAAACCCAGCGGACGGGACCATTCGATCCCTGGGAGGCTTCATGGCTGTGAGAGGGGCCCAGCCCGATGAGCGGAACTTCCGCTTCGGACTGCGTATCAGCTTCTAGGTTTTCTTGGCGCGCACAAAGTTCGTGGTACGGGCGTCCCGCCCGTGGAAGCGAGAATCTTCCTCTGTTCGAAGTTCAGGCTTTAGCCTGCTCGGACACGGTGCAGCCTGAAGGCTGAACTCCATGCTCGAGTTCGTGGGCTTTTTGTTCGGAGTTCAGTTTTAGCCTGCTCGGACACAGTGCAGCGTGAGGGCTCAACTCCATACCTGCGAATTCGTCACGGGCTGGTTACCTGCTTCTTGTCCTTTTCCTTCGCCTGCTGAACCATCTGCCGGACGTCGGAGAGAAGCTTCTTGGCGTCGTAGATGATCCCGTCCTTGATTGTGTACTTGACGCCTCCGACGCGGACCGGCTCGTTATTGTCGTTGAGCTTTAGGGCGCCGGTGCCGTAAAGCACTTTCAGGTTTGCGAGCGGGTTTTCCTCTACCACCACCAGGTCCGCCAGCTTGCCGGCTTCGACGGTCCCGATCTCCTTTGCCATGCCCAGAGCTTCGGCCCCTTTCAGTGTGGCCGCGCGCAGAACTTCGAGCGGGTGAAATCCGGCTTCGCGGAGCAACTCGAGCTCTCGAATGTAGTCAAAACCGTAGAGCTTGTAGATGAATCCGGAGTCGGAGCCGGTGGCCACGCGGCCTCCGCGGTTCTTGTATTCGTTGACGAAGGTCATCCACAGCCGGTAGTCGTTCCTCCATTCCACCTCGTCCTCGGTCGTCCAGTAAAACCAGTACGACCCGTGGGCCTTCCGGTTGGGTCGGTAAAATTCCCAAAGCGAGGGGAGCGTGTACTCGTCGTGCCACTCGGCGCGGCGCGCGCGCATCTGGTCACGGCTGGCTTCGTAGATCGTGAAAGTGGGCACCAGAGTGAAGTCCAGCTTGATCAGCTCGTTCATCACCGCGTTCCAGCGTTCGCTGAAAGGCGGTGCGGCCTGCTTCCAGAGCCGGCCGGCCTGGCCGAAGCGGTGTTGTTCGTTGTTGTAGTTGTAGTCGAGAGGAAAGTCCTGGACCGTGCGGTCCGTGAACAGCGCCTCGGGCAGACCGTACCAATGCTCGAGAGTGGTCAGGCCCAGACGGGCAGCATCGAGTGCGTTCATCCAGGCGACACCCATTTGCGAAAGATGGGCTGCAGTACGGATGCCCCGCCTCCGGGCCTCGTCGATCGTTGCCTGCATGATGTCCGGGCGGTGCGAGCTGAGCTTCAAACCGTCGGCGCCTTTTCCGGCCACTTCCGCCACCCACGCGCGAGCTTGCTCCGGAGTTGCTATCGGTTCCTTGCGTCCCTGGCCGAACCGGACGTAAGCCTTGATGCGCGGGGCCGTGATATCATTCTTTTCGCTTTTGGCCTTGTGCTCGAGCGTCCAATCGAGCCCGTTCATGCTTCCCGGGTCGCGCACCGTCGTGATGCCGTGACCCATCCAGAGCTTCAGTACATACTCGGCCGGCGTGCCCTGAGAGGCGCCCCCCGTGTGGCCGTGCATGTCGACCAGGCCGGGAAGCACGTACATTCCGGAAAGATCGAGGACTTTGTCACCGGGATCGGCCTTGGGCCGATTCCCCTCTTCTATCGGCACTCCCGGGAAGCCGACGCCCTTGATCTCCGCGATCCGGTTCCTCTGGATCACGATGTCCATGGGACCGACCGGAGGGGCGCCTGTGCCGTCGATCAGGTTGACGCCGCGGAGAATCAGGCGCTCAAAGGGTCCCTCCCCTTCAGCTCGCGGCGGCGCCTTGGGAATGGGCTTCGGCTCATCCTGCGCGAAAATCTGGAAGGCGCGGAGCCCGAAAGCAAAGGCGAACGCAAAGTGTAAACGCTTCATGGGCCCTTACTCCGCTGAGCAGCGGCGACTGGTCTCCGGTCAGCGACCTGTCACTTGGCTTTGGTGACCTTGGTGGCTTTTCCTTCCATGAGCGTGGACCAGGACGTCCCGTCCTGAGTCTCCCATTGCATGGAATAGGATGAGGGGGAAAGCTCTTTGAGGGTGAAGCGCGACTTGACGATCTTGGCGCCCATCTTTTCCTCGCTATTCCATGTCCACGTGTCCCCGGTAATGGAACCTTTGGCAGATTCCATATGGCCCGCGCTGGCATACTCGTTGTAGAAGTAGGCCTTGTTGTCCCTGTCGTATCCCATCACGGCCAGGGACTTCATGTCGCCCATCGGGCCCTTGCCTTGGGAGTGCAGGACAAGGAAGAAACCTCCGAGCATTTCGTTATGATCGGCGCCCGTGAATTTCCCTCCCGGGCCGAACGGACTTGCTTTCATTTCGCCCTCGACCGTCCAGTTGCCGGCGAAATACGCCATTCTCTTGTGTTCGGGTCCGGGCTTGGGAGCCCGCGGCGGCGCCTGCGCCAGAACCAGTTGGAAAAGAACCAGAGTTCCGACAACGACAATGAATGTTCGTTTCATCGCGCCATTCTCCTGGAAAAAGGGGTTTCCAAATTCGAACGATTCAGGATGATCGCTCGCCTCCCTCGTTTCGGGCAACACAAAAATGAAATCTCACATCCTTTTCACCACGGAGGACCGGAGGACACGGAAGTTCACAGAGATCATTGTGTTTCCTCAGTGAGTCTCCGTGTCCTTCGTGTCTCCGTGGTGAAAAGCCCTTTTTTTTACGCTGGGGCGCTGAGCTTGATGATCGCAAAGACCGCTCCCTGAGGATCGCCCAGAACGGCGAACCGCCCGACGTTGGGAATGTCTGTGGGAGCCCGGATCACCTTTCCGCCGAGCGAGGCCGCTTTCCTGGCGCCCGCATCGCAGTCAGCGACGGCGACGTAGGGCATCCAGTTTGGCGGAACATTGCCCCAGTCTGGCCCGATCTGAAGCATGCCCGCCCCCGGCGTCCCCTGCATTATGAATTCCGTGTAAGGCATGGGACTCGTATCCGTTTTGGCCTCCCAACCAAAGAGCTTCCTGTAGAAATTCATCGCGCTCGAGGTATCCGTCGTGGCCAGCTCGTTCCAGCAAAACGCCCCGGGTAGGAGCCCGAGTCTGGCGGCTCCCGGATGGGCCCCTGCCTGGAAAATGGCAAAGACGGCGCCCTGCGGGTCCTTGATGACCGCCATGCGCCCGACGTTCGGCACATCGAAGGGGGCCGAGAGCACGGTCCCTCCGAGGGCTGCGGCCTGCTTTGCGCTGGCGTCGGCATTGGCGACGGCTATGTAGGAAAGCCAATGGGGCGGCACTCCTTCGAAATGCGCTCCAGTCATCTCGTACAGACCCGCGATGTCCTTGCCGTCAATCTTTATCAGGGTATATGTGCCTTCGGGTCCCATTGGCACGTCCTGAGTTTCCCAGGAGAATAGTTGGCCGTAAAACCTCTTCGCGGACTCGGCGCCTCGGGTGCCCAACTCGTTCCAGCAGAAAAAACCAGGTGGATAATACGCTGGGGCGTCCATACGTGCCTCCTTTAGTCGTTTATAAACGGACGCGGAGCGCGGATGCACGCGGATTCAAATCCGCGTGGGCCCGCGCCAATCCGCGTCTTTAAGATTCAGTCAAACCGGACTGTCCGATCCCACTCGTTCGAATACAAGGAATGAAAACCCATAGGGGTTCTCGTTATCTGCACGAAAGGACTGACGTTCCTTTTCGACCCACAGGCTGGGATCGATCCCGGAAAACAGGGTGTCCCCCTCGAACTCATGATCGATGAGCGTGACGTAAAGCCTCCACGCCAGCGGAATCGTTTTCTCGAATATGCTGGCTCCGCCGATGACAAAGGCCTCGTCCGCGTCCTGAGCGAGTGCCAGGGCCTCTTGTATAGATCCCGCCATCAAACACCCTTCCGCTTTGTAGTTCTTTTGCCGCGTAATCACGATATTGGTGCGACCGGGCAGAGGCCTCCCTATGGATTCAAACGTTTTCCTGCCCATAAGCACCGGGTGCCCCAGGGTTACGTTTTTGAAGTGTTTGAGGTCAGCGGGCAGTCTCCAGGGCAAACCGTTGTCTTTGCCTATCACCCTGTTCCGGCCCATCGCCACAATGATGGACAGATTCATGTGCATTGACGATTGACGAATGACGATTGACGAGTGGAACGTCCCGGACTGCCAGCGTTTCTAATAAATCTCCGCAATTCAATCGTCAATCGCTTTTCCGGCCGCCCGTGAGCAACCAGTAGGCAAAGATCCCAAGGGATCCAAGACCGATGGCCAGAGCAATCCATAACTCGGGGTTGCGCAGATCCTCGATCATTCAGTCGCGCCAGATCACTCTCAATGGACCTTGTCAGAATAAAACGGGAAGGATTGCAGTTGGAACAGGGACTGGGAGGAGTCTTTCTGGAGTGGGATTTCGATCTGGACGGCGGTCTTGCCGTTCAAGCGAAGAATCGAGAACCGATGCTCGGCGCCATAAGTCGCCGCCAGACGCTGGCGGATATTATGCAAGGCGCTATCCGCAGGCTCCCCGCTGAACTCGGGCCCGTCGTCGACGACCTCCAGCAAACAGCGCTCTCCCAGGCGCCGCACCCGGACCTCTATGCTCCCCCCCTCTTCGCGTCTGGCGATCGCGCACTGGACGCTGTTCTCCACCAGCGGTTGGAGGAGCAGTGGCGGGATTTGAACGTGATCCAATCCCGGCTCGAGATCTATCAGGTAACGCAGTTTCTCCCCCAGCCGAACCTGCTCAATGTCGAGATACTCTCTGAGAATGTGAAGTTCCTGCGCCAGGCGCACATGACCCTCCCGGTCGGCGCTCAAGGCATAGCGAAAAAGGGTCGAAAGTTTTTCGGTCATTTCCTCGGCTTTCTCAGGCTCTTCAGAGATCAAAGAAGCAATGGTGTTGAGGGTGTTGAAAAGAAACGGTGGATTGACGCGCGCTTGAAGCGCCTTGAGCTCCGCTTCGGCTCTGAGCTTGAGCAGCCGTTCTTCCCGCAGTTCCTTGTCCTTCAGTCTGGTGGCGGCGGCTTCCAGATTTCTGAGCAACATGTCGCAGGCATATAGTAAGAGGCCGAAACATGCCGCGATCAAGGCGAGGATAGGCGCGTACACCCAGTCTGCCAACAGCGTCCTCGAGAAAGTAACAGAGGACGCTCCTCTGCCCTCAATGTTGGTGAGCAGGCAGATGGCGCTTCCGATGAATTGTCCAATCGCGCCGCTGAGCACGCACAGGAGTGTGACAACCAGGATTCTGACGCCCCGGGGGAAGCGGCGAAACCTCCGCTCCACAAAGCAGATCGACGCCCAGGCAAGCCCTCCGCAGCAAAAACTGTAGATCAGCGAGACAGCGTATACATGAAAGAATTCCGCCGCGGACGGCGATTCGGAGCGCAGAATGAGAATGGCGGCGGCGAAGGTTGCAATGAACAGATTGGCACCCGCCGCCTTCAGGAGAAGAGAACCTAAAGGGCGATCGACAAATCTGAGCATATCTGCCTTTGAGTCTGTGGTCTCGGTCAGGATCTGCCACAAACTCCAACAGCATATCAAAAACGAACCGCAACTCCCAGGATCGACGCACGAGCCGCGGCGGGAACCGACTGGATGATTCCCGTTATGATTTAGAAGCTCAGGAGCCCGACGAGTTGTGGGAAGCCAAACTCAAGAAGAATTCAAGTACTTTATTCACCACGGAGACACGCAGTATACAGAGATGCACGAAGAACCCCACTGCGGGCAGTTCCCATTGCGATCGATTTGCGTCAATATATTCCTCGCCTCGGATTAGAGTCAAATGTCGTGTCTGCCCGGATCTCCGACTCAGGGAGTGACCCTGGCAGCCGCACGGAAAGGGGTAACTTAACTTAAGGCCCCAGGGCCGGCAGCACCTGGCCCCGGCCGTGAGGCCCAGGAAACATTTGAAATTTCAAATTTGAAATTTGAGATTTCCAATGGCAGTGACCGCCAGGGGCCCTGCCTCATTGACATGTGTGCAGGAAAAGGAGCGAACCAATGTCTCAAATCATTCCCAAAGGCTTTTCAGACTTGCTTCAGCAGCCGATCTTTGCCAACCTGGCCACGATAATGCCGGATGGCGGTCCCCAAGTAACGCCGGTCTGGTTCGATTACGACGGCACGCACATCATCATCAACTCCGCCAAGGGCAGAGTCAAAGACCGGAACATGCGGCGAGATCCCAAAGTTGCAGTGTGCATCATGGACCCCAAGAACCCGTACCGGTATCTGGAAGTGCGCGGCAAGGTCGTGGAGATCACGGAAGAAGGGGCCGACACCCACATCGACAAACAGGCAAAACGCTACCTCAACTTGGACAAGTATCCCTACCGCACGCCCAGTGAAGTCCGTGTGCTCTACAAGATACTCCCGGAGCGCTCCAGCAGCATGGGCTGACAAATTGCGGATTTCGGGTTGAAATCCGCAATCCGAAATCATTTCAAAGGTCTCGGCGGGCAAAGACGATATAGGCCAGGGCAAAGCCTGCGACAGCTACTGAGACCAGCACCCACAGGTGGCGCCCGGGGATCTGGGCTCCCAGGATGCGGTCGAGCGGGCTGTAGTAACGGAAGGGCGACAGCCAAGCCACGCTTTGCGCCGGCTCCCAGACGCGCGCCAGATAGTCCAGGAGATACGCGGCGAGCGTCAGCAAGCTTGCGACCGAACCGGCAACGCTTCTGCGGCGACAGGCCGCGCTCACCGCGGCGGTCACTCCTCCCCAACACAACATCAGAAGGCCGAGGTTCAGCGCGAGGGATCGGATCAGGCCGGGCGCAGGCCATTCGGCGCCTTTCGGGGCGAGCCAATAGAGCCCGGCCCAGGTGCCCAGCATCATCAAGAAAACGCTGAAGCCCGTGCAAAGGAGGATTAACGCCAGCGTGCGTGTGATCACCCAATGCCGCGCGAGCGGACGCGACAGAACCAGGTCCGTAAACCCGCTCTCGATTTCGGCGGCAGGTTCGGTCGCCAGGGCAATCATCAGTCCTACCAGGGACCCCATTACGGCGATGTGAAAATAGCCGACGCATACGATCCCGCGGAACGACATGAGCGCCACGAAGGAGGGCCCCATCAGCTGGCGCAGGAAATCGGGGACGACATGCGACATCTCTTCGAATGCGTTGGCTTTCTCAATCGATTTCGCCACCAGCGTGAGCAGGATCTGAAAGCCTGCCACCAGGAAACTCATCGTGAGAACCAGGCTGCGGACGCGCTTCATGGAATGCGACAGCAGGAAAAACGCGGACCTCATGGAGTTCCCTCGCGGTAGTAGCTTATGAGAACGTCCTCGAGGCGCGGCTTTTCGACCTCCAGGTCGCGCACTGGAAGTCCGGCGAGAGCGTCGATGAGAGGCCCGAGGGCGCCCCGAGCTCGAACGGTCCAACATTGAGGCTGGATTTCAACGATTTCGTATCCATCCGGGAACCGGGCAGGAATGCGATCCACTTCCCGCTCGAAAAATACGCGCACCCGGCGCGCCGCAAGTTTCCTCACCTCTTCCACAGGCGACAGGAGAGCAAGGGTGCCCTTGCGAATCAGCCCGATCCTGTGGCATACCCTCTCGACTTCCGAAAGCACGTGGGAGGACATGAACAGCGTGCGCCCGCGCCTTTGAGCGTCGTTCAGGATCTGGTAAAAGGACTCCTGCATGAGCGGATCGAGACCTTCCGTAGGCTCATCCAGGATCAGCAAGGCGGGGTCGCTCTGAAACGCCTGGACGATACCCAGCTTCCGCTTCATTCCTGTGCTGTACTCGCGGATTCTCCTGCGCAGGTCCGCTGAAGAGAGCTCCATCCTCTCCAGAAGCTGTCCGCGGTAATGCGGGGCGACAGATTGCCGGCCGAGACGCGCGAGCAGATCCAGGGTCTCGGTTCCGGTCATGTCGCCGTAGAACCGAATTTCCCCGGGGAGGTACCCCACCTGGGCGCGGACACGAAGTCCGTTGGACTGGCAGTCCTCACCCAATGCGAATGCTCTTCCGGCGCTGGGCCGAATCAGGTCGAGAAGGACGCGGATCGTGGTCGTTTTCCCCGCGCCATTGAGGCCGAGGAAACCGAAGACCTCACCGCTTGAAACTTCCAGGTCAAGATTATCGACCGCCAGGAGCCCGCCGTAACGCTTCGAGAGACCGACGATCCTTATCGCAGGCGCATCCATGTGGTCATTGGCTAGTGGTCAGTGGCCAGTGAGGGCCCGAGTGGCCGGCCCACCGACAACTGACCACTGACCACAGGCGTCTGACCACTGATCACGGGTAGTCGAGCGTGGGTCCATAGACCGGCGGGACCTTGGCGCCCATGAGGCGCAAATAGACCGTGAGCTGGCCGCGGTGGTGAATCATGTGATTGACATGCCACCCGAGATAGGTGACGGTCGGGAAAGGTCCAACACCGGGAAACTCAATAAGGCGCGCGAGCGACTCCGGCGTCAGCGCGTTAACTCTGTTGGCCACTTCCCGGTTGAGTCCTTCACACCGCGCAATCAGATCATTCTTCTTCCGGGGCGACACGGACTTTTTCCCGGTTCCGGAGGGCTCGACCTTTCCGCTCTCCATGATGTTCACGAACCAGATTCCGGTCTGGTAGATGTGGAGCGCAAGCGGGCCGAAGGGGCGCAGCTTGGGGTGCGGAGTGAAATCCAGTTTGTCATCGAGCGCGTGCTCGATGACCGACAGCGTGGTGCGGTTCTCGGAGGTGAGCTGGCCAAAGAGCTTGGCGCGCACACCCACCGCCTTTTCCGGATCAATGCTCATTGACTTCTCCTCGAGTGACGCCCCGCCGTCATGTTCGGACGACGTGCCGTAGGGGCGGCCCCGCGTGGCCGCCCGCGAGTCCGCGCTATTATTGGCCGGACGGGCGACCACATAGGGTCGCCCCTACGGGTCGGTGGATTTTCACACCTTCTGATCTCCAACGTGTGAAAGACGCAAAAACCAGGCAATGTGTGGGCGTCCCATGTTTTAATGACAGCGCAAGCGTAGTTTGTTTGGGCAGCAAATTCAATGATAGAAGGGAGGGACCCATGTCTCATATTCACCGGAGGCAGTGGATGCGGTCGGGATTGGTGGCGTTGAGCCAGTTCCTGATCGGGAAGCCGCTGGATCGGGAGGCCGAAGCGGAGACGCGACGCGGGATTTTCGACGCGCACCTGCACATACCCAGTGACAACGGCGAGAACTTTCAGTGGCATCTGGTCACGCGCAACATGAATGAGTTTGTGGCTTACCTGGACAAATGCGGGGTCCGGCGCGGGGTCATATCTTCGTCCTGGAGCAACAAGGCCCAAACCCCGGAGGACTATCGTCAGGGGAACCGTGAAGTGGCAAAATACGTGGAACGGTACAAGGGCCGTTTCCGCGGAAGCTGCGTCATCACGCCGTTTCGCATAGATGAAGCGCTGCGCGAGATCGAGGACTGCCACCGGCAATTCGGCTTTGTCTGGCTGGGCGAGTTCTGCAATTACATGACCAATTACCGTTACGACACCGCGGAGTGGACGGAGGTCATGAATCTGGCGGCCAGACTTAACCTGGTCGCGCAGATACATGCCACCGCAAAGGAGATGCAGTATCTGGCAGAAACCTTTCCGAAAACGACGATCGTATTCCCCCACCTGGGCGGAAGCCGAGACGACATTTTCGCCCGCATCGACATCGTGGCCAAGCACAAGAACGCGTACATCGATCTTTCAGGATCCGGCATCGAGCGCGTTGGAATCCTGGAATACGCAGCCAGGGAGATCGGCGCCGATCGGGTGCTGTACGGATCCGACTTCACCATCAATGAACCCTCGGCGGTGCTCGCGCGCGTCCAGAACGCCTTCCTCACGACGGATGACCGAGAGAAGATTCTTTTCCGCAACGTCGAACGCCTGCTTGCACACGCTGGCGGTCGCAAGACCTGATTGCGCCCTTTGCTGGCTGGAAGGAATTTTTTCCTTTGATCGAAAACTCTTCGCGTGATTCATCGCGTCTTCGTGGTGGTTGGACCCAGCCTTTACCACAAAGACGCGAAGAATCGCCAAGTTTTTGGTTGCGGCTCTGCCGCTCTGTCCTACTAACCGGCAAATTCTTGGCCGCCTGTAATGAATTTTATCCGGGTTTTCCTGGGAGCGCACGCTTCCAGCGCGCTCACGGTTTCGGCACTAACAGAGCACGCAAGATGCGTGCGCTCCCAGGGACGACCCTGGCGTCTCTGCGGCGAAAACGCTTTTGGTTGCGGCTCTGCCGCTCTGTTTTCATCGGTGGTTTCATTTTGTGAGAGATTTTGTTCCAAAAAGAGTCGTGAAATCCGTGGGGGGCCTTTGTGGCGTCAATTCTTTTCTCCAGGTTGGTCTCGAGACTAAACGTGCTATGGCGGAAATGCTAGAACCGCACCGGTAAACGAACAGTTTACACGAATATGGGAGTATGTTATGGTACCAGCTTTGGAACCGCGGGGGTTGCTTTGAAACTCAACAGAGAGCAGAAGAGCCAGATCGTGGATGCCTATCGCACTCATAATACAGATACGGGCTCGCCTGAGGTTCAGATTGCCATTTTGAGCGAAAGAATTAGTTATCTGACGGAGCATTTCAAGGTCCATGCGAAGGATCATCATTCCCGCAGAGGGCTTCTCAAGATGGTTGGTAAGCGCCGTCGGCTTCTTGATTACCTGAAGTCGAAGGATCCCAATCGGTATCGCACCGTCATTGAACGACTCGGAATCCGCAAGTAAAGGCAAAGTGTTGTTGTCCTCCCCTGGTCTGCTGCCGCCCCGGGCTGTCTTGTGTGACATCATAAATATCTTGTCGGCATCTTTTTTTTCTTTGCATCTCTGTCGTGGACTGGGAAGCCTGGGCGGTCTTGTTGCCGCCCGCGCGAGGTGAGCTGTGAGTTATGAGTTATGAGTTAAAGATTATGGCGAAAGCGAAGGGCTTCGGGATAATCCTTAACTCACGACTCATAAGTCATCATGCCCACCTCGTGACTCCATTTTGCTTCCCTTGCCACGGCAGACACACATCCTTGGAGGTTTGAAGATGAGCTATCGAGTTGCTGCCGAAATCGGCGGACGGGAGTTTTCCATCGAAATGGGAAGGGTGGCGCGGCAGGCGGACGGCGCTGCTTATGTTTGCTATGGGGACACTGTGGTATTGGCGACGGCTTGCGCCGCGAAAGAACCAAGGGAAGGGATGAACTTCCTTCCTCTCACTGTGGACTACCGTGAGAATACCTATGCCGCGGGCAAGATTCCGGGCGGATTCTTCAAGCGCGAAGGGAGGCCTACAGAAAAGGAAATACTGACTTCCCGGTTGATCGACCGGCCGCTGCGCCCCCTTTTTCCCGAAGGGTACAATTACGAAACGCAGGTCATAGCGCTTGTCCTCTCTGCGGACAAGGAGAACGATCCGGACATCATGAGCATCAGCGGGGCGTCGGCGGCCCTGTACTGCTCGCCGATCCCGTTCTTCAAACCGATTGCGGGCGTGCGGGTGGGTTTGATGAATGGTGCCTTCGTGATCAACCCCACGACCAGCAGCCTGAAGGACAGCCGGCTGAACCTGACCATAGCGGGCAACGAAGAGGCAATCGTTATGGTGGAGGCGGGGGCCGATGAAGTCAGCGAAGAGCAGATGGTGGAAGCCCTGGACTTCGGTCACGGAGTGATCCGCCAGCTGATCGCCCTGCAGAAAGATCTCTACCGGCAGATCAATCCGGTCAAGCGCCAGGTCGTCAAACCTTCGTTTGACGCGGCGGAGTACGAACGCATGGAGCGGAGCTATGCTGCCAGGATCTCCGAGGCGCTGCGTATCAAAGGAAAGCTGGCAAGTTATGCCCGGCTGGATGAGCTGAAGAAAGAAGTCGTGGAGGCGATTCCGGCTGAGGACGCGCAGCGCCAGGCGCAGGCGACCGCCATCTTTGATCGTGTGCTGGAAAGGGTTTTCCGCAACGAGATCCTGGAAGATCGCGTCCGGCCTGACACGCGCCGGTTTAACGAGATCCGCCCCATAACCGCCCAGGTTTCCGTCCTGCCTCGAACGCACGGCTCGGCCCTTTTCACGCGAGGCGAGACGCAGGCGCTGGTTACGGTGACTCTGGGAACTGCCGATGACGAGCAGCGCATGGACACGCTCGAAGGAGAATCTTTCAAGCGTTTCATGCTCCACTACAATTTCCCGCCCTTCAGCGTGGGCGAGGTGAAAGTTCTTCGAGGGCCCGGGCGGCGGGAGATCGGTCATGGCGCGCTGTCCGAGAGAAGCCTCTTGCCGGTCATGCCCAGCGAAGAAGCGTTCCCGTACACCATCCGAGTGGTATCGGACATCCTGGAAAGCAACGGCTCTTCCTCGATGGCCACCATCTGCGGGGGAATCCTGGCGCTCATGGACGCGGGTGTGCCGGTCAAGTCCCCGGTCGCGGGGGTGGCCATGGGGCTTGTCAAGGAAGGGGAGAAGTACGCGATCCTCAGCGACATTGCCGGAGTCGAAGACCATTACGGCGACATGGACTTCAAAGTCGCGGGGACGGAGAAGGGGATTACCGGGCTTCAGATGGACATAAAGATAGAAGGGATCACGCGCGCGCTGATGGCCGAGGCCTTGAGTCAGGCGCGGGAGGGCCGGCTCTTCGTACTTCAGAAGATGGCGGAATCTCTGGCCGGTCCTCGTCCCGAGATATCCGTTTATGCCCCGAGGATCATAACGATCCAGATTCCCAAGGACAAGATTGGCGGTGTCATCGGCACGGGCGGCAAAATAATCCGGGGCATCATCGAGCAGACGGGCGTCAAGATCGATATCGAGGACGATGGAAAAGTCAACATCGCCTCCACCGACACGGAATCCGCCCAGAAGGCGATTCGGATGATCGAGGATCTGGTCATGGAGGCCGAGGTGGGCAAAACCTACCTGGGCACCGTGACCCGGCTGGTGGACTTCGGCGCCTTTGTCGAAATCTTTCCCGGTACGGAGGGGCTCCTCCACATTTCGGAAGTCGCGGATTACCGTGTCCAGGACATCAACAGCGAGCTCAAATTAGGCGATAAGATTCCGGTGAAGGTGCTCAGTATCGAACCGCCCAACAAGATTCGTCTAAGCCGCAAGGCGGTGATCAGGGAGGCCGCTGGACTACCGCCCCTTGCGGAGGCGCCAAGGCCCCCTCGCAGAGACCATCAAGACCGGTCTCGCGGCGGGCATCGCGAGCGCGGCGGCCGCGAGCGGGAGAGAGGACGCACGCAAGGAGGCGGCGGCCGGCATTTCTAACAGCGGGCAGCGGGCAAGTGGCAGAAGGCAGGAATGAGATGACGCACTTTTCTGCCAACTGCAATCTGCCGGCTGCCAACTGCCGACTGCAATCATGAACCGGCAGGACATTCTGAAGCTGCTGGAGGACGTGCAGGAAGGCAAACTCAGCCCGTCGGATGGGGTGCGGCGCCTGGAAGGACTCCCTTTTGAAGACCTCGGCTTCGCCCGAGTGGACCATCATCGTACGCTGCGTCAGGGCTTTCCGGAAGTCATCTTCGGAGAAGGTAAGAAGCCGGAGCAGGTTGCGGCAATCGTACGGAGCCTGCTGCCCCACAAAACCAATATTCTGATCACTCGCTGCACCCGACCCATCTACGCGCGCGTACGCCGGGTAACGGCTAAGGCTCACTATCATGCATCCGCGCTGGCCGCCAGCGTCGCCCAGGACGGGCGCATCTACGGCGAGGGCATCGTTCACGTCGTGTGCGCCGGGACATCGGACATCCCTGTAGCGGAGGAAGCCGCCCTTACGGCGCGCTTAATGGGAAACCGCGTTGCGACCACGCACGATGTTGGAGTTGCGGGGATTCACAGATTATTGAGCATTCGGGAATCCTTGGCAAAGGCAACCGTGATTATTGTCGTGGCTGGAATGGAAGGTGCTCTCCCCAGCGTGGTGGGCGGAATGGTTGGTGTGCCCATCATTGCGGTGCCGACCAGCATCGGTTACGGCAGCTCCTTTGGCGGCATGACCGCGCTGCTGGCAATGCTGAACAGCTGCGCGTCGAATGTGGCGGTTGTCAACATCGACAACGGTTTTGGCGCCGGCTTTGTGGCGAGCCTCATCAATCGAAAAAAGGGCGTAACGTAGGCGCAGCCTTGCGTGGCCGCGCTCCATTATGGCCCGGGGCAACCGACGACATGAGGAGATTCTACGCAAACGCCGATTCTTTCACACGTCCTCAGTTAAGAGGGGCTGCACGCAAGAAGAACCGGGCGTCTTTTTCGCCACGGAGACACGGACAACACGGAGATTCACTGAGCAGAAAGACATCTTTCAGATTTTTCTGTGGCCCTGCGTGGTCAACCCGAATGCCCTGGCCAACTGAAGGATTACATTTTTACTCACTCATTGGTTGACTGATTGGGCCGTTCCATAAATAATCTGTCTAGCCAGTATCCTGGTTTTCCTTGCTCAAATGCGATGCCGTAAGGCTTCGATGACCGGATCACCCGATAGACCGATGACACATTCGCGCTGAGCTCGTATGCCCTTCTATCCCGATCATGTGCTCGACGAAATCCGCAACTCAATCGATATCGTCCCTTTCATTTCCGAGCACGTCGCCCTCAAAAAGAGAGGCAGGAACCACGTCGCGTGCTGCCCGTTTCACAACGAAAAGACCCCGTCCTTCAACGTGAATGCCGAAAAACAGATCTTCATGTGCTTCGGCTGCGGGGTTGGCGGCGATGTTTTCAAGTTTGCGATGCTCGTCGAGCACGTCACATTTCCGGAAGCGGTTCGTTTGCTGGCTGAGCGCTACGGCATCCCGCTCCCTCAGGTCGCGCGTACAGAAGATGCCTCGTCCGGGGCGGATCTGGAAGCCTTGCGTGCCGCCATGGCCGATGCTGTCACGTTTTATCATCACATCCTGGTCGATACGGCCGAAGGCAAAGGGGCGCTGGCTTACCTGGAGGGGCGGGGCGTTACGCGCCAGACCATGGGGCGCTTCCAGTTGGGCTATTCCCCGGCTGGAGGCGATGTTCTGCTGGAGTGGCTGCGCAAGAAAGGACACACGCCCCAGACGCTCGAGGACTGCGGGCTGATCAAGCGTTCCGAGGACGGGCGCCGGCAGTACGATGCTTTTCGGGGCCGGATCATGTTTCCTATCACAGATGCCCGCGGAAGAGTTATCGCTTTTGGCGGACGGGCGATGGGGGAAGCTCAACCGAAGTATTTGAATTCGCCGGAGACCAGGCTTTATAATAAAAGCCGAAACCTGTTCGGGCTTAGCTTCTCCCGTGAAGGAATCAAGAGTTCGGATCTCGCCATCCTGGTCGAGGGGTACATGGATTTTCTGATCCCGTACCAGTTTGGCATTAACAACATCGTCGCCTCTCTGGGGACGAGTCTGACAGCACAGCAGGTGAAGCTGTTGGGCCGCTACACTCGCGAGGTGGTGGTGTGTTACGATCCGGACTCCGCCGGGATTGCGGCGACCCAGAGGTCGCTGGATCTCTTCCTCGATGAGGACTTCCGATCGCAATAGACTGAGGCAGGTTGTCTCCTACCTGGACTTTGTCCTGGAAACCGCAATGCATAGCCAGGGTAAGTTGGACACGCCGAGAAGCAAAGTGCAGGTAATGAATCAAGTTCTCCCCTACCTGGCGAAGCTGCCCAACGCGGTCGAGAGATCCGAGTACGTTTCCCGGTTCGCGAGCAGACTGAACATTGAGGATAGGCTGTTACTCGCCGAGGTAAGAAAGGCAGCGCAGCAGCGGAACAGGCGGCTGCCGGATGAACCTGTGGCGGTCGTCACTTCTATGAAGCGTGGGGAAAGGCGGCTGCTGCAGTTACTGCTGGCGAACCCGTCCCTGCAGGCGCAGATTTTGCCTCTCTGTTCGAGCCAGGACTTTCATGGATTGGCGACGGAACGGATCTTCGCCGCCATCCAGGAGAGGTTCAGAAAAAGCGCGGTCACAACCTTCGAAGATCTCCATCGGCAGTTCGCGGGAGAGGCAGAACAGGCTCTGCTTGCCCAGATGCAGATGGAGGAGGTTCCGGAGGACCCTTCGCCGGACACAGCGGAGAGTGCGCTTAACGCAATTCGCAAGATCCGGCTCGATTCCTACAAACAGGAGATCCAGTCGAAGATCGCTGAAGCCTCTCAACGGAGCGACGATGAGATGCTCGCCCGGCTGATGGAACAACGGATCCAGGTAGATCGAGAGCTCATTAGCCTTTCAAGGAAATAGCAGAAAGGAGAGTCAGGGTTGTCTATCGAAGAAAAATACGACGAAGTCAAGGAGTTGATCCTGATGGGCAAAGAGAGGGGCTACCTTCTCTATGACGAGGTCAACGACATTCTGCCCGAAGGGATCTGTTCTTCCGACGAACTGGACAGCATCTTTTCCCTCTTCGGTTCCGCCGGCATCGAAGTCATCGACTCCGAGCAGAAGTTTCAGGATGAAGGGAAGAAGGATGACAAGAGAGGGGAGGACTCGGGCGAGGAGGGGGAGTTTGACCTGGCGGCCATAAGCCTGGACAAGACCAATGATCCGGTGCGGATGTATCTGAGGGAGATGGGCACCGTTCCTCTTCTGAGCCGCGAGGGCGAGGTTGAAATCGCCAAGCGCATCGAGCACGGCCAGAAGGTGGTCTTGAAGGCTATCTCACGCTCTCCCCTGGTGGTCCGGGAACTCCTTATCATCGGAGACAAGCTCAAGAAGAGCCTCATTCCGATCCGCGACGTCGTCGCGCTTAACGATGACGAGCTGACGGACGTCCGGCTGGAAGAAAAGAAAGCCGCTGTAGTCGAAGTGATCGAAAGCATACGCAGGCACGAGCGTGCCGCTAACCGGATCCGGCTGAAGTTAGACCGCTGCCGGAGAGGTTCCAGGCTGTACAAGAGGAATCTTTCGATGCTCGCGCGCTATCGCATACCGATCGCGTGGAAGGTCCGGGCCTTGGAGCTGAACGGCGCCCAGCATGAGAGGCTGGTCGCTGTCATCAAGGAAACTGTGGATAAGGTCGTGGGGATCGAGCATGAGATCCAAAAGCTGAACCGAAGCCTGGAAACCCCGCGGCGTCTGGAGGAGGCGAAGACTGTCAAGAAGCAGGTCCGGGCGCTGGAAGCCAGATTGAAAGAGGTCGAGCAGGAGGCCTTTGCCACAGTTCCCGAGCTTAAGCGCACGCTGGCCACGATCAAGGCGGGCGAGCTCGAAGCTGACATAGCCAAAAAGGAGCTGGTCGAAGCCAATCTCCGGCTCGTGGTTTCCATCGCCAAAAAGTACACCAACCGGGGCTTGCAGTTTCTGGACCTCATCCAGGAGGGGAATATCGGCCTGATGAAGGCGGTCGATAAATTCGAATACCGCAGAGGCTACAAGTTCTCGACTTATGCCACGTGGTGGATCCGTCAGGCGATCACGCGCGCCATAGCGGACCAGGCCCGAACGATCCGCATTCCGGTCCACATGATCGAGACGATCAACAAGCTCATTCGCACGTCACGCAGCCTGGTTCAGGAATTCGGACGCGAGCCTACCAGCGAGGAGATCGCGAAAAAGATGGACTTCCCGGTAAGCAAGGTACGCAAGATCCTGAAGATTGCCCAGGAACCCATCAGCCTGGAGACCCCGATCGGCGAGGAAGAGGACAGTCATCTGGGAGACTTCATCGAAGACCGGGGTGTGATCTCTCCGGCGGAGGCCGTCATCAACATCAATCTCAAGGAGCAAACGGAATCGGTCTTGAAGACGCTGACGCCTCGCGAGGAGCAGGTCATCAAGATGCGGTTTGGCCTGGGGGATGGAAGCGAGCACACGCTGGAGGAGGTAGGCCAGCGCTTCTCGGTCACGCGCGAGCGCATCCGCCAGATCGAGGCCAAAGCCCTTCGGAAACTGCGGCACCCTTCCCGCAGTCGGATGTTGCGCGCCTTCCTCGAAGGCTCCACGATGCGCGAGTGATTTGGGATTGCGGATTTCCCAAATCCGCAATCCAAAATCCGCAATCCCAAATCGCATCGGGCCCATAGCTCAGTTGGTTAGAGCAGCTGACTCATAATCAGCGGGTCGCAGGTTCGAGTCCTGCTGGGCCCACCAGAAAACAAAGGACTTACACCCCCAACAACTCACTTTCAAACCTCTGAAAACCGAAATTGTGCCCATTTTTGTGCCCAGCCGCTTATAAAATTGTGTCATGAGGCAGCCTTCCTGGTTTGGGCTCTCACGGCAGCCGGTTCCGGCCTGGTGGAAATGGCTTCGAGGGCGCGGCGCTTCGCCTCCGTCCGGATGTGGGAGTAGTGGCTCAGCATCTCCCGGGAGATGTGTCCGGCGATCGCCATGATGGTTTCGTCGGGGGCGCCGCTCTCGGCAAGTTTCGTTATCGCCGTATGTCTCAGGTCGTGAAAACGGATCGTGACTCCCGCCTTTTTGCGAACGTTTTTCCAGGAAGTCTTGAATGATGAAATGGGGCGCTCCGGATAATACTTCCGGCAATCCCCGAATGGGAACACGTACAATTGAGAATCGACCGGGCAGACGTTGATTTCGTACCAGGTCTTGTGTTCTGCCAGCGTAGAGAACAGTTCCGCGTTGATCGGAATTGTTCTGCCGGTTCCCGCGCTTGTCTTGGATTCGCCCACCGTAATGATGCGTTTCAGGAAGTCGATCTGTTCCCATCGGAGTGTCCGGATTTCTGACTCGCGCATCGTGGTGTTCAAGGCAAGCATGATTGCCGGGCGAATCGCCGGAGACCGGGTCGCCTTCAGGTCCATTTTCCCGCCCTTGATTACCACAGGTACCCGCGCAGCCTGGAGCAGTGCTGCCTCTTCCTCTTGCATGAGAGCCGTCCCGCTGTTCTTATTTTTTGGAAGCCGGATCCTCCGCTCGCGCTTTAACTTTAGCCGTACGGCATCCCCAATTTCGCCCATGAGTCGAAGAGCAAACATCACCTCCGCGTTGATCGTGCTTCCAAGCGCCCCTTCCTTCAGAACCATGCCCTGATATTCGGCGATGATGTCGGGGGTAATTTCTATGAGCATCATCCCGCCCATGTGGGCTTTAAGATGAGCAATGCGTTGCTTAAGATAGCGGACGCTGCTGGCCTTGCGGCGCAGTGGATAGTCTCCCAGGAGTTCATCCGCCGCCTGGGAGAGGGTCAGCACTCGCTTTGTCCGGTCCTCGCCGGAAAGCCCGTTGTATCCTTCCTCCAGCTCGCGCCGGCGCTGCTTTTCAGCTTCCTTTGCCAGCGTTTTACTGGAAGTCTTTGCACTCTCGCGGACGAGGTTGTTCGCGAAGTAAAACTTGTACCACCAGATTCTTCCGCGCTTAAACACACTCATTTTGATATCTCCTTTCTTCGGCCCCTGAATTGCTGTGAGATCGACGAGGCGTGCAACAGCTCTCCCTGCCCGATTACGCATCGCGATCGGAAGTGGTCGCGAATGCCAGGTGACGGTAGACAGATTCCATATTGTGGCTTGGGCGCCCGAGATTTTTTATGAGCCTGCCCAAATCGAATAGTCATTGGTTTTTCGCAGAAATCGGCGAGAGTCTGCGCCCTGGCTGAACGACCGCCTGCGTGCTTTGTTCGACGAAAGCCTCGATGTCGGCTAAGTTGTAGCGGATGAGGCGACCCAGCTTTACAAACCGCGGCCCCCTTCTTTCTCGTCTCCAGCGGCGAAGAGCCGCGATTGTGCAGTTCAGCACCTCCGCTGCTTTTTGTTCAGTCAATAGTTGCACGTGAACTCCTCCTTTCCTGCCGGTTGCTTTCTTCGCCTCGGGTGAGCAGGACCGTGTTCCGAGGGTTGGCGTCGCTGAGTCGTCGGTCGTGCCAAACGGCCGCACGAGCACCAAAAATCCCCCCTATATTAGAGAGTCAAAAAAGGCCCAAAAACTTACCTCGTGACCGGCTACCTTGTCGTTTTTTTTTCGTGCGTCATGACTCAGCCCTCAACGATAGGAGCATTGGGTTGGCGCTCGGGGCTACGGTAGCACCCGAAGCCGGCTTGGCGTCAGGTGTTCCGATGGTGCCTCAGGCGCCGGGGCCGTGCCCGGCTGCCGCACGAGCACAAAATTTTTCCCCCCTACTATATAAAGATGGAAAAAGCGCCGGATGTAGCCATTCACCCGGGCAACCTGTCGTTTTTTTTTCAAGCGGAAGGAGCGGAGTCTGTTTTCTCTCTTCAATAGCTCTTCTGCTGTCACACAACCGCCAGGACTTAACCCTCCACAATAAGAACAAACTCAAGATACCGTAAGCGCTGGAACTTTGAGGTTGTCGCTGCGGCCAGGGTAGCACCCGGAGCCGGCGTGACATCCGGTGCTCAGG